>QXGG01286588.1_pt1 | contig 23915 bp, 20 predicted proteins | sample 1982491 | NCBI WGS metagenome assembly QXGG01 (sample SAMN09924614, study PRJNA488089) | Wastewater metagenome, whole genome shotgun sequencing project. | isolation source: South African research farm wastewater | place: South Africa: Irene, Agricultural Research Council, Animal Production... | reverse complement strand
TTCTGGATCTTGCCGGTCGAGGTCTTGGGCAGGACGCAGAACTCGATGTGCTTGGGCACCTTGTAGCGCGCCAGGTGTTCGCGGCAGTGGGCGATGATGTGCTCGGCGGTGACGCCGGCGCCGTCCTTGACCTCGATGTAGGCGGCGGGCACCTCGCCCCACTTCTCGTCCGGGCGGGCGACCACGGCGGCGGTCAGCACTGCGGGGTGGCGGTACAGCACCTCCTCCACTTCCAGCGAGGAGATGTTCTCGCCGCCGGAGATGATCACGTCCTTGGAGCGGTCCTTGATCTTGACGTAGCCGTCCGGGTGCATGACGGCGAGGTCGCCGGTATGGAACCAGCCGCCGGAGAAGGCTTCGTTGGTCGCCTTCTCGTTCTTCAGGTAGCCCTTCATGACGAGGTTGCCGCGGAACATGATCTCGCCCATGGTCTCGCCGTCGGCCGGCACCGGCTCCATCGTGCTCGGGTCGAGCACGGTGATCGCTTCCTGCATGTGGTAGCGCACGCCCTGGCGGCCGTTGCGCTCGGCGCGGCGGTCGATCGGCAGTTCGTTCCACTCGGGGTGCTTGGCGCACACCGAGGCCGGCCCGTAGGTTTCGGTCAGGCCATAGACGTGGGTGATGTCGAAGCCGATGCGTTCGGCGCCCTCGATGATCGCGGCCGGAGGCGCGGCACCGGCGATGAGGCCGGCGACGCTGTGCTCGATGCCGGCGCGCAGCGCGTCGGGGGCGTTGATCAGCATGCCGTAGACGATCGGCGCGCCGCACATGTGGCTGACCTTGTGGCGGCGGATCAGCTCATAGATCAGCGCCGGATCGACCTTGCGCAGGCAGACGTTGACGCCGGCGTTGGCCGCCATCGTCCACGGGAAGCACCAGCCGTTGCAGTGGAACATCGGCAGCGTCCACAGATAGACCGAATGCTGCGCCATGCCCCAGCTGATGATGTTGGAGGCGGCGTTGAGATACGCGCCGCGGTGGTGATAGACCACGCCCTTGGGGTTGCCGGTGGTGCCCGAGGTGTAGTTGAGTGCGATCGCGTCCCACTCGTCGGCGGGCAGGCTCCACTTGAACTCGGGGTTGCCGCCGGCGAGGAAGTCCTCGTAGAGCAGGGTGCCGACACGGTCGGTGCCGGGGTACTCGTCGTCGAGCGCGTCGATGACCAGCGGCTTGTCACCCTCGAGCAGTTCGAGCGCGGCGCGGACCACGGAGGCGAACTCGGGGTCGGTGATCAGCACCTTGGCCTCGCCATGCTTGAGCATGAAGGCGATCGCCTCCGCGTCGAGGCGGGTGTTGAGCGTGTTGAGCACGGCGCCGGTCATCGGTACGCCGAAGTGGGCCTCGAACATCGACGGCACGTTCGGCAGCATGACAGCGACGGTGTCGCCCTTGCTGACGCCATGGGCGACCAGCGCGCTCGCGAGGCGGCGACAGCGCTCGTAGGTCTCGCGCCAGGTGTAGCTGCGCGGGCCGTGTACGACGCTGGTGCGCGTCGGATACACCATCGCGGTGCGCTCGATGAAGCTCAGCGGCGACAGCGGTACGTAGTTGGCCGGGTTCTTGTCCAGACCTTGTTCATATGCGGTTTTTGACATCCTTCTCCACTCCCATTTTTGCAACAGGTTAACGATGCGCCATGGACCGCCAGACAGGGCCCTGGCACCAATACCGTCAGGCAGGGAGGATGGCAAAAAATCTTGTCGGCAATTTTGTGGGAATGTACGGAATCTTGTCCGGGCCTTGCCGGACGGAACGATGACCCTAGAATACCGGGTTACTCCCTGGGCACGGGGAGGCACGAGGATTGTCCCCGAGTGGAGGCGGGTGCAGGGAAATGAGTCAGGATCAGCCATCGTCGGGTCCCCAGACGCTGAGTCACAGTGAACTGCGTCTGCGCCAGATCACCGACACCATCCCTGCGCATATCGGCTACTTCGACCGCGACTGGGTGTTCCGCTATGGCAACCAGCGCTATGCGCAGTGGTTCGGGACCACCCGCGAGCGCATGGAGGGCCGCCCGATCCTCGAGGTGATCGGCCCGCACGTGTTTGCTCAGGTCGAGGACAAGGTGCGCCGTGCGCTCGCGGGTGAGGAGGTGAGCTACGAGTACAGCATGCCGGGGCCGGGCGGCGAGCTCCTGCACACGCGCAGCACCCTGGTGCCCGACTTCGGCCCGAACGGCGAGGTCATTGGCTGCTATGTGCATGCGGTGGATGTGACCGAGCAGCGCCGCACCCAGAGCGCGCTCGCCCAGGCGCAGAAGATGGAAGCGATCGGCCAGCTCACGGGCGGCCTCGCGCACGACTTCAACAACATGCTGGCCGTGGTGATGGGCAACCTGCAGGGGCTGCTGGAGGCGCTCGGCGAGCATCCGGCGGTGGCCGAGTACGTCGAGCCCGCGCTGGCGGCGGCCGAGGGCGGGGCGGGCCTGATCCGGCGCCTGCTCGCCTTCTCGCGTCGGCAGCCGATCGCGCCGGTGGTGATCGGGGTCAATGAACTGGTGCTCGACATGGCGCGCATGATCCGGCGTTCGCTGCCGAGCACGATCACGATCTCCACCGCCTCACGCGATGTGGACCTGCGCGCGCTGGTCGATCCCAACCAGCTCGAGAGCGCCATCCTGAACCTCGCGCTCAATGCCCGTGACGCGATGCCCAACGGCGGCGAGTTGCGCATCGAATGCTCGCTCGAATGCATCGAGGGGGCCGCGGCGGCCGACCTCGAGCTGCCGCCGGGTTGCTATGTGCAGATCGCGGTTGCCGACAACGGCACCGGCATGGACAGTGCCACGCTGACAAGGGTGTTCGAGCCCTTCTTCACCACCAAGAAGTTCGGTCTCGGCAGCGGACTGGGCATGGCGATGGTGTATGGCTTCATCAAGCAGTCGGGCGGCGGCGTGCGCATCCGCAGCCGCCAGGCGGTGGGCACTACGGTGTCGCTGCTGTTGCCGCAGGCGCCACACGAAACTGCAGCGCCTGAGGGCGAGGGTGCACACGCGCCAGCAGCCCCGGTCCGTCCGCTCGAAGGCCGGCTGGTGTTGCTGGTCGAGGATGACGACAAGGTGCGCGATGTGGTGCGCAAGCAGCTGTCCGCGCTCGGCTGTGCGGTGCTCGAGGCCGAAAGTGGCCACGAAGCGGCCGACATGATCGAAAATATCCCCGCGATTGCACTCGTGTTGTCGGACATCGTGATGCCGGGGGGAATGGATGGGCGCGCGCTGGCGCGCTTCGTGCGCCGCTTCCGCCCCGAGTTGCCGGTGGTGCTGATGAGCGGCTATGCCGACAAGGCCGCTGCGGGCCACGAAGATGCCGACATCCCGGTGCTCGGCAAGCCGTTCGCCCAGGAGCGTCTGGTCGAGGTGCTGAACGCCGCAATCGCCTGAGCGGCGGCCGCCTCCCGGCCGCCCCCATTGCGTGGAGACAGGGATTTGAGCGACAAGCCCCAGGCGCTGGTTCACGTCGTCGAGGACGACGCTGCGGTGGCGCGGCTGATTACCGGCACGCTCGAGCGTTTTGGCTATCGTCACGCCGCGTTTTCGACCGGCAGTGACTTCCTGCGCCAGTTGCGCGTGCAGGTGCCCGATGTGGCCATCCTCGACCTCGGCCTGCCCGACATGGACGGCATGGAGGTGTTGCAGCAGCTGCGCAGCCGCTACCGCTTCGGCCTGTTGATCGCCACCGGCCGTGACGACACCCATGACCGCGTGATGGGGCTGGAACTGGGCGCCGATGACTACATGGTCAAGCCCTTCGAGCCGCGCGAACTCATCGCCCGCGTGCGCAGCATCCTGCGCCGCTACCAGCCCGAGCCCGCCGTGGACGCTCAGCCGCCCGGCGTTGCCCACTTCGTCGGCTGGCGCTTCGAGCGCGCCACCCACCGCCTGATCTCGCCCGACGACGTGGAGGACACGCTCAGCCTGGCGGAGTCGCAGCTGCTGATCGCCTTCCTCGAGCGTCCCAACCAGATCCTGTCGCGCGAGCAACTGCTCGCCGGACGCGACGTGTGCGCGCTCGACCGCAGCATCGACCTGCGCGTGTCGCGCCTGCGCAAGCGCTTCGAGCAGGGCGGACACAGCGGCAAGTTCATCAAGACGGTGTATGGCGCCGGCTACCTGCTGGCGGCCACCGTCAGCTGGAACTGAGGCCCAGGCCGTGTCGCCGGCTCAGGCTGGCTCCGCCCAGATGTGGCGGGCGACAGCGTGCTCGATGGCGAGCTCGACGTGCTCGCACAGCAGCACCGTCATCGGCGTCTGCTGCAGCACCTTGACTGCATGCGCGGCCGACAGCCCGTAGGCATGGAGCTGCTCGCGCTGCAGCGGGTCGATCTCGTCGCCGAAGTCGGTGATGCGCACCATGCGGCCCACCGGGGTGCCGGTGAGGCGGATGCGCTCGTGAGGCGCGGAGTGGTTCGCGTTCATGCTGTGCCCCTTGTCAGAAGATCAGCCGCAGGCCGTGGTTGAGGACGCCGCCGATGAAGAAGGCGGTGGGGATGATCATCGCCAGCATCAGCGCGGCCACCTTCACGCCCTGTTCCTTGACGATCATCATCAGGCTGGCGATGCAGGGCACGAACAGGGTGATCGTCACCATGCCCACCACCGCCTGCACCATCGACAGCTCGGCCTGCAGCGCAAAGAGGCCGCTGGCGCCAAAGTCGCGGCGCAGGAAGCCCATCACGAAGGCGGCGCTGGCCTCGGGCGGCAGCCCCAGCCAGCCCACCACCAGTGGCTCGCCGGCCTCGATGATCCACGGCAGCGCCCCGCTGCGATCGAGCGCGAACATCATCAGCGTGCCAATCAGGAACAGCGGGATGACCTCGATCAGGTACCACTTGAGCCGCCCGCCGGTCTTCTTCAGCACATTGCCCAGCACCGGCATGCGCATCGGCGGCAGCTCGGTGATCAGCGGCACGCGCCGGCCGGGTACGAGCTTGCTCGCCAGCCACCCGGTGAAGAGCAGCACGCCGACGATCGCCATCACCCAGATCGCCGTCGCCGCGAAGGAGATTCCGCCCAGGAGGCCGAGCACCACGCCGAGCTGCGCCGAGCACGGGATCGCCAGCGCCATCAGGTAAATGGTGATCAGACGCTCGCGCGGGGTGTGCAGGATGCGGGTGGTGAGCGTGGCCATGGTCACGCAGCCCAGGCCGAGCACCATCGGCAGCACCGCGCGGCCGTTGAGGCCGATGGCGGCGAACAGGCGGTTGGCGATCACCGACAGGCGGGAGAAGTAGCCCGAGTCTTCCAGGATGCCGAAGGCGAGGAAGAAGGTGGTGACAATGGGCAGGATCAGCGCCAGCGCGTAGGTCATGCCCATGGTCCACAGGCCGTATTCGCCCACGATGAGGTCGGCGAGCCAGGGCGTGGTGATGTGGCCGCGCACGAAACCGGTGACCGCGGGGTTCAGCGCCTCGCCGAATAAATCCTCTTCCAGCAGCCCGACCAGGGTGCCGGCGCCGAAGTCGCCGACGAAGAGATAGACCAGATACAGCACGCCGAGCAGCATCGGCCAGCCCCACAGCCGGTGCACCGCGACGCGGCCGAGCAGCATCGACAGCGTGCGGTCCTTGCCGGCGGCCTGCTGGGTGACGGTGCGCGCGAGCGCCTCGGCCGCGCCGCCGCGTTCGCGGGCGAGGCGGGCGGGCAGGGTGTCGCGCCCGGTGGCGGCGGTGAGCTCGGCGAGCAGCGCGCGCACCGGCGCGCTGGCGGGCTGGTGGGCCAGCCAGGCATCGACCTCCTGGTCGCGGCCGATCGCGAGGATGGCCAGCCCGCGCGCGGCCAGGTGCGGGTGAGGGCAGTGGGCGAGGATCAGCCGTTCGACGCGATCGATGTCGCGCTCGAGCGCCGGGTCGTAGCGCAGCAGCGGCGCGGGCACGGCGGCGTGCGCAAGCGCGTCGGTGAGCGCGCTGACCCCTTCGCCGCCGGTCGCCACCGTGGCCACCACCGGCACGCCGAGCGCCCCGGCCAGCGCGGCGGCATCCACCGTCACGCCGCGCGCCCTGGCCTCGTCGGTCATGTTGAGCGCCATCACCATCGGCACGCCGAGTTCGGCGAGTAGCGCGGTGAGGTTGAGCGTGCGGCGCAGGTTCTTGGCGTCGCCGACCTGGATCAGCGTGCGCAGGTCTTCAAAGAGCAGTGCGCGCATGGTGGCGCGCTCGTCGTCGCTGCGCGAGGGCAGGGCGAGCACGCCCGGGGTGTCGAGCAGCGAGGCCTCGCGGTCGAAGCGCGGCGTCGCGCGCGAGACCTCGACCGTGGTGCCCGGGTAATTGGACACGGTCACGTAGGTACCGGTGAGGCGATGGAACAGCACCGACTTGCCGACATTGGGATGACCGACGAGCGCAAGCGTGCGCAGGGCGACAGTAGCGGGGGCGAGCGGCGTGGCGCAGTCCATGAAAGCGGTTTCCAGAGGGGCGAGGTTGCAAAATGATAATTGGTCGCATCTTTGCTTTTTCTGATCTAGCTCAAATGTCCCGATGGAAGCCGCGTTTGTCATCCGCCCGCAATGCGGCCGAATGAGAGTATGCGCCCGGCGCAGGCCTCATGTGCGGGTCGCCACCCAGTGGTTATCCGGCGCGATCTCGAGCGGCCAGCGCAGCAGGACCGGGTTGCGCTGCGGATGCCAGAGACCCAGGCCCCGGGGCGAACCGATGAGGCCGGCGTGGGTGCCGTCGAGCGGGAGTTCGGCGAGCGCCCCCGCCTTGTTGAGCTCGGCGATCACCTCGAGGCGTTCGGGCGCCGCCGGGTGCCAGCGCGTGACCCGGTGGCTGCGCTCGGCAGACAGGTAGAAGCCGCCGTCCATGCCGGTGGCGATGTCGCCGCAGTAGCCGGCACCAATCGTCTCGCGGCTGGGGATCTCCAGGGCGTCGCCGTTCCACACCGCGAGGATGGGCGCAGCGGCGCGCTCGGCCGGGTCGTCGTGCTCGGCCTGCAGCGCCACGCCGACCCGCGTGTGGCCGTTGGCTGCCGGCGTGGAGCCGAGGGCGAGGTGGCGCAGGCTCAGGCGCGGGTCGTTCAGCCACCACTGGCCGAGGCGCTCGCCGCTGTTCGGATCGAGCCGCACCAGCGAGGAGTCCATGCGCTCGAGGTCGCGCTTGCGGTCGCCCGCGGCGCGCAGGATGCCGCCGTTGGCGACCACCAGCTTGCCTTCGGCGTCGAACAGCAGTTCGTGCGGCTCGATGCCGCGGGTGGGGAATTCCGCCTCCTTGCGCAGGTTGTCGCGCCGGCGCACGGCGACCCAGCCCTGGGTGGAGCCGATCTCGGATTCGGTGGTGTAGAGCCACTTGCCCGAGGGGTCGAAGACTGCGTGGCCGTTGAGCGTGCGCCCGCTCTTCTCGTCCTCGAGCACCCGGCGGGCGAGGACTTCGCCGTCGGCGGCGCAGCGCATCAGCCAGGGGCCGGGGCGGTTGGCGCAGACGAGGAAGCCGCCCTCGCGGTCCGAAAGCAGAGCGTGGGCGCGATTCGGGACGGCGACCGCGGTCTCGATGCGGGCGAGGCCTTGCTGCCAGTCGGGTGCGAGGATGCCGACGTAGTCAGTGGCGCCTTCGGCCCTGGCGCCGCGCGAGGCGCCGTCGCGGCCTAGGTCGTGCAGGCTGCGCCAGGCGGCGATCAGGCGGATGTCGGGGAACTCGCCGGGGGTGGTCGCGGCGGCGAACAGGGTGCGGGGCAGCAGGGCGAGCGGCAGCAGGCCAGCGCTACTGCGCAGGAATTGGCGTTTGTTCATGGCGAGGCAGTAGGAAGGGGGCAGGACCGGCGCCGGAATGACCTGCGGCCCGGGCCGGGCCTGCGGGGTGGAGAGCATCAGAACTTGTATTCGCCGGTCAGCATGACGGCCCGGCCGGTGCCGGGGATGGCGAAGCCGCCCTGGTCATAGACTGCGTCGTAGTACACCCGGTCGAAGAGGTTCTTGACGTTCAGGCGCGCGCCCCAGCGCTTCTGCTCGTAGGCCAGCATCGCGTCCCAGCGTGCGTAGCCGGGAGCGGTGTTGGGCGAGAACTTGCCGTCGACGAAGTTGCTGTTCGCGTCGGCGGCGGTCGGTACATAGGCGTAGCGGTCGCTCTTGGCTTCGACGCCACCGCCAAGCTTCCAGCCGCCGCCGAGCGCATAGGTCGACCACAGGTTGAAGGTGAGTCTGGGCGTGTTGCGCGGACGCTGGCCTTCGAGGCGCGCGTCTGCGCCCGGGGCGACTTCGAGGATCTCCGCTTCCATCAGGGAGAAGCCGCTGAAGACCTCCCAGTTCGGCGTCACGCGGCCAGCGAGCTCGAACTCGAGGCCGTCGGTACGGCGCTTCTTGCTCAGGATCGCGGCGCTGGACTCGAGGTCGGTGTTGCGCTCCCAGTCCTTGTCGGCACGATACAGCGCGGCGCGCAGGTCGAGGTCGCCGTCCATCAGCATCCATTTGGCGCCGAGTTCGGTGACCTTGCTGCGCTCTGCCGGGTAGCTGCCGCCGGAGAGCTGGTAGAGGTCGGCGGTCGGGCTGAAGGCGTCGCTGTAGCTGATGTAGTAGTGCGTGCTCTCGGTCGGATGCCAGGACAGCCCGGTGCGCAGGCTCGTCTCGCTGAAATCGAGCTGGGGCGAGTTGATGCTGGAATATTCGGCGTCGAGCGCGTCGTGTCTTGCACCCAGGGTCAGCTTCCAGTTCGGCACGAACTCGATCGTGTCCTGGGCGTAGAAGGCGAGCGTGTCGCCCTCGTAGGTGATCGCGGGGGTCGAGCTGAAGGCGCCTGGACGATAGAAGCGGCCAGCCCCCGGGTCGAGGTCCTGCAGGCTCCAGCGACTGGCGTCTTCCTTCAAATATTCGACGCCGGCGAGCAGCTCATGCTTCATCCCGAAGAGTTTCGCGCGGGCGGTGAGGTCGGACTGCAGGGTCAGGTTCTCGGTGTCGGTCTGGCGCACCTTGGGGCTGCCGGTGCGGCCATCGATGCTGGGGCCGTCGGTTCGACTCGGCGCCTGCGCCCAGTACGCGCGCTCGTAGCGCGCATGGCGCAGCTGGGTGCGGATCTCGGCTTGCGAGGACAGCTTGTACTGGTGCACCAGCGAGCTCATCGAGGTGTCGCTGTCGTCGAAGGTGTCGTGGGTGCCCCAGAAGGTGTCGGCGGAGAAGTTCTTCGTCGGACGCTTGGTGGCCGGATCGAAGGAGATGCCGTAGTCCGGGTTGTCGCGCGTCTTCAGAGAGTAGTGGTTGAAGGTGAATTCGTTGCCGGTGTACAGCCCGGTCACCAGGCTCAGGCCGACGCCTTCGCGGTGGATCTCCGGCTCGGAACCATCGGCCGGATTGCTGCGCCAGCTGCCCTCGTCGCGCTTCATCAGGTTCAGGCGTAGCGCGGTGGTGTCGCCAAGCTCCTTGTTGAAGTCGCCGCTCATCTCCCGGTCGTAATCGGTGCCGACACTGGCGGTGATCTTGCCGCGGTTGCCGAGCAGCGGGGTCTTGGTGACCTGGTTGATCACGCCGCCGGCCTGGCCGCGGCCGAACAGCATCGCCGCCGAGCCGCGCAGCACGTCGATCTGCTCGAGGTTGAAGGTCTCCCGGTTGTACTGGGCGGTGTCGCGGATCCCGTCGAGGTACATGTCGCCGAAGGTGTAGAAGCCGCGCAGGTTCATGTTGTCGCCCGAGCGCCCCCCCTCGGCGGCGTTGAACGACAGGCCGGAGACGTTGCGCAGCGCCTCCCTCAGGCTGCTGACCTGCTGCTCTTCCATCAGCGTGTTGGTCACCGTGGTGACCGCCTGCGGGATGTCGTGCGGATCCTGCAAGACCTTGCCTACGCGGGTCGCGGTGGCGCGGTAGCCGTCTTGCGGTGTCTCCTCGGTTGCCTGGACGGTGACGGTGGGCAGAGTCGTGGTGGGGGCGGTCTGGGCCTGAACGCCCGCCGAGAGGCCGGCAAGCATCATGGCGCTCAGTGGCAGCAGCACAGGACTGCGCGAGGCCGCTGGGGTGGGTGCATTAAAGGGGGCATTACGCAGGCGCGCAGCCGCGTGCCGCGTCGTACGGGCGTTCATCGGGGCATGTCTCCGGTGCGGGGAAGTCGTTGCTGGCTGGCTTCCTGCGAGCGGAGTGCGCTGATTGAGCGCGCGCCTCAGGTGGCTGGCTGATCGAAGGCCCGAGTATTTCAGTAATGCGAACAATTCGCAATAATTTTATCGGACGGGGTCGGCAGCGTGTCGTATCGATGCTCAAGCTCGCCACGCCGGGTTCTGCCGTCTCCTCAGGAGCTGGGCTTCGTCAGCCTGGCGACATGGCGCGGGCGGCTGCGGACGCTTCTGCCGTCCACCCACCCCCGAGCGCCTTGTAAAGATTCACCGCCGCGGCGAGCCGCGCCTGGCGCAGCTGGGCGAGCTGGTCCTGGGCGGAGAACAGGGTGCGCTGGGCGTCGAGCACGGCGAGCAGGCTGTCGGCGCCCTCGCGGTAGCGCAGCTCGGCCAGGCGCAGGCTGCGCTGGGCTTCGGCGAGAATCTCGCGCTGGGCGCCTTCCTGGCGGGCGTCGCGGGCGCCGTCGGCGAGGGCGTCCTCGACTTCCTTGAGGGCGACCAGGATGACGCGGTGGTGGGATTCGACCAGTTCGCGCTGGCGCGAGCGCTGGATGTCGACGTCCGCGCGCAGGCGGCCGCCGTCGAAGATCTTCTGCAGCACGCTGGCCGAGATCGACAGCGTGCGCGTGGTGTCGGCCAGCGACAGCAGCGCGGCGCTGCCCACTCCCGCCCCGGCCGACAGGCTGATGTCGGGCAGCAGGGTGGCGCGCGCGGCGGCGATGTTGGCGGCTGCGGCAGCGAGCCGGGCTTCGCTGGCGGCGAGGTCGGGGCGGCGCAGCAGCAGTTCCGACGGCAAACCGGCGCCCACCGTGGGTACCTGCAGGGCGTCCAGGCGCTCCTTGCCGTCAGCGGTACCGGGGGTGAGTTCGGCCTGCGGGTTGCGCCCGAGCAGGATCGCGAGCGCGCTGCGGGTCTGGCGCAGCTGCACCTCGAGCGGCTCGATCGCCTTACGCTGGTTCAGCACCGTGCTGCGCTGCTGGCTCAGGTCGAGCGCAGAGGCCGCACCGTTGTCGTAGCGCGCCTGCACCACGCGCAGCACGCGCTCGGCGGTGGCCAGGTTCTGACGCGCGATGGTGAGGCGTTCGTGCAGCGCCAGGATCTGGAACCAGGTGGTGGCGACGCTGGCGCTGATCGACAGGCGGGCCGCGTCGTAGTCGAAGCGGCTGGCGACGAGACTGGCGCGGCTGGCGTCGACGCCCGCGGCGATGCGGCCCCAGAGGTCGAGCTCGTAGCTGGCACCGAGTTCGATGCCGGTCGCGCTGGATTCATTGCTGTCCACCTTGCGCGTGCTGCTCCCGCCGCTCAGGTCTAGCGCTGGCAGCAGGGCGGCGCCGGCCTGGCGCAGCGCGAGCTCGGCCTGGACCACGCGCTCGGCCTGGATGCGCAGCTCGGGAGCGGTGGTGAGCGCCTCGGTGACGAAGGCGTCGAGCTGCGCCGAGCCGAAGCCCCGCCACCAGGCCTCATGCAGCGCTGCGGCGGCCGTGGCCGGCACGGCCTCCGCCCAGGTCGCGGGCAGGGGCTGGTCAGGACGGGCGATGGGCTCGGTGATCGCACACCCGGCGGTGAAGGCGGCAAGCAGCGCGGCGAGCAGGTGGGCGCGCAGCCTGGGGGGGGTGGATCTGCGCTGCGCAGGCAGGCTTGCCGTGATTGCGGCGGGACGGGCGGCGCTTGAGGGCTTGCGCATGTTCAGTCTCATTCCGAAGCGAGTGCCACCACCGGGTCGAGGCGCGCGGCCTTGCGCGCGGGCAGGTAGCCGAACACCAGGCCGGTGAGGAAGGCGCAGCCGAAGGCGAGCACCACCGGGGTCAGCGAATACTGCACCGCGGTGCCGAAGGCTTCGATGAGGGCGGCGCTGCCCAGACCGACGGCGACGCCGATCAGGCCGCCGAGCGCCGACACCACCAGGGCCTCGATCAGGAACTGCTGCAGGATGTTCCGGGTGCGCGCACCGGTCGCCATGCGGATGCCGATCTCGCGCGTGCGCTCGGTCACCGACACCAGCATGATGTTCATCACGCCGATGCCGCCCACCAGCAGCGAGATCGCCGCCACCGTGCCGAGCAGCACGGTGAGCGTGTTCTGCGTTTCGGAGACGGTGTCGATCACCGAGGCCATGTTGCGGATCTGGAAGTCCTCCACGCCGTGGCGGGCGAGCAGCAGCGCGTGCACAGCGGCCTGGGTGTCGTCAATCTGCCCGACGTCCTCCACCGCCACGGTGACGTTGCGCAGGAAGCGCTGGCCGGTGATGCGCAGGCTGCCGGTGGTGAAGGGCACGAAGACGATGTCGTCCTGGTCCTGGCCCCAGGGTGTGGCGCCCTTGGGCATCATGACGCCGACGACCTGGAAGGGGATGTTGTTCACCAGGATGAATTCGCCGACCGCGTTGCCGGCGGGTAAGAGCGCTCTGGCCACGGTCTGGCCGAGCACGGCGACGGTGGCGTAGCGCGCCTCGTCCTCGGCGCTGAAGAAGGTGCCGCTGGCAGTCGCCCAGTTGCGTGCGAGGACGTAGTCGGCCGAGGTGCCGTTGACGCTGGTGCGGTGGTCGGTGTGGCCGGCGCGCACCGTGATGGTGCCGCCCTGTTCCGGGACCGAGGCGAGCACGTTGGGCAGGCCGGCGATTGCGCGTACGTCTTCGAGCACCAGCGTCGCGGGCGCGTCGCGGCCGCGGGTGTTGGGCGCGCCGGGGCGCACGGTGAGCAGGTTGGTGCCCATCGCGCTGACCTGGTCGATCACCTTCTGCTTGGCGCCGTCGCCGATCGCCAGCATCGCGATCACCGAGGCCACGCCGATGACGATGCCGAGCAGGGTGAGGATGGCGCGGAACAGGTTGGCACGCAGCGCTCGCAGCGCGGTGCGGGTGGCCTCGATCACGTCCGACAGCGGGGAGGTGCGATCGAGATGGGGGCTGAAGTCGGGCTCGGCGCCCCGGGGCGGACAAGGGCCGGGGTCGGCGACGATGCGCCCGTCGCGCACCTCGATGATGCGCTGCGCCTGCTCGGCAACCTCGCGCTCGTGGGTGATCAGCACGATGGTGTGGCCAGCGGCCGAGAGCTCGTGCAGCAGCCTCATGACCTCGGCACCGCTCTTGCTGTCGAGCGCGCCGGTGGGCTCGTCGGCGAAGATGATCCGGCCCCCGTTCATCAGTGCGCGCGCAATCGACACCCGCTGCTGCTGGCCGCCGGAGAGCTGGCTGGGGCGGTGATGGACGCGGTCGGCCAGCCCCAGCCTGCCGAGCAGTTCTTCGGCGCGGTGGTGGCGCTCGTCGCGCGGCATCCCGGAATACACCGCGGGCACCTCGACGTTGTCGCGCGCGGTGGCTCCGCCGATCAGGTTGTAGCTCTGGAACACGAAGCCGAAGGCCTCGCGGCGCAGGCGGGCGAGCTGGTCACGGTCGAACCCGGCCACGTCCTCGCCCATGAAGCGGTACGTGCCGCTGGTGGGGCGATCGAGGCAGCCGAGGATGTTCATCAGCGTCGACTTGCCCGAGCCCGAGGCGCCCATGATGGCGACGAACTCGCCCGGGTAGATCTCGAGGTCGATGCCGTGCAGCACCCGGGTTTCGACCTCCCCGGTCATGAAGCTGCGCGTGATGCCGGCAAGCGCGATCAGCGGCGGGGCGGGGGCGGAGGCGGGCGCGTCGAGCTTCATAGCCGCGGGGTCATCCGCGGCCGGTCGCCGCCATTGCCGACGGTCAGGCCGGACACCACGCGCTCGCCTTCGGCCAGGCCGGAGAGCACCTGAGCCTGGACGCGGTTGGAGACGCCCAGTTCAACCTGGCGCTCTTCCACGCCACCCCGCCCGTCGGCCACCTTCACCGTGCCCTGGCGCGGCGGGCGGTTCGCCGCCGTGGCGCCGCCGTTGCGGCCCTGGCCGGCACCCTGTCCCATGCCACGGCTCGCACCGTTGCCAGCGCCGCTGGCGCCCGCTGTGCCGGCCGGGGGCGTCGCGGACGGGCCGGACTGCGGTGCGCGCGGGGTCCCCTGGGTCAGGGCGGCCATCGGGATCAGCAGTGCATCCCTTGCCTGCGAGACGATGAAGAACACCTGCGCGGTCATCTGCGTCATCAGCAGGCCGTCGGGGTTGAGGACATCGAAGAGCGCGTTGTAGAGCACCACGTTGTTGGTCACCACGGGCGTGGGCTCGATCTTCTCGAGCCTGCCCTGCCAGCGCTTGCCACCGCCGCCCAGGGTGGTGAAATAGGCGTGCATGCCCAGCTGCAGGCGGCTTACGTCGGCTTCCGAGACCTGGGTCTGTACCGTCATGGTCGACAGGTCGGCGATGCGCATCACCACCGGAGCCTGCTGGTTGGTGTTCAGGGTCTGGCCCTGGCGCGCGGTGATCGACACCACCGTCCCGCTCATCGGCGACAGGATGCGCGCGTATTGCAGGTTGGCCTCGTCCGCGCGCAGGGTGGATTCGATCTGCTCGACCTGCGCACGCAGGGCCTCGAGCTGAGCTTCGGCCGATTTCGCCGAGGCCTCGGCGGTCTGCAGGCTTTCCCGGGTGGTGGCGTCCTCGGTCATCAGTGCACGCTGGCGGCGCAGCTGGATCTGGGCGAGGGTGAGCTGGGCCTCGCGGTCCTTGAGTTGCGCGCGCAGGTTCTTCAGCTGCGCGCGCGAGGCGTCAACCCGGGCGCGATAGACCGTGGGGTCGATCTCGGCGAGCAGATCGCCCGCGTTCACCGTGTCGCCAACTTCGACATGGATCTTGCGCAGTTGCCCGGAAACCTGGGCGCCGACGTCGACATAGTCGCGCGGCTGGAGCATCCCGGTGGCGGTCACCACGTCCTCGATGTCACCGCGCCGGACGGTGGAAAACTGATAGCCGGCAAGCGGGTCGCGCTTGCCGAAGAGCTGCGGCCAGGCGACCCAGCCGCCGGCGAGCAGCACCGGGAGCAGAACCAGGAGGGCGCGGCGACGCCAGTTCGGGCGGGCCGCCTTGCGCGCAGAGGGCGTAGTGTTCATGAGCATCCTGAGGGGCCGTTGCCTGGCGGCTGCGGCCGATTCATCCACGAGTCCAAGGATAGCGTCTGCCACTGCTGCCACGCTGTATCGGAATGCAGCATCGGGGCGGCTTGGTCGCGCCTTGGCAGACTTGCGTCGTGGCGCTTCGTTCCTGCGTGATCGGGCGAAAGGTTGACCTGAGTCAAGATTGAGCTCTTTTAGACCGGGTCTAATTCATGCACTGAAGTGAAGAAATAGCCGGCCTGCGCTAACCCTCCGGGACACCAGGCCAGCAGGCAATTTTGCTGAGCACGCAAGGAGAAGCGTCATGATGAAAGTGAAGGTGCTGGGTGTTGCAATTGCGCTGGCCGTCGCTGGCAGTGCGTGGGCGGCCACGGTGCGCGACGAACCGATCAAGCCGATCGAGCCGGCCAAGGTGGACAATCAGGCCAAGGTCGAGCTGGGCAAGAAGCTGTGGTTCGAGCCGCGCCTGTCGATGTCGGGCATCATCTCCTGCAACACCTGCCACAACCTGTCCCGGGGCGGCACCGACAACCTCAAGACCTCCATTGGCCACGGCTGGAAGGCCGGCCCGGTGAACTCGCCCACGGTCTATAACTCCAGCCTGGCGATCGCCCAGTTCTGGGACGGTCGTGCGGCCAACCTCAAGGAGCAGGCCGGCGGCCCGATCCAGGCCGACGTCGAGATGAACATGCCGCACACCCTGGCGGTCGACATCCTACAGTCGATTCCGGGGTACGTCGCCGAGTTCAAGTCGGTCTATGGCAAGGACAAGATCAACGTGGACATGATCACCGACTCGATCGCCGAGTTCGAGAAGGCTCTGGTCACTCCCAACTCGCGCTTCGACAAGTGGCTCAAGGGCGATGACAAGGCGCTCTCCAAGCAAGAGCTGGCCGGCTACAGCCTGTTCAAGGAAAGCGGCTGCGTGGCCTGTCACAACGGCCCGGCAGCGGGCGGCACCTCGTTCCAGCGCATGGGCGTGGTCGAGCCGTACAAGAGCACCTCGCCCGCCGAAGGCCGCTCGGGGGTCACTGGCGCCGACGCCGACCGCTTCAACTTCAAGGTGCCGACGCTGCGTAACGTCGAGCTGACCTATCCGTACTTCCACGACGGCGAGGCCGCCACGCTCGAGCAGGCGGTGGATACCATGGGTCGCCTGCAACTCGGTCGCACCTACAATGCTGACGAGATCGGCCAGATCGTCGCCTTCCTGAAGACGCTGACCGGCGAGCTGCCGCAGATCGCGATGCCGATCCTGCCGCCGTCGAGCAACGAGACGCCGCGTCCGGATCCGTTCAAGTAAGCGCAAATCGGGGCCCAGCGGGCTTCTCGCGGAGGGCGCCACCGTGTGGCAGCGCCCTCCGCCGTACCCACGGGTACAAAGGGTCTGTTGACCTCGCGCTTGGACCGGGTCCAAGATTCGGGCATGGATCAGACGAATACTTCCTCTCACTGCGCTGCCGCCACGCCGGATGCCCTGAGAACCTACTCTTCCGCGGACGCGATCGCCTGTCTGCGTGAAGCGGGTGTGCCTGTCACGCACCAGCGCATCGAGATTGCGCGTGCCCTGTTCTCTGCGCCGGTGCATCTGTCGGCCGACCAGATCTGGGCAAACGTTCTCGAGTTTGCACCCGATGTGTCGCGCGCCACGGTGTACAACACTTTGCGCCTGTTCTCCGAGAAAAAGCTCGTACGCGAACTCTTCGTCGATCCGCAGCGCATCGTGTACGACTCGACCACGGCGCCGCACTTCCATCTCTACAACATGGACACCGGGGAGGTCCGCGACCTCGAGGACGATGAGCTCCAGGTCATCGGTGTGCCGCGTCTGCCCGGCGGCACCGTGCTGCAGGCGGTCGACGTGATCGTGCGCGTGCGCAATCGCCACGACTGAATGATCGATCAGGCACCCGGCTTGTCCGTGCCGGGTGCTGCAAACGAGGAGGGCGCTGCCGGAATGCAGCGCCCTCCTCGTTTGCGTGCAGGGCGGGTCACTGAGCGGGGACGGTGACGAAGCCCATCTTCTCGATCCCGGCGGTGCGCGCCTGCGACATCACGTCGGCGATGACCTCGTAGCGCGTGTTGCGGTCGGCGCGCAGGTGCAGTTCGGGCTGCGGGGTCTGCGCCGCGGCGGCAGCGAGGCGCGCCGGCAGGGCGCCTGCATCCACCCCCTCGTTGTTCCAGAACACCTTGCCCTCACCGTCGATCGACACCGACACGGTCTCCGGCTTTTCCTGAGTGGGGTTGCTCGAAGCCTGGGGCAGGTCGATCTTGACCGAGTGCGTGAGCAGTGGTGCGGTGATCATGAACACGATCAGCAGCACCAGCATGACGTCGATCAAGGGCACCATGTTGATCTCGCTCTGCAGCGGGCGGGTGTCTCCATGGCTGAATCCGCCGAAGGCCATCACGCAGCTCCCTGGCTGGTGAGCGTAGCGCTGCCGGCGATGCGCGGCCCGGCTTCGGGCTGTGCCTTGTGGCCGGCCATGGGCGCGATCCGGGCACCGGTCGAGAACCAGGCGTGCAGGTCGTGGGCGAAGGCGTCCAGTTCGGAGAGCTCGAGGCGGTTGGCGCGGGTGATCGTGTTGTAGGCGAGCACGGCGGGAATCGCGACGAAGAGGCCGAACGCGGTCATGATCAGCGCCTCGCCCACCGGTCCGGCGACCTTGTCGAGCGTGGCCATGCCCGAGGCGCTGATGTTAACCAGCGCGTGGTAGATGCCCCACACGGTGCCGAACAGGCCGATGAAGGGTGCGGTCGAGCCGATCGAGGCGAGCGCGGTGAGGCCGGATTCGAGGGCGGCGGTCGATAGCGCGATCGACTTGCGCAGCGCGCGGGTGATCACTTCGTCGGCGTCAAGCTTGCCGCCGAGGGTATTGGTCTGGGTGTAGCGCCGCACATGCTGCGCAGCGGCGGCGCCCTGCTGGGCGAGCGCCTCGAAGGGCGAATCCGGTGCGTGTGTCTGCAGCACCTTCAGCCCGGCATCAAGGTCGGGCGCGGCCCAGAAGGCGTCGATCGCGTCGCTGTGCCGGCGTGCACGCAGCTGGCGCAGGGCGCGGGTCAGGATCAGATACCAGCTCGTGATCGACATCACTAGCAGCATGACACCGACGCTGCGGATGATGGTGTCGGATTGCGCCCAAAGATGGGCGAGGCCGAAGGCCTGCGAACTGTCCATTTTCAGTTTCCTTGGAGTTTGAAGACGATGGGAACGAGCACCCAGGCCTCGATGGCGAGCTCGCCACGCCGCGCCGGTACGAAGCGCCAGCGTGTGACCGCCTCCTGCGCGGCGCGATCGAGGCGGTCAGAGCCGGAACTGGTGTGCAGCTCGATGCGCGCCGGCTGGCCCTCGGGTGACACCAGCACGCGCAGCATGACCTGGCCTTCCTCGCGCAGCCGGCGGGAAAGCATCGGGTAGGCTGGGCGCGGGTTGTTGAGGTAGGCCGCATCGAAGCGCGCCGCCGTGACTGCGGCTGGCGCTGCGGCGGCGGGTGCAGGGGCAGGCGTGGGTGCGGGGTCGGGTGCGGGCTCGGCCGCGGCGCTCAGCGCGGTCGGCGATTCCGTCACCGGGGTGGGCTTCTTGGCCACCGGTTTGGGCGCGGGCTTGCGCACCACCGGTTTGGGCGGCGGCGGCTCGGGGCGGCGTACCTCGGGCGGCGGCGGCTCCCGCTTTGGTGGCGGCGCGGGCGTGGGTTCAGGAACAGGTTCGGGTGCGGGCGGCTGCGGTGTGGGCCGCGCGACGGGCTCGGCCTCGATCAGCGCGACCTGGATCGGCACGATCTCGGGCGGGGTGGGCTGCTGCATGCCCAGCTGAGCGAGGGTGGCAAGGCCAGCGAGATGGATGCCGGTGACGAGGACGGCGAGCAGCACGCTGCGCGTGCGCGAGCCCTGCAGGTTCATCATCGGTCGGGGGGGCCCGCCCACGCTCCCAGCCGCCTCCCCTGCCGGCAGCGGTTCGAGCGGGACCGTGCCAGGCGCAGGCTGCATTGGGGCGTGCGGGAATGGCGCGGATGGCAAGGCATGGACGGCTGAATGCATTGGTGCGGGGGCGAGCCAGCCGCCTCCGCAGAGGCGGCGAATGCTTGAGAAAAGTCGGGGACAGGCTCAGAGCGTCAGGACGCGCCCGGGCTCATCTGCGACTGCAGGTAGTTCTGCAGGCCAACGCGCTCGACCAGGCCAAGCTGGGTTTCCAGGTAATCGATATGCTCTTCGGTGTCTTCGAGGATGTGCTCGAACAGTTCGCGCGAGACGTAGTCCTTGCAGGATTCGCAATACGCGATGGCCTCGACGAGGTTCTCGCGGCCCCCGAGTTCGACCTTCAGGTCGCCCTGCATGCACTCGGGGACGTTCTCGCCGATCAGCAATTTGTTCAGGTTCTGCAGATTGGGCAGACCCTCGAGGAAGAGCACGCGCTCGATCAGCATGTCGGCATGCTTCATCTCCTCGATCGACTCGTCGTACTCATGCTTGCCCAGCCGGTCGAAGCCCCAGTTCTTGTACATGCGCGCATGCAGGAAATACTGGTTGATTGCGGTCAGCTCGATGGTCAGCTGCTTGTTGAGAAACTGAATGACCTTCTTGTCGCCTTTCATGACGTCTCCAGAGCGAGTGGGTGGGGCGGCAGTGTTTCTGTTTGCCGCAGGGTTTGGCCAGCCTTGGGGCGCGCATCCCTGGCGCGAAGGCAATCCCTTGCGCTCCGCGCGCAACGGCCACATTCTGCGGTGACCCCAAGCAGTTGCCGGAGTTCACGCAGGGTGCGGACGCCGTCATCCATTGCCTTTTGGATCTGTTTTTCGGTGACCGCATTGCATACGCACACGTACATAGTCTAGCGCTCCCGCAGGCGTTTGGCCGTCCTGCTCCGGGTTCCGAATCTACTTGGTCAGGATCAGTTTGCCCTTGCGTGTCGCACGCAGAACGTACTCCGCGCCCTGGTGCCTGATCGTGACTGCGTGGTGCTTGCCGAGCAGTTGGTCGCTGTTCACGCTCGGGGGTGGCAGGCCGTCACGGGCGCGAGCGGCGACGGTTCCAGCGGATGAGGAGTGGGTTGAGAGGCTGGGATTGGCTGCAGTCATTTCGATAATCGTTAATAACAAGAATTGTTCTCATTAAAGCATGATTGCGGCCGCTGCACAATGCTCAGCGGCGCGAGACGACGATGCCTGCTCCGGGCGGGGTGCTGGTGTCCTTGCGCCGATTGCCGCTGGGTGGGGCACCGACCCTGCAGCGCGGATGCAGCCGCTGCTCGGCAGCCGCACGTGCGCGTGGACTGAGCTGCGGCGGGAGGGCAGCATGAATCGCGCCAGCGTGGGCGCGGCCGCGCTCAGCGGCGTGCCAGACGGCGGACCGCGGGCGAGGCGGCGATCCGGCCCTCGGTGGCGAAGGCCTCGAGATTGGCTTCAATCTGGTCCGGGGCGTAGAGATAATTGACCATCATCCCCCAGGACTGCTTCAGACCCTTGTCGGACCGATCGGCAAGCCAGTTCAGGCGCTCCACCAGCGCGCCGTTGCCCAGGTGAAAGCGTGCAACCGTGTCGACCGGTTTGTCGCCACGTCGCGCCTCGAGCAGGTAGCGGGCCGCGAGCCGGAGCAGGGGCTCGTGCAGGGCGTCCCGCAGGGCTTCGTCCTGCAGCCAGGCGGTGCCGCCTTCACAGAGCGCGGCAAGCACCGGCGACTCTGCCCCGGTGACGCCGGCCGCGGTGAGCCGCTTCCAGTCCGCGGGGGTGATTGCGCCGGCCAGTTCCTCGGGATTGCGCTGCACCCAGCGCACCAGCCCGGGAATCGGTGACAAGGTGGCAAACGTCTTCAGACGCGGGAAGTCGCGCTTGAGGTCATCGATCACGCGCTTGAGCAGGAAGTTGCCGAAGCTCACTCCACGCAAGCCCTTTTGCGTCGCGCTGATCGAGTAGAAGATTGCGGTGTTGGCGCGGCTGGCGTCGGCCAGCGGCGCAGCGATATCGAGCAGGCGCTGGACGTTGTCGGCCACTTCCTCGAGCAGTGCCACCTGCACGAAGATCAGGGGCTCGAGTGGCATGCGCGGATGGAAGAAGGCGTAGCAGCGGCGGTCGGAATCGAGCCGGTTCTTGAGGTCTTCCCAGGAGCGGATTTCGTGCACGGCCTCGTACTGGACCAGCCTCTCCAGCAGCGCTGCCGGCGAGGTCCAGGTGATGCGCTGCAACTCGAGGAAGCCGACGTCGAACCACGCCGACAGGCGGGTTTCGAGCTCACGGTCGAGCGGCTTGAGCAGGGGGTCGCCGGCAAGAAAACGCAGCAGGTCCGCACGCAGGTCAACCAGGAACTTGACGCCCTGCGGGATGGCATTGAACTGGGTCAGGATGCGCAGCCGGCGTGAGCGCATCGCAGTGCGCAGCCGGGCTTCGGCATCCCACTGGCCCGGCGTGCCGATCGCGGCCTGGTAGGCCTCGTGCGCGCTCGCCACCTGGCGCGGATCGGGCCCGAACTCGTGCGCGATCAGCTTGAGGAAGGCGTGGCGGCCGGCATCGTCGAGACGCAGATAGGTCTCGGCAAGACGGCCCGCACGTTGGCGGGTCGAGACTTCGCCACCGCGACTCTCGGCGCACTCCTGCAACTGGGTGCGGATGCGCTCGAGGTCGTCCGGCTCTGGCGGTTTGCCAAAATGCGTGGCACTGGCCACCAGCGCGCGTACCTTGGTGAGCCCGCGAGATACCAGTCCTGCCCCCGGCATCATGTCCTCCTGTGCGAATCAGCCCGGATGTTTCGTCGCGATCATAGCCCGCTTTGGATCTGGCGTTCCTTGATCCTTCCCAGGTCCTGTGCGAACTTCACGACCCGATACGGAACGCGCTCAGGGCTCCGTTGTTCTTGCACATCCCGCGCTGGCCTGCCATTTTTAAAACCATGACGAAAATGCAGGTACAGGTGATGAATTCGGACGAGCGCTTGCCATTGCGGCTGTTGATCGTGGTCCCGGAGCAGGAGGGGGAGAGCGCGGTCGAGCGGCAACTGGGTCGTGTCACCTCGCGCAGGCTCGAAGTGGCTGGGCGTGCTTTTACCGAGACTCAGGCGCTACAGCGCTATTTTCAGTGCGCGCCTGATGTCGTCGTCCTCGACTGCGGGCTCGTACCCGCCGAGCCGGCGCGCCTCGTCGGCTTGCTCAAGCGCATGGCGCCGGGCAGTGTCATCATTGTGCTGGTGTCTGCCGAAGACTCGGTGGCCGCGCGCGCCGCGCGCGCCCTTGGCGCCGATGCGGTCGGCGTGCTCGACGACCTGCCGGCCCTGCTCGATACCCTGGCGGCGACTGACGCGGCCTAGCCGCGCCTGTGCCTTCAAGCGGGCGCGCGCCGCGCGCCCGCGAGCATCAGCACGCCAGCCAGTACCATCGGCACGCACAGCCACTGCGCGGTCGACAAGCCCAGCGTCAGCGTGCCGAAAATGCCCGGATCGGGCGTGCGGAAGAACTCTGCAGCAAAGCGCAGACTGCCGTAACCGATCAGGAATGCCGCCGATACTGCGCGCAGCGGACGCGGGCTGGCCGAGTAGAACCACAGGATCACGAACAGCAGCAGGCCTTCGCCTGCGGCTTGATAGAGCTGCGAGGGGTGGCGTGGCGCGGCGTCCACCCAGGGGAAAACCATCGCCCACGGTAGCTCGCTGCCAGTCGGCCGGCCCCAGAGTTCGCCGTTGATGAAGTTGCCGACGCGGCCCGCGGCCAGCCCGGTCGGCACCAGCGGTGCGATGAAGTCGGTGACCTGCCAGAAACCCTTGCCGTGCCGGCGGCCGTACAGCCACATCGCCACCAGCACGCCGAGGAAGCCGCCGTGAAAGCTCATGCCGCCCTTCCAGATCGCGAGGATCTCACCCGGGTTGGCGAGGTAATAGCCGGGCTGGAAGAACAGCACCTCGCCCAGGCGTCCGCCCACGATCACGCCGATCACGCCGTACAGCAGCAGATCGTCGATCATCTGCGCGTTCCAGCCCAGTTCCGGCCGGCGTCGGGCATGCAGGCGGCCGAGCACGACGAAGAGCACGAAGGCGATCAGGTACATCAGGCCATACCAGCGCACCGAGAGCGGGCCGAGCGAGAAGGCGATGGGGTCGAACTGGGGGTGGGTCAGCATCGGATTCGGCGCCAGTGCGGTGGATCAGTCGAACTGCTGACGGAAGGTGGTGAATTCGCGGCGCAGCGCGTCGAGCTCTTCACGCAGACGATGGACCTCGTCTTCGAGTTCCCCGATGCGGCCGCGTCCGCCGCCGGCCGCGCTGCCTGTCTGCGCTTCAGCCATCTCCTGCACCGCCGCATCGCCGCCGAGCAGATGGACGTGGCGCGTCTCCTTGGTGCCCGGCGCCCGCGGCAGGGCGGTGACCAGCGGCGGATATTTTTCGGCGAGGTGCTCGAGCACCGCTTCGACGGCCGCCACATCCTCGAAGCGGTGCAGACGCTCGCAGCGCTGCCGCAACTCGCCCGCGGTCTGGGCGCCACGCAGCAGCAGGATGGCCAGCACCGCCTGCTCGGCCTGCGCCAGCGAGTGGCGCAGGCGGACCAGATGCTCATACTTGGGCACGCGCGCGCTCTGCTGGTCGCGCTTGGACACCAGCCGACGTGTGATCAGCCGGTCGACCGCCGCCTGCACCTCGGCGTCGCTGAGGCTCATCACCGGCTCGCGCGCGGTGAGCTGGTTGCTGGCGTTGGTGATGGCGTTGATCGACAGCGGGTAGGCGTCGGGGGTGATGAAGGCTTTCTCGATCAACACGCCAAGCACCCGGACCTCGGCCGGATCGAGGTCGAAGCCGGGGTCGTTGGCGTTGTCGGCAGCGGGGTTCGATGCTTGCATGGGCGCTCCTGGCGGGTGACGAGAAGCCCGGATGATACGCATGCTTCGTGGCGCGCGTTAGAATCGCCTCCTTTCCTGCTGATCTTCCGGAGCGCCCCCATGCCCCAGTAT
>QXGG01134085.1_pt1 | contig 23924 bp, 18 predicted proteins | sample 1982491 | NCBI WGS metagenome assembly QXGG01 (sample SAMN09924614, study PRJNA488089) | Wastewater metagenome, whole genome shotgun sequencing project. | isolation source: South African research farm wastewater | place: South Africa: Irene, Agricultural Research Council, Animal Production... | reverse complement strand
GTATTGTTTATGTAAATATCTTCAAAGATCGCTTATCTTTTTAAACCTCCTGACTTTTCAGAAGCGAGTGCAAAAGTATAGCATAGGATTGCGAATTCCAAATGCATTTGCACTTATTTTGAATAGATTTTAGAGGCTTATGCATAACAAGCTATCAATCCACAGGTTAGCATATGAAATAATTTTACATAGTTTTCAATGGGGTTACTAGCCGTCCTTTACTACTCCTTATTAAATAGAGTTTATTTTATTACTGAACTGGTGCAGCAAAACCACTACGGTGGAAATCTAAAATAACCAATGGGTAGAAACAATATGAGGTGTCATTTACGTATTGACAAGTTAGACTAAAATCAAGTAAGACAGAAAACATCACCTTATGAATTATTATTTCTGGCTTTTCGAAAACCAAACTAACTCTTTATGTTTATATTTGTTATTATGGTATTATTACCATCAAAATATAAAATTCATAGTAATGAAGATTAGCAAAGAAGCCGCTTTAAATTATCACTCCATGGGTAAACCAGGCAAAATAGAGGTTGTACCCACCAAACCTTACCATACACAGCTTGATCTATCACTGGCCTACTCACCAGGAGTTGCTGAACCCTGTTTAGCAATTCAAGAAAACCCTCTCGATGCTTACAAGTATACAGCAAAGGGTAATCTTGTAGCTGTAATCTCTAATGGAACCTCCGTACTTGGTCTTGGCGATATAGGTGCACTTAGTGGCAAGCCCGTGATGGAAGGCAAAGGCTTACTCTTTAAAATATATGCAGGGATTGATGTTTTCGACATTGAACTCGATGAAAAAGATCCCGAAAAATTTATTCAAGCTGTTAAAGCCATAGCTCCTACCTTTGGAGGTATCAACCTCGAAGACATCAAAGCACCCGAATGTTTCGAGATAGAACGAAGACTAAAAGAAGAGCTAAATATTCCTGTGATGCACGATGATCAACACGGTACAGCAATTATTTCATCGGCTGGGTTGATCAACGCACTCGAAGTAGCCAAGAAAAAGATTGAAGATGTACGCATCGTTGTCAATGGTGCAGGAGCCTCAGCGATTTCATGTACGAAATTATATATGTCACTGGGCGCAAGAAAAGAGAACATCTTGATGCTCGACAGCAAAGGAGTTATTCGCAAAGACCGAGGAAGCTTAAGCCCACAAAAAGCAGAATTTGCTACCGATCGACAAGATATTAGCACACTAGCCGAAGCTATTGCAGGGGCTGATGTATTTTTAGGATTATCACGAGGCAATGTAGTAAGCCAAGATATGATTAAAAGCATGGCAGAACGCCCTATCGTTTTTGCACTAGCCAACCCCGAACCCGAAATAGCCTATGAAGATGCCATGGCTGCACGACCAGATGTCTTAATGTCTACTGGCCGTAGCGATTACCCTAACCAAATTAACAACGTTATTGGTTTTCCTTATATATTCAGAGGCGCACTTGATACGCATGCTACTGCCATCAATGAAGAGATGAAAATAGCTGCTGTAAAAGCCATAGCGAATCTAGCCAAACAACCAGTTCCTGAATTAGTTAGTGAAACCTACAGCGTGAATCACCTAAGCTTCGGACCTGAATATTTCATACCAAAACCTGTAGATCAAAGACTTGTCACTGAGGTTTCGGTAGCCGTAGCCAAAGCTGCAATGGCCTCGGGCGTTGCTCAAATAGAGATTAACGATTGGGATGCTTACCGAGCACAGCTGAATGAACTAATGGGTTATGAAAGTAAACTCACCCGCCAAATTTATGAAACTGCACGCAAATCACCTCAACGAGTTGTTTTTGCCGATGGCGAACACATTAATACCCTAAAAGCTGCTATTCAAGCACGAGACGAAAAATTTTGTATTCCTATCTTACTAGGAAACCCCGTGCATATAATCAAATTGGCTCACGACTTAGACCTTTCGCTCGAAGGTGTTGAACTAATCAACCTAAGAGGTGACGAAGAGGCAACAAGAAGAACTCGCTATGCAACCAAATTGAGTCAGAAACTAGAGCGATCAGGATTAGCACTAGATGAAGCCGAAGACAGACTATACAATCGAGATTATTTCGGTATGATGATGGTTGAGCTAGGCGATGCCGATGCGTTTATAACGGGAGTCTACTCAAAATATGCAGACACAATTGAGGTGGCCAAAAAGGTTATCGGAATAAGAGAAGGATATAACCATTTTGGAACCCTACATATACTTAACTGCAAAAAGGGACCTTTCTTCCTTGCTGACACGGTAATCAACCGTTTACCCAATAGAGAAAGTTTAATAGATATTGCACGACTCACCGAACGAGTAGTCAAAACCTTCAACTATGACCCTGTGATGGCGATGGTTAGTTTTTCTAACTTCGGATCAGACAAAGGTGGTAGCCCCGAACAAGCACACCAAACTGTAGAGTTCTTACATCAGAACTATCCTGAGATGATGATCGATGGTGAAATGCAAGTCAACTTTGCTCTAAATACAGAATTAAGAGACCGCAAATTCCCATTCAACAAACTCAGAGGAAAAGACGTAAACACCTTTATTTTCCCAAATCTTAGCTCAGCAAATGCCTCGTATCAATTATTGCAAGGCATCACAAATGCCGAATTGATTGGACCTATTCAGATGGGACTAAACAAACCAATTCACTTTACCGATAACGAAGCAAAAGTAATTGACATACTCAATACCATTGCCATAGCAGTTATTGATGCTATGATCGAAAAGAATAGACAATGATTCCAAAGGAAAGAAAACCACTATCAAACTTTCAGATAGTCTGCATTATTTTACTGTGGGCAGTACTCTGCGTAGTAATAGTAAATGGAGCTGCTAACCTGGATGGTCCAACCATTCTCTCGTTAGTTATGGCTACAGTGCTAATCTTTATACCTGTCTATAAGTCAATATCAAAAAGGAGAAAAAAGTGATTTGCCATACGCTTCAATTAGTTCTACCGAATAGGTAAAGGAACTATCAAAAGGCATCATAGCATTAATCATTTTAAAGTTTTGAAAAGAGATGAGATTACTCCGTGTAATACTCGCCTCTTTTATTTGACCTTTATCCAACAAATATTGCCTCTGCACACCTGCTAAAAGACAGGTCGAAGGAGTAAACCAATTGCCTTGACGTTCAAAAACAAGATTTGAATAGGTTGTATCGGTTAACATACCCGCTTTTGTGATGATAACCTCCTGACAAGTAGTTAATTGTTTCAGTTCGGTAAAGACTTTGCGATCGGTCGATTTAAAATCATAAGAAAGCTCTAGAACTTCGATAAGCTCAAAACTATCCCAGCACTTAGGCTCATAAAGCTCCCAAGTTACCTCAAGAATTCGTTGAAGGTCATAAACCATACGCAATTTATAATACCCCACCCGAGGCAAATCGTATAGATCAAAAACTTCAGACAAATTAATGCGAACCTCACTACCGAAAGCCTTCAACGTACGGCTTAAACGCATTTGATGGTAATCTTGTAAAAGAACATCTCCATCACGCAATGCTAAAGTTTCAAGCCACTGGCACATATATCTTATTTTTTATCTCTTCATATTCGCTTTTGGCATTACTCTGGAGCGTTATTCCTCCTCCACTCTTATAAAAGTATTGCTCTCCTTCCTTCTCAATGATACGAATCAACACACAACTATCCAAGGTTTGACCATCAAAAATGCCACAGATACCCGTGTAATAACCCCGTGAATACCCTTCAGAACACTCTATTACCTTTAAGGCTTCATTACGAGGAGAACCCAAAATAGATCCTGCAGGCAGAAGCTTATCGAATAACCGACTAAAACTTGAATGATACTCGGCTTTGAGTTTGCCTACTACTTCCGAGCTAACCTGATATAGGTCTTTATTACTTGTCGTAAGCCGATCGAGGTAACGAAATCGAGCAGTTTCTACCTCATCTGCCACAATTGAAAGCTCTTGCATTACAAGATTAACGGTCGTTTGATGTTCTCTTTGCTCTTTTGGGGATTGTATTATGAGTTCCTGAGCATTTGGAATATTGGCATCTATAATTCCTTTCATTGGATAGGTCGAAATTAGGCCATCAGCAGAAATACGCACAAAAATCTCAGGACTGCAACAAACGAACTTATCCTCAAGCAAAACTTTATATTTGGCCTGAGCCGTGTTAAATATCACATTTAAATCGGGATTAGTCAACTCTATTGGGGTTGGAATTGTTAAGTTAATAACGTCAACCTTAAGTTGTTTCATCATTTTTTGAGCCAGTTCGAACTTTTGATTATAGACTTCAAAACTAATGGGCGAAGTTTTAAAGAATTCTTCGGACTGATTGCCTCCATAATTCAAAAGTACAGGTTGTTCTTGAACATTGGTGATTGAAGGAAAACTGTACTTAACCAAAGGAGATGGATTACTAAGGTCTGCGAGTTTAATAATCAAAGGATTTGACTTTTCGAAGTCAATAATAAACAGATAAGGAGTTTTTGATGCAGTCAACTCATCCATTTGTTTATAAAACGATTTTAATTTCATCTTAATTTCAATATAAGCTTGTTCCGCAAAGATAATTGAACTTTATGAAAGATTTTTATCATTATTTGTCTATTTTTGCTATATAATTCGATGTTTAACTATCTATTTTATATTTTGACTCTTATGAAGAAGATTTTACTATTAACTACTGCAACTATGCTTCTATCCTGTGGTTCAAAGCAGAACAAACCGATTACCTATCCACAAACCAAAAAGGTGGATACAGTTGATGTTTATTTTGGCACAGAGGTTCCTGACCCCTACCGTTGGTTAGAAGACGACCGATCAGCTGAAACAGCTGAATGGGTAACGCTTGAAAACGAGATTACTGATGCCTATTTGGCTGAAATACCTTTCAGAAAGCCACTCCTAGACCGTCTAACAGAACTTGCCAATTACGAGAAAGTGAGTGCTCCATTTAAGAAACACGGAAAATATTATTTCTATAAGAATGACGGTCTTCAGAACCAAAGTATTCTTTACGTACAAGATAGCTTAAAAGCTGAACCTAAAGTGTTTTTAGATCCCAATAAGTTATCAACTGATGGAACTGTGGCACTAACAAGTTTGTCTTTCTCTAAAGATGGCAAATATGTAGCATATTCTGTATCAAGAAGTGGTTCAGACTGGAGAGAAATTTATGTGATGGATACTGCTACGAGAACTTTGCTTGACGATCATATCGAATGGGCTAAGTTTTCGGGAGCTTCTTGGCAAGGAGATGGCTTCTATTATAGTGCATACGATGCCCCAGCAAAAGGAGCTGAGTTTTCGGGTAAAAACGAGAACCATAAGATTTACTATCACAAGGTAGGTACACCTCAAGTCAAAGATGAGCTTATCTATGAAAACAAGAATCACCCTTTACGCTTCTATAGTGCTAGTGTAAGTGAAAACGAAAACATCTTGTTCTTATACGAGTCGGGCGAAGGAAGAGGAAACGCACTATTCATGAAAGACTTGAGAAAGCCTAACAGTGAATTCCAAGAACTCGCTTCAGACTTCGAGTACAGTTACTACCCAATAGATGTTACAGATACACAAATCTATTTCATCACCAACTATGAAGCTCCTAATTATCGCATCATGCGAGCAGAAATTAACAAGCCTCAACTTAAAGATTGGACAGAGCTAATTGGCAATAAAGAGACTGTTATATCATCGGCTGATGTAATCGACAATAAACTATTTGTCAATTACGATAAAGATGCTTCTAGTCACCCCATAATCTACAACCTCGACGGAACAATCCTTCAAGAGGTAAGTCTACCTTCTGTAGGTAGTGTCGGTTTTAGTGGTGATAAAGATGACAAAGAATGCTTTATGGTATTTACTTCGTTTACTACGCCAACCTCAATCTACCAATACGACATAGCCAATAACAGCTATGAACTATTCAATGCACCAAAAGTAGAGTTTAACCCCGAAGAGTATGAGAGCTACCAAGTATTCTTTGAAAGCAAAGATGGTACGAAGATTCCGATGTTCTTGACTCATAAGAAAGGACTAAAGAAAGATGGAACTAACCCAATCTACCTTTATGGTTATGGAGGTTTCAATATCAGCCTAACACCGAGCTTCTCAGCTTCTCGCATCCCCTTCTTAGAAAATGGAGGAATTTACGCACAGGTAACACTTCGTGGAGGTGGTGAATATGGTGAAGCATGGCACGTAGCAGGCACTAAGATGAACAAGCAAAACGTATTTGACGACTTTATTGGTGCAGCTGAATACCTAATCAAAGAGAACTTCACAACACCCAAGAAGATTGCGATTGTTGGAGGTTCAAACGGAGGACTCCTTGTTGGAGCAGCAATGACACAACGTCCCGAACTATTTGGAGCAGCTGTTCCACAGGTTGGCGTAATGGATATGCTTCGCTACCACAAATTCACCATCGGTTGGAACTGGGCTAGCGACTATGGAACTAGTGAAGAGAGCAAAGAGATGTTTGACTATCTTTATGCTTACTCTCCACTCCATAATCTTAAACCTAGTAAGAATTATCCTCCAACACTTGTAACTACTGCCGATCACGACGATAGAGTAGTTCCTGCTCACTCGTTTAAGTTTGCAGCACGCCTACAAGAGTGCAACGAAGGACCTAACCCAACCCTTATTCGTATTGATACGAATGCAGGACACGGGGCAGGTAAGCCGATGAGCAAAGTCTTGGAAGAGCAAGCAGATACTTATAGCTTTATTATGTATAACCTAAACATGAATCCAGTTTTTACTAAATAGTAAAAATACAACTACAAAGAACAGGCCTTGAGGCCAATTGAAGAAAGTCTCTTGGCCTGTTTTTAACTCAGCAAATACAAATTAAAATAATGTCATACTACATCAAGTAGCCAGGCATCGGTTATTCTTCAGGTATAACTACTTAAATTAACCCATTATGGATATCAACTTTATCATTCAAGAATTAGAGAGAAAACACCCAGGAGAGGTGGAATACCACCAAGCGGTGAAGGAAGTACTGCTATCAATAGCAGACACGTATAATCAATATCCCGAACTGATTAAAGCCAAAATCGTAGAGAGATTAATTGAACCCGATCGAGCTATCATTTTTAAAGTTGTTTGGATTGACGATAAAGGTGAACCTCAAGTCAACATGGGATATCGTGTACAGTTCAATAATGCAATTGGCCCTTACAAGGGTGGTATACGTTTTCACGCAACAGTAAACCTATCCATTATGAAGTTCTTAGGTTTTGAGCAGACCCTTAAAAATGCACTAACATCTCTTCCAATGGGTGGAGCTAAAGGCGGATCCGATTTCAGTCCTAAAGGCAAGAGTGATGCAGAGATTATGCGATTCTGTCAGGCATTTATCTTAGAGCTTTGGAAGCATCTTGGCCCCGATACCGATGTACCAGCTGGTGATATTGGTGTAGGAGCAAAAGAGGTTGGGTATATGTATGGTATGTACAAAAAACTCACCAACCGATGCACAGGAACCTTCACCGGAAAAGGATTAACATTTGGTGGTTCTCTTCTTCGTGCTGAAGCAACAGGCTATGGTGCACTCTATTTTGTTGAAGAGATGCTCAAACGCAGAGGCGAAACCATTAAGGATAAAACAGTAGCAGTATCAGGATTTGGTAATGTGGCTTGGGGTGCTGTTAAGAAAGCTACCGAACTGGGTGCTAAAGTTGTTACCATATCAGGACCTGATGGTTGTATCCTAGACCCTGAAGGTATATCGGGAGATAAAATTGATTATATGCTTGAGCTTAGAGCCTCAGGGAACGATGTTGTTGCACCTTATGCTAAGAAGTTTCCTTCGGCTACTTTCTTTCCAGACAAGAAACCTTGGGACATTAAAGTAGATATAGCCATTCCTTGTGCAACTCAGAACGAACTAAATCTCGAAGATGCTAAAAAACTGATTGCATGCAATGTGACTTGTGTGGCCGAAGTATCGAATATGGGTTGTACGACAGAGGCTATTGATGCTTTCCTAGAAAATAATATTAACTTTGCACCGGGTAAAGCCGTAAATGCTGGCGGAGTGGCTACATCGGGGTTAGAGATGACTCAGAATGCACAACACTTAGCATGGACAGCCCAAGAAGTTGACTTAAAACTTCACCAGATTATGAAGAACATCCACCAACTTTGTGAAAAGTACGGAGCAAACTCGGATGGCACAGTCAACTACGTTAAAGGCGCTAATATTGCAGGGTTCATCAAAGTGGCAAATGCGATACTGGGCCAAGGTATAATTTAAGATTTAGCCATGCGAAAGCAATTTCTTGTTTTAATAATCAGCATATTAAGCACTACTTATGTCTTTGGTCAAAAAGAGATAGGTAGTGCTTCTTATTATAGCAACCGACTACACGGACGCAAAACTGCTAGTGGAGAGCTTTATAATAAGGAATTAAAAACTTGTGCTCACCCAATCCATCCTTTTGGCACAAAGCTAAACATTATTAATCCCGAGAACGGACGACGAGTCGTGGTAAGAGTCAACGACCGAGGCCCATTTCATTCCAATAGAATTGTTGATATATCATACGTAGCCGCCAAAGAGATTGGGTTAGTAGGCAAAGGCGTGAGTAAAGTTGTAATAGAAGTTATCAAAGACTTTTCCGACAAGATACCCCCTACTCTACCCAATATTTATATCGACTGGAGCTATATTCAGCGACTCACCTTTTGTATTCCCGACAAATTGCTTAGATAATAATCTCCATCTATTTTGATCAATTCGGTCTGAACCGAATAGACATTATCCCCATATTTAAAGAATACCTCCCCAACATAAGGTCCCTCCCCTAGTGGTTGTTTCGCCACAAAATCAAGATAAGTAATCTTATTCCACTCAATCCCCATCATTGCTGCATTACGCTTCAGGTTATAGATCGAAGTGTAGAGGTAGTTGGGCCACTCAGCTTGCTCATCGGCAACTCTACGATAAATAGCGTTTTTGGATTTATCACCACTATAGGTTTCGGTAAGGTATTTATCGATGTCGTTGGTCGAAGCAAAATACTTGATTAGCTGTTCGCCGTCTAGTACATTGACCTGCTCCAAAAATCCAAAAGTATATTTGCCTGTCCCCTCAAAACTACTGATACTCTTGCCCGAAGACGAAGAACATCCAACCAAGTAAAGAGAACTGACAAGAATTAAAGTGAAATAGAATATTGACTTACGCATATTAATAATATTATTTTGAATTAAAAAATAGCCACAGTTTGAGTTTTAAACAACAAACTATGGCTAAAAGTTTCTTTATTTATTAGAGCTAATTACTCTCCACAATAGGTTATGCCTTTGGCTTTGGCCTTTTCGAGTAGGTAAGCAAATGCAGCATCATACTCGTTGGGGATTACACCGTCGAGTATAGCATCTTTGATTGCAGACTTCAATGCTCCGACCTCACGTGAAGGCGGAAGATTGAACATCTCCATAATCTGTTCTCCCGTAATAGGAGGCTCGAAATTGCGCACCCGATCTTTCTCCTCAATGTCTTTGAGTTTTTGACGTACCAAAGCAAAGTTATTGAGGAATCGTTGTTTGCGATCTGAATTCTTAGACGTAATATCAGCTTCACAAAGTGTCATCAAATCTTCGATGTCATCGCCTGCTTCGAACAAGAGTCGGCGTACAGCCGAATCGGTCACCTCGTCATCGGCAATAGCGATTGGGCGCATATGTAGGCTAACGAGCTTCTGCACATATTTCATCTTCTCGTTGAGAGGTAACTTCATGTTGCGGAAGATACGGGGCACCATCTTTTCTCCGATATAATTGTGATTGTGGAATGTCCACCCCACCTTTTGGTCCCAACGCTTAGTGGCAGGCTTAGCTATGTCGTGCAAAATTGCCCCCCAACGCAACCAAAGATTATCTGTGTTTCGTGAAATATTGTCGAGCACCTCAAGTGTATGGTAGAAATTGTCTTTATGCGCTCTACCATTACGAGACTCTATCCCCTGCAAAGCTACAAATTCGGGGAAAATCAGGGGTAATAACCCCGAACGATCTAAGTCGACAAAACCCTTCGAAGGGATTGGCGATAAGATTATTTTATTAAGTTCATCAGCAATACGCTCTTTCGAGATGATTTCGATACGGTCACGATTGCGCGTGAGCGATTCGAAAGTCTCGTCTTGGATATAAAAATTGAGCTGAGTAGCAAAACGAATACAACGCATCATGCGCAGTGGATCGTCGCTAAAAGTGATATCGGGGTCAAGGGGTGTTCGGATAGTTTTCTCTTTGAGGTCGGTCATTCCATCGAAAGGATCGATCAACTCACCAAAGCGAGCTGCATTCAGACAAACCGCCATGGCATTGATGGTAAAGTCTCGTCGATTTTGATCGTCTTCGAGGCTGCCGTCTTCAACAATAGGTTTGCGTGAATCGCGTTGGTACGACTCTTTGCGGGCGCCAACAAATTCTATCTCTACATCTTTATATTTGACTTGGGCTGTCCCAAAGTTTTTGAACACCGATAAATGCGCTCCTTTACCCAATTTACGAGCTAAGGCTTCAGCTATTTTTATGCCACTTCCCACAACAACAACATCAATATCGGTTGAGGGTCGTTCAAGAAAAAGGTCGCGTACATAGCCTCCCACAGCATAGCAGTCTAAACCGAGTTCATCTGCAGTTTGAGAGATTTGATGAAATATTGGACTATCAAATTTTAACTTCAACTCTTCTCTTGTCAATTCTTTCATCTTACTTGTTTTAAGTTTCAGCACGCAAAGGTACAAAAATATCAAAACTCTATGCAACATAACGCAACAATACTGTCCGACTGTCTTTTGTGCCTTGTACTGCTTTATTCTTCCAAAGCGTAAAACGCAGGCTAGAGCACTTTTTAGCAGGAGATCCGTTACCAAATCGTAACCCTTTTTGGATGACGAAATACGATGCTAAAAGTAGTAAATAAACTTGTTTGAGAGGTATAAAGAGAAGAATTATTCTTTTCTGAGCAAACAAATTTGCCATGAAAATTAGGTGCTTTACTTGTCCATATTTTGCGTAGGAACATCTAGCTCATTTGAATGTAATTTTAATACAAAACAAATGAGTCTATGAAATCAAAATTGAAGGTCTTGGTCTACCTGAAAAAGAACCAAACGAAAAAAGATGAACTATGTCCTGTAATGGGACGTATTCAAGTCGGTAAAACGATATCTCAATTTAGCTTGAAGTTAAAAGCCGATGCTAAGCTGTGGGACACCAAAGCCGGCAGAATGATTGGTAAAAGTTCACTTGCACAAAAGACAAATCGGGAGATTAATCGTGTGAATCTTATTATCCATGCCCGTTACAAAGAACTGTTGGCAGTTAATTCAACGGTAGATGCACACGAGCTAAAAAATGCAACACAAGGCATAGCCTCTTCTCAAGATACTGTTTTAGAGTATTTCAGACAGATGAAAGAAACAATTGCTCAACGTGTCGGTGTTGATTATAGCGAAGCGGCTTTAGGGCAATATCTTTGGTCATTTAATGCCTTAGAAAATTTCATCCAAAAGAAGCTCAAACTTAGCGACATTCCTTTTAAGTCCTTGACCTACTCCTTTGTCGAAGAATATTATCAATATCTGCGTGTTGATAGAAAACTCTCGATAGGCACAAGTGGTATCTATCTGATCTATTTTCGCAAAGTAGTCATCAGTGCAGTCAATCAAGGGATTCTTTTTCGCGATCCCTTTCATGGATTTGAGGCAGAGAGAGCAGAAGTAGTACATAAATCCTTGACAAAAGAAGAATTGGATAAATTTATATCAGTTGAACCAAGTGTGAAACAACAAAAACGGACGAAAGACCTATTTCTCTTTGCCTGTTTTACCGGCATCTCATACATCGATATGAAAAACCTGAAGTACGATGATATCCAAACGGCAGAAGATGGTAGCCAATGGATTATCTCCAAAAGACAAAAAACGAAAGTAAAATATCGAGTTCGTTTGTTGGATATTCCACTGTCCATAATTGAAAAGTACAGAGGGCAAAGAACAGATGGGAAAGTATTTACAGTTCCACAAAAAATGACGGTTCATTCCGGATTGAATGCCATGGCTAAGAAATGCGGTATCACAAAGAAGATCGGCATCCACGTAAGCCGCCACACATTTGCCAGTCTCATCACCCTGTCGGAAGGTGTACCCATCGAAACAGTCAGCCAAATGCTTGGTCACGAGCATATAACAACCACTCAAAGATATGCAGAACTATCATTGGATAAGATATCCGAGGACATGAAATCTCTATCCAACCGAATCGCCAATAAATTTACATTCATTTCAAATTTCTAAAAACGACTATCATGCGAAGTACATTCAATATCCTGTTCTATATCAATAGAAATAAACAGAAGAAAGACGGCAAGTGTCCCATTATGGGACGGATTACTGTCGATGGAAAATCCACTCAATTCAGCGTCCAAGAAACGATAGACCCTGATCTATGGTCAGTCGGAAAGAATTGTACGATAGGTAAAGATAAGGAAGCCAAAACTATAAATCAAAAGCTAGAGCATTACCAATCAGAGCTAAAACAACATTACAACAGATTGGTCGAAGAGGACGCCTATGTTACTGCCGAGAACCTAAAAAATGCCCTACTCGGCAATGGTGTTCACGAAACCATGTTACTCAAAGAATTTCAGGCACATAACGATGAATATGCAAAAAGTGTAGGTGTTACCAAATCAAAAGGAAGCTATCTAGGTTATGTTCACGCTTATAAATCCCTCGAAAAGTTTGTAACTCAAAAATATGGAATAGAAGATATTGCTTTTAAGGAGTTGCAGTATTCATTTATAGAGGATTTTGAGTTTTTCTTGAGTACCAATTTGAATTTTGCACCAAATACAGTTCTGAATGTTATCCTAAAATTGAAACGATTGATCCACCGAGCCATCAACAAAGAGATCATCCGGAAAAATCCTTTTGCCGATTACAGATGCAAGCAAGGCGAGTCCAATCGAAAATGGCTATCCAAAGCGGAGTTGGATGTACTCATGCAAACACCCATGGAAGACAAAAAAGTAGAATTAGTCCGCGTTCTGTTTTTGTTTTCCTGTTTTTGTGGTCTTTCATTCGCCGATTTGTACCATCTGAAATGGGAAAATATCTCTACCGACAAGCATGGAACAATGTGGATACGCATCAAACGAAAAAAGACAGGTACGGAGTCAATTGTCCCGATTTTGGATATTCCGGAAAGAATCATTGAGAAATATAGTAATCCCAAAAGTGATGAAAAAGTCTTTGCTGTACCCTCTTATGCACTTACACGCTATTATCTTGAAAAAATACAGGCAAAGACTCAGTTGAAGACCTTAAATTTTCACACAGCAAGACACAGTATGATTTCTTATCAACTATTAATCAGTAGATTATGTACTGTTCGATTTTCAATAGGTAACGATTTAGAAACCAGCTCGGTTCTTAGATATGCTTAATTTCCTCACTATATTAAAGAGCAACTTATCTTTTGTAAAGATAAAAAATTAACCTTGTCTTGCTCCAATTCCTTTTAATTTCTTTTCTATTGATTTGTTATTATGAGATATTTTGTTGCAAATATTCTGGTATGCATCTATCTAGCTTTCGTTTTAGCTATTATGCGACTATAATATCCCTCTATGAGCTGTAGAGTAACTAATATTTTTCATCATTTGCTGTGAAGTTGCTCATATGTTTAATTATCTGGTAAATAGCGAGATGCTGTTATTGGATTGATAATGAGTAACTTCTTTTTTGTTTAACCCAATGCACCACAGGTTAAAATATCAAAAAAGAGATAGAGAGCTGTAAGTCATAAACTAAAGCTTTCAGTAGAAAAATAAATCTAATATTCACTAGGATTCAGACCATAAAATTCCTTGAAGCACTTAGTGAAATAAGATGCTGACGAGAACCCTGTTTGATACGCCACCTCGGCTATCGGGATATTAGTACTAAGAAGATAACTAGCCTTTTTGAGTCGAATGATTCGAATCAATTCATTAGGAGAATAATTCGACAAACTTTTTACTTTACGATATAGTTGTACACGTGACAGACTCAATTCTTTAGCCACATCAACGACGTTCAAATCAGGATCTGAGATTCGTTTCTCAAGATAGTATTTGAACTGATTTAAGAAATCCTTTTCAATCTTAGCCAACGAGTTATCTTTTTGCTCATCAATGAATCCACTGCCTAAAATATCTTTCATTTTTTGCCTATTCTCTATTAATTTTCGAATCCTAATTTGAAGAATTTCAGCATTAAATGGTTTCGCAATATAAGCATCGGCGCCACTCTCAAATCCAATCGCTTTTTGTTCATCCAGCGAGCAGGCTGTAAGCAGAATAATGGGAATATGGCTTGTTGATATATGTTCCTTTATCGATTTAAGTATTCAACAAAATTTAATTTGACATTTTGTTCCAATTTTGTTAAGCGTATTTCTGAGCCTTTCTTTGAGATTTTGGAAGTTAAGAAATGCATCAAAAGGTAGCCAATAATACTTTATTTGTCTCCAGAGTATTTCAATGAGGTTTAGTTCAGGACAATATGGCGGCAAGAAGTATATAAATAAATCTAGCTGTTTCCATTCAGCTATTTTCGCCATGAATTTCTTGCTACGATGGATGGGTGCATTGTCAATAACTACTATAGTTTTCTTTGTTATTTGTGTTGTAAATTGGTCTAAGAAGTCAATTACAGCATCGGAATTTATTGATCCCTCAACCATCCATGAGCAAAGTTTGCAATCTGGTGTCATGAGTCCAAAAACGCTCAATCGTCGACCTTTTGCAGCAGGTAAAAGAATGGGGTTATCCTTTTGCTGCCAAGCATAGCCAACGTTCGGAGTTAGTCCAAAATGGCTTTCGTCACAATAATATAAGTCTAGATAGTTCATTCTATGCAACTCTTTAAGTTGCTCTAATTCTTGGTGTTGTTTCTTAAATTGGACTTGATCTCGCTTGTCTTTTAATGAGAGTCGAACTCGTTTCCACTTATAACCCAACACCTTTTAAAAAATTCTTCAAAGTGACTTTGCTGACTTGGATGGAGTGCTCTTTTTCGAGCACATCGAGTATCGGTTTGAGATTGCGGCTATATTTCTCAACTAATGCGGGAAGTAACTCCGCTACAGGTTCCAGCTTTACTTTTGCTCCTCGCCCAGGAGCAATACTTAATGTTGATAATTTATTCTCTGGTAACGCTGATCCCATGTGGTGAGTAGTGTTGAAATGGTCTGCCTGCATAAATCTGTAAGTGAAGAGATCTCTTTAACATTAAATCTCTTATCCGACAACAACAAACATAAGCTCCGCTCTCTGATAACTGAATTTTCACTCGTCTTTTGCAACTCGGTAAACTGCTCTTTCTCTTCTTCTGCAAGGCTAATATATCGCATATATTTATCTGATTACCATATAAATATCCTGAAAAAGAATCGAATAAACAAGAAAATGTTAAAGTAAATATTGTCTATTACTTATTTCTTTCTTTCGGAGTTCGTCATCATAAAACACTCGTAGATCTGGACGATCCATTATGGCGCATAACACCTGTGCCTAATGCTCACATAATTTGGTTTTAGGTGCATCGCATGAGCAGAACGTAAGTATTGAGTTGTTTGATTGAATAACTGAGACTCTAGGAAATTGTATTAATGATGTATGTTTAAAGAATACACCTGAATCTATTTCTATTACTTCGGGTTGAATTTCCAGCAGGCTCTTTCTACTGGTGTCGAATGAGTCTCTAGAATGTTTAAGAATTTCGGAAAATGAGAGTTGGGGAATAGTTGTATTTTCGAGTATATATTGATTGTTGAGCATTCTCATTTCATTTCCCAGTTTTGAGTATAATATTGGACGTAAATATACACTTAAAATGAATGTAGGTAACATCTAGCTGACAGATATTTTTTTTAGAATAAATGAGGATAACCTTTTTGAGTAAAGGTCGATATAGCAGATTTACCAAAATGAAATATTCAATAACTATGGCATTTATTTGGTTGGTCTGTGCATCGTATTGACTTTGTAAATTCTCTATTTTAAGCTATTCTTGTTTTCTTTGTGCATCATACTTAAAAACAGTGTGTGGTGGGTATAGACATTTACGAGTTTACTCTCCAAAGGGGGAAGGTCAGGCTATTCCGGAGTCTGCAAATATATCAAAGAGGTAAAAATACAGATAAACTGTCGTCAAAAGAAGTCTTTATTCATGCCCTTCATCCCTCAGGTATGAGTTGTGAGTTCGATTAAGGCGAAGTTAAACTTTAGATTGGGTGAATATCATGATAAGTTAACTCAAATACCTCATATAAAAACAATAATATCAGATCTATGTACAATCAAAAAGAGGAGTACATAAAACAGATGTGTACATTCTATCCATTAGGACAGTATTATTTTAGTCTGATTTAATTACCTTTGTGATAAAGCTATGGAAACACGTATTATTATGGTGCGCATTGATAAGATATAGTGAAATACGCAGAAATCTCTTTGCTTTTTTATTTATGAACTTGTTGCTCTCAAGTTATGAGAATATTGTTGAAATGTACTATTGTTATAGTATTATGGATGGTAGGTATTACTGTCAATGCTAAATTAACCAATAACATGTTTGATATTAGACATATTGGTTACTCTGAAGGTCTTAGCAGTCTACGGGTATTTTCTACCGTGGAGGATAAGTATGGTGTGATGTGGATTGCCACCAAAGTTGGAATTGATCGTTATAACGGCCATACTGTAAAGAATTATACTTTACCAGGCAATTTTCACTATGGAGACATGGCTGGGCGTAGACTTCGTTTGTTATATGACGAGCAATATGGTGTATGGGCATATGATAATACAGGAAAGATATATCATTATTCTATTCAGAATGACGCGTTTGAGCAATATCTATCTCTGAATGAATTTATTAGCGGAGAGATTATACTAAATAAAATCTGTCTGGATAATAAAGGCATTTTATGGTTGGGGCTAAGCAATGGACTATATAGAAAAGAAGTAGATGGACGCATCACTCCTGTAGTGCAGGAACACTATGTAAATGATATTGTATCCACAGCCGAATTACTTTTTGTTGGCACTTCTAGGGGAGTATTCCAACTCCCACATAATCAATTGAACAAAATTCATTGGTTAGTAAACGGAAAGGATGTACAGACATTATTCTGTGATGTAACTAAAAAAGAACTATGGATAGGAACTTTCAATAATGGTTTATGGGTGATGAATCTGAACACTGCCAGTTTGCGTCCACTAAAAGAGCAGAGTTATAGCTTTCTCAACCCAATACGAGCTATCACACATTATGATGCCCATACTGTATTGATAGGAGTCGATGGGGGAGGTGTGTACACAGTAGATAGAGATTCAAAAAAAACACATCTACTGATGGACACCGAAGATAGTTCAGATATTTTCTTGCGAGGTAATGGTATCTATTCCCTCACAAAAGACCGTCAAGGCAACATATGGGTAGGAAGCTACTCAGGAGGTGTGTCTGTTGCTATCCTATCGAGACATCCTATTACACTATTGATACATGAAAGGGGGAATCCACAATCACTGGCAAATAATAATGTCAACGCTATAAAAGAGAATATCAATGGAGACTTATGGTTTGCTACTGATGATGGTATCAGTATCCAGAGTGCCTTTTCGCATATATGGAATCATTGTCTAAAAGGTAATGTGATAGTTACCTTATGTCGAGGCAATGATGGTTCAATATGGGCAGGAACCTATGGAGACGGTGTATATCTGCTCAACAGTAAAGGGCAAATTATTCGTCACCTCACTCAACAGCAAGGAATACTTACTACAAACTATATATTTTCTATTAAGCAGGATCTAGATGGAGACTTATGGATCGGAGGCCTAGACGGATGTTTACAAATGCTGGATAAGGAGGGAAGGCACATACAATCATACGATATAAAATGGATTCATTCGTTGGTTCCGTTGAATCATGACAAAATAGCAGTCGCGACCGTAAATGGTTTTTATTTGGTAAATAAACGTACTGAAGATATACAACGCTATGCAACTTTTCAGGAGTTTTCTGATCAAGATGCGAGTGCCTATATTGTTTGCATGCTATTCAATGATGATGATACCGTTTGGTTGGGTACTGAAGGAGGAGGTCTCAATCTATACAATATGAGTACCCGAGAAACAAAAACGTTTACTAAGCATGAGGGGCTTCCATCTGATGACATATATAGTCTGCAAAAAGATTCTAGAGGACGTTTGTGGGCAAGTACAGGGAAAGGCCTAGCACTGATCGAAAACTTTCGGGTGTCAAACCTCAATTATATTGGCGATATAGATAAGGAATATAACAAATCTTCATTTGTCCAGTTGGCAGATGGTAAATTTGTATATGGCAGTACCAATGGTGTTGTTTGTTTTATACCTGATGCTATTAGTGCTACCAACTATCAGGCACCATTACGATTTACTGGTCTGATAATAGAATATTTAGAGGCTGATGAGGAAAAGCTTTTACGCCCCATGATTTATGATATGCTGACTAGTGGCACAGTCCAACTTGATTATGACTATAACTCTTTTGCAATCACATTTGAGTCCGTTAACTATCGCTTTCAACGTGACATTACCTATCAGTATATGATGGACGGATACGAAAAATCATGGAGTAGTGTATCCTCTAATGGCACGGTACGATACACAAACGTATCACCAGGCTCTTACTTACTGAAAGTACGCAGCCTACGCCAAAGTAATGGGGAAGTAATATCTGAAAGATCGCTTATAATAAGTGTGTCACAGCCTTGGTGGAATTCTTTGGGGGCATGGATATTTTATATTTGCATCGCAAGTTCCATTTTCTACTTCATTTTGAGATATAATAGTAATAGACTTCAAAAAATATACAATGAAGATAAAGTGAAATTTTTCATCAATACTGCTCATGATATTAGAACACCAGTGACACTAATAATGGCACCACTGGAAGATCTAAGTCAGGAAAAAGAACTCTCTAGTAAATCTCTTTACTTTCTGGAACTAGCACGCAACAATACTCAAAAGCTCTATACACTGATCACACAATTACTCGAATTTGAAAAAGTTGATACTCATAAGCACCAACTTATATTGACTACAGTCAATCTCAACGAAATCCTTGTAGAAGAAGTTGCGAGTTTTCAATCATTCTGCGATAAGAAACAATTACACTTAAGTCTTTCTTTACCCGATAGAGATATTTATATTAAGGCTGATAAGCACATGGTAGAGATGCTGTTAGATAATCTTATTTCCAATGCTTGTAAATATACGATGCCACAGGGCAATGTGTCTTTAAGTTTGAGTTACACTAAGCGGAAAGCTATTATAGAGGTCAAGGACAGTGGCATTGGTATTCCTCTAAAAGACAGGAAACATCTATTTAACGAAGTACACAGAGCCGAAAATGCAAGGAAGTCACAGGAAGATGGTACTGGATTTGGTCTCTTGCAAGTACAACGTATAATAAATATCTTACATGGAAAAATAGCCTTCACATCTGAAGAAAATAAAGGTAGTACCTTTACAATTATGCTGAAAAGAACAGATGCTGGCACAATACTAATTCCTAAACAAACTATTGTGAATGAGGAATTTTATTCTGATATAAATACAGAGGAGACAGATATTGAAAATGCCGAGAGAAACAACAGCAGAAATATAAGCAAGCAGAATGCGAAAGATATGTTGCTTATTGTAGAAGATCATGAGGCTCTTCGCTATTACTTACGTAAAACGTTCGAAAACGATTACCATGTGGTTGATGTCTCAAATGGGCAAGAAGCACTTACCTTTCTTTCAAACGAATATCCTGATTTGATTCTGTCCGATGTAATGATGCCAGGGATACAAGGTGATGAACTTTGCAAAATAGTCAAAGAGAATCCAGAAACATCAGGTATTCCTTTTATTCTGCTTACAGCAAAAGCCAATCACGATGCTACAGTTGAAGGATTAAAGAAAGGGGCTGACGATTACATTTCCAAACCGTTCAGTACTGAGATATTAAAACTGAAAGTACAAGGGCTGATTGAAAACAAAAATAGGCAAAGAGACTTTTTCATGCGACAAGTTATTAAACAAGTCGAAATGGGCAAAAGTCACGCTACGAATAACAAAAAACAAGAGACAGCAGAGACTATAATGGTCTATGACAGTAAGTCGGACGAAACGTCGACAAACGTTCTCTCAGAAAATGATAATCAGTTTGTGATACAAGCCACTCAACTTGTAGTAGAAAATATAAGCAACACCGATTTTAATATCAATATTTTGTGTCAGGAAATGGCCATGAGTCGCACCTTATTTTATAGTCGCCTCAAATCTTTGACAGGAAAAGCTCCACAAGAATTTATTCGTATTATACGACTTCAAAAAGCTGCCGAACTATTAAAAGAAGGTCGAAATGTGTCAGATGTAGCACTTGAAACAGGATTTATAAACACAAAATACTTCAGTTCCTTATTCAAAAAACAGTTTGGTATTCAGCCTAGTAAATATGGTCGACAAAACTAAAATCATCGAGTTTTTTAATGCTAGAATAAAGCAAAGGTATTTATAAGGTCAGATAGTCTCCTGCGAGAAAAATGTTAGCTATCAAACCTTATATGTCAGCTATCAACCCATTGTTTCTGTATACAATTATCATCTTTGTGCCGAGTCGTAAAACATTCGGACAGACTTGCTGCTGTCCATGTTCAAGACAACTAAGTTTAACTTTAAAAAATTTAACATGAAAAAAGCAATAGTCATGCTATTATTAATGTGCTCAATGTATCAATCTTGCTCATCCAACGACAAGGATACAGAACCAAGAGAGACATTAGAAGATTTTCTTTTCAAAGATGATTTCGATTCTTTTAATGAAAATGTATGGACCAAAGAAACTCATGAACCAGCTTGGGTTAATCAAGAATTACAAGCCTATGATCCAGCTTATGTATCAATTGGTAAAGATGGAGATAAATCGGTTTTGATTCTGACAGCAGAACGTAAAGGAGATAAGTTTTTTTCAGGACGAGTAAATAGTCAAGGGAAAAAGAACTTCAAGTATGGAAAAATAGAAGCAAGCATAAAACTGCCTAAAACAGCCAATGGTCTATGGCCTGCATTTTGGATGATGGGAGATAACGACAAGCATTGGCCACAATGTGGAGAAATTGACATTTTGGAAATGGGCGAACGCAACGGGATTATCACAGGTACTTCTGAGACATATATAAATTCTGCGATTCATTATGGTACTGATGAGAATGCAGGACATAGACAAGAATTTCATGCTACGAATTTTGTTTATAGCCTGCAAGATGGAGGATATCACACTTATTCATTAGACTGGAATGAAAATAGCCTAACAATAGCTATTGACGGTATCAAATTTCGATCTTTTGATATTAGTTTGGTAAGCGGACGCCATGAGTATTTCCAAGACAGTTGCTACATTTTGTTTAATCTTGCTGTGGGAGGTGCTTTTCCCGGAATCACCAATATAGATGAGATTACGGCATTGAAAGATGGCGAAAAGGCGAGTATGTACATAGACTGGGTAAAAATATATTAAAATCTTAATTATATATTCCATGAAAATAAAAAATAGTAAATACACATTGTTTTGTGTAGCTTTGTTTCTCTGCTTGTTGGGAAACATTACACAAATGAACGCAGCAAAACCAGATTATTCCTCTATTGAACAGCAAAACAACAAAATCTCAGGAATAGTGAAAGATGATCTTGGTCCTGTTATTGGAGCTTCTGTTGTTGAAAAAGGGAGTGGAAGCAATGGAACGATAACCAATGAGGATGGCAAGTTCACTTTGAACATCTCGCCTGGAGCAACTCTTGTAATCAGCTTTCTAGGCTACAAGTCACAAGAGATAGAAATAAAAAACAACCAAATCCCCTTGGATATTACATTGGAAGAAGATCGCAAGATGCTTGATGAACTAGTAGTTACAGCCTTAGGCATCAAGCGAGATCGTAAGGCATTGGGCTACGGCTTAGACGAAGTAAAGGGCGATGCATTGACCAAGGCTAAGGAAACTAATGTAATCAACTCTATGGCTGGTCGAGTAGCAGGATTGGTAGTTAGCCAGACAGCAGGTGGTCCAACTGGATCTACACGTGTCATTTTGCGTGGCAGTACCGAAATGACAGGTAATAATCAGCCTCTGTATGTTATTGATGGTGTCCCTCTTGACAATACTAATTATGGTAGTGCAGGATCATCTGGAGGTTTTGACCTTGGTAATGGAATCTCAAGTATCAACCCTGACGATATTGAAAATATGTCTGTACTAAAAGGTCCTGCAGCCTCAGCTCTTTATGGTAGCCGAGCGAGCCATGGTGTTATTCTTATTACTACTAAGAAAGCTAATGGTAAAGACTCTTTTGGAGTGGAATATAATGGAACACTAACCTTTGATACACAACTGGCTAAATGGAACAATGTACAGCAAGTTTATGGTATGGGTAGTGGTGGAATTTACAGTATTGACGCCGTATCTAACACCAACAAAAGTTGGGGTCCAAAAGCAGATGGAAGCAATATGCTCAAGTATTTTGATGGTGTGGAACGACCTTACCTCATCATACCTAACAATACCTCAGACTTTTTCCGTACAGGTCTCACAGCTACCAACTCTGCCATCATTAGTTCAAACAGTGGCAATACGGGTATACGTTTTACCTATACGGATATGCGTAACAAGGACATTGTACCAAAAACTCATATGAGTCGCGACATCTTTAATCTGCGTGCTAATACAACTGTGTCTAAAGTGGATCTCGATTTCAGTGCAAACTATACACGTGAGGATGTAAAAAACCGTCCTGCATTAGGTGACAGTAAGTCGAATATAGGTAAAAACTTGATGACACTGGGCACCACTTACGATCAGAGCTGGCTGAAGACTTATCAGGATGCAGAAGGCAACTATTCCAATTGGAATGGTATGGACCCGTATAATGTTAATCCTTATTGGGATATATATAAAAATTCTAATAACTCCAAGAAAGACCAATTTCGTTTCAACGGAAAGGCTCTTTGGAATATCAACGAACGCGTCAAAGTGCAAGGAACTATGGGTGCTGAACTCAATTGGTTTACTTTTGACGACTTCAAAGCCCCTTCTACACCTGGTTATGAAGCGGGACGCCTTCAGAATAGCAACTTCCGCAATCGTATGTACAATTTTGAACTATTAGCACTTTACAATAACAATTGGGGTGACTTTGACTTCAATGCTACATTAGGGGGCAATGTATATAAAGTGAACAATCATACTATGATTAATACTGGACAAGATATGCAAATTCGTGAAGTGGTAAATCTGATGAGTTTTAATGAAACTAGCTTGGAGGAGGATAGTTATCGCAAGCAAATCAATTCAGTATACGGAGCTGTCAATCTGGGATGGAGACATATGTTATACTTTGATGCTACCTTACGTGGCGACCAGTCTTCGACTTTACCCATAGGTAACAATATGTACGTTTATCCGTCATTCTCTGGAAGTTTTGTATTCTCCGAATTGACCCCTCAGCTACGTAATACCATGCCTTATGGGAAACTTCGTATGTCTTGGGCACAGGTAGGTAGTGATACCGATCCTTATCAGTTAGGGTTAGTTTACTCTAAATCAAAGTATACTTATCCTGGTTACACGATTGGTTACATTGATAATAACACAATTCCGAATAAAGACTTGAAGCCTACAAAGACCAATTCGTTTGAAATCGGTTTGGATCTGAAATTTCTGAATAATCGTATTGGTCTAGATTTTACCTACTATTCACAGATTAGCAAAAACCAAATAATGAGTATGGCTACTTCTTGGACATCAGGGTATACTTATC
>QXGG01225645.1_pt1 | contig 24038 bp, 23 predicted proteins | sample 1982491 | NCBI WGS metagenome assembly QXGG01 (sample SAMN09924614, study PRJNA488089) | Wastewater metagenome, whole genome shotgun sequencing project. | isolation source: South African research farm wastewater | place: South Africa: Irene, Agricultural Research Council, Animal Production... | reverse complement strand
TCTTTCGTCCAGCGCCCGGAAGACGTTCTCGAAGCAAGAACGATGACGGGAGAGAACATCCGCATCATCTCGAAAATCGAGCGCCCCCAGGCAGTCGATGTACTCGACGAGATTTGTGCTGTCTCCGATGGCGTGATGGCGGCGCGCGGCGATCTCGGCGTCGAACTGCCTTTCGCTCGACTGCCCGTGATCCAAAAGCGCATCGCGGAGTCCGCCATGCGCGCAGGGATCATCTCCATCTGCGCCACCGAGATGCTCGAGTCGATGATCACGGGCAATCGCCCGACTCGAGCCGAGGTCTCCGATGTCACCAATGCCGTCCGCGACGGATTCGATGCCGTCATGCTGTCGGCAGAAACAGCAATAGGACACGCCCCGATCGCGACGGTGTCGGCGATGGCGGCGATTCTCACCGAAGCCGATTCCGTCGATCGGGTTCGATCGCCATTCGCCGACCACAATCCGGATCTGGCTGCTGTCGCGGCTGCTGCGAGTGCACTCGCATCTCGCCTGCGTGCCACCGCAATCCTCGCGATCACATTCACCGGACACAATGCAGAGCTCGTCGCTGCTTGTCGGCCTCCGGTTCCGATCATCGCAGCCACTCCCAATGCCCACGTTGCAACGCGTCTCAATCTCCGTTACGGAATATCGACTGTTCTTGCAGAACGACCCTCGAGCACCGATGAGGCGATCAACCGTGCGATCGAATCCGCCAAACGTGCAGGCTTGTGTCACGACGGCGACCGACTCGTCGTGTGCCTCTCACGCACGTCACCGCGTTCGACAACGGACACGATCTACGTCTACGACGCCTGACGAACGAGGTCTGCAGCACAGTCACAGGTGCAGACGATCACCCGAGCGTCGGATCAAACCCTCTTCGACGAGATCGAGGGCCATTTTCGTCGCCGCTTCGATGGGCCTTTCCATGATTCCAGCGACATCGTCGAGACCCACATCCCGGTCGACGAGCGCCTTCATCAGCCGGCCCCGTGCCTGCCGGTCGGAACCTTCGAATGGTGCTTGTCTACTGGATCCCAACGCTGCTGCAGGATCGGGGCCCGTCCCGCGCCACCGACACGATCGATCCAACGGACACTCATAGCAATCCGGCCGCACCCGGCACACGGTCGCGCCGAGATCCATGATCGCCTGATTCCACAGCCAGGCTTCGCCCTCGGGAAGAAGTGTGTCTGCCAAGTCCTGCGCCTCTCGCAACGAAAGCGGTCGACCGGTGACTCGTCGCAGAACTCGAACCACATTGGTATCGACGACTGCTTCATCACCCTCGAAAGCGAAAGCAACGACGGCTCGCGCCGTATAGGGACCGACTCCGGGCAGGGTCATCAACTCGTCGATCGATCCTGGAACTCTGCCGTCGAAGTCCGCGACGACGGCACGAGCCGCCAGATGGAGATTGCGAGCACGCCGCGGGTAGCCGAGGCCTTGCCACAGCCGGAGAACGTCGCCCAGTTCAGCGCTCGCACAATCGAGTGCAGTAGGAAACTGCTCGATGAACGGTTCCCACTTCCCGAGCACACGGTGAACCGAAGTCTGCTGCAGCATGACCTCGCTGACCAGAATCTTCCACGGATCTCGTTCATCTCGCCAGGGCAGCTGCCTGAGACGAGGCACGATCCATGAGAACACACTTTCATGAACGTCGTCTCGATGATCGACGGCGAACTTGTCGACGGGTCTCGTTTGTCGACCCACGAGAAACGTCAGCTGTCGCTCCAGGCAGCTTCGCCGTCGTAGGGACGCTCGCGTCCCGGGGCGAAGTCCCGCTTCCACACCATGACCCGGCGACGGAAGTAACAGACTTCTTTGCCGTCCTGATTGAACCCCTTCGTCTCGACAGTGACGATCCCGCGATCGTTCTTCGACTTGCTCTCCTGGACGTCGAGCACTCTCGTCTCAGCGTGGATCGTGTCGCCGTGGAAGGTCGGGAACTTGTGCTGCAACGTCTCCACTTCGAGGTTTGCGATCGCGGCGCCGCTCACGTCGGGAACGCTCATTCCGAGGACGAGCGAATACACGAGGTTTCCCACGACGACATTCCTCCCCTGCACGCTCTTTCCGGCGAACCAGTCGTTGGTGTGCAGCGGATGATGGTTCATCGTGATCATGCAGAACAGATGGTCGTCGTATTCCGTGACCGTCTTGCCTGGCCAGTGCCGGTAGACGTCTCCGACGACGAAATCCTCGAGGTGCCGGCCGAAAGGGCGTTCATGAACGGTCATGTCGACAAACTAGTCGCTCTCTCGCGGAGCATCCCGATTCGGTTCTTCGGGTGTTTGCGTCGAGCGCCTCGGGTAACGCTCCGAGAAGTCGAGGATGCTCTCATCCAAAGTGCCGACCGTTGCCACGACATCGCGCAGTGGCGCAAGTTTGTTGCGCTCGATCGCCCATGGACCGACACGCAAGGAGAGATACGTGATTCCTCCGAGGACGATCGGCAGCCAGTACTGCGCAATGCGATACGAGACCACACCGACGACAGCTGTGGCTCGAGGCAGTCCGAACCCGACGAGCACGGGCACATAGGTTCCTTCGACGATCCCGAGTCCTCCCGGAGTCAGTGGAATGACGGCCAGAACGTTCGCAAGTCCGAAGGCGACGATCAACCCGTCGATGGGCACGGACCCGCCGAACGCGCGCAGGAACACCCACAGAGCTGCAGCATCGATCAGCCAGTTCGCTGCGGCCCAGCAGACGATACGACGGAGCATGACGCGATCCGCCGAAAGCTCCTGCATGCGGACAGCTAGATGGCGAACGGCCTCACCTGCTCGGTCCTCATCGAAGTGGAACCGCCTCGCAAGGGACCTGAAAATTTTCTCCGATCGCGCCTGACCCTCGATGAGACCGATGACAATCGCCGCTGCGATGCCCATCACCAGAATTCCCGCCACCGCGGCCGACCCGTAGATCGGGTTCACCCCGCGCAGAGGAATCGAAATGATCAGGCCGATCCACAACAAGAAGTTGAGAACCACTGCCGACGCAAGACCGGATGTGGCCAAGGCAAATCCGGCATCGGGACCGGGCACACCAGCTGCCGTCATCAGTCTGAAGCCGAGTGCAGATCCCGCTGCGCTTCCTCCTGGAACGAGGCTCGACAGAGCGCGAGTCGACAACTGGATCCGAAACATCCGCAACATGGAAATGAGATCGGCTGAGGCTCCGAGTGCAACCCGGGTCATGCCCGAGTAGCAGAACAGAGCAAGAAGTTCGAGGCCGAGACCGATCACCAGCAGCGATGGTCGGACATCGCTCAATTGGTCGACGGCATTGCGCAGACCGGGAATGTTCAAAATGATGAAGTAGACGACGACGATCGTGGCCGTCACCTTGAATGCTCGGGCGAAAGCGCGACGACGGGCTCGACGTTTGCGCTGGGCCACTTCGTCCGGAGATTCCTCGTCGCCGAGTGGCTGGTTCTGGTCGTCGCCAACCGTGCCAGACATCCCCCATTCTTAGCAGTGCCGGAACTCACTGCGCAGACTTCGGTTCAGACGTCCGTTCTGAACGGAACGGATTCGATCACTCGTGTCAACATCTGATCCAGATAGGGCTGGGTGGAGGTCTCCCACTTGCCGAGATGGACGATGACCAGATCCCGATCGGGCACGACGATAGTTCGCTGACCCTCGTACCCGAGCGCGGCCATCATCCGGTCATCCGCGTTCCACGTCCACCAGTGTTCGCCGTAACCATGGCCGTTGTCGGGGTCGACGGCGTGTTGTTCGCGTGCCCGATGAATCCACTGGCGGTCGATGATTCGGAAGCCGTCGAACTCTCCACCGCGAAGATAGAGGTATCCGAATCGTGCGAAGTCTCGTGCAGGGGCATGAACGTACGACGAGCCGATGAAGGTGCCGGCCGCATCGAAAGTCGCCGAAGCCGACTTCATTCCCAACGGGCGAAATAGACGCTCACGTAAGTAATCCTCGACTCGATCGCGTCCCCCCAAGATGTCGCCGATGAGTCCGCACACGATGTTGGTCGTGCCAGAGGAATACGACCAGATGCTTCCCGGCGAATGCGACATGGGTCGCGAACGCGCGTAGGCGAAGACGTCTTCGGATCCCGAACCGAAGAGCATGTCGATGACATCGGATCGGCTCTGTCCGGATTCGTCGGCAACGTAGTCCTCGATGAAATCGAGACCGTCTCGCATGCGAAGCAGATGAGCCCAGGTGATCTCTCGACGACCGTCGTCGCGCCACTCGCGGATCGGCACCTGAGCATCGATGTCGACTCGGCCTCCGTCGACCAACATGCCGACCAATGCATGAGTGATGCTCTTGGCCATGCTCCACGAGACAAGCGGAGTCTCAGGAGTGATCTCGCGTTCATCATGGAACGGATTCGCCGGCTGGCGGCCGTAGCGCTCGAGAACGATACGGCCTCGGTGAACTGCAACGAAGGCGAGCGATGTGCCCTTCCCTCGAGGTGCCACTGCCCCATGAAGGAACAATTCGTCGAGGGCCGCCTGAGCTGCATTCGTGTCGATTTGCTCACACTCTCGATCGTTGGCGATCGTCCACGAATCCGTCGGCCATGGAACGCCGCTCGGCTGCGGCGCGAAGAACTGCGCGGCATGGTTCATCGCAGGCTTCGCTTCGATGTGACGTCGAGAGTGCGCAACTTCGATTCGACTGCCGGCGCATCGCTGATGGCCAGACCGACAGCTCGTTCCACCGATGTGGTTCGCTGCAGAATCGTCCACGTCGATCCGTTCACGAATCCTTCGCTCATCATCTGCGAGAACGTTTCGAAGAGCGGATCGAAGAACTTGCTGCCATCGATGTCGACGTCCAGGAAGACGACTGGCTTTGAGATCAATCCGAGTTGGTTCCACGTGAGGATCTCGAACAGCTCGTCGAACGTCCCGAGCCCTCCGGGCAGAACGATGAAACCCCCTGCAAGGTCGGCCATCTTCGATTTGCGTTCGTGCATCGAGTCGACGATGTCGAGGGACGTCAGGTCGCCATGCGCTGTCTCCATGTCGACGAGATGGCGAGGAATCACGCCTCGCACCCGCCCTCCAGCGTCGAGAGCTGCGTCGGCGACGATCCCCATCAGGCCGACTCGACCGCCTCCGTAGACAAGGTCGACACCCTGCTCGGCCAAGGTTCGACCGAGATCGGCGGCAATAGCGGCGTAGAGAGGGTGTCGACCAGAACTCGAGCCGCAGTAGACGCACACGGCGGATTGCCCGAGCCCAGGGATGACGGACTCGTCGATCCCGGACTCGTCGATCCCGGACTCGTCTGTGCGTGCTTCCATGTCCACAGCCTGTCAGATGACAGCCGGCCGAGTCAGACGTGACCAGTGACCAACTCCGATGGCACCTTCGCCGAGTTACGACTTCCACCCCACCCCGGGTCCATGGGTAGCGTCTCGGGGATGAGTGCGACCGCCGTCCAACCCGATCTTCGAACCGCCGCAGATGTCATCGACTTGGCTTCCCGGACTGTAGGAAGGGGTCTGCGCCGGCTCACCGAGCTCGGCGGTGCCGACACTCACCAAGTTCTCGCCTACGACCTCGCCCATGCTGCCTCAGCAGTGGAGACCGCCCGTTCGCTCCTCGACTACGGGGCCAAGGGAACGCACGAAGGTCTGATCACATGTGCGTTCACGGCCGACATGGTTCACGAGTTGGCGACGAAAGTCCTCGGCCGGGAAGAGCTGTGGGGTCTGGAAGAGAACCCGCTCGCGTCGGCAGCTTCTTTCATGGCGACCTACCGTGATCCGGAGTTCCTCGCGTCGCTCGCCGACGTCCAAGGTCCGCGCCATCTCGATCCCGATTTCGAAATGGTTCAGGACACGTTCCGTTCGTTCGCCGACAAGGTCATCGCACCTCGCGCCGAACATGTGCACCGACACAATGACGACGTGCCCGAGGAGATCATCTCCGGTCTCGCAGACATGGGCGCATTCGGTTTGTCGGTTCCCGTCGAATACGGCGGATTCTCCGAAGGCGGCGAAGGCGAATACGTCGCCATGGTCGTCGCAACAGAAGAACTGAGCCGTGCCAGCCTCGGCATCGGAGGCTCGCTGATCACCCGCCCCGAGATCCTCACTCGTGCCCTCGTCAAAGGCGGAACCGAGCAGCAAAAACAGGAATGGCTTCCGAAACTGGCGACCGCAGAGGTGATGGCGGCAGTTGCGGTGACCGAGCCCGATTACGGAAGTGACGTCGCGGGACTCAAGACAACGGCGACTCCCATGGTTGGAGCGAACGGTGAAGAGGGATACGTCATCAACGGCGTCAAGACATGGTGCACCTTCGGCGCGAGAGCGGACGTTCTGATGCTGCTCGCTCGCACGGACCCCGATCGCTCGAAGACGCACCGAGGGCTCAGCGTGTTCATCGTGCCCAAGCCGCGCGGCGAAGCGCACGGATTCCAGTTCTCGCAGAACCTGCTCCCCGATGGCTCGATCGGCAAGATGGAAGGGCGTCCGATCGACACGATCGGCTACCGCGGGATGCACTCGTACGAGATCGCCCTCGAGAACTGGTGGGTTCCTGCTGCGAATCTGATCGGAGAAGACGGAGGTCTCGGCAAGGGCTTCTACTACCAGATGGAGGGTTTCGAGAACGGCCGTCTGCAGACTGCGGCACGCGCAGTCGGAGTGATGCAGGCCGCCTACGAGGCTGCCTACGACTACGCGCAGAACCGCACGGTGTTCGGCTCGAACATCTCCGAGTACCAGTTGACCAAAGCCAAGTTGGGCCGAATCGCTGTTCTCACACAAGCCGGACGCCAGTTCGGCTATCAAGTCGCACCACTCATGGCCAAGGGCGAAGGCGCGATCGAAGCCAGCATGGTCAAGGCGTACGTCTGCAAGGCAGCCGAATGGGTTGCGCGTGAAGCGATGCAGATTCACGGCGGCTACGGCTACGCAGAGGAGTATTCGGTGAGCCGTCTCTACGTCGACGCCCGCGTCCTGTCGATCTTCGAGGGAGCCGATGAAACGCTGTGCCTCAAGGTGATCGCACGACGCCTCACCGAGAAGTGATCAGCCGGTGCTGATCGATTCGGAGCACACGAGGACGGCATAGTCGTCCGATCCGCTCGGATCGGACGTGTCGCCGTCCCAAGTCGCATATTGCTCGATGTGATCGAGCCCTGCAGATGCTGCATCTCGGCGAAATTGTTCAGCCGTGTATCCGTTGGATCCTTTTTCGAGGCTGTACCCGCAGATCAAAATGCCCGCGGGCGCGAGATGGTTCGCGAGATTCGAGATGATGGCTGCCTGAGATCTCGGGGCACAAAAGAGCGGAATGTTCCCTGCCATCACGATCACGTCGAAAGTCGTGTCGAGATGCAAGGTCGAAAGATCTGCACAGACCCATTCGATGTGCGGGGCCTTGGTGCGCGCTCTGTCGATCATGTCCGGATCGAGATCTGCTCCCATTGCCTGATGGCCCCGACGCACGGCCTCGATCGCCAGGCGTCCCGTTCCGCAGCCTGCATCGAGGATCTTCACGCGACGACCCGAAGTTCTCCGCTCGATGAAGTCGACTTCACCGTGCACCGATTCGCCGCGGGCTGCCATCTCCTCCCAGCGTCGGTCGTACTCGTCGAGATCGACTGCTCGCCGCCATTTCACCCAGCGCTCGGACACTCCTGAACCGGGAGGATTCGTCACAGTAGATCCAGAAGCGATCGGACACGGTGGAAGTCGGCACCGACGTGGTCGTCATGAGGATCGAGGAGGACGGGGAACAGCCCGGCAGCACGTGCTCCTCCCACATCCATCGTCACCGAATCGCCCACATACGCAACGCGCGATCTCTCGAAGTTCCCCAGGGCATCGAGACCGAAATCGAAAATCCTCGGATCGGGCTTGGCCACCCCGACGATGTGGCTGTCGATGATCACCCGCACCGGCACTCCGTGACCATCGCCGACCTGGCAGACCTGAGAACGCGCCAGCAGGTCTTCGATCTGACCTGTCGCGTTGCTGATCACTCCGATCGGAATGTCACGCTCGTGCAGTCTCCGCAAGGCCGCGATGCTGTCGGCCAGAGGCCAACGCCACAGCCACGCGTTTCGCGTCCGACCGAGAATCTCTGCTGCGTACTCCCTGTCGTGCGCCGGCACTCCGACCGATTCGACATAGGCGAGGTTGTAGACGCTCCAGTCGCTCTCCGTCGACCCTGCGGCGGACTTCGCCGCCATCGCCCGATAGTGCGCCCGGTGATATGCCTCGAGATCGTCGGTTCCTCCGAAATACGACAGCAGGGGGGCCAGCACGGTGGGATCGGGAATCACGAAGATTCCTCCCGCATCGAACAAGACGGCGTCGATCTCACGGTCATCGATGATCAGCACGGGCGCCAGCGTAGGGGGTCGCCCCCATGGAGCGACGCCGGGTCGACGTGACCCTCACGACCAGGGCGAAGCGCGTTCGTCTTGCGAACGGGGTGACAACAATGGCAGGCCAGGCTTTCGCTGCCGCCGATCGACGGCGTACCCTCGGAGTGTGCGCAGCGCCCGAGACTTCTTCAAACCCCTCGCCGTCGGAGCCCCCGAACCCGTCCGCGAGATTCCGTTCCGTCCCAGCCGGATGATCCACTTCTTCCCGCCTTCGAACGACAAGATGGTGGCGAAGCTTCCAGACATCGTCCCGACCGTCGACATCCTCCTCGGAAATCTCGAAGACGGCGTGCCGGCGAGCGACAAAGAAGCGGCGCGTGCAGGACTGATCCGTGTCGCCAAGTCCGTCGACATGGGAACGACGCAACTGTGGACGCGCGTCAACAGCCTCGATTCGCCTTGGGCGCTCGACGACCTCACAGCAATCGTCACCGAGGCCGGCTCGGCATTCGACGTCATCATGATTCCCAAGGTCGAAGGTCCAGAGGACATCCACTACGTCGATCGCCTGCTCGCGCAACTCGAAGCCAAGGCTGGTCTCACCAAGCCTCTTCTTCTGCATGCGATTCTCGAGACGGCTCGCGGCGTGGCCAATGTCGAAGAGATCTGTGCCGCGTCGCCGCGCATGCAGGGACTTTCTCTCGGCCCTGCTGATCTCGCCGCCAATCGCCGGATGAAGACGACGCGGGTCGGCGGCGGACATCCCGATTACGTCGTGCGTCGTGACGCAGATCCGAACGATCCCGATGCACCTCGTGCCACCTACCAGCAGGATCTTTGGCACTACACGATGGCGCGAATGGTCGATGCCTGCGTGATGAACGGCATCCTTCCCTTCTATGGACCGTTCGGAGACATCAAGGATGTCGTGGCCTGTGAGGATCAGTTCCGCAATGCGTATCTGCTCGGTTGCGTCGGCGCGTGGTCCCTTCACCCCGCACAGATCGACATCGCCCGACGAGTGTTCAGCCCGAGACCATCCGATGTCGCCCATGCGATGCGAGTCATCGAGGCGATGGGTGACGGGACCGGCGCGATCATGCTGGACGGCAAGATGGAAGACGATGCTTCGGTCAAGCAGTGTCGAGTGGTCGTCGAATTGGCCAAGGATCTCGCATCACGCGACCCGGAACTCGCCGCTGCCTACGGATTCTGACCTCTCTCACCGCTGCCTCGAAAGGAATGACCATGTCCGATCTGCGTCCCCGCCGATCAGTTCTCTACATGCCCGCTGCCAACGAACGTGCCCTCGACAAGGCGAAGTCGATCCCGGCGGACTGCCTCATCTTCGACCTCGAAGATGCTGTCGCACCTGATGCAAAAGTTCAGGCACGAGCCAATGCAGTCGCTGCAGCTCGCAGCGGCGACTACGGACGCCGCGAAGTCACGATTCGCTGCAATGCTCTGGCAACACAGTGGGGTGCCGACGACGTTGCAGCAGCTGCGACATCCGGCGCCTCCGCCGTGGTCATCCCGAAGATCGACTCGGTCGCCCAAGTCGATGCCGTGAGTGCGGCTCTTGCATCGGCGGGAGCTCCTGAGACCATGACCATCTGGGCGATGATCGAGACGCCCACAGCGATTTTCGACGTGCGCGCCATTGCCGCCCACCCCAGAGTCGCAACCCTCGTCATGGGAACCAATGACCTTGCAAAGGAACTGCGTGCTGCGCAAATTCCTGGCAGGACGCCCTTGCTTGCACATCTTGCGACAGCTCTTCTCGCCGCGCGCGAATCCGGCAAGGTCGTTCTCGACGGAGTCTTCAACGACGTGAAGGACCTCGATGCGTTTCGTGCCGAATGTGTCCAGGGGGCATCCATGGGCTTCGACGGCAAGACTCTGATCCATCCCTCACAGGTGGAGATTGCCAATGACGTATGGGCGCCCACTTCTGATGAAGTCGACTATGCGCAGCGGGTCATTGCTGCTTTCGAAGAGGCAACTGCCGAAGGCCGTGGCGTCATCACAGTCGACGGTCGCATGATCGAAAACCTGCACGTCGACAACGCCCAACGCGTTCTTGCGGTTCAGAAGGCCATCGAAGAGCTCGGCTGAAGATTCATCTCACAGAGTCGTGCGAAAGAGATCGACGGTTCGTGCGAAGGCGATGGCTGCGGCATCTTCGTCGAAGACCTCCGGGCGTGAATCGTTGAAAAAGGCATGTTGACACCTGGCGTGGATGTGCAGAGTCGCATCCTTGCCGAGCCCGCGCAACTGTGACTCGAGGCTGCGCACTGCATCAGGTCCTGCAAAGTCGTCGAGTTCGGCGTATTCGCCGACGACCCGAGCTCGCAGATCCGACCATGACGGCTGGGCGGTCGGCCACGGGATGACGCCGTAGTACGGAGCAACTGCCGCAACCGCATCGGGTCGCTGACATGCGAGGACGAGAGCGAGCCCTCCCCCCATGCAGTAGCCCACCACGCCGATGTCGGATCGACCGGTTCGCTCGCGCAACATGTCGACTCCGCCCGACAGATCTTTGGCAGCGTGTGCGAGTTCGAGACCCATCATCAACTTGCCCGCCTCGTCGGGTTCGGATGACGACTGTCCGTGGTACAGATCTGGGGCGAGTGCGGTGAACCCCTCGGCTGCGAACTTGTCTGCGACGTCACGGATGTGCGGAACGAGACCCCACCACTCCTGGATGACCATCACACCTGGTCCGCCGCCATCGGCCAGGTAGCCCTCGCATGTTCCGCCATTGGATGCAAATGTGACCATCTCGCCCATGGGAAGAAGGTAGCAACCAGAAGCTCTGCTGTCTCCAGCGGATGTGCTCGTCGGAACGCGAATGTCGACTCCCATCGGAGATCCACCACCCGACAGCGATACTCCAGAGGTCCGAACCGAGCAATAGTCTGGGGACATGACAGCACTCGAGACACGTCCCTCGGACGCCCTGGCCAACGATCGCTCCCATGTCTTCCACTCCTGGTCGGCCCAGGGAATGATCAACCCGATCGTCGTTGCGGGAGCCGAAGGAAGCTGGTTCTGGGACGAGGACGGGAAGCGCTATCTCGATTTCTCGAGCCAGCTCGTGAACGTCAACATCGGACACCAGCATCCGAAACTCGTCGCTGCGATTCAGGAACAGGCCGCACGTCTGTGCACGATCGCCCCGTTCCACGCCAACGACGCGCGCAGCGAAGCCGCACGCCTCATTGCAGAACGCGCGCCGGGAGATCTCGACATGGTGTTCTTCACGAACGGCGGAGCCGAGGCAACCGAGAACGCGATTCGTATGGCCCGACTGCACACCGGCCGCCACAAGATCCTCACGATGTATCGCAGCTACCACGGTGCGACCGGAGGCGCGATCCAGCTGACCGGCGATCCTCGTCGCTGGCCGAGCGAGCCAGGTCTCCCGGGAGTGGTCAAGTTCTGGGGTCCGTACCCTTATCGGTCGGCCTTCCACAGTTCCACGGTCGAAGAAGAATCCGAGCGCGCACTCCAGCACTTGCGTGACGTTCTGATGGTCGAAGGAGCGCAGAACATCGCTGCGATCCTTCTCGAATCCGTGGTCGGCACGAACGGCATTCTCGTACCGCCGCCCGGCTACCTCGAGGGCGTGCGCGCTCTGTGCGATGAATTCGGGATCGTTCTCATCGCTGATGAAGTGATGTCCGGTTTCGGGCGCTGTGGAGAGTGGTTCGCCATCGACAACTGGCGCGTGGCACCCGATCTCATCTGCTTCGCAAAGGGCGTGAACTCCGGCTATCTCCCGCTCGGGGGCGTCGTCATCAGCCGTCGAATCGCTGAAACATTCAAGACACGTCAGTTCCCCGGAGGCCTCACCTACAGCGGACATCCGCTGGCCTGTGCCTCGGCAGTCGCAAGTATCAACATCTTCGAAGAAGAAGGAATCATCGATCACGCTCGTCACCTCGGTCGCGACGTGATCGGCCCCGAACTCGAGAAGTTGAAAGCCAAGCACCTGAGTGTGGGTGACGTGCGCGGCGTCGGCGTCTTCTGGGCGATCGAACTCGTGAAGAACCGCGAAACCCGTGAGCCACTTGTGCCCTTCAACGCTGCTGGCGAGGCGAATGCGCCGATGCTGGAACTCGTCGCAGCCTGCAAGGCGCGCAATCTGTGGCCGTTCACCCACTTCAATCGCATCCACGTCGTACCGCCGCTGACGACGAGTGACGACGAGGTCCGTCAGGGAATCGCCATCTTGGACGAGGTTCTGGAACTCGCAGACGCCCGCTACGCCGGCTGATTCGGCGACGTCGTCGCAACATTCGGCGTTCGCGTCGTGAGAGCCACGCCGATCAAAGCGACGACCAAACCGAGGATTGCGAGATATCCAAGTCGCTCACCGAACAGAATCGCTCCCTCGATCGTGCTCAAAGCGGGTGTGAGGAAGAACAAGCTGCTGACTTTGACTGCAGCTTGGCGTTGTAGGAGCCAGAGCATGATCAGGATCGCAGCCAGCGACAGAACGAGGATCGACCACACGAGTGACAGCACCATTCGGGCCGTGAACTCGATTTCGAACCCTTCGAAGGCGAATGCGCCGATGCCGAGCAGAATTCCGGATGCCGCGTATTGGACAGCCGTCCCGCGCAACAGCGGCATCGACGAGCCCTGTGCTCTCTGAACAAGTGTCCCGGCTGACATACCGATCACAGAGACTCCCATCGCAATGAGAGCAGGTGTCGTCACCACGGCATCGGTCGCCCCGAGCCGTTCGATGACGACGACTCCGACACCGATGACTCCAAGAGTGACACCCGCCCATTGTCGACGGCGCAGCAGTTCGTGCAGAAGGAAAACTGCAACCACCGACGTCACCACAGGGTGCAGTCCGGCTATCAGAGCCGACAGTCCCGAGGGCAATCCCAGGTCGGATGCCACGAACACGCCTCCCAAGTAGATCGCATGCATACCGATTCCACTGATCGCAGCCCACTTCACATCTCGGGCGTCGACAGCAGGAGCACCCGTCAGCATCGCAATGACCCACAGAATCGAACCTGCGATGACCATTCTCAGGAAGAGAAACGTCAGCGGCCCGGCATCTCGAGTGCCATACCGTGCAATGACGAAGCCCGTACTCCAGAGCAGGACGAAGACCGCCGGCGCTGAGGCGACAAGAACTTTCGGCGTCAGAAAGGACGACAGAACGCGAAATGGGCGGGCCGCCGAAGCGACCCGCCCACCTTCCGTCTCGGACGGAATGTGACCTTCGATCAGGCGCCGCCCTCGTTGAGAGTGACTTCGATCGGAGAGTAACCCTCGCCCTTGATATCGATCCCGAGAGCTTCGAGCAGAGCCAAAGCAGCGGTCACGATGTCATTGGTGTATGCCTCGGCATCCGGAGCCGCTGAGAGAACCGTCGTACCTTCGAGGTTCTTCGTCTCCTGCGACAGCGTCACCGTGCGCTCCCAAGCGTCCGAGCTGATGATTCCAGCACCGCCCGGGGCCGGCCAGATGAGCTTGTTGACTTCGTTCATCTGCCACAACTGGTGCGAAGCACCGAGCTTCGAGCCCTTGGCCACGACGAGGTCTGCACATTCCTGCACGTTGTCACGGCAGTAGGCCCAACCCTGGAGCGAAGCAGCGACGAAGCGAATTGCGACATCCTTGTATGCCTCGTCATTGGCCAGACGCTCACCCGACGCCCAGATGGCGTCCTGCAACATGCCGACGCCCTCTTCTTCGTAGTTGATGACATTGAAGTCTTCCGGTGTGTACAACTCACCGGTCTCTGGGTTGATCGCCTCGAGAACCTGTGCGTACTCGTTGTAGGTCATGGCCTCTGCGGCATCGATGTCACCCGCAAGAAGTGCAGCCATGTCGAACTGCTGTTGCACGAGCGTGACGTCGGTCGCCGGGTCGTGACCGGCCTTCGTGAGCGCTGCAAAAATCTCGAACTCGTTACCGAAGCCCCAGTTGCCGATCTTCTTGCCGGCGAAGTCCGCTGGCGATGCGATGCCGGCTTCCTTGAACGACACCTGCAGGGTGCCGGAGCGCTGGTACACCTGGGCGATGTTCACGATGTCTGCACCCGCCTCACGTGTCTGGAGAGCCTTTGGCACCCAGGCAATTGCGAAGTCGACCGCACCATCCGCGAGCTGCTGCTGAGGAACGATGTCGACACCACCCTCGACGATTTCGACGTCGAGACACTGGTCGGCATAGAAACCCTCGTCGACAGCGGCGATATAGCCGCCGAACTGCGCCTGGATGAACCACTGCAACTGCAACTTGACCGGCGTGACCTCGTCGCACTCGCCCGACGGGGCTTCTGAACCAGCAGGAGCCTCCGACCCAGCAGGAGCTTCGGTCGAGGTGCTGTCACCATCGTCTCCACCGCAGGCTGCTGCGGTCAGAGCGAGGACGACGGCACCCGCCGCCAACTTCCAACTCTTGTTCCTTTTCATGTTTCTCCTCCCCTTGGGCTGGTGCCCGCGGATTTCACGACGCAACTGTAGGTCATCGGCTGACCCGTGCTCGCCGCGTCGACTTGCCTGGTGTGGCGACTTGTTCGAGAAGACTCGAGACGACATAGAACGTCAGACCGAGCAGACAGGCACCCAAGACGTACGCCCATGCAACAGAATTCCTCGATGCCGCAATATTGCTCGTGATCCGGCTTCCGAGCCCGTTCTGCGATCCGCCGAAATATTCGCTGACGAATGCAGTGATCACCGAAGCCGGCGCAGCGACCTTGAGCGCAGTGAAGAGGAACGGCACCGCATTGGGAATTCGCACCTTGCGCAGGATCGACAGGTCACTCGCCGCATACGACTTCATCAGTTCGACATGGGTCGGGCTCACTTGCGTCAGTCCGCGCGCGACGTTCACGAGCACGATGAAATAGACAACGAGCGTGACCATGATGCGACGAGGAATCTCGCTCGTGATCGAGAACATGTTGTTGAGCACGGCAACGAGAACGAAAATCGGAACCGCATTCAACGCAATTGCAAGCGGGGTCACGATGTCGTTGAGAATCCGGAAACGGCTGAGCACGAGGCTCATCAGGACTCCGAAAACCGTGCCGACGATGAGACCGATGAGAGCATTCGAACCCGAGACCTTGGTCGCACCCCAGATCAATCCGAAGTTTTCGACGAACATTTCCCAGATCGACGACGGCGCCGCCAAGAAGTACGGCTTCAGATCGAAGCCTTTGACCACGAGTTCCCAGAGCGCGATGAACGCAATGCCGAAAATCATCGGCGGCACGATCGTGCGTACGGTCGCTCCGAAACGAGATGTCATCTGTCTTCGATTCCCCGAGCAGCGGAGTCGAGCTCCACACCGCGCAAAGCCGCACGGACAGCACTGATACCTGAGAAGAAGGCCTTGTCGTCTCGGGTCGAATCGCTCCGGTCACCCTTGATCTCGATGTCGATGACATCGGTGATCTTTCCCGGTCGCGGGGACATCACAACGACACGATTCGAGAGATAGACCGCCTCCGGGATCGAATGGGTCACGAAGACGACTGTCGTTCCCGCCTTGCGACAGATCGACAGGAGTTCGCTCTGCATGTGCTCACGTGTCATCTCGTCCAAGGCACCGAAAGGTTCGTCCATGAGAAGAAGCGATGGATGGACGGCAAGAGCTCGCGCGATCGCCACACGTTGCTGCATGCCGCCTGAGAGCTGCCAAGGAAAGTGCTCTGCAAAATCGGCCAACTTGACGAGATCCAGCATTTCGAGCGCCCGTTCGCGCCGCTTCGACGCTTTCCAGCCCTTCAGTTCAAGGGGAAGTTCGATGTTCTTCTCAACCGATCTCCACTCGAACAGCCCCGACTGTTGGAAAGCCATGCCGTAGTCCTGATCGAGGCGTGCCTGTTTCGCCGACTTCCCGTTCACGGAGATCGAGCCATCAGTCGGCTCGATCAGGTTCGCAATGAGACGCAACAAAGTCGACTTGCCGCATCCCGAAGGACCGATGAGAGAGACGAACTCCCCAGATGAGATCGAGAGGTCGATGTCGACCAATGCATCGACTTGATTGCCGGATCCCTTGTTGAAGACCTTGCTGACTCCGGATAGTTCGACGGCACTCATGCTGCTGCCTCCTTGGGGCGATTTCTCATCATGTAGATGTCGGCCAACGTCACGAAACCGGACATCGCGAGACCGAGCACTGCAGCGCCGAACACCGCTGTGAACACCTTGGCAGGGTCACCCGTGGCCTCACGCGCATACTCGATGATCAAACGTCCGATGCCGCCCTTCAGGCCGGTCGAGATTTCGGCAACGACGACACCGATCACCGACGATGATGCGGCAAGTTTGAGAGCCGGCACGATGTAGGGCACTGCCGAGGGAAACAGAAGCTTTCTCAATGTCTGCCACCACGACGCCGCATAGCTCTCCATCAATTCGACAGCAGCAGACGGCGCCGATCGCAATCCGCGCAACGCCCCGACAGCAACCGGGAAGAACGCCAGGAACGCTCCGAGCACCGAAGCCGACAGCCACCTCGGCCATTCCCAGCCGAAGATCTCGAGTTTGCCGCCCCAGGACACGACGAGCGGTGCAAGAGCGATCAACGGAACCGTCTGCGAGACGACCAGATACGGCAGAATGCCGCGCTCCACGAAGCGGAAGCGTGCCATGAGCACTGCCAGTCCGAGACCCAGAAACGTACCGATGGCGAATCCCGCCAGGGCAAGCCTGAACGAGAACCATGCACCTGCAAGAATCACCGACCAGATCTTGCGATCCGACGACCGGATTTCGGGTCGACCGTAACGGCTGAGCATGTCCCAGACATGCGGCATGGCGCGATCATTCGATCGCGGGAGAACGTTCCACCCGAACAGCTTTCCTCCGGCATCAGGTCCGACGATCTTGTACAGCTCCCACACGACTGCCACGAGGACGAGAGAGAGCACGAACATCGATGCCTTGCGCAGGCGCCGAGCGATGACCCCATTCCCTTTGTGAGAGACAAGTTGCTGGGCCATCGAGATTCCTCCGACCCGTCAGCTCTTCGCCAGAGTCTGCTCGGCGATGGCCGGGATGATTTTCTCGCCGTACAACTGCAAGGTTTCATCTTTCGAATCGTGCTGCAGGTACACCGAGAACTGGTCGACGCCGAGTGACCGCAGTTCCTCGATCCGCTCGATGTGCTTGTCGATCGGACCGACGATGCAGAACCGATCCACGATCTCATCGGGCACGAAAGTCGTGTGGGAGTTACCGGCTTTGCCGTGTTCGTTGTAGTCGTATCCCTGACGGCCCTTGATGTAATCGGTCAAGGCCTTCGGCACCGGACTGTTCTCGCCGTACCGTTCGACGATGTCAGCGACGTGATTGCCGACCATGCCGCCGAACCAGCGGCATTGCTCGCGTCCGTGGGCCAAGCCCTCGGCTGTTCCATCCGTGACGTATGCCGGAGCTGCGACACAGATCGTCACGCTGTTCGGATCGCGACCTGCCTTTTCCGCAGCCTCGCGCACTGCCTTGATCGTCCACTCCGCAATGCTGATATCGGCCAACTGCAAGATGAACCCGTCGCCGACTTCTCCCGTCAGTGCAAGAGCTTTCGGGCCGTACGCAGCGACCCAGACTTCTGCTCGTGACTTTCCCGCCCATGGAAGTCTCAGCGTCGAAGACTTGTAGTCCACGGCGCGACCGTTCGCGAGTTCGCGAATGACGTGAATGCTCTCGCGCAACGTCGCCAAGGTCGTCGGTTTGCCATTGGTGACCCGCACTGCTGAGTCGCCGCGTCCGATTCCGATGACCGTGCGGTTCCCGAACATCTCGTTCAATGTGGCGAACAAACTCGCCGTTACCGTCCAATCGCGTGTCGCCGGGTTCGTCACCATGGGACCGACGATCACATTGCGGGTCTCGGCGAGAATCTGCGTGTAGATCGGAAACGGCTCCTGCCACAGGATGTGGCTGTCGAAAGTCCACACGTGGGAAAAGCCGTACGTCTCGGCCTTCTTCGCCAGGTCGACGACACGCGAACTGGGTGGGGTTGTTTGCAGGACGACACCGATGTCCATATCAGTTCACAGACTCTCTTTCATTGAACGATTCTCTCCGACGACCGCATTCACTCGAACGATCCCTCAGCGGTTCTGGGGGAAGCCGAGATCGACTTTGCTGGTGCGCGGATCGGGCCATCTGGATGTGACGACCTTGCTGCGTGTGTAGAACTGAATGCCGTCCGGTCCGTACATGTGCAAGTCACCGAAGAGACTCGCCTTCCATCCGCCGAACGAGTAGTAGGACACCGGAACGGGAATCGGAACGTTGATGCCCACCATGCCGACGTTGACGTCGAACTGGAACTGTCGAGCCACACCGCCATCGCGAGTGAAAATGGCTGTTCCGTTTCCGAACTGGTTGTCGTTGATTAGCTCGAGACCTTCCTCGTACGACTTCACCCGTACGACGGTCAACACCGGACCGAAAATCTCCTCGTCGTAACAGCGCATACCCGGACGCGCATTGTCGATGAGGCTCGGCTTGAGGAAGAAACCATCACCCGGCGCTCCTTCGCGTCCATCGACGACGACAGTCGCACCCTCACCAGCTGCCCCCTCGACGTACCCGGCCACTTTGTCACGATGTTCACCGCTGATCAGCGGGCCCATCTCACTGCCCGGATCGGAGCCGGGGCCGACGACGACGTTCGGGATTCGGTCCTTCACCTTGCCGACGAGCTCGTCCGCGATCGTTTCGACAGCCAGAACCACCGAAATGGCCATACACCTCTCGCCTGCAGAGCCATATGCAGCGCCGACGAGAGCGTCCGCCGCCATGTCGAGATCTGCATCGGGGAGAACCAGCATGTGATTCTTCGCGCCGCCGAGAGCCTGCACGCGCTTGCCGTTCTTCGTTCCGGTCTCGTAGATGTACCGTGCGATCGGAGTCGAGCCGACGAAGCTCACGGCAGCGATGTCCGGGTGTTCGAGAAGTCTGTCGACGGCAACCTTGTCACCGTGCACGACATTGAAGACGCCATCGGGAAGCCCCGCCTTCTTCAACAGTTCGGCGATGAACATCGAAGCGGACGGATCCTTCTCCGATGGCTTCAAGACGAAAGTGTTGCCACAAGCCAATGCATTGGCGAACATCCACATCGGAACCATGGCCGGAAAGTTGAACGGAGTGATTCCTGCGACGACTCCGAGAGGCTGGCGAATGTTGTATACGTCGACGCCAGCAGAAGCCTGTTCGGAGTATCCGCCCTTCATGAGATTCGGAATACCGCATGCGAACTCGATGTTCTCGAGGCCTCGGGCGACTTCACCGAGTGCATCGGAAGTCACTTTGCCGTGCTCCTTGGTGAGAAGATCAGCGATCTCCTTGCGGTTGGCGGCCACCAATTCGCGCATGTGGAACATGATCTCGGCGCGTCGTGAGAGATTCGTCGAACGCCAAGCCGGCAAGGCTGCTTTGGCTACGGCAATGGCTTTGTCGACTTCGGAGACATCGGCGAATCCGACCTCACCCTGAACCTGCCCGGTGGCTGGGTTGTAGACCTTGCCGGAACGGCCAGAAGTGCTGGCGACTGTGTGGCCTTCGATCCAATGGTCGATGCGATACATGATGAGCCTCTTTTATGTGTTCGGGTTCCGGCCCGCTGGGTGCGGGATTCGAAATATCGTGATGTGATCTCGTGAAATGAATTCGTCGTAGCCGCACAAGTCAGACGAGGTACTGCGAGAGTCCGCGCTTGATGTACTGGCCATGACCCTTTCGGCCGAGGTACTGGTCGTTCTCGATCAGCACCGATCCCCGTGAAAGAACGGTGTCGACTTTGCCGTCGATCACCCATCCCTCCCATGCGGAGTGGTCCATGTTCATGTGGTGCTTGTCGTTGATGCCGATCTTGGTCTTGGTGTTCGGATCCCAGACGACGACGTCGGCGTCACTGCCCGGGGCGATGATTCCCTTCCTCGGATACATGCCGAACATGCGCGCGGGTGTCGTGCAGCACGTTTCCACCCAGCGCTCGAGCGACAGCTCTCCTGCGACGACGCCCTGGTAGATCAGCTCCATGCGGTGTTCGACGCCGCCGATACCGTTCGGAATCTTCGAGAAGTCGCCGAGACCGAGCTCCTTTTGGTCCTTGAAGCAGAACGGACAGTGATCGGTGCTCACGACGGCCAGCTCGTTCATCCGCAAACCCTTCCACAGATCGCCCTGGTGACCATGTCCCATCTGGCCGATGTGGTGTGGATCGTGGTCCCGGGAGCGGATCGGCGTGCTGCACACCCACTTCGATCCCTCGAAACCGGGTTGACCGAGTGTCTCTTCGAGCGTCAGCCACAGATATTGCGGGCAGGTCTCGGCAAAGACGTTGCGACCGTGGTGACGCGCCGCCGCGACTTCGTTGAGCGCATCTCCAGCGGACATGTGCACGATGTACAGCGGCACGTTGCCCGCCACGTGCGACAGCACGATCGCCCGGTGGGTGGCTTCGGCTTCGAGAGGCGAAGGCCGCGTGTAGGAGTGGTAGCGGGGGTCGGTCTCACCGCGCGCCAGCGCCTGCTGAACGAGAACGTCGATCGCAATGCCGTTCTCGGCATGCATCATGATCATCGCCCCACACTCGGCTGCTGTCTGCATGGCACGAAGGATCTGCCCGTCGTCGCTGTAGAACACTCCCGGGTATGCCATGAACAATTTGAAACTCGAGATGCCTTCGTGCTCCGTGAGGTACTTCATGTCCTTGAGCGACTGATCGTCGACCCCACCGATGATCTGGTGGAATGCGTAGTCGATTGCGCACTCGCCGCCGGCCTTGCGATGCCATTCGGCGAGACCCTCGTGGACATTCTCTCCGTATCGCTGGACGGCCATGTCGACGATGGTCGTCACGCCGCCCCATGCGGCTGCGCGAGTACCTGTCTCGAAGGTGTCCGATGCGAAGGTGCCGCCGAACGGCAGCTCCATGTGCGTGTGCACGTCCACTCCCCCAGGGATGATGTACTTGCCCTGCGCGTCGATGACACGATCGCACGATTGCTCCGCGGAGACGAACCAGCCCGGTGCTCCGACTGCAGAGATCGTCTCGCCTTCGATGAGCACATCGTTGTCGACGACCCCCGTCGGCGAAATCACCTTGCCGTTCTTGATCAAAATCTTCGCCATCTCGATGCCTTTCTCAGATAGTTCGTTCGACAACCGATCATCGGTTCGTCGAACATTCCCCCATTGTTCCCTGTCGTGATTCGTTGCTGCTCTACGGCTCGACCAATTCGTCGTAGGCATCGGGACGGCGATCTCGGTAGAACGCCCACCGATCGCGAACCTCGTGCAACTTCTTCATGTCGAGATCGCGAACGATCAACTCGGCCTTGTACGGATCGCCGACATCTCCCACGAATTTGCCCTCGGGGTCGACGAAGTAGCTCTGGCCGTAGAAATCGTTTTCCCCCAGAGGTTCGATTCCGACGCGGTTGATCGCCCCGACGTAATAGATGTTGGCAACTGCTGCAGCAGGTTGCTCGACGCGCCAGATGTACTCGCTCAATCCTCGGTGTGTCGCCGACGGGTTGAACACGATCTGGGCACCGTTCAATCCGAGAGCACGCCAACCTTCAGGAAAGTGTCGGTCGTAGCAGATGTACACGCCGACTTTGCCGACAGCTGTGTCGAAGACCGGATATCCGCCGTTGCCCGGCTTGAAGTAGAACTTCTCCCAGAAGCCCTTCGTCTGTGGAATGTGCTGTTTGCGGTACTTGCCGAGGTACGTTCCGTCGGCATCGATGACAGCTGCAGTGTTGTAGTAGATGCCGGGTTGCGTGACTTCGTACATCGGAAGTACGAGCACCATTCCCGCTTCCTTGGCGATGCTCTGAAAACGCTTGGTCGTCGGACCGTCCGGTATCTGCTCGGTGTATCCGTAGTACTCGACGTCCTGGACCTGGCAGAAGTACGGACCGTAGAACAGTTCCTGGAAGCACATGACCTGCGCACCTTGTTTCGATGCCTCGAAAACAGCTGCTTCGTGCTTGTCGATCATCGACTCCTTGGTGCCACTCCAGTCGGTCTGCAACAGAGCAGCTCGGATGGTGTCTTGTGAACCGGTCATGTCTCCTCGTTCCGTCTTTCGGTTCAAGTCACAGTAATTGACACCGCTACTGCCGACAATGCCCCGGCTGCGGCCGTCCGACCGGAAACTGCAGAGCCGAGGGCAGATCCCGAGCCCTCAGTAACCGCCGCCGATCTTCGTGTGATCCCAGGAGACGAACCGCTCGACGTCGATCGCGATTCCGATGCGCTTTTTGGCCTGGGCTTCCAGGAACGGCAGAGCTGCATCGCTCACGGCCGCTTCTCCGTTGTACTTGACCCCGACCGCCTTGCCGATGTCGAGAATCGAATCGTAGTCCTCGATGAAACGAGCGGTGCCCACGATCTCGAGTCCCCTCAGCTGATCGTAGGAATCGCCGCTTTCGATCAAACCTGTGATCTTGGGGTCGCGTCGCAAGTTGAGAACTTTCTGACTCTTGGCGAACGTCCAGAAAGTCACCTTGCCCGAAAGGACCACGAACCACATGGCCACGAGGTGCGGATGACCCGTAGGACCGATCGATGCGACGTTCAGGATCGGCTGCTCCTCGAGGTACGCCGCGATCTCGTCGTCCGTCATGGTGATGGAGGCACGCTTGTTCGCCATGTCGATCGACACTAGTTCTTCGGACCGAGTTCTCGAGCCTGGTGATCGGCGTCGAGCCGATGGCACTGGCTGTTCGCAGACGGAGCCGATCCGCTACCGTTGTCGTCGTGGTCGCCAATCCGCCCGTAGATCTGTTGCTCGAACCGCTCGTTCATGGAGCCGACAACCAGCGTTCGCGACCTCTCGGCGAGTGGCTGACAATGTTCCACCTTGCAGCGGTCGTGCTCGATCCCTACACCAACGAGAGTTCGTGGGTGCTCGAGTCGGCAGCGCGCATCCTTCGCGGTTTCAGCGGTTCGGCGGCTCGTGCCTGTTTGATCGTGACTGCGAGTCCCGACGAGGCTCATCAGTTCCTCGGTCCGCTGTCTCGCGAGTTCCTCGTCTTCGCCGATCCCGATCGGTCGGCTGTGCGCGCTCTCGGTCTCGAGAGCCTCCCCGCATTCGTCTTCATTCGCTCCGACGGAACCGTTCCCGCAGCAGCTCAAGGCTGGTCACCTGTCGAATGGCGTGCCGTGGCGAAGTCGATCGCTGCGACCACAGCGTGGACGGCCCCTGCGATCCCCGCCCCCGGCGACCCAGCTGCGTTCGCCGGCACTTCCGCTCTCGGCTGATCTGATCCCCGTCACGGACCTCCCGGTCGAAGAGACCATTGACGATCTCCGTCGAGCGCTCCTCGACGAAAGATCCGCGATCCTCATCGCTCCGCCTGGAGCGGGCAAGACGACTCTCGTGCCCTTGAGGCTTCTGGATCAGAGTTGGCTCGAAGGTCGGCGCATCGTCATGTTGGAGCCGCGTCGACTCGCTGCACGCGCGGCTGCTCGGCGGATCGCCGGACTCCTCGGCCAGCAGCCCGGAGGCCTCGTTGGATACCAGACGCGCGACGAGCGGGTGATCGGGCCCGAGACGCGGATCGAGATCATGACCGAAGGAATACTCACACGCCGGATGCAAAGCGATCCCGGCATCGAGTCGTGCGGCCTCGTGATCTTCGACGAGGTTCACGAACGCAATCTGCCCACCGACCTCGGT
>QXGG01272505.1_pt1 | contig 24086 bp, 22 predicted proteins | sample 1982491 | NCBI WGS metagenome assembly QXGG01 (sample SAMN09924614, study PRJNA488089) | Wastewater metagenome, whole genome shotgun sequencing project. | isolation source: South African research farm wastewater | place: South Africa: Irene, Agricultural Research Council, Animal Production... | reverse complement strand
ATCCGAAAGCCATGTTGCAGCCCACTCCCACGGCGACTCCCCGAACCTTGGCGATCGTCGGCTGGGGCAAGCGGGCGAGAGCCATGATGACCCCCGTGACTTCGCGCATCGAGTAGTACTGGTGCGAATGCGAGCGTCCTCCGCCCTCGCCCATCGCCACGAGATCAGCGCCGCTGCAGAAGTCGCCACCTGCACCCGTCAACACCACGACGCGATCGGCGGAATTGTGTTGGATCCCGGACAACGTGTCGAGAAGTTCGATCCACATGCGCCCATTGACGGCATTCTTGCGCTTGGGTCGATTGAAGGTGATCGTGACGACGCCGCCGTGACGATCGACCGTGATGGTCTCGAGAGTTGACGAGTGGGAATCCGATGATGCGTTCACTCCAGCGACGATAATGAACGACATGGGATTCAACCCCTATCGGAAATTCGTCGCCCGTCGAGCGGACTACGTCTTCGTGGCCGCCGCGGTCCTTGCGGCGCTTGCTCTCGTGGCCTGGGCCTTCTTCGGCTGACCGTGTCCAAGGCGCGCCTCGGGATCTGGGACGGCCTGTACGGGCCCGTGGACGTCCGTCGGGTCCAGCCCTATCAGGCAACCAAGGTCTACCTGTGTCCCGGCTGCAACCGGGACATTCCGATCGGACTCGGCCACTACGTTGCCGTCCCCCAGGATGCACCGGATCTTCGCCGCCATTGGCATTACGCCTGTTGGGATCGCCGCCAGACGTGACTCGTCCTAGAAGGCTGCTTCGATCACGTTGACTCGGACGGCATCGCCATCCATCACCACCTCGACGACGTCGAAACGCACGGATCGACAAGAACCCGGATGCTCACTGAGCCACATCGCAGCCAGTCGTCGAAGTCGTCGTTGCTTGTCGACTCCGACGGCTTGTGAAGGCGTGCCGAAGTACTCACTCGTGCGACTCTTCACTTCGCTGATGACCAAGATGCCTCGGCGCGATGCGACAAGATCGATCTCGCCGAAACGACATCGCCAGTTTCGATCCTCGATTGCGTATCCCGCGGCCTCGTACCACTGCGCTGCGAGATCCTCGCCGATGCGGCCGAGATCTGCCCTGTTCAGGCGAGGTCGTTGAGATCCTCGCGCGGAAGTTCCTCGACGTTGACGTCCTTGAAACTCAGAATGCGCACGCGCGGAACGAATCGGCTCTTGCGGTACATGTCCCAGACCCATGCGTCCACCAATTCCACTTCGATCAATGGCCGCGCCCCGTCGCCTTTGACGTTCACGTCGACGGAATTGGCCAGATAGAACCGGCGCTCCGTTTCCACGGCGTAGCGGAACATCGCCGCCACGTCCTGGTACTCGTGCGCGAGGTGGAGCTCCCGATCAGCCTCGAAGTCCTCGAGATCGTCAGTGCCCACAGCAGGGGTCCTCGACCCGATGAATCAGAATTCGCGCTTTTCGCGAACCTTGGCAGCCTTACCCGTGCGGTCACGCAGGTAGTACAGCTTCGCCCTGCGGACGTCACCGCGCTTGACCACTTCGATCTTGGCCACCGTCGGAGCATGGACGGGGAACGTTCTCTCGACGCCCACTCCGTAGCTGAGTTTGCGCACCGTGTAGGTCTCCTGGATTCCCGAGCCCTGCCGGCGGATGACATTTCCCTGGAAAATCTGGATTCGCTCCTTGCCGCTTTCGACGACGCGCACATGAACCTTCAACTCGTCGCCGGGACCGAACTGAGGGATGTCGGTGCGGAGATTCGGCAGATCAACGATGTCAGTGGTCTTCATGGATACGTCCTGTTTCGCGGGGCAGGGTCGAGCACGACCGAGCCGGGGAGCCTCTCAAGGATAGGGGACGGCAGGGAACTCTTCCAACAGCCGCTGTTCTTCCTCGCTCAGACCACCTCGTGCCGCAACGATGTCCGGGCGCACGGCGACAGTTCGATGCAGAGCCTGGGCACGCCGCCACCGGGCAATGAGGGCGTGATTCCCCTGCCGAAGAACGTCGGGGACCTCCCAGCCTCGGAATTCGGCCGGCCGGGTGAAATGAGGTTCCTCCAAGAGTCCATCAGCTCCGAAGCTCTCCGTCACCGGACTTTCGGCATTGCCCATCGCCCCAGGAAGGAGACGGGTGACGGCCTCGATGATCAAACAGGCACCAACCTCGCCTCCGGACAGCACGACATCGCCAACGCTCACCTCGCCGTCGACCAGGTGCTCGCGCACCCTGTGGTCGATCCCCTCGTAGCGACCGCACAGCAGGCTGAAGCCTCCCGAGGGAGCATCGTGCAGATCGGCCAACTCTCGAGCGAATGTCTGGTCGAATCGTCGCCCTCCCGGGCTGAGCATCAGCAAGGGGCGCGGCGGCTGAACAGATTCGACACTCGAGAAGATCGGCTCAGGGCGCATGACCATGCCGGCACCGCCTCCGAACGGGGCATCGTCGACACTGCGATGAACATCGGTCGTGAACTCGCGCAGATCGTGACAGCGCACGTCGACAAGACCTGATTCCCGACTCTTTCCAAGGAGGCTCTCGGAACAAAAAGCATCCACGAGACCAGGAAAGATCGTGAAGACGTCGATTCTCACCGCGGGACTTCCAAGGTGCGATCCCGACGTCGGGCACATATCTCGGACATCACTGCGATTCCTCGAAGAGTTCGAAGAGTCCCTCTGGAGGGTCCACCACGACAACGAAGCCGCCATCAGCGCGTGTCACGCTCACCACGAACGTCACGGGAATCAGGACGCCTGACTCCAGTTCGATGAGGTCATTTGCCGGATTCGCGATCACGGATCGACAGCGCCCTCGGTCTGCGCCAGTGGCGTCACGGACAACAGCACCGATGACCTGGTGCACCCAGACTGCATCGTCGTCCTCGAGGGGTTCGGCCCAAACGACGCGATTGACGAGCCTCTCTGCCGCTGTTCGGTCCTCGATACCTGCGAATGCCACGGTCCAACGATCCGATCCAGGCACGCGCGCACTCGACACGACCTTCATCCATTCGCCGATCCACAGCGAAGATCCAGGGGCAAGACGCTCCTGCCGATTCGACGACAAGATGACCGAGATCCGACCCTGAACGCCGTGGGGCTTTCCGCATCTGCCGACTTCCAGCAGACCAACTGGCGGTTCAGCAACCATGTGAGAAGTCTCGTTCCCGGATGACGTGAACTCGGATGACGTGAACTCGGATGACGCGTTCAGTCCACGAAGTCGACGTCGACTTCTTGGCCGTCCTTGACAGCGGCAGCACGAACGAGAGTGCGAATGCTTTGTGCAGTGCGACCACGTCGGCCGATGACTCTTCCGAGGTCTCCGGGGCCGACTTTCACTTCGAGGCGCAGCCGATGGCGGCCGTCGGCCTCACGCACGTCGACGGCATCCGGATCGTCGACGATCGACTTGACGACGTGTTCGAGCACGCTCACGGCTGTCGGGGCGGAGAGCTCATTGGGATCGCTCACGAGCGGCAGATCTCCTACTTCTTGGCTCGGGCGGACGTGAACTGATCCCACGCTCCCGAGATCTGCAGAAGCTTCTTGACACGCTCTGTGGGCTGGGCGCCCTTCATGAGCCACTGAACAGCCTTGTCGTTGTCGATATTGAGACCGGACGGCTCGAGTCGCGGGTTGTACTGCCCAATGATCTCGAGGAATGCACCATCACGGGCTGCGCGGCTGTCACTCGCAATCACGCGATAGTGCGGCTGCTTCGTCTTTCCGACTCGGGTGAGGCGCAACTTGACTGACATGGATGGAGACTCCTGGTTCTTGACCCGATGAACATGATGAGAACTGACGAGAAACGGGTCGGATGGCAAGGCTAACGGTGCGACTCGGGTATCACAAACGTCATCATGGCCCTCAGAGGTGAAACCCGTTCGACCGTGACATCGACGCAAACTGCATCAACGCGATGACGGGAAGCCGGGGAATCCACCTGGACCTCCCGAACCGGGCAGCCCTGGTGAACCAGGCATTCCCGGCACTCCCCCGGCCCCGAGACCTGCCAGAGCGGACCCGAGCTTCTTGCCCTTCTTTCCGCCGCCCATACCGCCCATGCGCTTCATCATCTTTTGCATCTCGGCGAACTGCTTGACCAGCCGATTGACTTCGGCCACGCTGCGACCGCTGCCGTTGGCGATGCGCTGTCGCCTGCTTCCGTTGATGATCTCGGGTTTGCGCCGCTCCTCGGGAGTCATCGACCGAATGATCGCCTCGACCGGAAGCAGATCGTCGTCGCCGATCTGTGCGTTCTTCAACTCCTTGGGCATTCCCGGCAGCATCCCCATGAGTCCGCCGAGCGGCCCCATCTTCTTCAACGACTGCATCTGTTCGAGGAAGTCGTCGAGAGTGAATTCCCCCTCGAGAAGCCGTGCAGCTGCCTGCTCGGCCTGATCCTTTTCGAAGACCTTCTCGGCCTGCTCGATGAGGGTGAGAACGTCGCCCATGCCGAGAATTCGGCTCGCCATTCGGTCCGGATGGAACTGATCGAAAGCGTCGAGCTTCTCGCCGGTGCTCGCGAACGCGATCGGACGTCCGATCACCTCTTTGACCGACAACGCAGCACCTCCGCGCGCGTCACCGTCGAGTTTCGTGAGAATGACGCCGTCGATGTCGAGGGTCGAGTGGAAAGCCTGGGCAACTGTGACAGCATCTTGTCCGGTCATCGCATCGACCACGAGGAAGGTGTAGTTCGGCGACACCTCCTTGGAGATCTTGCGGATCTGGTCCATCATCTCCTGGTCGATGGCGAGGCGGCCAGCGGTGTCGACGATCAAGACGTCCTTGCCGAGTCGGCGAGCTTCCGCGAGTCCGCGAGCAGCGGCTTTGACGGGGTTGCTCGTCTCGCTGAACACGGGAACGTCGATCTGGGCGCCCAATGTCCGGAGCTGTTCGACGGCTGCCGGCCGCTGCAGATCGGCTCCGACGAGAAGCGGATGCCGCCCCTGCGACTTGAACCAGCGCGCCAGTTTCGCCGATGTCGTCGTTTTACCGGAGCCCTGGAGTCCGGCCATCAAGATGACAGTCGGCGGGCGGCTCGCATAGGTGATCTTGAGCGTTTCGCCGCCGAGGATCGCCGTGAGTTCCTCGTTGACGATCTTGATCACTTGCTGGCTGGGATCGAGCGCCTTCGAGACCTCGATGCCGACTGCGGCTGCTCTGATTCGCTCGACCAACGAGCGCACGACATCGACGTTGACGTCGGCTTCGAGCAATGCCGTGCGGATCTCGGAGAGAACTTCGTCGACGTCGGCTTGGCTCAGGCGGCCTTTGCCGCGAATCTTCTTGAAGATCCCTTCGAATCGCTGTGAGAGTGAATCGAACATCGCGCTCAGCCGATGAACACGTCGGTCACCACACCGCCGTCGACGGTGAGGTTGACGCGCAGCGAGTTGTAGTCCATCGTGAGCGCGAACTGCTCGCCATCACGCGCCGCTACTCGCACCACCCATCCATTGCTCTCGGCTGTCGAGGTCGCCTCTGCTTCGCTCATCCCGAGAAGCGTATTGGCCTGTTCGCTCGAGATCTCCTGATCCATGACGTCTCCCATATCTCCCGCATCCGTGTCCCCTGTTCCTGGAACACCTGTGTCGGGTTCGCCCATGCCCGGCTCCGAGCCTGTCGATCCGTCGTCGAGAACCGGGGGCGCAACGGTCTCGATGTACTCATCCGAGACGGCCGACACCGTGTACCGCGGGCGATAGCCGAACTCGTCCGGCTCAGCGAGGAACGCGTAGCCCGGAACGAGATACACCGATTCATCGACCCCGTACAACATCACGAGTTCCTCTTCGACCTCGACGACACTCACCACGAGTTCGCCGCCGGCACCCGACGATGCAGCAAGATCGGCGTCTCCACCGGCCATCTGGTCCATGAGAGCGGACTGCTGCTCATTGAGACGGTCGAGGGCCGCCGACGTGCCGATACGGGGATAGTCAGCCAGCTTCTCCGTGTCCGCCAGCACACCACCTGCCCACATGACACGACTGTTCTCTCCGTAGCTGACGCTCCAGGACAACGGGCTGCGCACTCCGCCGATCCTCAGGAATCCGCTCACGCTCGACCCGAAGGAATCGGAAAAGACTTCGATGTCGAGTGAGTCGACATCGACGCCGATGTCCGACATGAGATCGGAGAACATCTGCAGTGCCTCGTCTTCAGTCGGCACGTTTTGCGGAGTTCCATCTTCGGGACACGGATCCGCGGTGTCCTCCATCGGGTCATCGCCGATCGAAGAACCGTCGCTCGACACCGCGTTATCGGATGTGTCGTCCACGACAATGTCGGATGGGGTCGTGTCCGGCACGATCGAATCGGTCACGGGAGTGGGTGCTGCAACAGGTTCGATCCCCTCGGCATCGAGACAAGCCGGATCCATATCGGACTGCGACCATGGAGGCGAGTAGTTCCAGAACTGGACGGCATCTCCGCTCACGTACAGAGCCGCTTGCGTCCCGTCGGTCGAACCGGCGAAGTAGCCACCTCCGGATTGAGCGTTCTGAGCGATGAGATCGCCTTCGATTCCGAAGATGTTCAAAAGCACCCCGACTTTGCCCTGATCGGGTTCGCCACCGGTGATCTCATAAGCCGGCGCGTCCTCGTTCAGCGACGGCAGTTCCGCGCCGGCTTCGAAACGCATCTGCGCCATCATCGTCATCTGCTCGCCAGCAGAAGCATCCATTTGGCTGAGCCGCATTTCGGGCTGATCTCCATAGACGCGCAAGATGGGCGGCCCCGCCTCGTCAGTACCCGAACCGCCGCACGAGACGACGAGGAATGCGGTTGCGCCGGCGAGTGCCGTCCGACGGAAATGGCTCTTGACCGATGACTTCATCATGAATGTGAGACGTCCTTTGACTGGTTCGAGTTCCCAGGTTGTCACGCGTCGAAGAGTGCGGCGACGAATTCTTCCGTGTCGAACGGCACGAGATCGTCCACTGTCTCGCCCACACCGACGAACTTCACGGGAAGGCCCATTTCGGATTCGATTGCGAACACGATGCCTCCCTTGGCAGAACCGTCGAGTTTGGTCAAGACGACACCGGTGACTCCTGCTGCTTCGGCGAACTGTCGCGCTTGCGCCAATCCGTTCTGGCCGGTCGTGGCATCGATGACCAGGAGCACCTCGCTCACCGAACCCGGTTCGCGATCTGCGATACGGCGAACCTTGCGGAGCTCCTCCATCAGATTGGACTTGGTGTGCAGGCGACCGGCTGTGTCCGCGATGACCAGATCGTGTCCGCGAGAACCGGCACGCTGAATGGCGTCGAAGACAACCGAACTCGGGTCGCCGCCTTCTGCACCGCCCACGATGTCCGCTCCGGTTCGTTGCGCCCACGTTTCGAGTTGTTCAGCTGCCGCGGCGCGAAACGTGTCGCCTGCCGCGAGCATGACCTTTCGTCCTGCGGCGGTCTCCAGTGCTGCCAACTTGCCCACTGTCGTCGTCTTACCGACACCGTTCACACCCACCATCAGCCACACGTTGATCCGACCCTCGGGAAGATCGGCGAAGGCCAGTCGACGAGAGCCTTTGGACAAGGTGTCTGCCATCGCCGATCGCAGGGCTGCGACGAGTTCCGAACCGTCGGCGATCTCCTTGGCGGCGACACGACTGCGCAAGCCTCCGAGCACCGCATTCGTCACCCCGACTCCGACATCGGCGCGCAACAGGGTCGCTTCGAGTTCGTCCCACGTCTCGTTGGTGATTCCCGATCGCTGTCGAATCCCGCCCAGTGTCGTCGAGAAGACCCCGGCAGTTCGGCTCAATCGATCACGGAACCCGTATGTTCTTTCCGTGCCTCGGGCACGAGGAGCGCCCTTGGCCTCCACGGCCGCAGGGCGACCCCGGCGTGCTTCGCGGCGCCGTGCAGCAACGACGACGCCGAATCCAAAGACGAGAGTGACCGCAATGAGAACAAGGATGATCATCTGCGCATTCATGACGCTCCCCCTCCCGCAACGGCAGCAGACCTTTCGGTCACCACTTTCGACGAGCCGCCGGGCTGCATGCTCACACCGAGCAGGCTGTCTCCAGCTTCCATCGTGCGCTTCTGGTGCGAGACGATCAGCAACTGCGCTTCACGACGGAACTCTGCGATCAGACCGAGAAAGCGGTGCAAGTTGACATCGTCGAGTGCGGCTTCGACTTCGTCCATCACGTAGAAGGGAGATGGGCGACTGCGAAACACGGCGAACAGGAATGCGAGAGCTGTGAGGCTTCTTTCGCCGCCTGACAGCAGGCTCAACTTCTTCACGTTCTTGCCGCCGGGTTTGGCTTCGACTTCGATTCCAGTGTTGAGGAGATCGTCGGGATTGGTCAGAAGGAGCCGACCGGTTCCTCCCGGAAAAAGATTGCCGAACAACTGGGAGAAGTTTCCGCTGACATCGGCGAAGGCGCTGGCGAAGACGGACTGGATCTCTGCATCGATTGCCGAGATCACCCGCATGAGTTCGCGCCGAGAACTGCGCACGTCCTCCAGCTGCTCTTCGAGGAAGCGATGGCGCTCCTGGAGTTCATTGAATTCCTCGAGTGCAAGCGGGTTGATCGGCCCCATCAAACGCAGTTCGCGCTCCAGATCGCGCACACGAGCCGGAGGAGTCACACCCTCTGGGACCTCGGGCATCTGCGTCGCCTCAGCCGCTTCTGGTTCGACATCGAGTTCACGACGAAGAACGTCTACAGTTCCCTCGAGCCGCAGTTTGACTTCGGCCTCTTCGACTTCGAAGCGACGTGAGCGTTCGCGCACTTCCTCGAGCTCACGCTCCGAGGCAGTACGCGTCCGGCGCATCTCGTCGAGTGATGCAGCCAATGACCGAACTTCATCACTTTGACGGCGGCGGGTCTCGTGCAATTCGGCAAGGCGCACTTCGATGACCTGGCGATGACCGTCCACGATCGTCGCGAGCCGCTCTGTGACTCCGAGGATCCGCTCGAGACGTTCACGCAGTTGTCCGGCTTCGGCGCGAGCGTGCGAGTCCGCTTCGAGTCTGAGCTCGGCTTCGGCGAGCCGTTCTTCGATGAACTGACGTCGTTCGGCCAGGCCCGCTTCTCGAACCTCGAGATCGCGGCGACGCCCGGCCAACAAGGCCGCTTTTGCGTCGAGAGTGGCTCGAGCCTCGCCTCGGGCGCGTGCTGCTTCGACCTCGGCGATCTCCTCTTGTTCCAATGAAGGAAGCAGACCTTCCAGTTCTGCGACCCGCGACCTCAGACGTTCGAGACGTTCATCGAGCTCGCTCAGGGTCGGCTCGAGGCTCTCCAGTTCGGTGGCAACCTCACGTCGTTCGCCTTGAGCTCGCGCCAAAGCCTCAGATGCCAAGGTGAACGCTGCGTCGTTGGTGTCAAGTTGCTTTTGGACGTCTGCCTCACGTTGACGCGCGGCATGGCTCTCCGACTGAGCTCGCTGGACGTCAACGTTGCGGCGATCGAGGTCGGATTGGGACGCCTCGGCGCGCTTCAACGCATCTTCGAGCGCCGTCGCTGTCGCTCCTGATCCAGCGGTGCCGATGCGCCATCCAGTCGTCGTGAACCGGTCGCCGTCAGGTGTGACGGCAACGAGCCTCGGATCGCTCATGACCGCATCGACAGCCGAAGTCCAGTCGCGCACACGCACAGCCGAGCTCAGGAGAATGTCCAACAGATCGGACACATCTTTGCGCGAGGCACTCACATGGTTGCGTACCCGCTCGGCACCAAGAGGTGTGAGACCGGCCACGAGAATCTCCGCTCTTGCACCGAGAGCGATCACGGCACCGCTGACTGCCGAACCGCGCAGCTTGCCGAGCGCACGACGAGCCACTTCGGGACTCTCCACGACCACGGCTGCAAGCGCTTCTCCGAGGGCTGCCTCAACCGCGGCTTCCCAGCCCGGATCGATCGAAATCAGATCGAGAAGCGTTCCGATGAAACCGTCGACATCCTTCAGCTGTTCTGCGCCGGCGCGCGCCCGAGCCGAATCGAGCGCGAGCTGGAGCGCCTCGGCACGAGCCTGCCAACGTGTCAATTCGGCCTGGGCGACTTGACGATCTGCAAGTGCTCGCTCCAACTCGGCCTCGGCTGCAAGACGACGCGCCTCGGCCTCGGTCACTTCGTTGACGAGCGGAACCTCGACCTCTTGAGCCATCGAGCACTCGGACCGAAGTCTCTCGACATCGGATTCCAATCGCGCATCGCGCTCTCGCAGTCCCTCGACTCGCACTTGATGGCGGCGCACCTCGGATTCGGCTGCTTCCACGGAAGCTCGCAACGATCTGAGTTCACCGCGTACTTCTGCTGCTGCACTCGCCGCCGACGTCGACGCAGATGTGCGGTCGAACAGCGTCACGGCCTCGTCCCGCTCGGATTCGAAAACTGCCTCGTCCTGAGTGAGCTCGGCCTTTTCCGGTGCAAGTCGCTCGGCAGCCAACTTGGCCTCGCGCAGTTCCTCTCGCAGGCGAGCTGCATCAGCTTCGAGGTTGGCGATCACCCCTGCGTCCATCTGGTGTCCGCGATCTCGTTCGTAGGAACGGCGCCGCTCGACGAGCAACATCGAAATACCGCGCGCCCGCTCGCGCAGCTGTTCGACCTTGACGAGTTCATCGCTCAGCCCACTGTCGCCTCGGGCCGTGAGTTCGGCTTCCGCTGCCAGAATGCGCGTGTCGAGGTCGGCAAGAGTCCGACGCAATTCCTCTTCGCGCTCGCGAGTGCCCAACCGGTCTCCGTGCAGACTTTCGAGACGCGAGCGAAACGATGCGATTTCGCGTCCGGCAAGGAAGATACGCAGAGCATTCAACTCGGCGACGAGATCCCCGTGACGGCGCGCTGCATCGGCCTGTCGTTCGAGGGGACGCAATTGGCGTCGAACCTCGCGCAGCAGATCCTGCACTCTCAGCAACGATGCTTCAGTCGATTCGAGACGCCGCTCGGACTTCTCCTTGCGCTTGCGAAACTTGAGGACACCAGCAGCCTCTTCGATGATCGATCGGCGATCCTCCGGGCGCGCGTTGAGCACGGCGTCGATCTGACCCTGGCTGACGATCACGTGCTGCTGGCGACCGACTCCGGCATCGGAGAGCAGCTCCTGCACGTCGAGCAGTCGGCACTGAACCCCATTGATCGCGTATTCGCTCTCGCCGGTGCGAAACAGAGTTCGACTCACGCTCACCTCGGCGACGTCCACCGGAAGCAGCCCAGCCGAATTGTCCAATGTGAGCGTCACCTCGGCACGCCCGAGAGCCGGACGCTTGGCGGTTCCAGCGAAGATGACATCGTCCATCTTCTGGCTGCGGACGGCACTCGGCGCCTGGGCGCCGAGCACCCATGCAATGGCATCGACCACGTTCGACTTTCCCGAGCCGTTCGGGCCGACGACGACAGTGACACCCGGTTCCAGATCGAGAACCGTGGCGTCGGCGAAGGATTTGAATCCCTTGAGGGTCAGCGACTTGAGGAACACGACGCCTCGACCCTACTTCACTCAGCGACCGTCCTACCGGGTCGCCTCAGTGACGAACCGCTACGACCATCCGAGGGTTTTCCGGTCATGCTCGCTGGCAGTTCGGACACCAGGTCGTGGTGCGCCCGGCGATTCTGGCCGATTTCAGACGGCCTCGGCCACAAGTGAGACACGGCTCCCCGGCTCGCCCATAGACACGATGCTGATGCTGGTAGGAGCCGCCCGAACCCGTGATGTCGACGTACCGGGCGTCACGCAGGGTCGACCCGCCCAGTTCCACGGCTCGAGTCAGAACGCTGGTGATCGCCTCGCACAATGCTGCGACCTTGCGACGGTCGATCGAGGAAGCCGGACGAGCAGGATGAATGCGCACTGCGTGCAAGATCTCGTCTGCGTAGATGTTCCCGATACCTGCGATCACGTGCTGATCGAGAAGGACGGCCTTCATGGAGCGGCTCGTACGCGCCATGATCTCGAACACATCCTGTTTCGTCAGCTCGTCCGTGATCGGGTCGATACCGAGCCGATCGAGTTCCGGAAGCACGGGCGGCATGCGCCGCGGGTCGTATGCGATCACTTCTCCGAACGTTCGCGGATCGACGAATCGCAATTCCGCTCGCGGCAGATTCGTCTCTTCGAGCGTGAGAACGACATGGCAATGCGCGGGTCGCTCGTCCTCGGGAGACGCGATCAGGACCTGGCCGCTCATCCGCAGGTGAATCATCAACTCGTCCCCGGAGTCCAGGTCGAAAAGCAGATACTTCCCTCTCCGCCGAGCATCCGTCGCACGACGGTTCGTCAATCGGGCGATCAACTCCTCGGGAGACGTGCGCCGCACGGTTCTTTCCCGGCCGACTTCGACGCGTTCGATCCGACGGCCGACGAAGGCATCGAGCAGCCCCCGGCGAACTGTCTCGACCTCGGGCAGTTCAGGCACGGCCGGTGTCGACTCCGCGAGCTTCGAGTTGCGCAAGTGCGAGCGACGAAGCGGCTTGAGCCGCGGACTTCTTGGACCGGCCCTGGGCAGTCCCCATGACCTCGCTGTTGATCACGACTTGAGCGCTGAACGTCGGCTCGTGCGCTGCTCCCTCCGACGAGATCTCCAACTTCGGCGGTCGACCGTACTCGCGAACACAGACGCGGATCAGGTGGCTGCGCGCATCGAATTCGTCGAGCCGCTCGATGCGACCCTCGCCCTGCTCTTCGAAAAGTTCCAGAACGAATGCCCGAACGACTTGCTCTCCGCCATCGAGGTACAGCGCACCGATGAACGCCTCGAGAGCATCGGCCAGAATCGACGACTTGTTTCGACCGCCCGCTGCGTCTTCACCGACGCCGAGAAGGAGCCATTCGCCCAACCCGATCCGCCGTGCGGTCTCGGCAAGCGTGTCCGTGTTGACGAGCGACTTGCGCAGATCCGACAGAACACCCTCGGGTTGATCGGGATGGACGCGATAGATCCACTCGGTGATCATCCACTGGAGAATCGCATCTCCGAGAAATTCGAGACGTTCATTGCTCGGGCGGCTCGCGCGCTCTGCACACCATGAACGGTGCGATCGGGACATCTCGAGCAAGCCCTTGTCCGCGAAGACATGACGGGCAACTCGGTGTGTCCACTCGTCGATGCCCGACGAGTTTTCGCGCCGTCGCCCGCTGCGACTCAACGGGCTCCACGAACGCCCCGATTTCCGGGACGCCATGGCGTTACTTCCCTGAGCCGTGAGCAGTCACGTGCGCGAGGACGAAATCGACCGCATCACGCACGGTCTTGAGGTCGGCGAGATCCTCGTCCTCGATACGGAACCCGACGGTTCGCTCACTGAGTTCCTCCTCGAGTGCATCCACGAGTTCGACGAGCGCCAAAGAATCGGCATTCAGGTCGTCCTTGAACGACTGGCCTTCAGAAATGCTGTCGGGATCGATTTCGAGGATGTCGACGAGCTGATCGCGAACGATGTGGAAGATCGCCTGACGATCGAGCGGACCGTCGACGACATGAGTTTCTGCAGGCACGTTGTCCTCCGTGAGCGAGCGGCGCAACCGAGAGGTTGCAGCCAGATATCCGATCGCCGCTTCGAGCGGCTGACCTCATCCTACGGACGAGGAACCACCGCGCTCCACCGATCGATCGGCGAAATCAGACTTCGCCGATCGCCCGGCGAATCTCCTCGACCATGCCTCGTTCCACCATTTCGGCAGCCACTTTGATCCCGTTGACGATGGCTCGCGATGACGACGATCCGTGCGAAATGATGCAGACTCCGTCGACGCCGAGCAGGATCGCTCCCCCTGTGTTCTCCGGATCGACGGACTCGTACAGAGGAAAGAGCGCCGGGAGAAGTGCGTCTGCATGCTCCTTGTATTCGTCCTTCGACGCGAACGCGGCCATGAGCGCCTTGATCAACGTCTTCATACCGCCCTCGAGCGTCTTGAGCACGACGTTTCCGGTGAATCCATCGGTGACGACGACGTCGACAGCATCGGACATCACGTCTCGGCCCTCGACATTGCCGATGAACTCGATGCCGTTCGCCGACCCGAGGAGTTCATAGGCCTCCTTGCGAAGGGTGTCCCCCTTCCCGGGTTCCTCTCCGATCGACAAGAGTCCGACTTTCGGCTTGTCGATTCCGTAGCGATGGCGCGAATAGACCGATCCCATCAAGGCGAACTGCACGAGCCACTCGGCTTGGACTTCGGTATTCGCTCCAGCGTCGAGCAGAACAGTGTGCGTCCCACCCGGAACAGGGATCGGCGTCGCGATCGCCGGTCGGTTGACGCCCTTGATGCGGCCCATCCGCAACAGGGCAGATGCCATCGTTGCTCCTGTGTTGCCCGCCGAGATCATCGCAGAAGCTTTGCCATCGCGAACGGCCTCGGCAGCGCGCACGAGAGTCGAGTCCTTCTTGCGGCGCACGCCATAGGCAGGATCCTCATCCATGGCGATCACTTCGGAAGCAGGAATCACCTCGAGATGGCCGACACCTTCGAGGTCTGCCGGGCCGACGAGAACAACGGGCAATCCGGACCGATCGGCTTCGAGCGCGCCAGCGACGATCTGAGATGGGGCGAAGTCTCCGCCCATGGCATCGACTGCGACAGGCAACATGATGGGCACCTACCGAGATTCAGGTTCGACGAAGGACGTCGATCAGACTTCGATGGCGACGCGGTTCTTGTACCACCCGCACGTCTTGCACACGGTGTGGGGAACCTTTGCCGAATTGCACCTCGGGCAGAGGCTGCGCGAAGGGGCGGCGAGTTTCCACGCTCCAGCCATGTGGCTGTGGCCCTTCATTTTCGATTTTTTTCTCTTCGGAACAGCCACGGCGAAATCTCCTCGTTACGGCTCGCAAAGACTAGCGGTTTTGGGGCCTGCTTCCCTACCCGCCCGCTGAGGCTATTCCGGAAGCTGATCGCGCAGGGCGTCCAACACCGACCACCGCGTATCCACGCCGTCGGTCGGGCACGAGCAAGAGCCCGAGTTCAAATCCTGGCCGCACGTGGGGCACAGCCCCGCACAGTCCGGCCGACACAACGGAGCATCGGGCAATTCCAGGAGCACCGTCTCACGCACCATGGGTGCCAGATCGACGATGTCCCCCTCGATCAAGAAGGCGTCCGGATCGGTGATCGTCACTTGGTACAGCTCGTGGACGTCGACCTCGATCCGGCCGACCAACGACATGAGGCACCTGCGACACTCACCGTGGAACGTCGCAGAGATTTTCCCGCGCACGACGATGCCGTCGCTCATGCTCTCGCAGACGAGTTCGACTTCGATGTCGGTATCGGGCACCAGACGGCTGTCGGACAAGTCGATCGTCTCGGGGGACACCGAAAAATCGAACTGTTTGACCGTGCCCGGCCGACGAAGCATTTCGAAGGCATTGACCTTCAACTGATGTCGTCCGACGTTGCTCTTTTCCGTGTTCATCGAGCCACCGACTCGTTCATGATTCGTTTCCGGGATTCGTTCCCGGGATTCGTTTCCGGAATTCTCGCGTGAATCGTTCACGATTCAGCGAGAAAACGTGTCGTCCTGATCGAAGAAGATCGCCTCGGAATCGTCGCGCTTGTCGTCGACTCCCTGATCTGCGCTGTCCGCCGCGTCATCATCGTTCTGGCCGATTGCCAGCCGGCGACGGCCGGTTGCAACTGTCTTCGCGAGCTTGTCCAGAAGAATTTCGAAACTTGCGAGCCGCTGGTCGAGAAAGTCTTCGGTCTCGAGCTTCGTTCGGCGAGCATGGTCATCGGCCGCCTCGGCGATCTGGCGGGCGCGTTGCTCTGCTGCTCGCACGACTTCTGAGCGCTGGACGAATCGTTCGGCTTGGACCTTGGCAGCCTCGATCACTTCTTCTGCCTCACGTCGAGTGCGCTGGATGAACTCGTCCCGTTCTTTCAGCATCCATCTCGCCTGGCGCAGTTCCTCCGGCAGACGATGGAGGGATTCCTCCAGCAATTCGATGATCTCGTCGCGATCGATTCGCGGAGTCGAAGACAGCGGCATATTGGGCGCAGTCGCAATGATGTCGATCGCCCGTCGCAGGAGCATCCCCGAATCGCCCATCTGATCGTTGGCCACGCGGTCATAGGAACCGGTGTCCTCATCGAAGTCGTCGAACTGGTAGCTCATGGTTGTTGTCCCGTTTTGCGAGCGCTGGGATCTCCAAAGATATCCCGCAGAGCCCGACGCACCTGTTCGGGAACCATGTGCGAAACATCCCCTCCATAGTGAGCGATTTCGCGGATGAAGCGACTGGAAATGAACGCATGGTCCGATCGACACGGAACGTAGACAGTTCGCACACCTGAGACTGCGAAATTCGTGTGGGCCATCTGCTGCTCGATGTCGAAATCGGTGGAATTGCGCAAACCCTTCACGATGAAATGCGCCGATTCGGACAGCGCTGCATCGACGGCGAGCCCGGGATGGGCGCGCACTTCGACATCGGCCAGATGTGACAGACATTCCTTGGCCAACTCGACCCGATGTCCGAGATCGATGAGGCCGGATGGCTTTTGCGGATTGTGCATGACCGCAACGACGACGGAACCGAAGAGCTCGATCGCCTGCTGAATGACGTCGAGATGGCCGAGGTGGAAAGGGTCAAAACTCCCCGGGTAGAGCGCCTTGAGTGCGACAGAGCGGTCCATGCGATGAGTACCGTACCCGTTTCCAGTCGAATTTCGTGAGGATTCGAGACCGCGACTTCACAGCCGGCGCAGGAAGGTCACCCAGGTTCGCCCATACCTTTTGGAGCGAATCTCTTCCCACTTCGCAGGATCCGGCTCGATCGAAGAATCGCTCTCGACAACCACGACGGCACCATCGCTCACCGCTGACTCGAGATCCGCCAACAGGTCCGCCCACCGCTCGTACCCGTACGGAGGATCGACCAGCACCACGTCGATGGCCTTCAGCGAAGTTGCGACGGACTCGACTCGACCGGCAATCACCCGAGATCGATCCTCCAAATCGAGGGAACGAAGGTTCTCGCGAATCACGGAGAGTGCCGATGCATCACTTTCGATGAACGTGCACTTCGCCGCCCCGCGTGACAGAGCTTCGATGCCGAGAGCGCCGCTGCCTGCGAACAGATCGGCGACGGACGCCCCGTCGAGCACGCCGAGGCTGGCCAGCGAATTGAACATTGCCTCTCGGGTTCGATCCGTCGTCGGACGCGTGGCCTGCCCACTCGGTGCGATGATCGTCCGACCGCGCAATGTTCCGGCCACGACTCGCACTCGTCGCATGGTAGTGACATTCCCGATGCGACCGATCCTTCGGGGTCCGTACGAGTTCCGGCAGACTGCGGGGATGAGTCCGGAGAACGAGATCGTCTGCGTCGACTGCGGAGGCCGCTGCTTTCTCCTCACCCATGCACGTGAAGACGGAGTCTGGCTGCCAGGCGACATCGTGACCTATCGCTGCCAGGACTGCCGAGATCGCTGGGATCTCGTTCTCCCCGACGTCGACGACGAGGAGACCTTCTGAACCGGATTCGAACCCGCTTTGCCACAACGGCAATCGACCGCTCTCGAGTCGCCCTGATGCTCGTCTCGGTCGTCTACGTCGTTCGTGTCATCGCACCGGGCTGGCGATCCGGATTTCCCTCGTTCTTCCCCGACAGCGCGTCCTACACCGCCGTCAGCCGAATGGGACCTTTCGACCCGGCATTCTGGTTCGCCGACCGGCCGTTCGGGGTCCCCCTCACGCTGTGGCTGTCGGGAGGCAACGACAGAGCATTCTTCTTGATCCAGACACTTCTCTTCGTGCTCGCTCTGGCCCACCTCTCCTCAGTTCTTCTGAAAGTGATCGCGCCCCGGTGGCTCGCATGGATCGCCGTTGCTGCCGTGACATCGATCAGCATCCACCCGAGATTCGCGTTGTGGCACCTCGAGATTCTGAGTGAATCGCTGGCACTGACATTGTCGATGTTTCTCTTCGCATCGTGGCTGCGATTTGCCGATTCACCCGATCGACGTCACCTCGGAATCGGCATTGCCGCCACGATCGCCTGGATGTCGGTGCGCGACGTCCACATCGTGGTCGGCTTCGTGATCGCGCTCGTGTTGTTGGCGTGGATCGCCGTTCGCCGAAAGCATCCATTGAGGAGATCGGTGATCATCGGATCTGCGACCCTTGTCGCGTTCTGCTCGTATGTCCTCGTCGCGCAGAGCGCGAGCGACAGGAATCTGTACCCCCTCATCAACAACGTCGGGGAACGAGTTCTGCCCAATGAAGACATCACCGAGACTTTCGCGAAGAACGGAATGCCGATCGATGATGTGCTCCTCGAGCGAACAGGCGCGGATTCGTGGTCCGATGACGAAAAGTTCTTGCGCTCTTCGGAGTTGGCGAACTTTCGCTCCTGGGCCGATTCTCGCGGCCAGCGTGCGCTCTTGACATCACTCGTCGTCGACGCACCTTTCTGGATCGACACCACTCGTACTGCTGTGGACGCGACGCTTCCACTGGACTTCACCGAGTACGACAGACATTCCGTCTCCGAGCGTCTCCCCACCCGGCTCTTCTGGTTCCAAGGCCCGCGCACATCGACGCACCTTGCCATCTGGCTGGCACTGGGTTTCGCTGCTCTCGCAATGCTGTTTGCATCTGTGGCGAAGAATCGCAAGGCCGCCTCCGACTCTCTGCGATTCGGGGTCGTCGGCACAGTAGCCCTCACCGCCGCCTTCCTCGATGTGTACATGTCGGCGAGTGGAGACTCCGTCGAAGTTCAACGACATTTGCTCGGGCCCATCTTTCGCCTGACGCTGATACTCGTCGTCATCGTTGCTCTCGGCTCGCGTGCTGCTGTCGGGCTTCTACGACGTCCTCGCGAGACAGCCGACACTCCTCGACCAGAGCGCATTCCCGTGTCGCGCTCGGCTGCTCTTGCCGTCTCACTCGGCGCAGTCGGCATCTTCGGATCCTGGGTAGCACTCGAACACCGATCACAGGACTTCGATCCGCAATACGCGCGCACGATCGTGGAACGTGCTGCGCGTTTCGGCGGCACCTATTATCAGAATGCCGTCCACAACAAGGGGCCCTTGGAGACCGTCGTCTACGACTCGGCACGACTCTTCACATCATTCGACACGTATTGGTTCGGCATTTCTGCATTCGTCGTCGCAATTGCCGTCGTGCTCGGCCTGACAGCTCGCACCATTGCTCGCAGTCTCGACGATCGACCCACGCCCGTTTTCTCTGTCACTGCAGGTGCTCTCGTCACGAGCCACTTCGCACTTTCGGATGCCGACTATGCGGGAGTGCTCTACAGCCGCAACATCACGACGGCCATCCTCGCGGTCGTCGTCGCAGTGACCATCTGGGACAGGCCATGGCGCAGTCGGATCGCTGCTCAGTGCACGTACGTGGCCCTCTTCGCACTTCTCGGCCTGGCCATCCAGACTCTGTTGACCACGGTGTTCGCAGCATCAGTGATCGGAGCATTCGTCCATCTCCGCCGATCGACGTCGACGGGTCTGCGCCTCCCACTTCTGGCGGCTCTCACGACTGTTGCTGGCTCCATCGCAACGGCCCCGCTCTGGTACGCGCTGCGCGGCTCCTTCGACGAATTCTGGTCGAATTGGTGGACTTATGCCGGGTACATGAGTTCCAGCACGGGACGCAGCCTGCTCGACCAGATCGGACTCGGCGCCCAGAAATCGTTCGGCTACTACCAAGAACGGCCCGGAGTCGCCCTGCTGATCGTTGCTTTCGCCTTCTTCGCTCGTCTGCGTTGGCGTCACCTGCCGACTGCAGCTCGAACGCTGATCGCGATACTCGCGGCGTGGCTGTTCGCCGGCTGGATCGAGCTCACCTTGTCGCAGCGATATTCGAGCCACTATTTCTCGGTGGTCGCAGTTCCGACTGCGCTCATCGCCGTCGTGACTGCGGTGCTCGCCGCACAATCTCTGTCGTCGGGTGCGAACCGATGGCAGAACGGTTCAGCACCGACGAAACAGCGCTCGGCATGGATGACTTCGATCATCTGCATCGTTGCGCTCCTTGCGGCTCAGGGAACACATCTGACCTGGATCGCGATCGAAGGTGCCGGCGGCTTTCGCAACACGGCTCACTATGCGCAGGCTCGAGCCAACATGCGCAGCGGATCTCAGGAGACTCGCCAAGCTGTTCTCGACCTCGTGACTTCTCCAGACGATCCGCTTCTCGCGTGGACGATGTACCCATGGACCTATCTCGATCACCGTCGCGTCCCCGCGACTCGCTTCAGCTGGAAGTCCTTCCTCATCGGTGAGATCTACCTCGGCAGAACATCGTCGCAATACGTCCTCGATCGCACTTGGGAGTGGTTCGACGAGGACCTTGCCGAGTCCCGACCGCTGATCTATGCGCGACCTCAGGTCACGGATCTCGAACCGAGGACTCCCTTCCAAGACGTCGTCGAGAACGAGTTCGCGATCGTCTATGCCGATGAGGAATTGGAGCTCGGCTGGAAGCAGGAACTCTGGGACATCGCAACAGCACCGACCAATTCTCAGATGACGATCGGTCGACTTGCTCCTGGATGGACTTCGGATCCGACCTCGCGCGTCTTGACTGCTGATGCGGGAGCAGATGCCTTGCCGCTGAATTTCGAGCAATGTCGACGTCTGACCACCCGTCTCACCCGCGCATCCACGGCCGATCCCACCGGCATCGCCTTCACGTTCCTGCCGCTGAACCCATCGGAGGAACCTGTGTCATTGAACGTCGACTTCGAAAGGGCATGGTCGATGCGCGAGAACCAAGTCGGAGTCTCCTCTCCAACCGAACTGCACGCCACAGTTCTTTCCGCGACGAATCGCAGATCGCTCGATATCACTCTCGTCGTCACTGCCTATGCGGCAGCGCTGATCGTCGACGGCGCGATCGTCTCGGCAGTCCCGTTGCCCGCGACGAGTTCGGTCACACTGAGTCCGACAGTCGATACAACGACGATGTCGATTCCGACAATTGGCGAACTCGAAGGGTTCGCTGGCTGCTGAAAACGTCGACAATGCCACGACCGTTGGCATCGTGATGTCAGTTCTTCGACAGGAACTGCTCGTCCTCCGGGCGCAACAACAAGCGCAACTCATCCATGAGTTCGGGTCTCGCCAGGAGATCCGGATCGGCATCGACGATTTCCCGAGCTGCCTCGCGCGCGATTTCGATCAGCTCTCGGTCTCGCTTCAAGGAGGCGAGTCGCAAGTCGCTGCGACCCTTCTGCTCCTTGTTCATCAACGTTCCCTCGCCTCGCAGGTCGAGATCGACTTCGGCCAGGTGGAATCCGTCGTCGGATTCGACGAGTGCATCGAGTCGCGGATTCACGTCCGGCACCAGCGACATCTCCGATTTCGATGCCGACACCAGCCAGCAGAAGGACTTGTGGCTGCCGCGTCCGACACGCCCGCGCAACTGGTGCAATTGGGCGATGCCGAAGCGATCTGCATCGAGGATCACCATCTCTGCGGCATTGGGGACGTCCACCCCGACTTCGATCACCGTCGTTGCAACCAGGACGTCGACTTCACCCTGGCGAAAGCGATCCATCACTTCTTCCTTTTCGATCGGCTTCATCTGGCCGTGCAGCAACTCGAGGCGCAGCCCGGACAGATCGACTTCTCGAAGGCGTTCGAGCGTCGCCCTTGCCGATGCGATCTCCAGCTTCGAGTTCTCTTCGATCAGTGGACACACGACGTATGCCTGTCGACCCTGTGACACCTCGTCGCGCACGTGCTCCCAGACCTGAGCCTCTTCATCTGCGTCCGAGACGCGCCTCGTCACGATCGGGGTTCGGCCCGCCGGCTTCTCGTCCAGAACGCTCACATCCAAGTCGCCGTACACCGTCATCGCTGCGGTACGCGGAATCGGCGTTGCGGTCATGACGAGGACGTCGGGGACTGCGCCTCCGTCTTCGCCTTTCGAACGCAATGCAGCACGCTGTTCGACACCGAAGCGGTGCTGTTCATCGACGACGACGACTCCAAGACTCTCGAACTGCACCGCTTCCTGGATGAGAGCATGTGTTCCGATCACGATGTCGACGGTGCCGTTCGCGATTCCGGCAAGGATGTCCCTGCGTTGCTCGCCGGTGACGCTGCTCGTCAGCAATTCGACTCGCAACTGACGCTCACCGAGAAGATTTTCCGACTCCGGAATCCTGATCCCCTCGAGGAGGGTCGTCACACCTGTTGCATGCTGTTCGGCCAGAACTTCGGTCGGAGCCATGAGTGCACCTTGATGACCGCCTTGGACTGCGGTGAGCAGAGCGGAAACTGCCACGACGGTCTTGCCCGAGCCGACATCGCCCTGCAGCAGGCGTTGCATCGGATGCGGACCCGCGAGGTCGCGTTCGATTTCGCCGATCACCCGCTTTTGCGCCCCGGTCAGTTCATAGGGAAGGCGTTCGTGGAAGAGACCCACGAGTGATCCGTCCACCACGTGGCGAATGCCGATCGAATTGCGCTCGATTTCACGCTTTCTCATCAACAGGACGAGCTGCACTCGCAGCAGTTCGTCGAAGGCCAGCCTCCGACGAGCGTTCTCCTTTTCGGCGAATGTCTCCGGAAGATGAATGCTGACCATGGCATCATGGCGATTCATCAGGCCATGACGCTCGAGGATCTTGGACGGCACCGGATCGCTGATCCGCCGCGGCAGACACTTCTGCAGAACGATGCCCACCACCTTGCGGATCTGATTGGAGGTCAACTTCACTTTTTCGCTCTGGGGGTACACCGGCAGGATCGCCGGTGGTTGCTCGAGAGCATCGGCAAGCTGATCGATCGTCGGATTGACCATCTGGCGCACGCCATTGAACGAACCCACACGACCGAACGCGACGACCGTGTCCCCCGCATGCAGACTCGAACTGCGCCACGGCTGATTGAAAAAGACGAGAGCCATGCGCCCTGTCTCATCGGAAAGCGTTGCGTTGACGCGCGACTTTCGGCCCGCACCACTCGGTGCCGATACGTTCACGATTGTGCCGATGACAACGGTGTCGAGACCCTCGACGGCATCGATGATGGATGACTCCCGAGTCCGGTCGATCCATCGACGCGGGTAATTCATCAAGACGTCGAGCACCGTCTCCATCCCGAGGGCCGCGAAACTCTTGCCGCGCGGTCCCGAACCCACCGACTTGATTTCGGTGACCGATTTCGCCGCGAGTTCCGACAGTGGAATCGGTCCGGATTCAGACCTGTCACTCACGAGTCAGCGGACCGATCCAGTCGCGTCATCGGGTCATTCGACGCCGAAGAGATACGGGTACAGCGGCTGCCCGCCTCTGTGGCACTCGACTTGAACTTCCGGCTTCGACGATTCGAGAAATGCCTTGATGGCTTCAGTGGCTTGCGGCGTTGCGTCCGATCCTTCGATCACGGTCACGATCTCGCTCTTCTCATCCACCAGATGCTCGAGCAACGACGTGCATACCCCGATGAGATCCTGGCTCACAGCAACGATGCCGTCGCCGCGCACGAGACCGATCCAGTCTCCGGCCGCGACAGGTCCGGCTTCGCTCTTGGAATCGCGGACCGCCTGCGTCACTTCGCCCGTCGACATGGAAGAAATCGCCTCGACCATCGCAGCGTGGTTGGCGACGACGGTTGCTTCCGGGTCGTAGACCACGAGAGCAGCGAGAGCTTCCGGCATCGAGCGAGTCGGAACGACGAGCACTTCGCGCGACGTCAGCGAATCGAGCTGTTCGGCGACAGGGATGATGTTCTTGTTGTTCGGCAGCACGATCACCTGGCGCGCGTTGACGTGTTCGACGGCATCGAGCATCTCTGCGGTCGACGGATTCAGCGTCTGGCCGCCGGTGACGATTCCCTGCACTCCGAGCTGACCGAACAGCTCTTCGAGGCCGCTGCCGCTGCACACCGCAACCACTGCAGTCGTGACGGCAGGCAGACCTGCCGCTGCAAGTTGACCGTCGAGAGCAGCGTGTCGCTCGGCCACTTCTTCGAACAAGTCGGTGACTCGAATCTGCTTGGGACGGCCTCCGAGGTCGATGGCCACTTCGATCGCGGCACCGATGTCGTTCGTGTGAACATGGCAATTCCACAGTCCGTCTCCGCCGACGACGACGATCGAATCTCCGATCTCGCCCCAGTCGTTCTTGAACGAGTCGATCTTTCCGTCCTCGAGGTGCAAGAAGT
>QXGG01053074.1_pt1 | contig 24177 bp, 23 predicted proteins | sample 1982491 | NCBI WGS metagenome assembly QXGG01 (sample SAMN09924614, study PRJNA488089) | Wastewater metagenome, whole genome shotgun sequencing project. | isolation source: South African research farm wastewater | place: South Africa: Irene, Agricultural Research Council, Animal Production... | reverse complement strand
GTATTACGACTCGTTATAATGAGAATTCTGGTATAAATGTAGAGCGTAGCCAACACGTGGATAATATTATTTTTCCGATACCAGATAATGATCCTGATAAGTGGTGGATTAGTTCTCTAGGGAACAATGCTATGAAGAATGGTGGCAATCAATGGAAGAAGTTTACGCTTTCTTACTTATTGCGTGGAATTTATAGTTATGACAATAAATATCTATTAAATGTTTCTTACCGTCGAGATGGTTCATCAGTCTTTAGAGGTTCAGGCAAGACTTGGGGGAATTTCTATTCCTTTGGTGGTGGTTGGGTTCTTTCTCAAGAAAGCTTTATGGAGAATGTTTCATTTATCAACTTTTTAAAGCTAAAAGGTTCTTGGGGTGTTCTAGGATCTGATGCTGTTGGTGGTCGGAGATATCCTACATATCCATCTTTAGTACCTGGTCCGAGTGCTGTATTTGGCGATAATATTATACCAAGTTATAATGAAGATTACTTAGTTTCTCAGTATGGTTCTAAACAACTTGGTTGGGAAAAGACCTACTCATGGGAAGTTGGTTTTGATATGACTATGTTCGGAGAACGACTACGTATTGAACCTACTTACTATCACAAAGAAACTCGTGATATTATCTTGCTACAACAAGGGCAGATGGGTGCGCAAAACTCATTAGTTAATAATGGAACAGTTCGTAACCGTGGATTCGAGATTGCAGCTTCTTGGCGAGATGAAATTGGTTCTACTGGTGTAGAATATAATTTAGGTGCCAATCTTACTACGATCAATAATAAAGTGTTGAAGATTGGTGGAGACAAAGACTTTAGACAAATCACAAATGTTTCTGTGACTCAGGCTGGTTATCCTATTGGTTATTTTTATGGCTATAATGTAGTAGGGGTTTACCAAAACAACGAAGATATAAGTTCTTCACCAACTAATACTTTGGGTACTGTAAAGCCAGGTGATCTAAAGTTTGAAGATGTAACAAAGGATGGTAAAATAACTACTGCTGATAGAACAATGATTGGTGATCCAACTCCTGATTTTACATACGGATTTAATCTAGGCTTAGCTTATAAAGGCTTCGACCTTTCAGTTGATATGATGGGAGTTTACGGTAATGATATTTATCGTAATTGGGGTAACTCTCAATTTGCGCAATATAATTATCGAGAAGCAAACCTTGGACGCTGGTCGGGTGAGGGTACTTCGAACTGGGAACCTATACTAGACCCCTCTAGATCTATTAACTATGAGGCCTCTAGCTATTTTATAGAAGATGGTAGTTTCTTTAGAATCAAAAACATCCAATTAGGCTACTCATTAACTCCATCCGTACTGCAAAAGATTCGTCTTAAATCATTACGCTTTTATATCAATATGGATAATGTGAAGACTTGGAGTAAAAATTCAGGATATACTCCAGAAGTGGGAGGTTCGTCTGTTGAGTTTGGAGTGGATAATGGAACCTATCCTATGCCATCAATTTATTCATTAGGATTTAATCTAACTTTCTAAAACGAAGACTTATGAAACGAAATATAATTAAAACAATAAATATAGCTCTACTATTAGTGGGAGCAATAACTGGAAGTTCTTGTTCTGACTTACTGGATCAAAAGCCTCAAGGAGAGTGGAACGTAAATGACCAGAAAGGATCCTTCGAAGGTCAGGTTTTTGCTATCTATGGGTTGATGAGAGATTTTTCAGTAACTAGTGGTACTCCAGCATTGGCAATTCACAATTTCCGTTCGGAAGATGCTGAAAAAGGTAGTACCAAGGGTGATGGAGAGGTGAATGCCAAGATGTACGATGATTTTGAGTATTCTGCAACTAATGGGCTGATTGCATCCTATTGGACTGGTAACTATAATATTATACACAAGTCAAACACTCTGCTTAGTGATATAAAGACCGAAGAAGAAAAAGGTGAACTATCTGTAGATAACAAAAGAAGTAAGGCTGAAGCAATGTTTTTTAGGTCATTTGCTTATTTCAATCTTGTACGTGCTTTTGGTGAAGTGCCTTTGATTACTTTTAAGTTGGACCAAGCTGAGGATGCTAATGTCCCTAAGTCAAAGGTAGAAGATATTTATGCTTTGATCGATAGTGATTTGGATTTTGCTGCAGAGAACTTGCCAACTCAGTGGGGACAGATATATATTGGTCGATTGACTTCAGGTGCTGCAAATGCACTTCATGCACGTGCTCATATGACTCGTAACGATTGGGCTAATACACATAAGTATGCTAGTGCGGTAATAAATAGCGGCATGTACAATCTCAACACACCATTTGATGTGATATTTAGAGAGAAAGGCGAAAATTCTTCTGAATCTGTATTTGAAATTCAGTGTACTGCTACGGCTTCTCAACCAGATGACGATAAAATTGGTAGCAAGTTTGCTCTTGTGCAAGGTGTTCGTGGTGCTGGTCAGTTTGACTTAGGTTGGGGGTGGCATACGCCAACTGATATTCTAGCATCCGCATTTGAGAAGAATGATCCTCGAAAAGACGAAACACTCCTCTACTTTGCTAAAACTGCTGCTGAGGCTGCTACCATGAAGCCAAATAAACCTTATGGTGAAGTTCCAATTGCTCAAACTGATGTTGTAAATAACTATTATAACAAAAAAGCTTATACAGATCCAGCTCTTAGAGCTAAGTATACTCGCTATGGTGCATGGTTTAATATTCGTATTATTCGTTATTCTGATGTATTATTAATGGCGGCTGAAGCTGCAAATGAGTTGGGTAACGTTAGTCAGGCTAGCGGACTTATCGAACAAGTCAGAGCAAGAGCTCGAGGAAATAATCCTAATGTTCTTCCTCTTATTAATACTACTGATCAATCTTTAATGCGTGAGCATATTCGCCATGAAAGAAGAATTGAATTGGCTATGGAATGGGATAGATTTTATGATTTAGTGCGTTGGGGAATTGCCAAAGAGGTACTTCACGCAGCTGGAAAAGTAAATTACCAAGATAAGCATGCTTACCTACCTATTCCTCAGTCTCAAATCGATAACTCTGAGGGTATATTAGTTCAAAATCCTAACTATTAATCTGATCAAATATGAAAGCATTTAAATATATTTTAGGCCTTAGCTTGCTACTTTCTTTGCAGTCTTGTTTTCAAGATATGGATCGTCCAGGGTTCGATTACCCAAAGGGAAAACCCGATCCTTCAATGGAGGATTATAATAGCCAGAAGCTTAAACTTGATTTTAATACTGGGAAATTTATAGATGAGAGTACTTATCAGTTTACGGTTAGCCCAAAGGGCGTAGCTTCAATAATTCCTGATGGTGGGCTTACTGAGTATGCCTACCAAGGAGGTGATGAGAGTTATATGTTGATTACTCCACATATAGCGATTAAAGATGAAATGCTAGATGCTTTATCTAGTATGCAGAGCCTCAGTTTTACAGCTTGGCTTAACAGTCCTAAGAATGATGGTGCTACAGGGTTAATCTCTTTGCCAAACACAAAGAGTTTTTGGGGAAATTTTGAAGTCTTCTTTGACAATAACGGTTCTCAAACTGAAGCTTTGATGAAAGTTCACCTTTGGAAGAAAAAAGAATCAGGACTTGAAGATGTTTGGACGGAATTGCGTTTGCCTGATTTCTTTAATAGCGGTTGGCAGCACTTAGCTATTACGTACGATCACACTACCTCATCTCTTGCTGTATGGCATAATGGTGCTAAAGTTCACGAGGTTGTATTTGAAGGACTAGGTGCTTTGTATCTCGAAGATTTAGGTGAAGCTTTTGTAATAGGAGCTAATCAGTTTCAGACGATACCTAGTTTAACTTCTGGCGCATCCAAACAGGATTGGGCTAGTTATTACAAAGGTTTATTTGATGGTATTAATCTTTATGATAGAGCATTAACAGCCGATGAAATAACGAATTTATTTACCAATAAACTTTAATAGTATGAAGTATATTAATCTTAGTTTAGCTTTACTCTTTGGGTTGTTTGCTTCTTCTTGTACTGATAATGATGGCCAAAAATACTTATCGGATACAAGTTTTAAGCTTGAGAATGTACAGGTTGAAGATCAGGTTAGTCTGGTTGAATTGGTAAATGTTAATCCTGAAGGTACGATCAATTTATTGTTTTCTGAAGCAATAAATGAAATGACTACTTCTAAGGGGATCTCTCTCTTAGATGCTAAAGACAAGAAGGTTTCACTCGATATTGCTTATTCAGAAGATACTAAAACAATCATACTACTGCCTCGTAAGGCTTTAGCTGTTCACTCTTCTTATCGATTAGTTGTGCAACCTACAATTCAATCTAAAAGTGGTAATAATCTATTTTCAGGTAAGGTTGTTAAAATTGCAACTGGTGAGATGATCTCTGACAAGTTTCCTCGTATTACTGACGACGAGCTTCTTAATTTAGTTCAAGAGAATACGTTTAAATATTTCTGGGACTATGCACACCCTACATCAGGGATGTCAAGAGAGCGTATATCAACTCCTGATATCGTAACTACTGGTGGAACTGGTTTTGGTGTTATGGCTATGATTTCGGCAGTTGAACGTGGATTTATTACTCGTCAAGAAGCTGCGGTGAAGGTTAACCAAATCGCCTCTTTCTTAAATAATAAGGCTGATAAGTTTCATGGTGCTTTTTCGCATTGGATTGATGGTAACACAGGTAATACACTTCCTTTTAGCGAGTTTGATAATGGAGCTGACCTTGTTGAGACAGCACTTTTATTTCAAGGGTTGCTGAGTGCTCGTGCTTATTTTGATAGTAATGTAGCAGAGGAGGTTCAATTAAGAGCCGACATTACAAATATGTGGGAAGCAATTGATTGGAACTTCTTTACCAGAGGTGAAAACATTCTTTATTGGCATTGGAGTCCTACAGATGAGTGGAAGATGAATCTTCCTATTCGTGGTTGGAATGAATCACTAATTGTTTATGTTTTGGCTGCTTCTTCACCCACTCACCCTATAAGTGCTGATGTCTATCATCAAGGTTGGGCAAGTGGTCCTGCGTTTATTAATGGTAGTGAAAATTACGGAATAAAGTTACCTCTAGGTCCCAAATTAGGGGGACCACTATTTTTTAGCCATTACTCATTCTTAGGATTAGATCCAAACAAGTTGGCCGATCAGTATGCTAATTACTTTGAGCAAAATAAGGCTCAAACTTTAGTGAATCGTGCGTATGTTATTCAAAATCCAAATGGTTACAAAGGGTATAGTCAGAACTCTTGGGGATTAACAGCTGGAGATGGTAATAAAGGTTATTCTGCGTTTTCTCCCACAAATGACGAGGGTGTAATAACTCTAACAGCTGCGCTGTCTTCCATAATCTATACTCCTGAAGAATCGCTGGATGCTTTGCGTTATTTTTATTATAAAATGGGAGATAAACTTTGGAGCAATCTAGGCTTCATTGATGGTTTTAACTTGACCGCCAATTGGTATGCTACTGATTATATAGCTATCAATCAAGGGCCAATCATAATCTCTATAGAGAACTATAGATCTAAACTTATTTGGAACAATTTCATGCAGATAGATGAAGTTCAGAAGGGGCTCCAAAGACTTGGCTTTACAGGTTTTTAATAGCTGAAAATTAATTTGTAATCATAGATATATACTTCCCTGACCTATAATATTTATAGGTCAGTAGGGAAGTTCATTGTAAAAATATTAAGATATGAGAAAATCATTAATCGTACTTTTTAGTCTGTTTTCCCTGACATTATGGGCTCAGACTGATGTTAGTAAAATGAATGGCTTTATTGATGAGCTGATGTCCAGAATGACTTTAGCCGAAAAGCTTGGACAATTAAACTTGCCTGCAGCAGGTGATATTGTTACTGGTCAGGCTAAAAGCTCTAATTTCGCTACAAATATTCGTCAGGGTAAAGTAGGGGGATTGTTCAATATTAAGGGAGTTGATAAAATTAAAGATGTCCAGCGTATCGCTGTAGATGAGAGTCGCTTAGGCATTCCTCTATTATTTGCCATGGATGTGATTCATGGTTATGAAACGGTCTTTCCAATACCTTTGGGGTTGGCTGCAACTTGGAATATGGATGCTGTTGAGCGTGTAGCTCGAATTTCAGCCATCGAAGCTAGTGCTGACGGTATAAGTTGGACTTTTAGTCCGATGGCAGATGTGTCGAGAGATCCACGCTGGGGCCGAGTATCTGAAGGTGCTGGTGAAGATGCTTATATGAATGCTGAGGTAACAAGAGCAATGGTATATGGGTATCAGGGCAGGGGTGATCAACGCTTTGCCAATAATAATCAAATCATGGCTTGTATTAAGCATTATGCACTCTATGGAGCTTCTGAAGCGGGTAGAGATTACAATACAGTTGATATGAGTCGCCAACGTATGTTCAACGAGTATATGTTGCCTTATCAAGCAGCTGTTGAGGCTGGTGTTGGTAGTGTAATGGCATCATTTAATGAGGTTGACGGCATACCTGCTACAGCTAATAAATGGCTAATGACAGATGTGTTGCGTGACCAGTGGGGTTTTAAAGGATTTGTTGTAACTGATTATACAGGTATCAATGAAATGGTTGATCACGGTATTGGCGATTTACAAGCAGTTTCTGCTCGTGCTTTAAAAGCTGGGGTAGATATGGATATGGTTGGTGAAGGTTTTCTGACAACGCTAAAAAAGTCTTATGATGAAGGTAAAGTATCGGAAAATGATATAAATACAGCATGTAGAAGAGTTTTAGAAGCAAAATATAAGTTGGGGTTATTTGAAGATCCTTATCGTTTCATTGATACCAAAAGAGCAAAGAAACTGATATATGCAAAAAGTCATCGTCAAGAGGCAAGAGCAATTTCGGCTGAGAGTTTTGTCTTATTAAAGAATGAGGGTCAGGTACTTCCTTTGTCTAAGAATACCAAAATAGCTGTAGTTGGTCCTTTGGCCAATACGCGTTCAAACATGCCTGGTACTTGGAGCGTTGCTGCTCGTTTAGATGTTCCTGCAACTCTTGTTGAAGGTATTAAAGACGTTGCTGGGAAAAAGGCTGAAGTGCACTATGCTAAGGGTAGCAATCTAACACAAGATGCTGAATTAGAAAAACGTGCAACCATGTTTGGTCGTGAACTCTTTAGAGATGATCGCACAGATAGAGAATTACTTGATGAGGCTTTGGCAGTAGCTAAAGAATCGGATGTAATCATAGCTGCTTTGGGTGAATCTTCGGAGTTTAGCGGTGAATCTAGTAGTCGTACAGATCTTGATATTCCTGATGTTCAAAAGGAATTGCTCAAAGAGCTTCTAGCTACAGGAAAGCCTGTAGTGTTGGTTCTATTTGCAGGACGTCCGCTAACTCTTTCATGGGAGGCAGAACATGTTCCATCTATTCTGAATGTTTGGTTTGGAGGAACAGAATCTGCATATGCAATTGCGGATGTATTATTTGGTGATGTTAACCCTAGCGGCAAATTACCGTCTACTTTTCCTCGAAATGTAGGACAAATACCAATCTTTTATAATCATAAAAACACAGGACGTCCTTTGGTTGGACCTTGGTTTGAAAAGTTCCGTTCAAATTATATCGACGTACCGAATACACCTCTATACCCATTTGGATATGGTCTAAGCTATACTCAGTTTGAGTATTCTGATATCAAATTGAGTACAGACAAAATGACTGATAATGGTAAAATTATTGCTTCAGTAGATGTAACTAATACAGGCTCAGTAGAAGGGAAAGAGGTTGTACAATTGTACATTAGAGATGTTGTCGGATCTACTACTCGCCCTGTCAAAGAACTCAAGGGCTTCAAAAAACTCAGTATTAAGCCAGGTGAAATTATAACTGTTGATTTTGAGATTACTCCCGAAATGTTAAAGTTCTACAACTACGATTTAGAGTTTGTTATTGAACCTGGTGACTTTGAGATTTTTATTGGTACTAATAGTGTGGAAAACAAATTAGCAAAGTTTGTTTACGAATAATATAGGCAGATAATGTTGAAAAAATATAAGGTAATTGTTGCGTTGCTTACGCTTTCTCTAATCACTTTTACGGGTTGTAAAAGCAAGGAGGGAAATAAAGAGTTGGACACAGAAGATATTGAGATGCTTGATAAAGTGCAATATCACACGTTTCAATATTTCTGGGATGGTGCAGAACCCATTAGTGGGCTGGCGCGTGAGCGTTATCATATCGATGGAGTATATCCTCAGGATGATGAGAATGTAGTAACCTCGGGAGGTGGAGGATTTGGGTTGATGAATCTTCTCGTCGGTATAGAGCGAGGTTATATTACTCGTGAGGAGGGAATTGACAAGCTTACTCAAATTGTGGGTTTTCTTGAGAGTGCTGATAAATTCCATGGTGCATATCCACATTGGTGGTTTGGTGAGACTGGAAAAGTTAAGCCCTTTAGTAAATACGATGATGGAGGCGATTTAGTTGAGACCGCTTTCATGGCTCAAGGATTATTGACTGTTCATCAGTATTTAATTCAGGGAAACGATAGCGAAAAAGATCTAGCTGCACGTATTGATAAGCTTTGGAAAGAGATCGAGTGGGATTTTTATACACGTGGTGAGAATGTTCTTTATTGGCATTGGAGCCCAACACATGAGTGGGCAATGAATTTTCCTGTGCGTGGGTATAACGAGTGTCTTGTAATGTATGTTTTAGCTGCAGGTTCGCCAACTCACGGAGTTTCTCCAGAGGTATATCACGAAGGTTGGGCTGAAAATGGTGCAATTTCTAAACCACATATTGAAGAAGGAATTCCACTTCAACTCCGCTATCAGAGTGAGAAAGCTGGTCCAATGTTTTGGGCCCACTATTCTTTTTTAGGTCTTGATCCTAGAGGATTGAAAGATCAATATGCTGACTATTTCCAAGAAATGACTAACTACACTTTGATAAATAGAGCCTATTGCATTCGTAACCCGAAAGGTTATGAGGGTTATGGTGAAAATAGCTGGGGCTTAACCGCTAGTTACTCTGTTAATGGGTATGATGCCCATTCTCCAGTTGAAAGTAGGGACCATGGAGTGATTACTCCTACTGCAGCCTTATCATCTATAGTTTATACTCCTGAGGAGTCTATGGATGTGATGCGCCACTTGTATGCTAATAGACATCAGTATTGGGGTAAGTTTGGTTTTATCGATGCCTATAGTGATACCGAAAAATGGTATCCACAAGTTTACCTAGCTATTGATCAAGGTCCTATAGGTGCTATGATTGAGAACTATCGTACAGGGTTTCTTTGGGACCTTTTTATGAGTCATCCTGATGTTCAAAATGGATTGACTAAATTAGGGTTTGAATCGCCACATTTATAATAATTGGTACGAATCATAATCTGTTATAGTATGAAAATATTTAGATCTTTTGTATTCATAATACTACTGGCTATTGGAACAACAGTATGTGCTCAACAAAGCACATACTGCAATCCTATAAATGTGGATTATGGATATTGCCCAATACCCAATTTTACGGAGTGGGGTAAACATAGAACTTCAGCCGATCCTGTTATTGTAAACTATAAAGGGGATTACTACCTTTTTGGGACAAATCAAAGTGGGTATTGGTGGAGTAGTGATTTGTCAAATTGGACTTTTGTATCGAGGGTGTTTTTAACTGATGAAGCTGTTGAAAAAACTCCCAATGAATGGGATGATCTTTGTGCGCCAGCAGCATGGGTTCAAGGAGATTCATCTACAATGGGGTGGCCCAGGAACTGAATTTAGCCACTATGCCGACGGATATGCTGTTTCTGACTCTCCACTAGGAGAGTTTAAACATGCTTCACTTCCATTAAGTATGAAGGCAGGTGGTTTTATACGAGGTGCCGGTCATGGTGCTACTTTCCAAGATAGCTGGAACAATTACTGGCATACCTCAACAATGGTTATAAATACAAAAAACAACTTCGAAAGGCGTATTGGTCTGTGGCCTGCAGGTTTTGATGAAGATGATAATATGTATTGTAATACTGCTTTTGGAGATTATCCTCATTACTAGCCAAATGGAGAGACCAATCATATAGAAAGCAGATTTACAGGTTGGATGCTTTTAAATTACAATAAACCAGTACAAGTATCGTCAACTTTAGGGGCATTCTCTGCAAATAAGATTGTAGATGAGGATATTAAAACCTATTGGTCTGCCAAAACAAGTAATGAAGGAGAGTGGCTCATTTCAGATTTAGGAGAGCTATCAACAGTATGTGCTATTCAAATAAATTATGCAGATCAAGATGCTGACTTTATGGGTAAGATGTTGGATAAATATCACCAATATCAAGTGTATTACTCTATAGATGGTAAAAAGTGGCATTTGTTAATCGACAAAAGTAAAAACAAGAGTGATGTCCCTCATGATTATATAGAATTATCTTCTCCAATTAAGGCTCGGTATGTTAAATTAGTCAATTTACACATGCCAACGGGTAAGTTTGCAATCTCAGGTTTTCGTATATTTGGAAAAGGAAATGGGGAGAAACCAAGGGTTGTTGAACAATTTATAGTCTTGAGGACGGAGACTGATAAGCGTAGTGGGTGGCTAAAATGGAAACCTGTTGATAATGCTTACGCATATAATATTTATATCGGTACAGAACCCGATAAACTTTATAGTAGTGTGATGGTTCATAATACCAATGAATATTATTATAAGGGTATGGATAGGACACAACCGTATTATTTTGCTATTGAAGCTATAAATGAAAATGGTACATCTCAATGGACTAGAGCAAGAGCTTTATAAAATATTAAAACCGTCAATATATGAAAACCAAATTTCTACTATCTCTTTTACTCCTATATAATGTAGCCGTAGGGAGTGCACAGACTATAGAGTCAACATCGTATATGGTACAGGGAAATACAATTTCTTACCAAGTAATATATCCAGAAAACTACGATTCTAATAAGGAATATCCATTGCTTCTATTCTTGCATGGTGCAGGGGAGCGAGGAGAGGATAATAAAGCACAACTGACACATGGAAAAAGTTTCCTGATTGATAATTTCCATTCTAGCTATCCTGCAATTGTTATTGTTCCACAATGTCCTTCAAGTTCCTATTGGAGTAGTGTTGAACGTGCTACGCATAATGACCAAATCACTTTCGATTTTAATGTTGTAGAAGAGCCAACAACGGCAATGAGTACTCTGATGCATTTAGTACAGCATTGGCTCAACTCTGGATACATAGATAGAAGTCGGGTATATGTCGGCGGCCTCTCTATGGGAGGAATGGGAACGTATGAATTGGTTTGGAGAATGCCTGGTGTTTTTGCAGCTGCATTCCCTATTTGTGGCGGTGCGAATATTGATAAATTATTGAAAAACAATAAGCATACCGCATTTTGGATTTTTCATGGTTCAGACGATAATATAGTTCCTGCTGAGTTTTCAAGAGAAATTTTTAAAGCTTTGAAGAAAAAGGGAACAGATGTGAAATATACAGAGTATCCTGGTGTTAATCACGGAAGTTGGAACAATGCTTTTAAACAGACGGGATTAGCCTCTTGGCTGTTTCAGCATATAAATAAACTATATTTGATAAAGACACCCTCTGATAAAGTGTGTAAGTAATAAAGTTCTCCTAGTGCTAAATCCAGGTTAGTAAATCCTTAAATCAACTGTATTCGGTCTATGATCAAGTTAGCAACTGTATTTTGCTACGGGAGAATATATTGATCTTCTGATGTACACTTGGAGCTAGTTGTAGAGTATGATAAAAAATAATAATGTCCGAGTTTCAATAAGAGAAATTCGGACATTTTATTTAGTCTTCCTTTTTGTTTTCGGTAGTGGCTTTTGCTATAGGCTTGTTCTTAATGGGTTTAGGATTCCCGTACTTCTTAGCTTTCTCCCAGGCTGCTTTACGAGCCTGATAACTAGCATACTGTTCTTCTAAATAATTATCTGCCATAGTGATTACTGTCTGCTTTTACTTTTTTAAATCTTGTAGTTAACTTACTGATAAAGAAATCGGATTAACATCCAGATCCGTCAATATTGCATGCCGATAAATCAGTCAATGGTTTAGACTCTAATCCAGCCTCTTCTGGTACAAGTGTTACATCTCCGTTCTCAAGAATAAAACAAGGAATTCCAATTGAACCAGTTTTCTTGACTTGATCAAATACACGATTACTATCACGTAGTTTCAAAAACTCTTTAAGGTTCTTTACATGTAAGCCAATATCAATGACTTCGTATTGATCAGAGTTTTTAATTTGCTCCTCAAGATTGATGCAATCTTGGCAGGTGCCCATGCTGTATATCTTTATCATATCTATTTAATTATTTAAGAAAAAGATCATAAAATGAAGTCCCGCAAACCTTTCCTAGTTTATATATTGCAAGTATTGAGAAAACAACAGCAATAGCTGTCAATAGTCTATTACTTTTTAAAATTGCTAGAATTGAGGCTAATAAGGCTTCATAACTTTTCATAATTCTTGTTTTATCTTAGTCCTAAATCTAATGTAAATATTGGTTTTGAACAAAGTCTCAGCAGTATATTTTATGAAAATGTTTTCTGCCTGTAGCACTTTACAGAGTCGTCAATCCTTTTGTGTATTTTTTCTAATAAATATAAGAGTGTGGCTTAACTAATACTATTGATTTTGTTAGTATATCTACTTATTAATAATAACAAATTACAAGTAACAAATATAAGGATATCTTCATAAAAGACTTAAACATATTATTCTACTATTCTATAGAAGAATAGTATGTTTACATTTAAGGACACTGTCACAGCATGTGTGTAAGTAAATCAAGCTAGGGTTGGGTTATTTTTATAACCTGACCCTTTTTTTGCAAATAATTAGGAACTGATTTAAAATGATGCCCTAGTCCCTGATAGGCATTGACTGTTTTTTAGTTGCCTCTATCACGGCTAAGTACACTGATTTCTTAAGTCGCAGCATCTTTGGAGGGTATATTATAGATATTCTACAGGAGCTAGTTGTAGGATCTGATGAAAAATAATAAAGTCCGAGTTTCAATAAGAGAAACTCGGACATTTTATTTAGTCTTCTTTTTTGTTTTCGGTAGTAGCTTTTGCTCTAATCAATGACTTCGTATTGATTAGAGTTTTTAAATTGTTCCTCAAGATTGATGCAATCTTGGCAGGTGCCCATGCTGTATATCTTTATCATATCTGTTTAATTTTAATCTTATTATATGTGAATGTATATCCTTGACTTTACCTCTGTCATTGGGAGCCTTTAGTTTATAGGTAGCGAGTAAGTCGTTTGCCACTAACCACCCTTTGGTTTTAATGCTTACTACCATAGGCTGTGCTAACAGGTAACAAAATCAAGCAATTATCGAGGCTTCTATTATTATAAATGAGGATGTAGAAATTGCCGCATCTATAAAAGTATGGCATATTGCTATCGATGGCATACGAAAAAGGTGGCAAGAGCATAAATAGTGACTCTATTATTATAATCTATTACAAGGTCATAGACTCGTTTCTAGTTTTGTTCAGTCTTTGAAAGATTGAACAACTCACGGTCTATAGAGAAAAAATATATGTTGAATATATCGGGACGGTTAGGCTGGATGTGAGGTGATATACAAAATAATAATGGCCGAGTTTCGCTAGTGAGAACTCGACCATTATATTTGTTTCTGTGGTGTAAATTACTTTCCGATGCAGAAGTTCCTGAAAATATTATGAAGTACATTATCTGTCGTAACCTCACCGGCAATATCATTTAAATGATAAATACACTCTCGTATATCTTGCGAAAGGAAGTCACCTGATATGTCTTGGTCTAATCCATTCTGAACACGATGAATAGCTCCCAGAGCTCTTGTTAGGGCTTCGTAGTGGCGGACATTAGTCACGATAATATCGTTCTGACTCACTGTTGGTAGGTTTGCAGATTCTAGTAGCAAAGTTTCTAGCTCCTCAATTCCAGTCTTCTCTTTAGCCGATATAAATATAGCTGTTGTAGAAGGGTAGGAGTTCTCTACTAATGTTTTAAGTTTTTGTTTTATTGAGTCTTCTATAAGCTCAGCTTTGTTGAAGACAAGAACAAGTTGTTTCTCCTGTGCGCGTGGTAAGATTCGCTCAGACAAGAGTTTGAGCTGCTCCTCAGCGATGGCAGTCTCTATTACCCAAAGAACGATATCTGCCTGATCAAGTTTTTGGAAGGTACGCTCTATCCCAAGACTCTCAATGGTGTCGTGAGTTTCACGAATCCCTGCAGTATCAATAAAGCGGAAAGTAACACCACCTATATTAATGATGTCTTCGATAACATCTCGTGTTGTTCCGTGAATATTACTAACAATTGCCTTTTCTTCGTTTAAGAGTGTATTGAGTAGTGTCGATTTTCCTGCATTGGTCTCACCAATTATAGCTACGGGTACACCGTTTTTAATAGCATTGCCTACACTAAATGAGTGCGTGAGTTTTGCTATTATTTTCTCGATTTTATCTGATAATGCACGGAGTTCGTCACGGTTAGCAAACTCGACATCTTCTTCACTAAAATCGAGTTCCAACTCTACTAAAGATGTAATGTGCAATAGCTGATTCCTAAGCTCAGCAAGTTCCTTGCTAAATCCTCCACGCATCTGACTCATCGCAATGCGGTGTGTAGCGGCCGATGTTGAGGCAATCAGGTCGGCAACAGCTTCGGCCTGGCTAAGATCCATCTTGCCATTCAAAAAAGCACGCTGAGTGAACTCACCAGGGCTTGCTGTTCGGCAACCGTTGGCTATTAATAGCTCCATTACTTTTTGTAAGATATATTGTGAGCCATGACAGGTAATTTCTGTTGAATCTTCGCCTGTGTAGGAGTGTGGGTTTCGGAAAAGGCTAACGAGTACTTCGTCAATAATTTCCCCGCCATCAATAATCTTACCAAAAGTCAAAGTATAGGGCTCTTGAGTAGTGAGCGTTTTGTTTTTATTGAGCGGTTGAAATATCTTTTCAGTTATCGTGATTGCCTCTTTGCCTGATACACGGATAGTTCCGATAGCTCCACCTTGAGCTGTAGCAATGGCACAAATTGTATCTTGAATCATCATAATTGTTTCCTTATAATCTTATTACAAAGATAGGTCTTTTTTTAGAATAGGTCTGAATAGAAATAAAAAACGAGGCATAATTAGTATTATACCTCGTTCTTAAAGTTTTTATAGACTCGCTAGAATTTAGAAACGATCGAGTACGGTTTTAATAAGCGTATCGATAGTGTTCTTGTAGCCAGTATTGGCTTCTTCTTTTAGGCGGTTTGCTATAACCATACAAACTGTCATTGCTTTATGACCAAGAAGCTTCGAAAGACCTGCTAATGCTGAGCTTTCCATCTCAAAGTTGGTAATCTGCATGTTGTTGTATTTGAATGCTTCGATTTTACTGTTTTGGTTTGGATCGCGTAGTGGAATTCTTAATTCACGACCTTGAGGACCGTAAAATCCACCACAAGCAATTGTTACACCACGAACCATGTCGTCTTTACCAATACGCTCAATGAGCTCAGCATTGGCATCAATCACGTAAGGAGCGGGTGCACACATGTTGCCAGTCCATCCCATATGTTTTAAGAAAGCTTGTTCGAACTCTAAATCGCAAGCTTCATCTCTGCCTGCATAGAAGTTGAGCAAACCATCAAAACCAATAGACTTTTGAGAGCAAACAAATGTACCTACTGGAGTGTGAGGTTGTAAACCACCACAAGTACCAATACGAACCAATTCTAACTGTCTGAATGTGTCTTTTTCTTCACGAGTCTCGAAATCGATATTGACCAGTGCATCCAACTCGTTAACTACAATATCGACATTGTCACATCCAATACCAGTTGAGACAACTGTTATGCGTTTGCCTTTATATGTCCCTGTAATCGTGTTAAATTCACGACTAGATATATTGCACTCTACATTATCAAAGTGAGAAGCTACTAGGGCTACACGACCTGGGTCACCAACAAGAATAATCTTGTCAGCAACATTTTCGGGTTTGATATGTAAGTGGAAGATGGTACCATCTTCATTAATAATTAATTGTGATGAAGGAAATTTCTTTTTCATAACTAGTAAAGTTAAAGATTATACTTCTGTTTTATTATTTGGGCTCACCACCAATTGAAGATCGCATGTTGGTGTCTGCTTCAATATTTTGAATCTTATAATAATCCATGATACCTAAGTTGCCAGAACGGAAAGCTTCGGCAATAGCTTTAGGTAATTCAGCTTCAGCTTCAATAACGTTAGCACGAGCCTCTTGAGCTTTAGCTTTCATCTCTTGTTCGCTAGCCACAGCCATTGCACGACGCTCTTCAGCTTTTGCTTGTGCAATGTTTTTGTCTGCATTGGCTTGGTCCATTTGAAGTCTTGCGCCAATGTTTTCACCTATATCAATGTCAGCGATATCAATAGATAAGATTTCAAAAGCAGTACCAGCATCAAGACCTTTATGAAGCACTAGCTTAGAAATTGAGTCTGGATTTTCAAGTACCGATTTGTGATTGGTCGATGAACCAATTGAAGAAACAATACCTTCGCCTACACGAGCAAGAATAGTATCTTCACCTGCACCACCAACAAGTTGACGGATGCTAGCACGAACGGTCACACGAGCTTTTACAATAAGCTGAATACCGTCTTTAGCAACAGCAGTTACTCTGTCAGTATCAATAACCTTTGGGTTAACAGACATTTGTACCGCTTCAAATACATCACGACCAGCTAGGTCAATAGCAGTAGCCATTTGGAAAGATAGATCCATTTCGGCTTTAGAGGCAGAAACAAGAGCATGTACTACTTGTTCAACATGACCACCAGCAAGGTAGTGAGCTTCCAGTCCGTTACGTGTTACATCAGGGATATCAGCTTTGTGGGCCTCAATCATTGCACGAACAATAACGTATGGAGGAACTTTACGGATGCGCATTAACGCAAGTTGTAATAGGGATATATGGACCCCAGACACTTTGGCTGAGAACCACAGAAAGAACGGCACGTAGTGAAAGAATATAGCCAATACCACAATAATGATAGCAAATGTTATCATTATAGGGAATAGAGATATATCTAACGCAGCTTGTAGTAAAATCATCGTTTGATATTTAAAATTAATAATAGATTGTTTTAATGAATCGCTTCAACACTGATTTCAGCGTTGCTTACCGCTACCACACGGAGGTTTGTTTTTTCATGGATAAGGCCAGATGTAGACTTAACTTCCACACTATGACCATTAATTAGTGCTCTGCCGTATAGTGCTAAACGAGTTATGCTAACTCCTTCATCACCAACTTTAACACTTCTTTCGGCTTCTCTATCGACAGTTGAGCTAATATTTGCTTTAAGGGCATACTTATCTATTTTCTTCCATTTGGTGAAGTAAAAAATAGCAATTAAAGCAATTACTCCTGAAGCCAGCCAAGTTGTATAACCTGCAGTAGTTCCCACAGCGATAAAGGCATAATAGATGGAATAAACCATACAGCCTAGTCCAGCTATAGCTGCTACTGTTATTCCAGGGAAGAAGAACAGCTCAATAAGGAAGAATATAATTGCAGCTATATTAAGTGCAATAATAAGAATAATGTCCATATCTAATTATTTTAATTCGAGTGATCTAACGAGTTTTTCTTGAATCTTGATTTCTGTTCTCATCTGCTCAATACGTTTTTCAAGATCTAGAATTGCAGGCTTTAAGTTTGGAGACTTTTTGGTAGCATATTCTTTTCGAAGAGTGTTTAGTTTATTTTGTTGTGCATTGAAATCTTTCTCCATCACCTGAAACTTCATGAAAGCTTCTCTAGCCTCACTAGACTGGAAATCTTTAAGAGATTTATAGATTGATTTATCATTTATAATAAACATGAAATCAGCATCACTTTTTTGTGTTGGCTGATAGCTGCGAGCAAACTCAAGTCTTTTTAGTCCGTCTTCAACCTCTTTCTGGTCTTTCCACGTTAGTTTGATGTCTTCGAGAGAAGCAAGCTTCTTTAATTCTTCGTAGGGTACGGTTTCAAAATCGTAGGTACGCTTAGCTGCGTTGGGTATAAATATATATATGCAGACATCTCCTTCTTTTTGGAATCTGTCTGAAGCAAACCATCCCAAGTTGTTAAATTCATCTACAACATACATATAGTCGTTATGAATTGAATTGAAAGGCATGCCAACATTGTCGGACATTAAGAAACTATCGTTGCTAGTATTATAGCGTGTAACTAAGATGTCATACCCACCCAAGTTTTCATGATTATTTGATGCGTAGTAGAATGTCATTCCATCACTCAACATAAAAGGGTATCCAACACTTACAGAATCTTTGTTTAAGTCTGAAATGGTATTTAACTCTCCCCATTCATTACCGATTTTTGCCTGAGTATAGAGTTGGTAGAAAGCATCAGTCTTAGCTTTGGCTATATATCTTTTGTTTCCACGCTCGGTTTGATAGATAATTGAGGGTAATTCGATAGAGTCTGTATTTGCTTGTATAAGTGAGCCTGATTCAACACTAAGTTTATAAGCGTTTAAAAAGTCTTCCTTGCCTACTACGATACTATCAATAACCGTAACTTGTTCTACTCCTTTAATCATCCTAGAGTTAATCTTTGCTTGTTCAAGCAATGCTTTGGGCTCAGTTGTATTCTTTTTGCGACGCTCCTGTGTTTTTATATAGTCTTCTAAGGTCTTTATTGCTTCGTCAAACTGGTAACTGTACAGATAAGCTTTACCCAAATACAATGCAGCGTCTGGAACTCTTCTTTTATTTGCTAGTTCTAGAGGTCTGATTGCTTTCTGGGCTTCATTTGTGTTTAAAGCGGAAACTCCATACCAGAAATTATAATTGGCATTATTAGGATTTGATTTTACGAATTTTTCAAACATAGGCTTGGCTTCTTCGTATTTTTTATCAATATATAAAGTCCGAGCCTCTTCTATAGTCTGCCCTTGAGCTGATAATGAAAAGAGTGCGAAAAAGACTGTTGCTATGAGTTTTATTCTTGCCATTTTAAGGAATATAAAGTTTGTTCATGTGTTTCAAAAATAGTAATTATTTTGGAATAAATTGGCCATTCTCTTGGTTTTACTTGATTTAAAGTTTTTTGGTCGAATCGATCGATCTATAAAGCTTTTCGAATCATAATAGTATATTTGCAGACAAAAATATTTGCAGATTATTATGGATAGTAGAGCTGAATATAAATTAATTCAAAAAATAGATCGAAAACTGGTGCAAGGCATCCGTGAGTACGGTTTAATTGACGAAGGAGATCATATATTAATTGGACTTTCGGGAGGTAAAGATTCTTTAGCTCTGACAGAGTTATTGGCTGGTCGATCGAAGCTTTTAAAGCCACGTTTTAAGATATCTGTAGTTCACGTGGTGATGACGAACATTGCTTATGAATCGGACACTAGCTATTTTGAGGAGTTTACTCGTGCCCTAGATGTACCTCTGTATATTCGAGAAACTAGCTTTGATCCTTCAACCGATAAGCGTAAATCGCCTTGTTTTCTATGCTCATGGAATAGACGAAAGCAACTTTTCGAACTTGCCAAGGAATTGGGCTGCAACAAGATTGCCTTAGGGCATCATATGGATGATATGGTAGCTACACTGCTGATGAATATGACTTTTCAAGGATCAATTAGCTCTATGCCACCTCTGTTGCAGATGAATAAGTTCGATATGCAGATTATTCGTCCGATGTGCTTGATAGAGGAAAAAGATTTGATTGATTTGGCTACTCTGCGCAATTATAAAAAGCAAGTAAAAAATTGCCCTTACGAATCTCAAACAAACCGCAAGGTTATGGGTGAAGTCCTTAAGCAGTTAGAAACAATTAGCCCACAAGCTAAATATAGCTTATGGGCTAGTATGTCTAATGTTGATCTAGATTTACTTCCTAAGAAGAAAGTCTGGTAAGACTACTCTAAAACTAATTTCTTAAATCCATCTGTCATTTCTAGCTTGTACTTATCGTCAATATCCGATAGGATAAAACAAACTTCAACTTCAGGGAACTTTTTTAATATCTCAAGCGACTCTTCAAAACCTACGACCATGAAGGTTGTTGCAAGCGCATCGGCTGTCATACAGTCGTCAGCAAGAACTGTAGCTGAAAGAATATTGTGTTGTACAGGATATCCAGATTTAGGGTCTATAGTATGAGCGTATTTTTTGCCATCTTTAATATAGAAGTTTCTATAATTACCCGATGTTGCAAGCGCTTTATTTTCAAGTTTCACAACCAGTTCGAGGTCTTGATTAACTGCCAATGGATCGTCAATAGGTTTGTTTATGCCAATCTTCCAAAGTTGACCATCAGGGTTGACACCTTGAGCTAAAATCTCCCCACCAATATCAATCATGAAGTTTTTGATCTCTTTTCGCTTGAGTAGATCACCAATAATATCTACTGCGTAGCCTTTTGCTATAGCACTTGCATTGAGTATGATACTCGGATCCTCCTTGATGATTTTATTATCAATTAATTTGATCTTATTGAATCCCGTATGTTGCAATAGACTATCTACAGCTAGTGAGTCTGGAAAAGCACCTTGCTTAAAGCCAAAACCCCAAGCGTTGACTAGGGGAGCAACTGTAATGTCAAAAGCACCATTACTAATCTGTGAAATCTCCTCTGAGCGTTTGAATACCTTAATAAATAATGAGTCAAGTTCCACTTCTTCATTTCTGTTGACCTTCGAAATAACAGAGCTCTCTTTGAATGGAGATAGTGAATAGTCGAAGCGATTTAATTCTTCAGTTACTTGAGCTTGAATATCTCCATCCGACTGATATTTGATAGAATATATTGTGCCAAAGATTGATCCTTGAATTTTATGGTATTCAAGTTTCTTTTGTTGATTTGTTATTATCCAAAAAGTGCCTACGACTAGAAATACTAACCATAGGGTGTTGCGTATCATTTTCTTTTTCATGACGGGCGTTTATTGAGTGTTATTTCTTCTTTTTACCAGGAATACGATAGATAATAGAGTAGGTGATACCAAATCGGGAGTCTTTAAAAATACCATAGCCTGGTACATACCAGGGGTTACCTACTTCACTCTTTTTGTAAGAAAGGCGATACTTCATGCGAAGTGACCAGCCCATATAGATGTTTTTAAATATAGATGTGCGTACACCTACAACAAACTCTAGCCACTGCATAGATGAAGCTACTTTTGAGTGTTTTAATTCGGGGGCGGCAGATATATCTTCTTCCCAAACACCATCAATAATGGGTGGAATTGCAAGGTCAAAGTCATACTTTGTCATTCCATAGCGTAAACCACCTGTTAGGTAGTTTTTTTGGTGCTTCTTATAAAGAAAGTTGTAGTCAGCTCCTATTCTAAAGTAAGGGGCCTTAGTTTTGTAATTGACACCATAATCGCTCCACTTATTCGCACTACCATACCCCATCTCAATGACGGGAAAGTATCTGTTTTTAAGGTTGAATTCAATGTTTACCTCATTCGATAAATAGTCGCCAGAGAATACTTTGTAAATTGGTCCTGATAAATCATAACCTATAAACATGCCGTTATATAGTGGAACTTCATCCTGATTAATCAGGTTGGTAATTTTCTTTTTGTCTTCAGACTTTTTATCTTTCTTTTGAGCTATTGAGTAAGTCGATATTGTTAATAGTAGAAGAAAGACCCAGAAGAATCTAGCGTAATATAATCTTGATGTTTTCTTTGTCATAATTATTAGCTTCTGGATTGGTTAAAATTATTTGATCTATTCTGTGTTTTGTATGGCGTATATTCGTTATTTTTTGTTTGACTTGTTGCCCACAATCTATTGATACAAAATAAACGCTATTAGTATGTGTAACCCACATTGTATCCTTGCGATTACCTTCATTATCAAACTCGAAAACTAGACCTGTCATTTCCTCACTAAGTGGCTGAAATCTAAGTGGAGCATTGAAACTTGATATCTTTTCTCCAGCATTAAGTAAAATTGAGTCGGTATCTATGGCCTTAACAGTAAGAAAGTCCAATGTATCTTTGATAATAACATTTTTGCTGGCACCATACCTATAAAAGTTGGATACCATATAGGGGCGAGCAGTCATTGAACAGTCACTCTCTTCGGAACACCCGATAGTGAGTGTTATAATTGCAGCCAATAGCGTTAAAAATGACAATGGAAATCGTAATCTTCTTACCATAGGTTTTAGGAGTTAAATATTCTTTTCGATTTTATAGTTATTTCTTTCGGGCGCACTACGTGCAATTAACTCTCCAATGAAGCCTGCTAGAAATAACTGACAGCCTATAATCATAGAGGTTAGTGAAAGGTAAAAATAAGGTGAATCCGTCACTAATGGATAAGGATTGCCCGAATTTAGATGATAAATTTTGGTTATACCCAAAATAACGACTGCTATGAAACCTAAAAAGAACATGAAAGATCCTAGAAGGCCAAAGAAATGCATTGGTCTAACTCCAAATTTAGAAAGAAACCAAAGTGTTAGCAAGTCTAAATAGCCATTAAAGAATCGGCTAAATCCAAATTTGGTAACACCATATTTACGAGCTTGATGATGTACTACTTTCTCTCCTATATTATCAAATCCTGCATTTTTGGCAATGAAGGGAATGTAGCGATGCATTTCACCATAAACTTCGATGTTTTTGATCACTTCCTTTTTATATGCTTTGATGCCACAGTTGAAGTCATGTAGGTTCTTTATGCCTGAGAACTTACGTGCAGTAGCATTAAAAAGTTTGGTTGGTATTGTTTTGGATAGGGGATCATATCTTTTTTTCTTCCACCCAGATACTAAATCATATCCATCTTCAGTAATCATTCTATAAAACTCTGGAATTTCGTCTGGGCTATCTTGAAGGTCGGCATCCATAGTGATAACTACATCACCCTGAGCTTTTTCAAAACCACAATACAAGCCTGGAGATTTACCATAATTTCTTCTAAACTTAATTCCTTTGACATTAGAATCAAATTCGTGTAACTCTTTAATTATTTTCCACGAATCGTCTTTGCTACCATCATCAATAAATATAACCTCATAACTGAATTGATGTGCATCCATTACACGTTTTATCCAAGCGTGCAGTTCAGGCAGTGATTCTGCTTCATTAAACAAGGGTATAACAATCGATATATCCATTTTTAAACATCTAGTTTGTATCGTGATTAATTTTCTTCTTTTTTACTATTCCTTTGTCCTATTAAAGCTGTAGGTATGGCTAATATAATACCTAGAAATGTATTTCTCGAAAGATTATCTAGTGTGATATCTGTTGGTGTAAGGCTAGCCATATAGTCTAACGCTTCTTTGAAAGTTTCTTCTAGCGAAGTGTATTCGGTACTGCCTTGATTAGCCTCTAGAAAAACAGTAATTTGAGTTTCCATTGCTAAATATATTGCTCCGTGGTCAATAAATTGGAAATATATAAAGTGTGCTACAGCTGCAAGCATTGCTGCAAACATATAGACAAGGAATGTAAATGCAAAGGCTTTCCTAAAGCTAATCACCCCACCACAAGCTTTATCTCTAAATATCTTCAAATAATAATAGCCCATAAAGGGTACCCCAAGAGTTAGCCCGACAAAAAGGAAAGATAAAAAGGGTATTTTAAAAGAGAGAGGGAACAAAATAAATTTGAGAATCCAATAAATCCCCATATAAGTACCAAAGTACATTGCATATTGTTGAATATTTGAACTGCCTTGTTTCATATGTCTTAATTAGTGCATTTTATATTATACAAAGGTATAAATAAAAGAGTGGATATAGGGAATTCTGCTATTAAAACTTAGAATTACAGAATAGATAAAAAAAAGATTTGTAAATAATATTCTAATATTCAGTATGTTAAAAGAAAGGATGAAAAAAAGATTGTGATAAGGCTTGCAGATTAAAATAAAAGGCTTAAATTTGCATCCAGTTAAGGGTAAGTCCTATACGGCCAGCTCCTAGTGAATCCTCCAGGGCTTGATCGCAGCAAAGGTAGCCGGTTGTAGCGGCGCGATATAGTAAGCTTACCCACCCGCCTCTTTAGCTCAGTTGGCCAGAGCACGTGATTTGTAATCTCGGGGTCGTTGGTTCGAATCCGACAAGAGGCTCAAAAAGGAACTTTCTTCATGGAAGTTCCTTTTTTGTTTTTATAGACTTTTATATTCAGACTGATACCATTATTATATACAGACAGCCTC
>QXGG01063305.1_pt1 | contig 24212 bp, 24 predicted proteins | sample 1982491 | NCBI WGS metagenome assembly QXGG01 (sample SAMN09924614, study PRJNA488089) | Wastewater metagenome, whole genome shotgun sequencing project. | isolation source: South African research farm wastewater | place: South Africa: Irene, Agricultural Research Council, Animal Production... | reverse complement strand
GCTTACTTGACGCGGTTCTTGTACTCGTCGGTGCGGGTGTCGATCTCGATCTTGTCGCCGATCTCGACGAAGGCCGGCACCGGCAGCTCGAAACCGGTTCCGATGCGGGCCGGCTTCATGACCTTGCCCGAGGTGTCGCCCTTGACGGCGGGTTCTGTATAAACGACTTCGCGCACCACGCTGTTGGGCAGCTCGACCGAGATCGCCTTGCCGTTGTAGAACACCACCTCGCACTGCAGGCCGTCTTCGAGGTACTTGAGCGCGTCGGTCATGTTCTCGGCTTCGACTTCGTACTGCTCGTAGTCGGCGTCCATGAACACGTACATCGGGTCGGCGAAGTAGGAGTAGGTCACTTCCTTGTGGTCGAGCACGACGAGTTCGAACTTGTCGTCGGCCTTGTAGACCGATTCCGACGGCGCGCCGGTGAGCAGGTTCTTGAACTTCATCTTCACGACTGCAGCGTTGCGGCCGGATTTGTTGTATTCGGCCTTCTGCACCACCAGCGGGTCGCTGCCGACCATGATGACGTTGCCGGAGCGGAGTTCCTGAGCGGTTTTCATGCTGTTTCCTGAATTGATGGAGGCGGCTCGTGGCCGCATGTCCTTGAAAAAATTAGCGCGCGATTCTACCCCGCGCCGCGCCGTAAGTGCGAACAGAATTTTGTCAAGCGGAACGCAAGATCGGGCAGCGCAGCCTGGGCTTCGCACCAGACCCGGGCGTGCGCCGCGAGCACCGGCAGCGCATCGGCAAAGGCTGGCCATGCGGCGGCCGGCGTGGTGCCGTCATCCGCGCAGTCGTTCCATGCGCGCCAGAACCGCGCCTGCGCATCGGCCGCCGCGGGTGGCAGTCCGGCGAGGTAGCGGGTGAGGAAGGCGTCGAGCTTGTCGTGGTGCGCGGCGTCGGCCTGCGGATAGATCTGCCACACGAAGGGCCGCGCCGCCCACTGCGCGCGCACGAAGGAATCCTCGCCGCGCACGAAGTTGAGGTCGCAGGCCCACAGCAGCGCGTCGTAGCCGTCCTGGTCGGTGAAGGGCAGCACATGGACGCAGAGCGCACCGCGCTCGATGCGGGCGCCGACCTCAAGGGTGGCGCAATCGAGCGCGGCGGCGACGTCGGGCAGGATGCGCGAGACCGGCACCAGCACATGAACCGGACGGGCACTCTGTTCCCACGCCCGCAGCAGCGCGCGCACCGCCGCTTGCTCGTAGGCGAACAAGGACACGACCAGGCCGTCATCCTCCGCCACCGGCAGTCCACGCGCCGCCCGCCACGCGGCCCGCCCCTGCGGCTGGGTGACGAAGCGATCCCGCCGCGCCAGCAGCTCGGGCTCGCGCAATAGTCCGCCGGTGTTGGCGTCGAAGCCGGGAAAGAAGAAATGCTTGACCAGCGCCAGGCGCGGGTGCGGTGAGGCCAGGCCGTGACAGCCCGCGACCCAGTCCTCGGCCGACAGGTACTCGAGGTTGATCCACACCGGGGCGACCGCCTGCGCCGCCATCGCCTCGAGCTGCGCCGGCGGCAGCTCGCAGGCGAAGGCCTCGATCACGATCTCGCCCGGTACGGAGGCGACGAACGCGGGCGTCCACTGGCGCAAATCCACGCCTGCGACCTTCCCGCCGAACGCCGGATCCACCCCGGCAGCAGCCGGACAGATCCGTGCCAGCACCGCCCAGTCATCCACCCAGAGCCTTACCGCGCCTTGCTCGCGCCGGGCCAGATCCCTGGCCAGCCGCCAGCACACGCCGATATCCCCAAAGTTATCCACAACCTGGCAGAAGATCTCCCACTTCGGGCGGGATACGGGCAGGGGATCCATCATGGGGTGAACAATCCTGGGCAAAAAGGCGGGACAACTTGTGAACAAGGGCGCCAGCGGCGCAAGGCGTGGAAACGATGGACAAAGCACGCACAGCCCACCAAGGGGTTTATCAACCTGTTCTTCCGCGGCTGAATGTCTTTACTGGCCTGCGCTTGAAGCACTTATCCACAGTTTTTCGCGCACTGTTAACTTCTTTGTTATTTAAATCAATAGAAAAACATAAGAACAAACCTGAGCCCACGGATCGCCGCGGGCCGGCCGCCTGCCTTGCAGGTAGAATCCTTTGGGAACAACATGCCGGCATACGAAGAAGGGCATGACAGCCCCCGCAAACATTCATCCTGCAGTCCCGGCGCTGCAGCACAAGGGAGTTTCACCGTGGCAAGACGACATGTCGTACCGCTGCTGCTGGTGCTGATCGCACCTGTCGCCAGTGCAGCCGAACCCGGGCTCAGCCCCAATCCGGTCAGCCCGGAGGCGGCCCAGGAGGAAGGCATCCTGGACACCACCCGTAGCCAGGTCCGGGGTTTTTCGCTGTGGCTGGGTGAGTCGGTCAACGACTGGTTCGGCGATCGACCGTTCGAGGATGGCGGCAAGGTGACGAATGGTCGCCTCGGGCTGCGCAACCTGTGGCGCCAGGACGAAGGCTGGGATACCAACGTGCGTTTCCGCGCCCGCTTCGACCTGCCCAACCTGCGCGACAAGGCCTACGTCTTCATCGGTCGGCAAAACGAGCGCGAACTGCTGACCGACCAGTCCGAAGCCTTCACGCGCGAGCAACTGCTGCTGGAAGAGCGCCGAAAGGAGGACCAGACCGGCTTCGCCGGCCTGGGCGTGGCCTTGCGCAAGAACCTCGATTTTCGCGTCGGTGTGCGCGGGGGCCTGAAGTTCTACACCCAGGCGCGCTATCGCAAGCAGTGGGCGCTGAGCGAGCAGGATCGCATCGAATTCCGCGAGACGATCTTCTGGAACAACAAGGACAAGTTCGGCTCGACCACCGCGCTCGATTACGAACACGCTTTCACGCCGAAGCTGTCGCTGCACTGGCAGAACGCGACCACGATCTCCGAGAAGACCGACGACTTCGCCTGGGGCAGCAGTCTCGGGCTGTTCCGCCGTTATGGCGACGACCGCATGCTGTCCGGCGAGATGGTCGTGACCGGCGAGACCGGTGCGAAGGAGAACATCGACGAGTACGGCGTGCGCATGAAGTGGACCCAGCCGGTGTATCGCGACTGGCTGATCGGCGAGTTCATCGTCGGCCACTACTGGCCGCAGCGCGAAGATCGCGAGCGCGACAGATCCTGGGCGGCGGGTGTGAATCTCGAAATGCGCTTCTGATCGCGGCGCACGAGGTCTGCCGCGAACCGGTGTCGGGTTGCGGCAGACGAAAGTAGTCCAGGCCGAGACGAGCCCGCGCACGGGCCTCTTCGGCCTGAGTCGTCGCTAGAGCGCTTCCGGCGAGACGAAGTCGGCGAGGCGTGCGAGGTCTTCAGCCTCGAGCCAGCGCCACTGCCCCGGCGCCAGCTCGGGCGGCAGATCCAGGCCGCCGACGCGACTGCGGTGCAGAACCTCCACACGATTGCCGGCTGCGGCGACCATGCGCTTGACCTGGTGGTACTTGCCCTCGCAGATCGTCAGCCGCAGCGTGGTCGGGCTGGTGAGTTCGCAGGCCGCCGCCGCGATCGGCTCGGGCTCGTCGTGCAGTTCGACGCCCGCGACCATGCGCTCGGCGAATTCCTGCTCCACCGCGTGCTTCAGGGTGACCTCATACACCTTGGGCGTGCGCTTCTTGCCCGAACTCCACTGGTGGATGAACTGGCCGTCATCCGAAAGCAGCAACAGCCCGGTGGTGTCCTGGTCGAGCCGGCCCACGCATTGCACGCCGCGCAGCAACAGTTGCGGCGGCAGCAGCGTGAACACCGAGGGATGGAAGGTCGGCTTCTGCGAGCATTCGTAGCCGGCCGGCTTGTGCAGCACGACGTAGGCCTGGGCGCGAAAGCGCCAGTGTTCGTCACCCACGGTGAAATCGACGCCGGGCGCGCCGTCGCTGCTGCCGGGGTCGAATTCTGCAAAGGGGTCTTCACACGGCTCGCCGGCGACGCTGACGTAACCGGCACGGATGAGGGCGCGACATTCCTTGCGGCTGCCGAAGCCCTGGGCATGGAGGAGGCGTTCGAGTTGCATGGGCCGCATGTTATCCCGGGCCGTGGTGCGAGCGGGTAAACTGCCGCCCTGCCCGTTCAGGAGACTGCCTTGAAATTCGAACACCTGATCGAGGTCAATGATCTCGCCAATCCGCTGCAGGCGCCGCTGTCCCGCGAGGAGCTGTGGTTCGGCCTGCTCTGCCGGGCCGAAGACGCGCGCGCCTTCCTCCCGGGCCTCGAGGCCTGCAGGATCGTCGAGCGCAGCGAAGGCCGTCTGGTGCGCGACCTGCACTTCGGCAACGCGGTGATCCGTGACTGCGTCACCTTCGATCCGCTGCGCTGGATCTGCTTCGAATCCGAAGCCAACGAGCAACACGCCGGCGGCAGCCTGAAGATCACGATCGAGGAGCCCGAACCGGGCGCCCTCTTCCTGCGCTTCGCGTATCGCACCTCGCTGCCCGAGGGCGGCGAGGATGGCCGCTACGCCGAATTCGTGCGCGCGGCCTATCACCAGTCCGACATCGACACCGTGCGCGTGATCCGCATGATCGCCGAGTCGGGCGGACTCGCGCAGTAAGGCCCCCGTTTTCAATTTCACCAACAGGAAATACCCCCGACATGTGGTTCAAGAATCTGCAGATCTATCGACTGCCCGCCAACTGGGACATGAGCGCCGAGCGGCTCGAGGAGCAACTCGCGAAGAAGCCCTTCCATCCCTGCGGCAGCCAGGACATGGAGAGCCGCGGCTGGCTGTCGCCGCTGGGCAACGAGGTGCTGGTGCATGCCGTGGGCGGCCAGTTCCTGATCTGCCTCGGCTTCGAGCATCGCCTGCTGCCCTCGGCGGTGGTCAAGCAGGAGGCCGACGAGCGCGCCGAGGAGCTGGCCGAGCAGCAGGGCTACAAGCTCGGCCGCAAGCAGATGAAGGAGCTGCGCGAGCAGGTCACCCAGGAGCTGCTGCCGCGCGCCTTCACCCGGCGGCGGCGCATGTTCGCCTGGATCGATCCGGTCAATGGCTGGCTGGTGGTCGATGCGGGCAGCCAGAGCAAGGCCGAGGACATGCTCGAGCAACTGCGCCACACGCTCGACAGCCTGCCGCTGACCCTGCTGCGTACCGAGCAGTCCCCCACGACCGCGATGGCCGGCTGGCTGGCCGCTGCTGAGGCCCCAGAGGGGTTCACGATCGACCAGGATTGCGAACTGCGCTCGGTGGCCGAGGACAAGGCCGCGGTGCGCTATGCACGCCATCCGCTCGAGGGTGACGACGTCAAGGGGCACCTGGAAGCCGGAAAGCTGCCCACGCGGCTCGCGCTGACCTTCGATGACCGCATCAGCTTCGTGCTCACCGAGAAGCTCGAGATCAAGCGTCTGGACTTCCTCGACGTGGTGCGCGACCAGGTGGGCGATGCCGACAAGGACGACGCCGAGGCGCTGTTCAACGCCGAATTCGCGCTGATGACCGGTGAGCTCGCGCATCTGCTGCCTGCGGTGGTGGCGGCGCTGGGTGGCGAGCTGGCGTCGGCGCCGGTGGAAACCGGCAGCGTCACCGCCGAACTGCCGCGCATGCAGTCCGACAAGGCGGTTGTGCAGCCGATTACGGCGGACGATCCGCCGTTCTGAGAGTTGCGGCGCTTGGTGTGTCCTGTACGGGCGTGCCTGGCTGGCTGGACGGTGGAATCGCGACTTGCGTCGCTCCTACAGAAAGAACCAGCGCGTTTCCGGAGGCGTGCTGTAGGAGCGACGCAAGTCGCGATTACTGCGCTTGCAGGACTGCGTCAGCGGGTGCTTCGAGCTCAGTCAGGGGTCCGCTTCTAGGTGTACACAGAATTTAAAGATTTAAAAGATCATAAAGATCATGTACGCCCGGTTTCTGTGGATAAGTGCTTTTACCCGATTGAATACAGCGACTTGGATCATGGAAAACGTGGTGCACGACGCGCCTGTTAACGAAGGATGCTTTGTTGATGGAAACAGCGCTTTCGCAGATCCGTGTACTTATCCACAATTCGATGCCCTGCCTGATCACAGCTTTTCCACTGCGCGATCAAGGCCGTGCGCACGCGCATCAGCGCATGCAATCCCGCTTGTCACCGAGCTGCGCTAAAGTTCGGCCATGGATAACGCAATGACCCTCGAATGGTGGCACTGGGAGATCGCCGGCCTCGCGCTAGTGCTGCTCGAGCTGGCCGTGCCGGCCTTCTTCGTCATCTGGTTCGGCTTTGGCGCGATGCTGGTCGGGCTGGTGCTGCTGCTGGCACCCGGGCTGGCGTTGAGTGCGCAGATCGGGGTGTGGGTGCTGGCCTCGGTGGCGATGACGGTGCTGTGGTTCCGCGTCTTCAAGCGCTCGCAGCACAAGACCCTGGTCGGCACCGCGGCCGGTGAGGTGATCGGTGAGATCGGCCTGCTGGTGAGCGCGGTGGCGCCCTTCGAGCGCGGCAAGGTGCGCTTTCAGCGTCCGGTGCTGGGGGCGGAGGAGTGGGCTTGCGTGGCCGAATCCGCGATCGCCGCCGGCGAGCGCGTGCGGGTGGTCAGTGTCGAGGGCAGTTACGTCAAGGTGGCGAAAGCCTGATCAATCAAGGAAATACAACGTGTTCGCATCCGAAGGCCTGGCCATCGCAATCGCCGTACTGATCTTCGTCGTCATCACCATCGCCAAGGGCGTGCGCCTGGTGGCGCAGGGCGAGGAGTGGGTGGTCGAGCGCCTGGGCAAGTACCACGCTACGCTGCGCCCGGGGCTCAACATCCTCATCCCCTACCTCGACCGCGTCGCCTACAAGCTGGTGACCAAGGACATCATCCTCGACGTGCAGGAGCAGGAAGTGATCACCCGCGACAACGCGGTGATCCTCACCAACGCGATCGCCTTCGTGAAGGTCACCGACCCGGTCAAGGCGGTATATGGCGTGACCGACTTCTCCGAGGCGATCCGCAACCTGATCATGACCACGCTGCGCTCGATCGTCGGCGAGATGGAGCTCGACGAGGCGCTGTCCTCGCGCGACAAGATCAAGGCCCGGCTGCGCGAGAGCATCGCCGACGAGGCGGTGGACTGGGGCCTGACGGTGAAGTCGGTCGAGATCCAGGACATCAAGCCCTCCGAATCGATGCAGCGCGCGATGGAGCTGCAGGCCGCCGCCGAGCGCGAGCGCAAGGCCGCGGTGACCAAGGCCGAGGGCGCCAAGCAGGCCGCCATCCTCGAGGCCGAGGCACGGCTGGAATCCGCCAAGCGCGACGCCAACGCTCAGGTGATGCTGGCCGAGGCCTCGGCCGAGTCCATCCGCCGCGTGACCGCCGGCATCGGCGACCAGGCGGGGCCGATGATGTACCTGCTCGGCGAGAAGTACATCGGCGCGCTCGAGAAGCTCGGCGAGTCTGGCAGCGCCAAGATCGTGGTGATGCCCGCCGACCTCCAGGAGACCCTGCGCGGCCTCGTCGGTCGGCTGGGGGTACGCGGCTGAGCCGCGCCCATCCAGACCGCCCACCAGGCCTCTACGATCGATTTCCCCCGGATCCGTACCTGAAAAAAGGAAGACAACGATGCTGAAACCCTCGCACACCGTCCGCGCCCTGCTCGCCGCCGTCGCGCTCGCCACCGCCTCGGGCGGTGCGCTGGCGCAGAACTTCATGAAGGACAAGGCCGAGGTCGAGAAGCTGCTGACGGGCGCCACCTTCATCGGCGTGTATCTGCGCACCGAAGCGGCCTACACGCTCCAGTTCGGCACCGACGGCACGCTCACCGACACCACTGGCGCCAAGGCGCGCTGGTGGGTCGACGATCAGGCGCGCTACTGCCGCGAGTGGCTGGACGGCAAGCTCAAGGGCAACACCGGCTGCATGAACCTCGAGCTCGAGGACGGCCAGGTGGCGCTGTACTCCGAGGGCAAGAAGGTGGTCGAGGGCATTGTCACCGGGAAGTGAGCCGGGTGCCGGGGACGGCGGAACGCCTCCCCAGGCCCGCGTTTCAAGCTGGCGAACAACCGACGGCCGGGGGGCGTTTGAGGGCACCTCGCGCCCCGGAGACGTCCATCCAGGACATGCAATGCGTCTGCTGATCATCCATTCGACCATCGACGGCCACACGCTGGAGATCTGCGAGCGCATCGCGTCGATCGCGCGTGAGGGCGGACACGAAGTGGAACTGGCCGAAGTCGGCGCGGCTTCCGCCGCTCAGCTCGACGCCTGCGACCGCGTGGTCATCGGTGCCAGCATCCGCTACGGGCACCACCGCCCCGCGGTGAAGGCCTTCATCGACCGCCACCAGGCGGCGCTCGAGGCGCGGCCCAACGCCTTCTTCTCGGTCAATGCGGTCGGCCGCAAGCCGCACAAGCGCCAGGCCGACACCAACCCCTACGTGCGCAAGTTCCTCGCCCAGATCCGCTGGAAGCCGCAGCAGATCGCGATCTTCGGCGGCAAGATCGAATATCCGCGCTACGGCTTCTTCGACCGCAACATGATCCGCCTGATCATGTGGATCACCGGTGGCCCCACCGACCCGCGCTCGGTCACCGACTTCACCGACTGGACGCAGGTCGAGGCCTTCGCGCGGCGGCTGGTCCAGGGCTGATGTCGCTGCGATCGCGGCGGCAAATGGCCTGCGAGGGGGATCGTCGAATCCGGGAGCCAGTTTGAAGAATTCCCGCGATCCGGATACGGAACCGACCCGCTGGGCGCTGTGGCGGCTCGACGACAACGACAACCGCTTCGTGGTGGCGGTGTTTGCGCGCCGGGAGGAGGCCGAGGCGGCCGCGCGCGCCTTCGAGGCGCACGGGCACAAGCAGACCTACTGGGTGGAAGCGGCGGACGGTGCCGCACCGCGGCGCGCCCAAACTTGAGAGGTGGTCTTGTAGGAGCGACGCAAGTCGCGGTCGGGCGTTTGCGCCGTCGGTCGGTCGGCGATGGGCAGCGATGGGCAGCGATGGGCGGCGATTTGTGGTAGGGAGGGCTGGAAGGCCGTAATCGCGACTTGCGTCGCTCCTACAGGCTTCTCCGCACGCGTGGCGGTTTTCTGTAGGAGCGACGCAAGTCGCGAACCCGCGCAGTTCGAGGCTTCCGCGTGGCGCTTCATCGCCTGAGGCGCCGCGTGGCGCTCAGCCCAGCACTTCCCCGTGCTCGCGCGTGGCGTGGAAGGTGACCTTGGGCCACTTCTCCGCCGTCACCTCGAGGTTGTAGCGGCTGGTGGCCAGATAGACCGGGTTGCCGTCGATGTCCTTGCCCAGGCGCAGCGCCTGCTCGCGCTCGAAGTTGCGGCGGGTGACGTCGTCGGGGAAGGTGAGCCAGCGCGCGGTATGGATGTCGGCGGGCTCGAAGATCGCATCGACCTTGTACTCGTCCTTCAGGCGCTGGGCGACGATCTCGAACTGCAGCACGCCGACCGCGCCGAGCAGCATCTGCCCGCCCTCGAGCTCGAAGACCTGGATGGCGCCTTCTTCGCCCAACTCCTGCAAACCCTTCTGCAACTGCTTCGATTTCAGCGGATCGCGCAGGCGCGCAGCGCGGAACATCTCGGGCGAGAAGTAGGGGATGCCCTTGAAGCCGAGGTTCTCGCCTTCGGTGAGCGTGTCGCCGATCTGCAGCTGGCCGTGGTTATGGATGCCTACGATGTCGCCGGCGACGCCATCTTCCATGATCACGCGTTCATTGGCCATGAACGTGAGCACATTGGCGAGCTTCATCTCGCGCCCGGCACGCACGTGCTTCACCTTCATGCCGGCGCTGTAGCGCCCCGAGCAGATGCGGAAGAAGGCGATGCGGTCGCGGTGCCTCGGGTCCATGTTGGCCTGGATCTTGAACACGAAGCCGGTGAAGGCGGGTTCCGCCGGCTGCACCATGCGCGCGCCACCATCACGCGCCTGCGGCGGTGGCGCCCAGTCGATCAGCGACTGCAGGATCTCCTGCACGCCGAAGTTGTTGATACCCGAGCCGAAGAACACCGGGCTCTGCTTGCCGGCGAGGAAGTCGTCGAGATCGAAGGGTGGCGAAGCGCCGTCGATCAGGTCTACATCTTCGCGCAACTGACCGATCTCGAGCGGGAAGCGCTTGTCGAGCTCGGGGTTGTCGAGGCCCTTGATGATCTCGGCGTCGCTGCGCCGCTCCTCACCCGGGGTGAAGGTCAGCACCTGGTGCTGCAGCAGGTGATACACGCCGCGGAAGGACTTGCCCATGCCCAGCGGCCAGGTCACCGGGGCGCAGGTGATCTTCAGCACGTCCTCGATCTCGGCGAGCAGTTCGAAGGGCTCGCGCACCTCGCGGTCCATCTTGTTCACGAAGGTGATGATTGGCGTGTTGCGCAGGCGGCAGACCTCGAGCAGCTTGATGGTCTGCGCCTCCACGCCCTTGGCGGCGTCGATCACCATCACCGCGGCATCGACCGCGGTCAGCACGCGGTAGGTGTCTTCGGAGAAGTCCTCGTGACCCGGGGTGTCGAGCAGGTTCACCGTGTGCCCCTGATACTCGAACTGCATTACCGAGCTCGACACCGAGATGCCGCGCTGCTTCTCCACTTCCATCCAGTCGGAGGTGGCGTGGCGGGCGGATTTGCGCGCCTTCACCGTGCCGGCGAGCTGGATGGCGCCGCCGAACAGCAGCAGCTTCTCGGTGAGCGTGGTCTTGCCCGCGTCGGGGTGGGCGATGATGGCGAAGGTGCGGCGCTTTTCGACGTCGCGCAGGAGTTCGGGCGGGAAGGGCGTGGAGGACAAGGGAAGACGGCCTGATTGGGATAGGAGAACGGCGGCACGGCGCACCGATACCGCCGCAGAGGCCCGGGATTCTACCAAGTGCCGGGCGGATCAGGCTTTTTCCCGGACATTTGCGCGGCGCCGCTTCTAAAATGGGGGCTCCGCATCCGGAGCCCGCACCCCCGTGACAGACCGTACCGCCCGCATCATGCAATTGTTGCCCGACTGGGCCGAGCCCTGGCTGGAGTTCATCGAGCTCGGCCTGCAGATCGTGCTGATCGTGTTCGGCGCCTGGGTGCTGAACCTGCTCTTCCGCCGCCTGGTCCGCCGCCTCGCCAGCAGCTACAGCCTGCCCGCCGAGCTGGTGATGGGCGCGCGCCGCGTCGTCGGGCTGGTCGTCTACGCCGGTGCGATCCTGATGATCCTCGACCGTTTCGGGGTCTCGGGCACCGTGCTGTGGACCGCCTTCACCGGTTTCGCCGCGGTGGCGGCGGTGGCATTCTTCGCGGCCTGGAGCGTGCTGTCGAACATCTTCTGCACGCTGCTGATCTTCACCACCCGCCCCTTCCGCCTGCACGACCACGTCGAGCTGCTCGAGAGCGGCGACAAGCCCGGGCTCAAGGGCCAGGTCGTCGACATCAACCTGATCTACACCACGCTGCGCGAGGAGGCCGACGGCCAGGTGCTGCAGGTGCCCAACAACCTGTTCTTCCAGCGCGTGGTACGGCGCTTCCGCGGCGGGCCGGTCGGCACCGGGCTCAGTCCCTATACCGCCGCCGTCGCGGACGGTCGATAAGGACGGGCGCATCGCGCCGGCGCACGAAAAACGGGGCATCGACGCCGCAAAAGGCCTCGATGCCCCGAACGAGGAGATCGGGTGACGGCGCGCGCCGCGAATGGCGCGCCCGGTCGCTTACTTCTTCTTGCCGAGCTGGTCGCCGATGACGCCACCGATGGCGGCGCCACCCACCGTGCCGAGGATGCCGCCGTCGGTGACGACTGCGCCGGCTACGCCGCCTACCGCGGCGCCGGTCGCTGCGCTCTTCTCACGCGAGGACATGTTGTCCCAGGTGGCACAGCCGGTGGCGGCGAAGGTGATGAGCAGGGCGGGGATGAGGGTACGGGCTTTCATGATGGCCTCCTTGTGATTGTTCGTGCGCGGGTTCGCTGGCACGCCCGCGCGCTTGGGGTGTGTGCAGTATGAGTGCGCGATTCACGCCGGGATCCCGCTGCGGCGTTTCCAATTGTTTCGGGCATGCCAGGACGCGCGGCACCGTCGGGCCCCGCCTTTCCCCGGCGTTCCCGCAGCGCGGCCGGGGCCGCCCGGGTTCCCGGACCGGGCGGGCGCGATCACATCCGGATGCAGCTTTCAGCCGCCGAGCATGTCCTGCGCCCGCACCCAGGCATCGAATTCCGCCGCCGTGGTGAAGCCGAGCGCGAGCGCCGCCGCGCGCAGCGTGGTGCCTTCCGCCCACGCCTTCTTGGCGATCTGCGCGGCCTTGTCGTAGCCGATGTGCGGGTTGAGCGCGGTGACCAGCATCAGGCTGCGCTCGAGGTGTTCGGCCATGCGCGCCGCGTCCGGCTCCATGCCGGCGACGCAGTGGCGCTGGAAGTTGCGGCAGCCGTCGGCGAGCAGGCGGATGGATTGCAGCAGGTTGTGGGCGATCACCGGCTTGAACACATTGAGCTGGAGGTGGCCCTGGCTGGCGGCGAAGCCGATGGTGGCGTCGTTGCCCAGCACCTGGCAGGCGAGCATGGACAGCGCCTCGCACTGCGTCGGATTGACCTTGCCGGGCATGATCGAGCTGCCCGGCTCGTTGGCCGGCAGCCTGAGTTCGGCGAAACCGGCGCGCGGGCCCGAGCCGAGCAGGCGCAGGTCGTTGGCGAGCTTCATCAGCGCCACCGCCAGCGTCTTCAGCGCGCCCGACAGCGCCACCAGCGGCTCGTGCCCGGCGAGTGCGGCGAACTTGTTGGGTGCGCTGACGAGCGGCAGGCCGGTGAGCGTCGCCAGTTCCGCAGCGATCGCGTCGGCGAAACCGGCCGGTGCATTGAGTCCGGTGCCGACCGCAGTGCCGCCCTGGGCGAGCTCGCACACCGCGGGCAGGGTCGCGCGGATCGCCTGCGCGGCGGTGTTCAACTGCGCGACGAAGGCCGACAGCTCCTGGCCGAAGCTGATCGGCGTGGCGTCCATCAGGTGCGTGCGCCCGGTCTTGAGCACGCCGGCATGGCGTTCGGCCTGGATGGCGAGGCCGTTCGACAGTTCGGTGAGCGCCGGCAGCAGCGCGTCGTGCACCGCGCTCGCCGCGGCGATGTGTATCGCGGTCGGGAAGCAGTCGTTCGAGCTCTGGCCGCGATTGACGTGGTCGTTGGGATGCACCGGCGCCTTGCCGCCGCGGCCCTGCCCGGCGAGCTCGTTGGCGCGTCCGGCGATGACCTCGTTCACGTTCATGTTGGTCTGCGTGCCGCTGCCGGTCTGCCACACCACGAGCGGAAACTGCGCGTCGTGCTGCCCGGCGAGGATCTCGTCGGCGGCCTGCTCGATCAGGCGCGCGATGTCCGTCGGCAGCTCGCCGTCACGGGTATGCACACGTGCCGCCGCCTTCTTGACCAGCGCGAGCGCATGCACGATCGCGAGCGGCATGCGTTCGTCGCCGATGGCGAAGTTGATCAGCGAGCGCTGGGTCTGCGCGCCCCAGTACGCGTTGGCAGGGACTTCGATCGGGCCAAGGCTGTCGGTTTCGATGCGGGTCATGGTCGGCCTCCGCGGGTGGGTGAGCGGCGAGGACGGTTCGCCGTCGTCGGACGATTCTGCGCCCGCCCTTGTTCCGCCGCACGCCGCACGGCAGCATGTGGCGGATACCCATCCAAGCCGCCGCCCGGTCCAACGCCATGTTCCTGCTCGACGCCTCGCTCGCCCAGTCCATCGTCGATCGCGCGATGCAGATCCTGCACACCAACGTCAATGTGATGGACGAACGCGGGCTGATCATCGCCAGCGGCGAGCGCGCGCGCATCGGCACCCGCCACGACGGCGCGCTGCTGGTGCTGGCCCAGCAGCGCGCGGTGGAGATCGACGAGGCGATGGCGAGCCGGCTGCACGACGCCCGCCCCGGCATCAACCTGCCCTTGCGCGCCGAGGGTCGGGTGGTGGGCGTGGTCGGGCTGAGCGGCGCGCCCGAGGGCATCCGCCAGCACGCCGAGCTGGTGCGTATGGCGGCGGAGACCATGCTCGAGCAGGCGCGCCTGATGCAGGTGCTGGCGCGCGACGAGCGGCTGCGCGAGGAGCTGGTGCTGCAACTGATCGGCGTCGCAGCCGGCACGCCGGCGGCGGATGAATGGGCCGCCGAGTGGGCGCGGCGGCTGCAGGTGGATCTGGCCGTGCCGCGGGTGGCGCTGCTGATCGACATCGACGCCCCGGCGCTGGCAGCGGACGCGGTGCTGGCCGAGCAGCAGCGCGTGCAGCGGCGGCTGTCCGCGCTCGAGCCCGGGGCGCTGTCGGCGCCGGTGTCACTGCGCGAGCTGGCCGTGCTGCTGCCGCTAGCGCCCGGCGAGGGCGAATCGTCGCGGCTGCGCGCGCGTGTCGAACGCGTGCAGGCGCGGCTGGCCGACGAAGGCGTGCGCGCGCGGTTCGCCCTCGGTGGCGCGTTCGCGGGTGTCGAGGGGCTGCTGCGTTCGTGGCAGTCGGCGCACGCCACGCTGCGCGTCGGCCGTCGTCGCCAGCCTGGGGCCGCTGTGCACTGCTATGCCGACCTCACGCTGGCCGTGTTGCTCGCCGGCCTCGCCGAGGGCTGGCGCGCCGACGAGCTGCAGCGTCCGCTGCAGCGCCTTGCCGCGCACGATCGCGACGGCCAGCTTCGGCGCACGCTCGCGGCCTGGTTCGCCCACGACATGAAGACCGCGCCGAGTGCGGCAGCCCTGCATGTGCATCGCAACACGCTGGATTACCGGCTGCGCCGGATCGCCGAGCTCACCGGGCTGGATCTCGCCCGCCTGGATGATTGCCTGCTGCTGTTCATCGGGCTGGCGCTGGTGGAGGATGCAGAATTGTGAATATGAACAATTAAAGCGGGTTATTTAACCGAATATTTGTGATTATTTACGATTCAAAGCCGCCCCAGCGGCATTAAGCTTTCTCCACACTGCGAGCCCATGAATCGGGTGCGGCAAGCTTCCCGTGGGAGCGGGCTTGCCCGCGAAATCGGCGACTCAGCACCTGAGCTTCGCGGGCACGCCCGCTTCCACCAGAAAACAGTGGCACATGCACCGGAGACACCCACCATGAAGATCGTCATCGCCCCCGATTCGTACAAGGAAAGCCTGTCCGCGCTCGAAGTCGCGCAGGCGGTCGAAGCCGGCTTCCGCCAGGTTTTCCCCGACGCCGACTACGTGCTGGTGCCGGTGGCGGACGGCGGCGAGGGCACGGTGGACGCGATGGTCGCCGCGACCGGCGGACGCAAGGAGACCGTGACGGTCAGCGGCCCGCTCGGTGAACCCGTGGAGGCCTTCTACGGCCTCACCGGCGATGGCGACACCGCGGTGATCGAGATGGCGGCCGCCAGCGGCCTGGCGCTGGTTCCGCCGGACCGGCGCAACCCGCTCCTCACCAACTCCCGCGGCACCGGCGAGCTGATCCGCGCCGCGCTCGACGCCGGCGCGCGCCGCTTCATCCTCGGCATTGGTGGCAGCGCCACCAACGACGGCGGCGCCGGCATGGTGCAGGCGCTGGGTGTGCGTCTGCTCGATCTCGAGGGCCGCGAGCTCGACGGCAGCGGTGGTGATCTCGCCCGCCTGGAACGTATCGACGTCTCCGCGCTCGATCCGCGCCTGGCCGAATGCCGCATCGAAGTCGCCTGCGATGTGGACAACCCGCTCACCGGCGCGCGTGGGGCCTCGGCCGTGTTCGGCCCGCAGAAGGGCGCCACGCCCGAGATGGTGCAGGCGCTCGACGCCAACCTCGCCCGCTTCGCCCGCATCGTCGAGCGCGACCTCGGCGTGGCGGTCGACGCGGTGCCGGGCGCGGGTGCGGCGGGCGGCATGGGCGCGGCGATGCTGGCCTTCTTCGGCGCCACGCTCAAGCCCGGCATCGAGATCGTCACCGCCGCGGTCGATCTGGACGCCCACGTGCGCGACGCCGACCTGGTGATCACCGGCGAGGGCCGTATCGACTTCCAGACCGTGCACGGCAAGACGCCGATCGGCGTCGCCCGCGTCGCCAAGCGCCACGGCAAGCCGGTGATCGGCATCGCCGGCTCGCTCGGCGCCGAGGTCGGCGTGGTGCACGCGCACGGCATCGACGCGGTGTTCAGCGTGCTGGGCAAGCCGTGCACGCTGGACGAGGCGCTGCGCGATGCGGCGGCCAACGTGGAGCTGACGGCGCGTAACGTGGCGGCGGTGCTGCGCATCGGCCTGGTGCGCGACTGATCCGGCACCCCGCGCCCCGAGTCCAATCCCCGCAAGGCGCGATGCCGACGTGCGATCGTCCCTGATCCGTGTTGCTACGACTGCACCGCAGCGCGGTGTGCGGGCATCATGCGGATTCGCCCCGGCGCTCGAGCGCCGGCTGACTCGTACAGCGCCGCAGTTGCGCCCGCATGAACGCCTGAATGGACATCATCTTCGACATCATCCTGCCGGTCTTCGGCACGCTCGGCCTCGGCTACGCCGCCGCACGCCACGGCGCCTTCGACGAGGCCGCCAACCGTGGCCTGTCGCTGTTCGTGTTCAACTTCGCGCTGCCGCTGATGCTGTTCCGCGCGATCGCGCAGGCCGAGCTCCCGGACGCGATGCCCTGGGGCTATCTGCTGTCGTACTACCTCGGCGCCTTCGGGGTGTATGCGCTGGCGATGATCGGCGGCCGGGTGCTGTTCGGGCGCCGGCTCGACGAGCAGGCGGTGCTCGGGCTGGGCGGGGGCTTCTCCAACACCGGCATGCTCGGCATCCCGCTGGTGATGACCGCCTACGGTCCGGATGCGGCGCTGCCGCTGTTCGTGATGATCGCCTGCCACAGCCTGCTGCTGCTGCCGCCCACCACCGCGCTGATCGAGGCCGCGCAGGGCAAGGGTGAAGCACGGGGCGCGATGCTGCTGAAGCTGGCGAAGAGCGTGCTCGGCACCCCGATCATCTGGGGCCTGTCCTGCGGGCTGGCCTTCGCGCTGCTCGGCGTCGAGCTTCCTGGTCCGCTCGACGCGGTGGCCAAGGGCCTGGGCAGCGCGGCGACGCCATGCGCGCTGTTCGCGCTCGGCGCCTCGCTGACGCGCTACAGCCTGGGCGGCAACCTGCGCGAGCCGGCGCTGCTGGTGGGGCTGAAGACCGTGCTGCATCCGCTGATCGTGTGGCTGCTCGCGACCCAGGTGTTCGACGTGCCGTCGCTGTGGGTGGCGACCGGCGTGCTGCTGGCGGCGCTGCCGGCGGGCATCACGCCTTACCTGTTCGCGCAGCGCTACGGCGCCTGCCAGTCCACGGTGGCGTCGGCGGTGTTCCTGTCCACGCTGGTGTCGGTGGGCACGCTGTCGGCGTTGCTGTTCGTGCTGCGGCCCTGAGGCAGGCGCCGGACACGGGCGGACGTGGCGCTGGAAGCGAGGGCCGCCCGCCGCGCTGAATTTCATCCCCTTTACCGGCGGCGGTTCGCATACCGCCGCCCACACAAGAAGACCACCGATGTCCGCTTTCCTCGCCCTGCTCGATTTTTCCCTCGGCGTCACCGGCCCGATCTTCGTGCTGCTCGGCCTCGGCGTGCTGCTGCGCCGGGTCGGGCTGATCACCGAGGGCTTCATCGCGGCGGGCTCGCGGCTGGTGTTCGTGGTCGGCCTGCCGACCATGCTGTTCGTCAACATCGCGCGCACGCGGCTGGCGGACTCGGCGAGCGCCGGCATGCTGGTGTATGGGCTGGTGGCGACGGTGGCGATCTGGCTGCTGATGGAGATCGTGGCGGGCTTCATCGTGCAGCCGGAGCGCGATCGCGGCGTGGTGGTGCAGGGCGCCTTTCGCTCCAACTTCGGTGTCGTGGGCCTGGCCTACTGCGGCAACGCTTACGGCGAGCCGGGGCTGGCGATGGCCTCGCTCTACGTCGGCGTGCTGACGATCCTGGTCAATATCCTCGGGGTGATCACGCTCAGCCGCTCGCTGCACCGCAGCCAGGGTCCGGGCAAGGTCCTGCGCGGCATCGCCACCAATCCGCTGATCCTCGGCATCCTGCTCGCGCTGCCGGTGTCGGCGTTCGAGATTCCGCTGCCCGCGGTGGCGATGAAGTCGGCCGGCTACATCGCCGACATGACGCTGCCGCTCGCCCTGTTGTGTACCGGCGCGACGCTGGATTTCCGCAGCCTGCGCGCGGAGGCCGGCAACACCGCGCTGGCCGGCTTCGGCAAGCTGGTGGCGATGCCGCTGGTGTTCACGCTCGGCGCGTGGGCGGCGGGCTTCCGCGGCATGGAGCTCGGCGTGCTGATGCTGATGGCGTCCTCGCCCTCGGCGGCGGCGAGCTATTCGATGGTGCGGGCGATGGGCGGCAACGCCACGCTGGCGGCCAACATCATCGCGCTGACCACGCTCGGCTCGCTGCTCACCACCAGCGCAGGCGTGTGGCTGCTGCGCGGGCTCGGGTTGATTTAGGGCAAAGGCTCGCGGCTTGCGCCGCTCCTACAGAAAACCGCCACGGCCGCAGTCCACTTGTAGGAGCGGCGCAAGCCGCGAGCCTTTTCCGCCCTCCGCCCTCCGCCCTCCGCTTCCCCCTTTCCCCTTTCCGCCCTTTCGGCGCTCATGTGCTTCCCTTCGCCGTCATCGACAGCGCGCGCGCAAGGGTTACGGCTTCGCCGACGCGCGCATCTGCTCCAGACGCCGGCACTGCACCGGCGCGACGTCCACCAGATTGCCGGTCGCCGCGTGGAACAGCGAACCGAGCGCGCGATCGTTCTGCCAGCTCTCGTGCAGCGCGAGTGAGCCGCGCAGGCCTTCGAGCTGCACCGCGTCGGGGGCCGGCGCGGCGAAGTCGAGCAGGCGCAGGTCGCCGTCGGCATCGACCAGTGCCCTGAAGCGCAGCGCGCCGGCGAGGTCGGGCGAGGCGTCGCTCTCGCCGGCGGCAAAGCGGCGGGTCTCGGGCTGGCCGGGGATGCGCCACAGGAAGTCGGGGGTGACGAGCTCGAAGCGGGTCACGCTGCGGCCGTCGGCGGCGAGGCCGAGCAGCAGCCGCGTCTCGTCGGCGTCGTCCAGGCGGGTGCACACGATCAGCCAGGGCGCGGCGGCGGGGCCGGGCGCGGTGCGAAGTGCCGGGCTGTGCTGCGGTGGCGTTTCGGCGTTGCAGCCGGCGGTGAAGGCGAGGCCGACGAGTGCAAGCAGCGTGGCCGCGGCGGTCATGGCCGGCGAGCGCCGGCGCGCAGGAATCGTTCGCATCGGGTTCGTCCGGGTGAGGGGAATGGCGGCATTATGTCCGAGCCCCGGATTCGTGGCCGCATCAAGGTCGCCGGCATGTCGTTGCGCACCGCGCCCATAACAACGGAGCGCATGCTGTCACCACGCCGGGCGGCTTGAAAAGGCCCATCCCGTGGGCTTAAGTTGAAGAACGGACCAAGAACGGAGCGCGCCATGCTGATCACCCGCGACCTGCTGACCCGAATGGGGGCCCCCGGCGCCAATGCCGACAAGTATCTCGATGCGCTGAACGCCGCGCTGGCGGTGCATGGCATCGACACCGAACTTCGCATCGCGCACTTCCTCGCCCAGGTCATGCACGAATCCGGCCACCTGCGGCTGGTCGAGGAAAACCTCAGCTACTCCGCCGAAGGCCTGCGCAAGACCTTCCGCAAGTATTTCCGCACCGATGCCGAGGCCCAGGCCTATGCCCGCAAGCCCGAGCGCATCGGCAGCCGGGTGTACGGCGGGCGCATGGGCAACGGCCCGGAAGCCACCGGCGACGGCTACCGCTATCGCGGCCGCGGCCTGATCCAGCTCACCGGCAAGGCCAACTACCGCAGCTTTTCGGATTGGATCGGGGCCGACGTGGTCGCCAACCCCGACTGGGTGGCCGAACGCTACGCGGTGCAGTCGGCGGTGTATTTCTGGGAGAAGAACGACCTCAACGCCCTCGCCGACATCGATGACCTGGCCGCGATCACGCGCCGCATCAACGGCGGGCTCAACGGCTACGAGGACCGCCACGCGCTGTTGCTGAAAGCCAAGCGCACGCTGGCCGAGCTGGCGGCGGCTGGGGCCGTGGACACCGCGCCGGCGCCCGCGGCGCTGCAACCGACCCACCGTGTCACGGCCACCCAGCTCACCCTGCGCAGCGCGCCGGTGGTGGCCGAGCACACCAAGCTCGCGCTGCTCAACCAGGGCAAGGATGTGCAGGTGCTGGGGGCAGCGTCCGAGCCCGGCTGGGTGCGCGTGCGCGTGTCGCTGAGCGGCCTGCTGCGCGAGGGCGTGGTGGCCGAGCGCTTCCTCGAAGCCCTGCCGCGCACGCGCAGCCGCGGTGCGGCGATCAGCATGGCCGCGCCGGCGCGCGCGCTCCCCGTCCTGCCTGCGGCGCACATGCAGGAAGACCGTGCCGACATCACCCGCCGCGTCGACGGCGGCCGCGCCTACCCGCTCGGCGAACCCGGCCGCCCCGCGCGCAGCGGGCGCAGCGCGGAGCGCCTCGCGCAGTCGGTGGCGGCGATCGTCGATTACCTCGACGTGGCCAACCCGGCGCACCTGCGCTACCAGCCGCGCGCCGGCACCACCTACTGCAACATCTACGCGACCGACTTCGCCTACCTGTGCGGCGCGTATCTGCCGCGGGTGTGGTGGACCGACCGCGCGCTGCTGCGCCTGCGCGAAGGCGAGAAACCGGCGGTGGAGTACGGCCGCACGGTGCGCGAGCTCAACGCCAACGCGCTCCACGACTGGCTCGAGGACTTCGGCCCGGCATTCGGCTGGCAGCGCGAGGTCGAGCTCACCGCGCTGCAGGCCGCCGCCAACGTCGGCGAGGTGTGCCTGATCGTCGCCCGCCGGGTGGACCTCAACCGCCCCGGCCACATCACCGCGGTGGTGCCGGAGACCGGCGACGCGAAGGCGGTGCGCAACGCGCAGGACGAAGTCGTGCGCCCGCTCGAATCCCAGGCCGGCACGCGCAACGTGCTGCGCGCGCCGGCAGCGAACGCGTGGTGGCAGAACCGCCGCTTCCAGTCCTTCGCCTTCTGGCGCCATCCATGAGGGCGCCGCCGCAGGGGCCGGTGCCACGAATCCGGTCGCCGCGGCACTGAAAGCCAATCGAAAGCCCTCCTCCGTATCGTCCGCCTCACCCTGCGAGGCGGCACGTGTCCGCCGCGCAGCGAACACATTCCGATACGGAGGAGATCACCATGCTGCTCAAGAAGACCCTGTTCGCCGCCACCACCGCGGTGCTCGCGACCCTCGCCGCCGGCGTCGCCCACGCCGCCCCCGAAAAACCCGAGTGCATCGCCCCGGCCAAGCCCGGCGGCGGCTTCGACCTCACCTGCAAGCTGGTGCAGAGCGCGCTGCAGAACGGCTACCTCGAGGCGCCGATGCGCGTCACCTACATGCCCGGCGGCATCGGCGCGGTGGCCTACAACACCGTGATCGCCAACCGCCCGGCCGAGGCCGGCACGGTGGTGGCCTTCTCCGGCGGCTCCTTCCTGAATCTGGCGATCGGCAAGTTCGGCAAGTACAACGAGGACGACGTGAAGTGGGTCGCCGCGGTCGGTGCGGACTACGGCGCGATCATCGTGCGCGCGGACTCGCCCTTCCAGAGCCTCAAGGACCTGATCGAGGCCACCCGTGCCAACCCGGGCAAGGTGGTGTACGGCGCGGGCGGTTCGGTGGGCAGCCAGGACTGGATGAAGTCAGCCCTGATCGCGCGTGAGGCGAGCGTCGATCCCAAGTCGATGCGCTACGTCGCCTTCGAGGGCGGTGGCGAGGCGATGACCGCGCTGATGGGCGGCCACGTGCAGGTGTATTCGGGCGACGCCTCCGAAGTGGCGGCGCACCTGAAGGGCGGTCGCGTGCGCGTGCTCGCGGTGCTCGCGCCCGAGCGCCTGCCGGGCGAACTGGCGGCGATCCCGACCGCGATCGAGCAGGGCTACAAGGTCGACTGGACCATCGCCCGCGGCTACTACGTCGGCCCCAAGGTCGCGGATGCGGACTACGCCTGGTGGGTGGCGACCTTCGACAAGATGCTGGCCTCGCCGGAGTTCGACAAGCTGCGCGCCGAGCGCGGCCTGTTCCCCTTCGCGCGCACCGGCGCCGCGGCGACCGACTACGTGAAGCAGGAAGTGCAGCGCTTCAAGAAGCTCGCCACCGAGCTCGGCCTGACCGCGCAGTAATTCCCCAACCAACGCCGCTGGCTGTCCGCCCCCCCGGTTCGATCCGGGCCTGCGGCGGCCGGCGCACGGGAGTTCGACCATGAGTGAAAGAATCTTCGGCGGCGTGCTGCTGCTGGTGAGCCTGGCCGGCATCTGGATCGGCTGGGACCTGCAGGCGCCGATGTCCTACGAGCCGGTGGGGCCGCGCGCCTTCCCGCTGCTGGTGCTGTTCCTGCTCGGCCTGTGCGCGATCGCGCTGATGCTGGAGAAGAAGAGCGACACGGTGTGGGCGCCGCCGCCGGTGCTCAAGCGCATCGGCCTGCTGTTCCTGATCGTGCTCGTCTACGCGCTGCTGTTCGACAAGCTCGGCTTCATGATCGCGACCGCGCTGATGACCGTGCCGGTGGCACGCTTCTTCGGCGGCACCTGGAAGCAGGGCATCGTCGGCGGAATCGGCCTGGGCGTGGGCATGTTCTTCTTCTTCGACCGCCTGCTCGACGTCGCGCTGCCGACCGGGCTATGGCTCAACGGCATCCTGGGGTAAGTCATGGAAACCTTGTCTATGCTCATGCAGGGCTTCGCCGTCGCCGGCACGCCCGAGAACCTGATGATCGCGCTGATCGGCTGCTTCATCGGCACCGTGGTCGGGCTGCTGCCCGGCCTCGGCCCGATCAACGGCGTCGCCATCCTGCTGCCGATCGCGTTCGCGATGAAGCTGCCGCCCGAATCCGCGCTGATCCTGCTGTGCGCGGTGTATGCCGGCTGCGAGTACGGCGGGCGCATCTCCGCCATCCTGATCAACGTCCCCGGCGACGCCGGCGCGGTGATGACCACGCTCGACGGCTACCCGATGGCGAAGAAGGGCCTCGCCGGCCCGGCGCTGTCGATGTCGGCGCTCGCCTCCTTCACCGGCGCCCTGGTCGCCACCATCGGCATCGTCGCCTTCGCGCCGCTGCTCGCCGAGTGGGCGATCGCCTTCGGCCCGGCGGAGTACTTCGCGCTGATGGTGCTGGCGCTGTCCTGCCTCGGCGGCCTGGTCGGCGACTCGCTGCCCAAGGCGATGACCGCCTGCCTGATCGGCCTCTTGCTGTCGACCGTGGGCATCGACGCCAACAGCGGCGTCTACCGCTACACCTTCGACATGCTGCACCTGCAGGACGGCATCCCCTTCATCGTCATCGTGATCGGCCTGTTCGCGGTCAGCGAGCTGATGCTGATGCTGCAGAACGAGCACGCCGCGAGCGAGCCGATCACCATCACCGGCCGCATCCTGTTCAGCATGAAGGAGCTGATGCTGGCGAAGTGGACGATGCTGCGCTCGGCCTTCTCGGGCTTCTTCATCGGCGTGCTGCCGGGCGCCGGCGCCACCATCGCCTCGGCGATGTGCTACGCGATGGAGCGCCGCATGGCGGGCAAGGACCACCAGTTCGGCAACGGCGACATCCGCGGCGTGGCGGCGCCCGAGGCGGCCAACAACGCCTCGGCCAACGGCTCGCTGGTGCCGATGCTGACCCTGGGCGTGCCGGGCTCGGGCACCACCGCGGTGATGATCGGCGCGCTCACGCTGTACAACATCACGCCCGGCCCGACCCTGTTCCAGGACCAGCCGGTGATCGTGTGGGGCCTGATCGCCTCGCTCTTCATCGCCAACGTGATGCTGCTGGTGCTCAACATCCCGCTGATCCGCGTGTTCGTGAAGTTCCTGTCGATCCCCAACTGGCTGCTGGTGCCGGGCGTGGCGGCGATCTCGCTGGTGGGCGTGTATGCGGTGCATGGCACGACCTTCGACCTGATCCTCGGCACCCTGATCGGCGGCGTCGGCTACCTGCTGCGGGTGATGAACTTCCCGATCGCGCCCTTCATCCTCGGCTTCGTGCTCGGCGACATGATGGAACAGAACCTGCGCCGCGCCCTTTCGATCAGCGACGGTGATGTCGGCGTGCTGTTCGCCAGCCCGATCTCGATCGGCCTGTGGGTGGTCGCGCTGGCGATGCTGGTGGGGCCGCGCCTGATGCGCATGCTCGAGCAGCGCAAGGCGGTGACCGCCTGATCGCGAAGATCACCTCCACGGATTCCGGGGTTCTCCTCCCATGACCGGAATCCCCTGGCGCAGCGGGCCCTTCCCGGCCCGCCGCCTTTCGATGAGCGCCTCAGGCCTGACTTTGACACCACCAAGTAACACGTCGCGGCACAAGGCGCGCAGCGCAAGGTGTCCGGCGAGGCCCCGGAATCAGCCGTGTATCTATGCGGGAGTCGGGCTCAGTCGAGCCTGAGGATGGCCGGCGGC
>QXGG01117123.1_pt1 | contig 24223 bp, 37 predicted proteins | sample 1982491 | NCBI WGS metagenome assembly QXGG01 (sample SAMN09924614, study PRJNA488089) | Wastewater metagenome, whole genome shotgun sequencing project. | isolation source: South African research farm wastewater | place: South Africa: Irene, Agricultural Research Council, Animal Production... | reverse complement strand
TCTCGGACGGCGCGCCGCATTGTCGGGATCTGGGCTGGCAGGACAGCAGCGAGAAGTACGCCAATGCCGTGCGGCTCGTGTGCGGCCCGGACGCGCAGATCCAGATGACGCAGACGTGGACGACGGACGGCTGGGCGACCTCGTGGGTAACGGACTTCCCGGCGGCCGGCCCGACGGCCGGCTACTGCACGGTCAACGGCACGTATTACTGCACGGTCGGCACGGGCGCGATGTTCGAGTGGGATGCGCCCACGCACACGCTGTCGGTCGGCACGTATCCGGCACCGGGCTATCCGGCGCTCGTGGCTGGCACGACGATCACGCTGTCGTATACCGCGCAGTTTCCGTTCACAGTGACGGCCGACCTGGGCGTCAGTCCCAAAGTAGAGTATTTGGCCACGGCGCCGGACGTGATCACGCTGGACGCGGCGCAGGCGCTGGCCGACGAGACGCTGAGCCGGCTGGGCGGCTCGCAGAAAACCATCACGTATGTCTCGCTGGACTCCGGGCTGGCGCCTGGCACGGCGCAAGCGATCCAGTTGACGAATCGGGCGATTGACGTTCCGGCAGCGTTTATTCAGACCATTCAGGTGCGGCTCGTCATGGCGACGTGGTGGGAGTACACCGTCACGGCCATTGAGGGCAGCGACTATCTCGGCTCGTATCTGGACTTCTACCGGATCAGCGGCGGCGGGACGGCGGTACTGAGCGCGGCCGAGGGCGCTGCGGTCGGGGCCGTCACGGCGGTGTATCTGGGCGGCTCGCGGTTCCACGCCGTGCAGGTGCCGGAGGCCTAACCGTGGGACTGAAACAGATTCTGAACTGCCGTTTAGGGATTTTTCCGACTACATCCTCGCCACGATTCTGTTCGCTGCAATCGGTCAGCGCAGGGTGGACGACGAGCGCCTCCTATGCTCAAGCCCCGTGGCCGCTCGCCGGAACGTTGCGGCGGCTCTGGATCAAGGCGAGCGCGCCGATCGCGGCTGGACAGGAGTATGTGGTAGAGATCGTTGTGAATGGGGCGGCGTCCGCGCTCGCCGTGACGCTGTCGGAAGGTGACACCGAGGCGAGCGACCTCGTACATGAAGTCGCCGTGGTCGCTGGAGACCTGCTTGCGCTGAAGGTCACTCCAGCCACGACGTTCGGGGCAGACTACCTCCAGATCAGTGTCCAATTCGAAGGCGCCGATTCGAGTACGAGTGGCTATCTGACGCACGGGGGCTACGTCAGCGCGTCCGCGCAATACGCCGCGATCTGGTTCAACGATTATGCGTCGTGGTCGGCGACGCTTGCGGACCGTGTCGCGGTGTCACCGCTGGCCGGGACCATCACGAACCTCTATATCAGTCAGGAGACAAACGCGGGGTGGGCTGCCGGAAGCGGTAAAACGCTGACGATCTATAAGAACGGGGTCGCCCAAGACGGCAGCGGGGGCACCCCTGATACGCGGGTGACGATCCTCTACACGACGAGGACTGGGTACTCCACCTTTAGTCTGTCTGTCGCTCAAGGTGATCTACTCGCGGTGCGACACGAGAACGTCGGCGCGAGTCCTCGCGCCGGGAACATGACGTTCGGTTGTGCGTTCACGGGTGACGCGCCGTCGAAGTACATCGTTGCGCATTATGAAGGCTCGACCCTAGGGAACGGCAACACCAACAGCTTCTTTGGGTATCGCAACAACTGGACGGCGGGCACGTCGTACAGCCTGCTGGTCGGGCCGGACCCGATCACGCTGTCGAACTTCTACGTGAGCTTGACGGCCGCACCGGGGGCTGGTGGGAGTGGCAAAGCGGTAGGGTTCACGCTCTATCGAGATGGAACCCCAACCGATCTTGCGCTCACGCTTTTGGAGGCAGCCACCACTCAGTCGGACAACGTCCACTCCGTCGCCGTCGCCACGGGTCAGACGATCTATCTCACTTGCACGCTGACAAACAGTCCGACGACCACAATGGACCAACGGTGGGCGGCTGCGGCGTGGGTCGATTCTGAACCGACGTGGGTCGATTCTGAACCGACGTGGGTCCCAATCGCGAACTGGGTCGAGCAGGAGATCGCGGGCGAGAGCTTCCCCGGTGGCGCGGCGCGCGTGCTCGGCTACCTCTGGACCGAGGCGTACGGCTCGCCGGGTCCGGCCGTCAAGGCACGGCTCTACAACCTGTCGGACAGCGCGAGCGTCGGGGAGTCGGCGGAGATCCAAAGCGACGAACCCGCCGCCTGCGACTTCTCCGTGACGCTCGCCAGCGGGACGAAACGCTACCGGCTTGAAGTGACCAGCGATCCGGCTGGCGTGGACATTTTCTTCAGCGGCCGAGGAGTGGGACCGTGAGCGCGCAGTCCGGCACGACCTACGGCGACCGCTACGTGCTGACGCAGACGGATCAGACCGTCTACGCCGGCACCGGCTCGCCCGAAGGTGTGCAGACAGGCACCGTTGGCGACCTCTACCTGCGGCGTGACTGCTCGGCGGCGCTCCCGGCGATCTATGCCAAGCTCAGCGGCACGGCGACGACAACAGGCTGGGTCGGCCTCGCCTCGTCCGGCGCGACGGCCTGCACGGCCGTGACGACGGCACGCACGCTCGCGGCGGCTGATGCGGGCGCGGCCTTCACGAACGAGGGCACGGCCTCGGGCGCCACGCTCTACCTGCCACCGGCTGATGCCGGGCTGCTCTATCGGTTCATGGTGGCCACAGCGCAACCGCTCACGGTGGTGGCTGGCTCGGGCGACACGATCCGGCTCGGGACACAAGTCACGGACGCGGCCGGCTCCGTCACGTCCAGTGTGGTCGGCTCGGCGCTGACGCTCCTGGCCATCAGCGCAACGGCCTGGGCGGCGACGGCCCTCGTGGGCGAGTGGGTGCTCTGACATGGCCAAGTACCAGCACGGCGGATTGCCCGCAGGCGTCTGGGAGGACGGCTGTGTCATCCCGCCCTCGGCGATCAACCCGACCGGCCCGTCCGGCTCGATGTCCGTCATCACCTCCACCGAGGGCTACACCGGCTGTTTGCAGGCCGACGCCGTGGGCGAGTCGATGACGGTCAACTTCCAGATCCCGCACTCGTACATGAGCGACACGAACGTCCACCCGCACATTCATGTCGTGCGGAACGACGGGGCGGACAACACCGGGAAGGTCGAGTTTACGGCACGCTTTCGGCATTGCCCGCTACACGGCACGGCCGGCGCGTGGTCGGCCGACATCGCCGGCTCGACAGGAGACGCCCATCCAGCCGATGGCGCAGGTGAGACGGGCCTCGTGTCCTGGGTGCTGGCCTCGACCGACTACAGCTTCGGCATCTCGGACGTGATCTGCTGCATTGTGCAGCGCAGCGGACTCGAAACGGGCAGCGTGGTTATCACCTCGGCCGATCTGCACGTCCAGAAGGCGCAGTACGGCTCGATTGAGGAAGCCACGCTTGGCACGTCGCGCCAGAAAAGCTCACGGGATGCGACGGCACTGACGTTCACGGCGCAAAGCACGCAGCAGGTTGCGGCCGTCTACAGCGGCGACACGCTCGGCCTCGTCGGGGCCGACACCTACAGCCCGTATCGGCCGGCGGTCGCGGACACGCTGACCGTCCGCAGTACAGAACGGGCCACACGCAGTTAGGAGCGACGGTCATGGCGGCGTATGTCACGGACGGCGAGATGTCACGCTGGATGAGCGAGCAACAGGACTTCCGGGCACGGCTGGAACATCGCCTTGGCGCGCAGCACACCGAAGTCGTTGACCGGCTCGACCGGATCGAAACCCAGGTGCGCGAGACGAACGGCCGCACGCGCCAGGCCGAAGCGGACATCGCCGTCGAGGAGCGCGAGATCGAGGCGATCAAGGCCACGCTCGGCACGATGTCCGGCACGATGTCGCGCGCGATAGCCGCCGCGCCGGACGGGCCGTGCTGGCCCGCGCTCACGCCGAAGCAGAAGGCGGCGGCGGGCGGCGGGCTGCTCGTTATCGCCATGCCGGCGCTCGTCGAGATCGTGAAAGGCACAATGGGCTTTCTCCAGTGGGCGGGCGGGATGCGGTAGGCCAGCCATGTGGACACGGACGCTCGGCGCCTACGCCTGCCCGGATGTCGCCGTGACGGCCGACGCCGTGTGGGTCGTGGCGACGGGCGCGCCGCTCCCGCTCTGGCAGTTCGCGCACGACGGCACGCCCCTTGGCACCGCGCACCCGCCCGGCAGCGGCGGGTTCTTCCCGAAAACGGACGGCACGACCGTGCTCTACCACGACGGCGCGGCCTTCCACGCCTGGACGCCGGGCGCCGACCCGGCCGATGTCGGCGTGTCCGGGCAGCCCGTGGGCAACAACCCCACCGGGATCAGCCCGTCCGGCCGCCGCGCCTTTCAGACGCCGGTCGGCGTGGCCTGTGACGGTGTGCGCGTGGCCGACTACCGGCCAACCGGGATCTGGGAAACGCACGACGACGGCACGGTCACAATGATGGATGCCTGCAACCGGCCGGCGTGGGCGCCGGGGGCGGGCGGGTACGCGCATCGCGCCGCCGATCTGGTCGTGGCCGAAGGGCCGGACGGCGGGATTCAGATTACCCAGGACGGCCAGCGGCACCTGCTCTGGCGCGGCACGGATACGAAATGGCCGCGCGTCAGCGTGTGCGGCGACCTCGCGGCCATCGTGTCGTGGGGCGACAACGGCCTGCGCGTCTGGTGCGGCACGCGCGCGGAGATCGCTGCGCTGCCGCTCGACGTGGCGGCGGTCGTCGTGCCGCCGGCGCCGGCCCATCTCTGGGGCTGCGGGTATTTCTTCCGCGACAGCCAGCAGTATGGCGACAACCCGGCCGCGCCCGGCACGCACAGCCTCGTCGTTGACGAACCGCGCGCGCTGCCAGCCGAGCCGCAGCCGGACGGCAGCCTGACGCGCCTGATCCTCGGCCTGCCCTGCCTGCTTCATGAGCAGGTGGCCGCGTGGTGGCCGCTCGTCGATGCGATCTACGTGCCGGCCGAGGCGGGGGTCGAAGCGTTGGAGCAGGACGCGGCGCTGGCGCGCACGATCTGCTCGGCGCGCGGCCTGCCGCCTCGTCCGATCCTGAGCTACACGGGCGCGGCGGTCTACCCGGACGCGCTCACGGACACGGACATCCTCGGCGTGCAACTCTACCTTGAGGCCGGCGAGACGGAGACCGACCTGCGCGCCTATGCCGCGAGCGTGGCGCCGGCCGTGGCGCACCGGGACACGGCGCTCGTCGTGCAAGCCTACGACCGGAACGGGACGTGGACGGGCGCGGATCTGGCCGCGCTCCAGCCTGTGTTCTACGACCTCGCCTGTGCCTGGCCGCGCTGTCGCTACCTGTGCTGGTTCTCAGACGGGCGGCTTGGCGGCACGCGCAGCCATCCCGAGATGCGGCCGTGGCACCTGGCCATCGACGCCGCGCTCAGGCGGAGGACGCCGTGACGACCGAGGACATCATCACGGGCGTGCTGCTCCGGGAGGGATCGACCTACACGGATGACCCGCAGGATCACGGCGGGCCGACGAAGTATGGCATTACGCTGCGCGACCTGCGGACGTGGCGCGGGCAGCCGGGCCTGACGGGCGCGGACGTGGCCGCGCTGACCGAAGCTGAGGCGCGGGCGATCTATCGGCGGCGCTACGTGGCGCAGCCCGGCTTTGACAGCATCGCCGACCCGTGGCTGCAAGCCTGGCTCGTCGATACCGGCGTGCTGCAGGGGCCGCGCGTGGCCGTAAAGCTGCTCCAGAAGGCGGTCGGCGTGGAGACAGACGGCGTGCTCGGGCCGATCACGCGCGCCGCGGCGGCATCGGCCGACCTGGCCACGCTGCGCCGCACGCTGCAGGCCGCGCGGCTCGCGCATCTCGTCGCCGTGGCGCTCTCGGATGTGCCGCCGGACATCATCGTGCATACGCAGCTCAAGTTCTTGAAGGGCTGGATCGCGCGGGCCGCCGCGCTCGGCTGAGGGCCGCCATGCTGACGTCGCCAAACGGCGAGTATGAACTGAAACTCCAGGACGATGGGAACGCCGTCATCTACAGCCGATCCGGCCGCGCCGTCTGGGCGTCGGGCGTCGATCCCGCGCCGGACCCGCCGCCGCCCGTGCCGGACGTGATGCCGCCCGTCGACCTCTGGCCGCGCCTCGGCGCGTCGTACTACACCAGCCTGACCGACCCGCGCGTCAACGTCGGCGACTTCGCCACACGCCTGGCCGACCTCGGCGTGGACCTCACGCGCGTGTGGCTGCTCGACGCCTGGGCTGTCTCGGCCGCCGGCGGGCCGGGCTGCTACGACGGCTCCGTGCCGTGGGTGCGCGGCGCGGACGGGCGCTATGACCTATGGAGCGTCGACCCGCATTACCTATCCCGGCTCCGCCAGTATGTCGAGGCGATGACGGCGCACGGCATCCTTGTGCAGTTGTCCGGGCTGGAGCTGTATACCTGGTCGTCGCGCAAGGCCGGGCTGCTCTGGGTGCCGGACGCCGCGCGCGGGCCGCTGCGCCTGAACCGCCAGGGCGTGTGCTACCGCGACGATGACGCCTTCGACCGGATCGCCCGGCCGGCCGGCGAGGACGCCTTTCTCGAGCACTTCTACAGCACGGTTGTGGCGACCCTCGCGGGCCTGCCCTACACGGTCGAGCTGGGCAATGAGATGCCGGAGAAACCGCTCCATGCCCGGCTCGCCGCCGCGTGGCGCTCGGCCGGCTATACCGGGTCGATCAGCGTGAACCGGCAAGAGGACACGCCGGGGCAGTTCGCCAACATGAAGATCGGCCAGGTCGGCGGCTACGACCGCCTTGCGCTACACGGCAAGCGAGAGCTTGGCTATCTCGACGAGGACTTCCCGGACGAACCGCGCTACCGCACGTTCCGGGCGTTCTACGCCAGCGCACCGGATGTCGGCCGGATCGTGCTGTCGTCGGATGGCTGCCGCACGTCGACGAACGTCGCCGATGCCTACGACTACGTGGCGCTGGCCGAGGTGGCACGCGACATCCTGCGGCGCGGCGGATCGTACGAGCATCAACTGGCCATGAAGCTGCGCGGGTTCACAGACGGCCGGATCGATCTGGCCGACCTGCGCTATGACGCGCCGTTTCTACGGAGCCTACAGGAGGATCGATGATCACACGCGACTCGCTCGTCTGGATCGTCGCGGCGCTCGGCGCGCTCGTGACGTATCTCGTCAACGCCGATACGCCACCGACCGAGTGGCACTATGCCCAGTGGCTGCAGTTCGGCTCGTTCGTGCTGGCCTGGGTCGCCGGCAAGCTGTCGTCGTCCGTGCTGGCCGGCGCGACGACCGATCCGGCCAAGACCGTTTCCAGCCTGGGCGGGCTGCTCAGACTGACGAAGGAGGATTCGTGAGCCTGCGAACGCGCCTCGTCACTCTCGCTCTGCTCCCGGCCGTGGCGGCGCTCGCCCTGGCCGGCTGCGGGCCGAAGGTCAAGCCGATCCTGATCAAAGTCGATACCGGGATCTATACCTCCATCAAGGCCATCCACGAGACGGCCGTCGTGCTCGGCACGGCCAAGGTCATCACGCCGCAGCAGGAACTGGCCGTGCAACAGGCCATCCTGCCCGTGACGCAACTCGGCCAGCAGGCCACGCGCGTGCTCGCCGCGTGGACGAGCGGGCCGACGCCGCCCGAACTCCAGCAACTCGTCACGGAGATGGGCCGGCTCACGCAGCAGATCGCCACGCTGATCCCGATGCCGGATCAGGCCAAGGCGGCGCTGCTCGAGAAGATCGCCATCGCGCAGCAGGCGATTGCCGCGGTGCTACTCATCGTCAGCGCGGGAGGTGCGGCATGACCCCAGCCATGATCCTGGCGTGGGCCGAAGTGGGAGCGCGCCTGATTACCGTCCTAGCGGTTCCCGTCGCCACGGTGATCGGGCTCTTCAAGTCGGCGGGCGGCACGGATGACGAGGCGGCGGCGCTCATCGGCCATTGGGCCACGCTGCAGGCGTCCGTCGAGGCGCGCATCGCGCAGCTCCAAGCGCAGATCGATGCCACCTCGCCACATGCGTAGGCGGGCCGCGCCGGCGCGGGTGAACAACCTCGTCGTGGTGTCCGACCTCCATATCGGCTGTCAACTCGGCCTGTGTGATCCACGCGGCGCCGACCTTGACAATGGCGGGCGCTACCGGCCGTCCGACTTCCAGCGGCGCATCTGGCGCTGGTGGCGTGAGTTCTGGGACGTGTTTGTCCCAGAGGCGACCAAGGGCGAGCCGTGGGCGCTCGTCGTGAACGGTGACTGTCTGGAAGGGCAGCACCACGGCGTCAAGACGGTTTGGTCGTCGAACTTCGCCGATCAGGCGCGGCACGCCCAACTGATTCTGGCGCCGCTCATTCTCGCGTGCGACGGCCGGTACTACCATGTGCGCGGCACGGAGGCGCACGCCGGTCTGAGCGGAGAACACGAAGAACAGCTCGCGCGCGAGTTGGGGGCGATGCCCTCGCGTGCGGGCAACGCGGCGCGTTGGGATTTGTGGAAGTTCGTCGGGCCGTCGCTCGTCCACCTCGCCCATCACGTCTCAACGGTTGGGTCGATGCAGTTCGAGTCGACCGCCGTCCATCGTGAACTGGTCGACAGTTTCACCGAGGCGGGCCGCTGGCATCGGCGCGTGCCGGACGTGATCGTGCGGTCGCACCGGCACCGTTACGTGCGAACAGAGATCCCAACCGCGCGCGGTCATGCGATGGCGGTCACGACGCCCTCATGGCAGGGGAAAACGCCGTTTGTGTGGCGCGGGTCGGGCCGGCTCTCGGAGCCGCAATTCGGAGGGCTCGTCGTGCGACATGCGCACGCCGAGACGTTTATACGCCCGTGGGTGCGGTCGCTGGAGCGGGAGGCGCCGGAATGAGCGGCGAGATCACGCGCGAGGCGTGGCTGGCCGAGTTCGAGCGCGTGCTGCGCGGCCAGCCGAAGGGCGATCCGGGCCTGACAACCTGGGAGTTGATCGACGCGCTCGGCGCGGGCGAGGCGCAGGTCAACCACTGCCTGCGGGCGTTTCATCGCGCCGGGACGTTGCTCGTCGGGCAGCGGCCGGCATGTCGGCGCGACGGGCGGCGATGCCTCGTGCCGTGCTACCGGCTAGAGGTGGGCGCGACGAAGCCGAACCCGGCCGCTCGGAAGCCGGCTCGGAAGCCGGCTCAGAAGTCGGCACAGAAGCCGCTCGTGCGGGCGGCACGGCGGGCGATGCGGCCGACACGCGGGCGACGGGATGGGCAGTAGCACGCCGCCGCCAGGTAGCGATGAGGCGCTGGCGCAGGGCTGCCGGTGTCCCGTGCTCGACAACGGCCACGGGCGCGGGGCGGAATGGCCAGCGCACCGCGGCGGCGTGACGTTCTGGATCGCGGCCGACTGTCCGCTGCACGCACAGGCACAGGCCGCGTTCATTACGAATGGACACGTCCAAACGGCGAATGGACGGATTCATAACGGAGGCCAGGATGCCAGGGAAGAAGGGCGGCGGCCACGCGGCGCTGGCCGGGAAGGCGGCCGTCGCGCCGCACGTCGTCAAGGTGCGGCTCTACCCGCTCGTCGTGGAGGCGATTGAGAACAGCGTGTCGGCTGGCATCCGGAAGCTCTGGAAGTATCACGACGGCACGACGATGACCGAGGAGCAGATGGAGGCCGGCGCGCACCTGATCGTAGACTACGTACTGAACGGCCTGTGTGAGTTGGTCGAGTTGGACCCGGAGGACTAATGGCGACACGCCGCCCGCTGCGCTGGACCGCCCGCACGCTGGCCGAGGTGTATCGGGCGCTGGCCGACAACACGCTGCACGAGCGGTGGATCGACGACGAGCACGGGATTCTCGGCCTACAGGAACAGGGGCGGCTCACCGTGTCCCGGCAGACGATGGCACCGACGATCATTCACGAGTGCTTGCACGCCATCTTTCCGAAGCGCGGCGAGGCGAGTATCGAGCGGACGGCGCGGCTGCTCTACTCGAGGATGTCGGACACGGACGTGAAGGCGCTGGTCGAGACGTGGGACCGGCTGGCCGAGCGCATCGCCAAACCGACCACAGCGGGGGACTAAGGGACAGGCGGCGCGGCCGGACAGGACACGGGGCGGCAGGTGTCAGGCCCGCCGCCCCGGTTGGCCAGGGTATCGCTGGCCGTACTGGCGCCGTCCTCAGTATAACCGAACCGTCAGAACTTTGACACCATGAGCACTTCTCTCAGTCATTGTGGCTACTGTGGCGAGACGCGCCTCGTCGATGTCTACCAGCACGAGCGGTATTGCCGGGTCTGCGGGCGGATCGAACGGCTCGGGCCGCCCGAGGCCGCCAGCGCCACGCTGCGGCCCGATCAGCCGGGCAGGCCCGCGGATGCGCCGGCCGCGCCAGTCGCCTCGCCACGCGCCAGCCAGGCGCCGCCGCGGGCCGTCTCGGGCGCAGGGCGACCTGGGTAACGGCCTGGGTAACGCCGAGGCCGGTTTCATCGGGCTATACGCGGCAACACCCGGCAGACCGCCCGCGGCGTGTCCAGTTGCCGCCATGCGCCAGAACACGCCGTTGCTGTCCAGTTTCGCGGGATCAACGGCAAGTCGGGCCACGCGGGAAGGTGGAGCGGGCTACGGGAATCGAACCCGTCTAGCTGGCTTGGGAAAACTTTACACCTATCACGGTTTCCTAAGGAAAACGCAGATTGGGTAACGCTGTGGTAACGGGCGCGGCCGTTACGCTTCCCGTAACGCCGCCGTGATCTGGCGCGCCGCGTCCCGTTCCACGTCCTCGACAGCGCCAGCCACGTAGCGGCGGCTCGTACGTTCGTCGGCATGGCCGAGCAGGCCGGCGGTGATGGCGAGCGAGTGCGTCGTGCGGTAGACCAGTTCGGCAAACGAGTGCCGCAGGTCGTAGGGCCGCACGTCCGGCGGGATCGGCCAGCGACGGTGCTGTCGTCTGACCTGGCGCACGGCGCGGCGGAACACGATGAGCAGCGTCGAGCCGGCCACGCCGCCCCACGCCTCGGCCGCGGCGAACTGGCGCAGCGCCTCGACGCCCGGTGCGGTGAGCGCCCGGCGGCGCGGGGCTGTGCCTGCGCCCTTCCGGCGGCCCGGCACGAGCAGCGTCTGGTGGCGCAGATCCAGATGTTCGGGACGGAGCAGCCGGATCTGCGCGGGCGCCAGCCCGGTATACGCCATGACGCGCAGCATCGCTGCCGCCTTCGAGGGCGCGCGGGTCGTGGCGCTGGTCGTGCGGCCGGGCAACGCGGCGAGGAGGGCGCGGACGACGCGGTACTCCAGGCCACGCGGGCGTGGTAGCGGCTCGCGTTGCTTCGGCACGGCCCGTACCGGGTTGAACCCGCCCGGCCCGTCGAGCAGCCGGTAGAAGTGCGAGAGCGCCGTGCGATGGCGGTTGACCGTGCCAGCCGCCCACGCCTCGTCATGCTGCCAGCGCAGGAGCGTCGTGGCGATCTCGGTGGGCGTGATCGTGTGACGGTCGCGTGTTGGGCCGAGCGCCTCGCGCCAGCGCAGGAGCTGCGTCGTGCGTGTCTGCGCCGTAGGCATCGCGGCGACGAGCGCGAGATAGCGAGGGATGTCCTCGGCCAGTGTGCCGGGCGTGTGGCCGTCGAGCGCCACGAGCACGCCCGTGGCCCGTTGCCGCGTGCGCCAGGCCACGAGATCGTCGAGCGGCGTCTCGGCCCGGAAGCGGCGCGTGCGGAGGCGGCCATTTACCCGGATGAAGACGCGGTAGCCGTGTCGGTCGCGGTGAACGCCGACCGGGAGTTTCCGCGGGCGTGGCATGGCATCTCGGTGTGAGAGTGCGTGCGACGTTCCTATACGGGACGGCCGAGGCCGACCTCACGCGCGATATACCATCCGGCGTTCCGCATCCCGGCGATTTCCGTCAGCAGATACCAGCGCGCCACGCCCACGTCGTCGCGCGTGAACGGCGCGGGCGCAACAGACGGCGGGCGCCAGGACGAGGCCAGGATCAACTGCCAGGACTCGGGCAGGCCGGGAATGGGCGCGAGGAGGACGCTGCACCATTCGCCGGCCTGGTTCTTGAGCAGCACGTCGAGCGTCGGGTCGGCGGGCGCGGCGAACGGGTCGGCACACTCCACGGTGAGCACGCGGCCCGAGGCGTGGCGCGTCACCGTGGCGGGCGCGTCCGGCGGCGGGCCTTGCGCCGGGAAGCGGAGCGGGAGCGGGCGGCGACGAGACGCCATCGTGGAGGTGCCTACAGTCTACGCCGTACGTTGACGAGCGGCCATCCGTGATGATGGCGCAGCCGCCAGCCCGACATCGAGACAACCCCTTCCGGGTGTGACCCTACGCCCGCCGCTTCTCGCGCGGGGGGGCCAGTGGGTCGGGCTCCGCGCGAACTGCCAAACGCGATGAGTCGAGGGCCGCGAGCTGGCGCGCCACTTCGCGCGCAATGGCCGCCTGCACGTCCTCCGGCACCACGGCCGGATCGTAGCCTAACAGCCAGGCGGGAGACACGTCGAGCGCGACCGCAGCCTGATCCACGTAGTCGAGTTTCCAACTGCTACTCCCGCGCAGCAGGCGGTTGACCGTCGTTTGATCCCGCTGAATCGCTTTGGCCAGCCACTCGGCCGACCGTCCCTGTCGGCGCAGTTCGGACTTGAGCCGAACAGCCACCTCGTCCCGCAACGCCATGCCGCCACGATCCCGCAAACGCCTGCGAGGCGCAAGGGCAAACCGCCATGTGTCAAAGAGTTGCAGACTTTCTCGCCTGAGGCTGGAAAATCTGCTTGACATGGTGGGAAAACGGCGTATCTTTGAGACTGTATCGGGCAGCACGGATGCAGGACGCAGCCCGAGATGAGGCGCGAGATGGACAGCATCACCGTCCGTAGACTCGCGGCCGTGAGGATCACGATGGCAGGTGGCACGAACGAGGTCGGCGTTCTAACACAGCGCGAGGCCGCGCGCCTGTTGGGCGTGTCGCCGCGTGGCCTGCGGCTGGCCATTCGCAACGGCACACTCCCGTTGCAGGCCGTGCCGTGGAACAAGTGGAAGGCGCTGTATCTGCGCTCAGACGTGGAGCGGATCTTGAGTGGCCAGCGGCGCACCGCGCGCCGGCCGGCCGCGTAACGAGCGGGGGGGGCGGGAGCGCCAGCGATGACTGACACAGAGGGCTCCGTGCCGGTGCTGATCCGTGACAGGGAAACGCCGAGTGTTTCGGCGTGGCGCTCCCGCCCGCTGGGTACAGAAAACAGGCCGGCGCTCAGAACGCCGGCCCCATCAGCCATGACGGAGGTAACACCATGGCCAACGATCAGATCGTAGCACAGGCGGCGCTGCACGGACGTATCCGCGACCGCCTCAGCGAACTCCGCGCCGCCGCGACCGAAGCGGCCGACCGGCCGCGCCAGTTCAGCGACCCTGACTACACGCTCCGTGTGCTCGACCAGACGGTGGACCTCATCGTCTCCAACTTCCAGGGCAGCCCTCTCACCTGCCACGACTGCGACGAGCCCGTGCCTGCCTACCGCGCGCAGACCTGGGACCGCACGGGCGATCCCGTCGTGCTCTGCCGCGCCTGCTACGCCGACCGCGAGGACTTTCTGGGGTGCGACCGCGACAGCCACGGCTGCGGCTACTGGCTCAAGTAACACCCGGACACACAGGACACAGGAGAACGGTGATGGCGTTCATTCTCAGCGCGACCAAGAAAGATTGGGTGCCGGCCCCGGAAGGCTTGCATCACGCCGTGTGCGTGGACATCCACGACCTCGGCATCGTCGAGACCAAGTTCGGCTTGAAGCCGAAGGTCGACATCTGGTGGCAGATCGACGAGCTGAACCCGGAGTCGGGCAAGCGGTACGGCGTGCGCGCCCGCTTCACGGCGAGCCTGCATGAGAAGGCGTTACTGCGCCAGATGCTCGAGACGTGGCGCGGGCGGAAGTTCTCGGCCGACGAACTCAAGGGTTTCGACCTCGAGAAGTTGTTGGGCGCGAACTGCCAGGTGCAGATCGTTCACACCACCACGGACGACGGCACGGTCTGGGCTGACGTGAAGGCGGTCGTGCCGGCGCCACGCGGCGCGGGGAAGCTGGAGCCGGAAGCCGGCTACGTGCGGCTCAAGGACCGCACGAACGGCCACGGTACGCAGCCGACTGCGGGCGCGTCGGAGATGGCCGACGAAGATAGCGTGCCTTTTTAGCGGGAGGCCACCATGCGCCGTTACCGACAGCCGACTGATGAACGGACCGAGGCGTGGGCCGATGAGGCCGCGCGCGACCGGGACGCGCAGGACGAGGCGCGGCGCACGGCCGTCCTGATGCGCGAGGACTGCGGCCGGTGTGGCGGGCCGGTCGTGCTGACGCTGGCCGCACACGACGCCGCAAAGGGGCGCTACCGCTGCGCCGCCTGCGACCACGCGGCGTGAGAGACACCATGAGCTACAACAACGAAGCGATCCTGCCGGTCGTCGTTGACCTCGAAACGGTGTCACATGACGCCGCTTCGGACTACCTGGAGCCGGCCAGCGCGCCGGCCAACTACAAGGACGAAGCGAAGATCGCGGCCTACATCGCCGAGGCCAAGCAGAAGGCGCTGGACAGGGCCGCGCTCGACCTCGACCTGTGCCGGATCGTCGCTCTCGGGTTCCATCTCGGCTTCACCGACGCGCCGCCGTCCGTGTTCCTCGGCCAGGACGAGCACGAGGAAGCGCGCGCGATGGAGTTGTTCTGGTCGACCGTGGCCGACCGGCCGCTGCTCGGGTTCAACATCCTGCAGTTCGACCTGCCGGTGTTGATCCGGCGCTCGCAACTGCTCGGCGTGTTGACGCCGCCGCTGCAGCTCGGCCGCTACAAGCACCCGTCCGTGATCGACTTGATGCAAGTGCTGTCGTTCGACGGGCTGGTGCAGCCGCGCGGCCTGCAGTTCTACGCGCGCCGGTTCGACCTTGTGACCGACCCGGACCCGCACACGGGTGCGGACATCGCCCGGCTCGTGGCGGCGGGCGACTGGGACGCCGTGACCGACCACTGCCGGCGCGACGTGGCGACCACGCGCGCGCTGGCGCGGCGTATCGGCCTGTTGCCGGCCGCGGCCGAGACGACAGCGGTTGACGGGAGGGCGGCATGACCGGCCTGCGCACGTTCTTCGCTCAGCTCGGCGCATGGCTCGGCCGCCGGGATCGTGGCCCGGCGCCGCGCCGCCGCACGTTCGAGCACCGCCCGTGCGCCTTCTGCGGGCGCACCGTGGCGCACACACGGGAGGGACTGGCGTGGCGGCACCGCTGCGCGGACGCGCCGCACGAGAAGGTGCCATGACCGGCGTGCTCGTGGTGCTCGCCGTGGTCGTGGCCTGTGGCGCCCTCGCTGCGCTGGGCCTGTGCCTGATGCACGGCGCGCTCGCCGAGGACGACAGGCCGCACGAGGACGAGGACGGATGGGAGATCTGAGATGCCGGACAACGCCTTCGACCTACTGCTGCACACGGATGCCGGGATGCGCTTGGCGGGCGTGGCGTTCCTCGCCGGCCAGATCCTCGGCATGATCCTGCTCGCCGCCTGCTGCTGGCGGCGCCTCACGCACACGGATGGCGGGCGGCTGCGCCTCTACCAGGCGACCGTCGACGATCTGCACACACATAACACCTGCCTGCTCGAGCGCGCCGACGGCTTGGCCCGCGAGGCCAGCGAGAAGCAGCGCACGATTGACGAGCAGACGATCCAGATCGGCGGGCTCTACAAGGACCTGAACCGGATCAGCCGGTTGTATGTCGAGCAGGCCGAGCGTCTGCACCAGACGACCGCGCCATCCAGCGGTTACACCGCGCCCGTGCTCAAGATGGCGGCGTCGTCATGACGCAGCCGACGCTGTTTGACGCGCCCGTGAGTCTGTCCAGCCGTTCCGCCGCGATGCCCCTGCCGAGCGTCTACGCCGCCCACGCGGCCGAGACGACGGCCGAGGCGGGACGGCTGGCCAGCGCCGCCGACCGTGTGCTGGCGGCGCTGCAGACGGGGCCGCAGACCAACCTCGCGCTGATTCGGATCTGCCAGCGGATCAGCGGCCGGATCTACGACTTGCGCCGCCGCGGCTACCTGATCGACGTCGATCCGCTGGCGCCTGGCATCTTCCTCTACACCTTGCGCGGCCGGCGCACGGCCGCTACGACGGAGGCCGCATGAGACGCGCTGCCTACCGCACGATCCACCACGGCCACGAACGCCTGCGCGTGCCGGCCGCCTGGGATGCCTTCCGCTGGCACGACCGCCTGTACCGTCTGCAGGACGGTGCGGTGGAGTACTACAGCGAGACGGCCGGGCGTTGGCTCACGTCCATGCTCATCACGTCCAGCGCACCCGCCGGGCGGCGGGCCGCATGAGGCCGCTGCTGTGCTGGCTCGGCGCGCATGAGGACGTGCGCGTTCACGCGCCGCATCGCGTCTACCTGCGCTGCACCGTCTGCGGCCGGGAGACGCCCGGCTGGCGCGACGATGACCCGGACGTGGCCCGGCCCACCGTGCGCTACGCCACGGCCGACGCGCGGTACAGCCCGGCCACACCCAAGCGGCGCCGCCTCACCGTCGTGGCCGGCAAGGCCAGGAGGACGGCGTAGATGACGAGCGACGGCATCACGCTCGACAACTACACCGAACGTCTCCGCGAGTTCTCCTGCCCGATGTGCGCACGTTCCGGCGCGTTCTTCCAGACGTTCCGCAACTCCAACAATAACGGCGTCGGGCTCGTCTGTCCCTGCGGCCGGCAACATCCGGCCAGCAAGCTCGGCATCTACTGGCTGCGACAGGGCGAGCACGGGCAGCGTCCCAAGTCGCACGAACGGCTGGCCGACACTTGGGCGCGTGGCGGCGAGCGGTGCTGGCATTGCGGTGCCCCGCGCGACTGGCTTGAAGCGCACGGCGTCGGTCGCCACCAGCATCACGCGCATCCTTACGTTGAAGAAGGCCACGTCGGCCCGCTCATCCCGCTCTGTGCGACGTGCCACGAACATGCGAGCGCCCAGTATCGCTTGATGCGCCGTCTCGTCGAGGCGTGGAGGGCCAGTCGTGCCGACCATTCTTGACGCGGCGCGTGACGCCTATGCCGCGGGCCTGTGCATCGTGCCGCCGCGCGAGGACGGCTCCAAGCGGCCGGTCGGATCGTGGGCGCCCTACCAGACGCACCGCCCGGACAAGGCCACACTGCGCGGTTGGTGGGGGCCATCGGCCGGGCTCGGCGTGATTGCCGGGGCCGTCAGCGGCGGGCTCGAGGTGCTGGAATTCGACGACAGCGAGACGTACCGGGCCTATCTGGATGTAGCGCGTGCCAGCGGCATCGGTGATCTGGTTGACCGACTGGAACAGGGCTACGTTGAGGATACGCCATCGGGCGGCGTTCATTGGCTCTACCGGTGCGCGGAGATCGACGGCAACACGAAGCTTGCCACGCGGCCCGGCGCCCAATCTGGATTCGTCGACACGCTCATCGAGACACGCGGCGAAGGCGGCTACTGCATCCTCGCGCCGTCCGGCGGGCCAGTGCATCCGACCGGACAGGCCTACGTACTGCGCGCCGGGTCGTTCGCCACAATCCCCACGCTCACGTCTGACGAACGGGCGACCCTTCACATGCTGGCCCGCACGTTCCACGTCGGACAGCCCGAAGCCGCGCCCCACGCCAAACTGGCCGAGACGCAAGCCGGACGGCCTGGCGATGCCTTTGCCGCTGTCACGACATGGCGCGATATCCTCGAGCCGGCGGGATGGGCACCCGTCCTGACGCGCGGCGGCACAGACTACTGGCGGCGACCGGGTAAGGAACGGGGCATCTCCGCGACGACAAACTACGGCGGCAGCGACCTGCTGATTGTGTTTTCGACTTCGACGCCATTCGACACCGGACGCGGATACGGCAAGTTCTCGGCCTACGCCAAACTCTTCCACGCGGACGACTACGCCGAGGCGGCCCGTGCGCTGGCCGGACTCGGGTATGGCGAGCCGGCCACAGGAGCGCACGCGAGCCCGGATAACCCGCTGGCGACAGACGCCTCTACGGCCTCGCCTGGGCCTGATAGCAAGGCTGCGAAGGCGCCGCCCATCGTGCCGATCCGCGCCGCGCTCACGGCTTACTGGGCTCGCGTGACTGAAGGCCCGCCGCCCGTCGTGCCAACGCCCTTCTCTGATCTGAACTGGCTCTTCAATGGTGGCTTCGCGCCGGGCGAGTTGATCTTCATCGGTGCGCGGCCGGGCGTGGGCAAGACGGCGCTGGCGCTGGAGTTGGCCCGCTATGCCGCGCGAACGGTGCCGACGCTCTTTGTATCGCGCGAGATGGTGCTATTCGCCCTGATGCGCCGTCTGCTCGCGCAGGACGCGCGCGTGTCGGCCTCGGCGTTGCGCCGACACGAACCGAACGCCAACGAACAGATCCGGGCGCTCGCCTCGATGGAGCGCATGAAAGACCTGCTGCTCTATCTCACAGACGCGGCCTCATCCTTGACGGACATCCGGCGACTGCTGGACACCCCGCCGCCGAACGCCGCGGCGTGGGGCTTGCTCGTCGTGGACTATCTCCAGCTCGTGCGGGCGCCAGCAGACATCAAGGATCGTCGGCTCCAGGTCGAGGCCGTGTCGCTTGGGCTCAAGGGCATGGCGCTTAGGCACCATCTGCCTGTGATCTGTCTGACCTCCCTACGCCGGCCGCAGCAGGGCAACGCGCGGCCGACCACGGCCGACCTTCGGGAGTCCGGCGAGTTGGAGCACGACGCCGACCTGATTCTTCTTCTCCATAAGCCGGACGAGCACGGGCTGCTTGTCGAGGTGCATGTTGCCAAGAACCGGGACGGCGAAACCGGCAACCGAACGCTGGTCTTCGACCCGCAGTTCGTCTCGTTCGCCCAGATGGAGCGTGCGTGATGGCTCGCGCCCGGATGATTTCCTGCTCGCTCAGCACGTCAGAACGGTTCGCCAAACTGGGCGAGGCAGGTGGCGAGTTGGGCGAGTTCGCCCAGGCGCTCTATATGTTGATCGTGGTGCATGCCGACGACTTTGGACGCACGCAAGGCGATCCATTTAGCATCAAATACCGATCATTCCCTGCGTCACCACGTTCTATCGAACAATTTGAACATGTGATCGAATTGATGCATCAGGTCGGGCTTGTGGTGCGGTACGCCGATGACACAACCGGGCGTAAGTATCTCGCTATTAACGACTTCGACCAGCACCAGCAGGGCTTGAAGAAGCGTACGAAAAGCCGGTTTCCGGAACCGCCTGGAAATTCCTGGAATTTCACGGGAATTCCTTCTGAAGAGAAGAGAAGAGAAGAGAAGAGAAGTACCCCCTTACCCCCTATCGAATCGAACGAATCGAACACGTCAAATCAACCGTCTCGCTCATCCAGGCGACGGGCCTCGGCCGGCTTAGATGCGTCGGCCGTGCTTGAAAGCTTCGACGCCTTCTGGACGGCCTACCCGAAACGTCAGGCGAAGCAGGCGGCGCTCAAGGCCTGGCGCCACCTCGCGCCGGACGCATCGCTTCTGGCGGCGATCCTGGCGGGCGTGTCGAAGCAGGCGGCCACGCCGGACTGGCGCAAGGCGGGCGGGCAGTTCGTGCCGCTGGCCTCAACGTGGCTGCACGGACGTCGGTGGGAGGACGAGGTTGGCGCTGGCGGCCAGGCGGTCGAGCCGATGGGCTACGTCCACGAGGACGGCTGGCAGCAGACCTGTGATTGGTGCAAGGCCGCCTTCGATCCGGGCCGGTATCCGGACGGATCGTTCTTGCGGGTGCATTCCTGTCCGTCGTGTCGGCGCAAGGCGGCCGATGTTGGGTCGGAGGCGCGTCGTGGTTGAGCAGGGCGTGTATGTCCGGCTGGCCGGGCTGGTGGTGGTGTCCGGGCTGCTCTGGGCGCTTGGCGTGGCGGTCGCGCTGTGGGCGCGGGCGCGGCGGAGGGCAGCGTGAGACGTCCGGCGCGGCGTGGCGTGCGGGTGCCGGAAAAGGCCGTGCAGCAGCAGATTGTGACGCTGCTGCGAACGGTTGGGTGCGCCGTCTCCGTGCTCGGCACGCGCCGGCCACGTGGCGAGTATCAAGGCACCTGCCAGTCGCCGGGCCTGCCGGACGTGTGGGCGTGGCTGCCGCGCGGGATCGGCGGGCTCTGGGTCGAGGTGAAGGCCGAGGGCGGGCGGTTGCGGCCGGCACAGGCGGCGTTTCGGGATGCGGCCGTGGCGGCCATCGCCGCGGCGGACGCGGCCGGTGCGCCGAAGGTCGGGCGCGTCTGGTATGTGACGGGCGGGCTGGACGCCGTGATCGCCGCGCTGATCGGCCTGGGCCTGCTCACGGCCGGCCAGGTGGCGCACTACCGCGTGCCGTCCAGCGTGGCGCCGGACGGCGAGACGGCCGGGACGGAGGGAACAGCATGACGGCGGTGTTGCTGCTGGTGTGCGGCGTGCTGGCGGGCGCGCTGGCCTTGACGGGGTGGCTGCTGGTCATTGTGGTGGCGAGGCTCAAGGCGCTCGAGGCGGCGCGGCCGGCTGAGCCAGGGCGGCCGGTGCGCCTGACGGTCGTGCCGGTCGATCCGGGGCGGGTGCGGGCGGCCGAGGCGCAGGCGGCGCATCTCGCGCCGGTCTTGCGGGCGCAGGTCGAGCGGCACACGGCGACGAAGCCGGGCGGGCCGGACACGACGGACACGACAGGAGGCACGGCGGCATGACGGGACAGACGCTTCTCGTGACGGGCGGGACGGGGTTCTTCGGCCGGGCGTTCACGCGCTACGCGCTGGCGCAGGGCGCACGGCGGGTGATTGTGTATTCCCGCTCGGAGGAGAAGCAGCGCGCGATGCGCGTGGCGATTCCCGATGACCGGCTGGACTTATTCCTCGGCGACGTGCGCGACCGTTTGGCGCTACGCCGGGCGCTGCAGGCCAAACATCTTGATGGGGTCGTGCATGCCGCGGCCCTAAAACAGATCCCGGCGTGTGAGCGGCAACCGTTGGAAGCTGTCAAGACCAACGTGTTCGGGTCGGTCAACCTGATCGAGGCAGCGCTGGACGTGGGCGTGCCAAAGGTGTTGGCGATCAGTAGCGACAAGGCGAGCCAACCACTTGGTCTCTACGGGGCCACAAAGTCGGTAATGGAACGTCTGATGGTCGCGGCGAACGTGCAGAGCGGCACGCACGGGACGAGGTTCGCGTGTGTCCGGTACGGAAATGTCCTGTTTTCCACGGGCTCTGTGCTGGAGGTGTGGCGCGCACAGGTTGCGCGTGGCGAAGCGATCACTGTGACAGCACCAGAGATGACGCGGTTCTTCTGGACGGTTGAGGACGCAGTAGCCTTCACGGCAAAGGCCTTCACGGCGATGAGCGGTTCAGAGATTTTCGTCCCACATCTGCACGCTTGTCGGATTGGCGACATTGCTGACGCGGTGAGTCAGAACCAGATCGTGACGGGGATTCGGCCGAAGGAAAAGCTCCACGAGATTCTGATTGCGCCCGAAGAACCGGCGCGAAACGACGGGTGGGCATGGGTCGTCGCCGAGGGAAACCCGCTGTTCGGACACGCCTATAGTTCGGACGGTGTTCCGCGTATCCCAGCAACGGAGGTGATTAACTGATGGCCCCGCGATTCAAGGAGTGCAATCGAATTAGGCGGCGGCGAGGGTCGGCCTACGAAACACTGTGCGAATGGGTACGGTCGCGTGACCGAGCGGGATGTTGGATTTGGCCGTTCAAGTGCAACTACAACAGGTACGGCGTGGTCTGGATTCCCGAGCGACACGGGTATGTCACGGCGCATCGCGTTGCCTACATCCTCGACCACGGATCGATTACCAACCAGGCATGCCATCGGTGTGACAACCCGCCCTGCTGTAACCCAGATCATGTCTTCGACGGGACACAGCGCGAGAACTTGGAGGACATGCGCCGCAAAGGGAGATACCCGGCCGTGGTCAACCATCCTCGCGGCGAAGATAACCACGGTTCCAAGTTAACCACGGCTCAAGTGATCGCAATCCGATCTGACGCGCGTCCTTGCCGCGTCATTGCGAACGCATTTGGCATCAGCCGCAGCGCTGTCTGGGGGATTCGTGGGCATCGTTCGTGGAGGCACGTCGCGTGATCCCGCGTGACCGGCTCGTGCTCGGCACGGCGAAGTTCGGACTGCCGTGGTATGGCTACGGTTCGACCTCGCGGCCGACCGCGCACGATGCACTCGCCATCCTGCGCCATGCCTGGGAGGCCGACGTGTGCCACTACGATACCGCTCTCGGCTACAGCGATGCGATGGCGCTGCTCGGGGCGGCAGACATCCCACTGTCCACCTGGATCGTCAAGGCGCGTCTGCCGTTGCGCGTGCGCGATGGCTGGCAGCACGAGGCCGCGCTCGTTCACAACCCGAGCATCGTCGAGATGCGCCATCTGCGGCACGCCACAGGCGTGTCCGTCTACACCGTAGCCGAGGTAGCCGAAGCACGCCGGCTCGGCCATGCGCCCATCCAGGCTCCGGCGTCCTGCCTGAACCCGCCGGTCGAGGTTGAGTATGCCCGTGCGCCGTTCCTGCAGGGCGTGGTGCTGCGCGAGCCCGGCCGTGCGCCAGCCGCCCTGCAGACGGCCGTGGCAGCCTTCCAGCGCCTTGCGGACGCGGCCGGCGTGTCGCGCGTGGCGCTGGCGCTGCACGCCGCGTGGCGGCGCGAGGACGGCTTCCTGGTGTTCGGCGTGTCGAGCGTGGCGCAGCTCGACGCCGTGCTGGCCGCGGCCGAGCAGGACGTGCCAGCCGAGGTCGTGCGGGACGCGCGGGCGCTCGGCCGGACGGTGGACGCGACGGCGGCGCTGCCGTCGCTGTGGAGTGCAACGTGATGGTACGCGATGAGACGCGGCGTTACGCCGAGTCGGCCCGGCTGTATGACGATGCGCGGCTGATTGCCGGGCGTAGCCTGACGCGCTCGAAGGCGCCGGGACGGCTGGCGCCGCGCGGGGCCGGGCCGCTCTACGCCTCGCGCGGCCACGGCGCCACGCTGGTGGACGTGGACGGCCACGAGTATCTGGACTTCCTCTGTGCGCTCGGGGCGATCTCGCTCGGCTATGGCGTGGCGACGGCGCGGCGGCAGCGGGTGATCCGGGACGGCGGCGGCGGCGTGCTGTCGCTGCCGACGCGCTGGGAAGGCGAGGCGGCCGAGGCGCTGGTCGGGACGTGCGCGCCGTGGGCCGAGTCCGTGCGGTTCGTCAAGACGGGCTCGGAGGCCACGCACGCGGCGTATCGGATCGCCAAGGCGGCGACGGGGCGGCCATACGTGCTGATGGGCGATTGGGCCTATCACGGCTGGCAGGCGTGGAGCGCACACGACGCGCTCGGCCGGGCCATCGACGAGGCCACGCTGGCGTATCCGCACGGGGCCGATCTCGGCCGCTGGATCGAGCAGCACAACCTCAGCCCGCACGCGCTTGCCGCCGTGTTCTGGGAGCCGCACCGCTGGGAGCCGACTGATCTGGCCTGGCTGCGCGACACGCGCGCGTGGTGCCGCCGCCACGGCATCGTGTTCGTCGCGGACGAGATGATCTACGGCGGGCGCTGGCGGAAAGGCGGCGCGTCCGAGTGCTTCAACGTGCAGCCCGACCTCGCCTGTTTCGGCAAGGCCATCGGGAACGGCGCGAGTGTGGCGGCCGTCGTCGGCCCGGCCGCGCTGCTCGAGGCGCACGGCGAGATGGTGAGCGGCACCTACTCGGGCGACGTGACGGGGCTCGCGGCCGTCTGCGACACGCTGGAGGTGTACCGGCGCGAGGACGTGATCGGCACGTTCTGGGCGCGTGGCCGGGCGCTCCGGCACGGGCTGGACGCGGCCGTGGCGGCGCATCCGGGCCTGAGCGCGTCCGTCGAGGGCGCAGGGGACGTGCATCTGCGCGTGCGGTTCGAGCAGCCTGAACGGGCGGCGGCGTTCGCGGCGGGCATGGCGGCGCGCGGGCTGATCTGGCACCGGGACGTGGTGAACGTGATGTGGAAGCACAGGGCGGCGCACGTCCAGCGGGCGTTCGAGGCGGCCGAGGCGACGTTGGCCGAGATGGAGGGTGCGGCATGACGCCGGAGGGACGGATCGCGCGGGTGCTGGATGTGCTGGCCTATGGGCTGCTCGTCGCGGCGCTGGCGCTGGTCGTGCCGTGGACGTGGCGGCATCTGGGCGCGGCCGTGCTGGCGCTCGCGGCCGTCCGGCTATCGCTGGCATCGTGGGCCGTGGCGGTGCAGGCCGCGCAGGAGGGACGGCGATGATCCTGGCGTTCTGTCTGGTTGTGGTGCTTGGATGCACGGCCATCAACGCCTACGAAGGCAACGGC
>QXGG01363159.1_pt1 | contig 24401 bp, 27 predicted proteins | sample 1982491 | NCBI WGS metagenome assembly QXGG01 (sample SAMN09924614, study PRJNA488089) | Wastewater metagenome, whole genome shotgun sequencing project. | isolation source: South African research farm wastewater | place: South Africa: Irene, Agricultural Research Council, Animal Production... | reverse complement strand
GGGGAATGCGACCGTGCCGGCGGACTTTCGTAGTCAGTATTCCGGGATGCCAACCTGTTGCCAATCAGACAGCCAATGGGGTGGCACACGGTGTCACACCCAGTCACAGGACCATGTATATTTCTTAACGAAATCAGCACATACCACTAACCGAAAGGTCCCGTAATGAATCTACGGATCAGAAGGTTAGGGGTTCGAGTCCCTTCGAGCGCGCGAACAGAAAACGCTTGTAGGCATGGCCGATGAGAGAGTTTCTTCGACGCAGGGTTGAAGCTGGACTCACCTCAGATTGATCTTTCGGGACATCTGCCTGCCTCGGAGTTTTGTTGCTCGGGTGTGTCGTGTCGCAGATGTAGTTTTTTGAGGTGTCGAGCAACAACCGCACCCGGATCCTTGATCTTGCTGTAACCGCAGTCGATGTCGGCGGCGAAGCGGCCATCAGGGTCAACGATCTTGCTGCCGAAGCCGGCGTTACGCCTCCCGCGTTGTATTACCACTTCGGGAGCCGCGACGGTCTGGTCATTGCTGCGCAGGTCGAGCGTTACACCCGTCGCACGTTCGAAGACATCGCCAGGATCGGCCGCGCGGTCGAGAAGTGCACATCTGCTGATGAACTCCGATCAGTGCTGGTCATCACTTGGACTCGTTCACTCGCCGAACGAGCCCAGAACCGCTGGATGCGTACGAGTGCTCTCGGCAGTGCGTACGCCCGACCCGAGTTGGAAGCGGCAATTGCGAAAGCTCAAGACGACATCGTTGTTGGACTGAGCAAGATTCTCGAACCTTGCCGAGAGCGAGGGTGGTTCCGGCCTGGGATCGATCTCATGTCGACCATCGCGTGGCACCACGGTGTGCTCATCAGCAGAGTTCACATCGAACGAGGCCAGAAGCAAGTCGATCCTGCAGAGTGGGACCGTCTCACGCTCGAAGCACTCGTTCACGCGTTCTTCGGCTTGTGATATTGCGTACATTGTCTTCATGGATGAGCCAGCGTTGACCCTCGAGGGACGTTCTCCGGCAGCGCGTCGGCGAAAACGTGAGCGCCTCGAACTACATCCCACTGCGAAACTCCTGCTGGACACAGCGGTCGATCTTCTCGACACCGTCGCCGTTGACCGGCTGACGATTCAGATGGTTCTGGAAAAATCGGGTGTTTCCTATGGATCGCTGTATCACCATTACGCCGATATTTCTGACCTCATCGAGCAGGCGATCGAACATCGGTACTCTCGCCGGTTGAAGGAATCGCTCGAGTCGATTCGCCTGTTGCTTCGATCCGAAGATTCAGCCAACTTTCGTCGCGAGGTAGAAGCTCTGATCATGCGTTCTTCTGAGGCCAGCCTACGTAGGAATCGGTTGGAGCGCATCGAAGTTCTTGGTGCTCTTCATGGCAGGCCGCGGCTCGTCGAGCGCATCGCACGCGTTCAACAGTCCATCACCGATGAGTTCGCCTCTCTCTTGAGAGAATTCCAGCGGAGGGGATGGTTGCGAGGGGATATCGATGTCGTCACTTTGGCGGGCTTCATCCAGGGAGCTCTGCTCGGGCGCGTCGTCGATGACGTATCAGAACGTCCCGTCGACAACGACCTGTGGGGTTCGGTCGTCCTTCGGGCTTTGAGTTCCGTTCTTTTCCCTGATTGACGCTGTGTTTCGCGAAGTGCCTTCGTCACACTCTTCTGCAACCGATACACCAATACGCTTGTCGGTATGAGAAAACCGCTCACCGTTTTTGTTCTCGTATCAGGAACCTTCTTCGTCTCGGGACCGCTGTCGTCGGTGTCTGCAGCCACGAACGAAGAGATTGCACGAAGCCTTCTCGACGAAGCTGGGCAAGCACTCGGCGTCGACATCACCGACCCCGATCTGATCGCAGAGCTGACTGATGGTCTTGCGTTCGCAATCGAGGACGGATCGATCCCGCAAGAGATCGTCGATGAGATTGGTAATGCCATCGACTCGGGCACCGAACCGGAGAACCTGGAAGAGGTTCTGGATGTCAACATCATCGACCAGATCGCGAACTGGGAGGAATATGCCCCGGAGTTCCGGGAGAACTTCGAAGAGGTTCGTGCCGAATTTCAGGCGTGTCGCGAGGCTTCGGCAAATGCCAGTGAATGTGCCCGAGGGCTCGGGTTCAAGATGCAGGTGGCATCCGCTGAAGACTCAATGACGCGCATTGCCCAACTGCAACAGCAACTCATCGATGGCGGCGCCGAACTCACGCCAGAGGAGTTGGACGCGATCGCAGCCGAGATTGCCGAGTTGACGGCCAAGGTGGAGCGAGCTGAAGCGAAGTTGGCCGGACTGGACGAATCCGATCCTGCAGTTCAAGAAGCCAAGAACAAGATGGCTCGCATTCGCGAGGGAATGGCTGAAATGGATGAACCCATTGGTGCTCAGGCCGTGAACTCTGCGGGATCTTCGGCAGGAAAGGGCAATGCCAACGCTGGTGGAAAGGGCAACTCGAACTCGAGTGGTAATGGAAATGCTGGCGGGAATGGCAATGCCGGAGGGAACAGCAACTCGAACGCCGGCGGCAACGGAAAGGGCAGACCGTGATGTCTGCCGGAGGCCGCTACAAGGTTCTTGCAGCATTGAGCGTGTCTGGAGCATTGTTGTTGTCAGCGTGCTCGGGTGATGACGAGCCAACGACACCCATCTCGGATTCCGTCGCGGCACCGTCGACTGATGCACCCGCCGATTCCTCTGCACCTGCCGACAGTCAACTGCCCGATGATGTGACGGCTTCAGGAGTCGTTTTGGCTGCAACGTTGATTGCCGCAGGCAACATCGACGATGCGGTTGCTTCGGGGCTCGTGACACCGGCAGAGGTGGACGAAGCACGTGCCGCCATCGAAGAGGGCACTCTCGACCGCTGGGTCGCACTCGCCGAAGGACGCTGAAGGTACGCAGAGTTGCCCGATCCCCGTAGAGTGTCGGCGAAGCGTTCGTAGCTCAATGGATAGAGCATCTGACTTCGGATCAGAGGGTTGGGAGTTCGAGTCTCTCCGAGCGCGCAAGATTCAGGCGGTTCTGTTCATCACTTGTTCAGTGACCTCGCAATAGATTCCAGATACCCCCGGTGGTATCTGGTAAACAGGAGACATGAACTCCTCCTCGTCTTCCTCGTGGCCCCTCGAGCGCGTGCTCTTCGCAATGGCAGGAACGGTGACCCTGCTCAGCGCACTTCTTGCAGCGGTCGTGTCGCCGTGGTTCTTGATCCTCACCGCATTCGTAGGGGTCAATCAGTGGCTATACGTCACGATGCGTGCGTGCCCGGCATCGCTCGTCTTGAAGCGATTCGGTTTCGACCCACAGTGCCGGTGGTGAATCGTAAGACCTCCTAGTGTTGGACGAGTGACCAACGACAGCGATCAACTCGAATCCACCTTTCGGACCGAGAGATGGAATGTTGCTGCCGTCATTCTTGGCGTGTTCATCACCCTCGCCGGAGTGATGCACTTCGTCAACCCGGATTTCTTCGATGAGATCGTGCCGCCGTGGTTGCCACCGAGTGAGCGCTTCTGGACGTACGCAAGCGGGGTTGCCGAACTAGTGGTCGGGCCAGCTCTGCTGTGGCGACGTACTCGAGCTCGTGGGGCAATTGCGGCAGTGGTCTTGTTGATTGCGGTCTATCCGGCGAATATCTACATGACGTGGGACTGGAGAGACCGTGAATTCTCCGAACGGCTCGTGTCGTATGTGCGACTTCCGTTGCAGTTCGTTCTGATTTGGATCGCCGTTCGCGTCTACCGAAATTCGTCTGCCACGGAGTAGTGCACCGAACATGGCGCAACGTCGTTTGACGCGTTGGGTGACGTCATCGGCGTCGGCCGATCGGCTCTTGGCACTCGTCGCGCTGATTCCTGTAGTCGTGCTCCTCGTTCGACAGGTGACGGACCTGGGAAATCGATCCGTTCCGTGCTGTGACTTTTCGTCACTCGAGCTCGGGACGAGAGCCTTTCTCAGAGGAGAGCAGCTCGTCGGCCTCTATTCGAGAGAAGGGTGGAGACATCCGGGGCCAGCACCGTTCATGTGGTCGTCGTTGTTTCGAGTTGTTCCAGGACGATCATTCGCCGAACATCAGGTGGCAGCTGTCGTACTGGCGTTGGCTGCCTTGTCGACGGTCATCGTCGCTTCGTGGAATCGGGTAACACTTGTCGGACGAAGTGTCGTCGTAGCAGTCGTTGCAATCTTCATCTGGCGATTCGACCTCGACGCGATGCGCTCTCCATGGAATCCCTTTGGCTCAGGAATGTGGACGATGGCAGCCGTTGTCTGCACAGCTGTCTTCACCCAGACCCGGTCACAGTTGACAGTTGGGTTCGCCGTGTTTGCAGGATCGATGGCAGCGCAGACTCACGTCGGAGCTGCTCCAGCAATCGGCGTTTGCTTCACGGTCATCGTCTGGATTCTCTTTCGATCCAGGCATCGTCGGGAGAACCCCCGAAACGCCTGGACGGCAGCTTCGATCTTCCTTCTCCTCTGGTTTCTCCCCTTGGCTGACCTGGCCTTCGGCAATCGCAATCTTGTGAGGATTTTGACGACAAGTTCGACGTCCGAAGCGGTGACAAATCGCTCGGAAGTGTGGACGGGCGCCATGTGGATTTTCGGCAACAGTCCTGGTCGGATCGGCGAAACCTTCGGGCCATCGAGTCCGTTCGTCGATGTGCGCAACGTGATCATTCTCGACATCGTCGCCATCACTGTCGTCCTGGGACTTGCAGTGCTCGGAGTTGTGCGATGGCGCAAGGATCGCTTCGCGGCAACCTTGTCCGGACTTGGCCTCGTCTCGGGAGCGGTGACCATTGCAGCTCTCTTGATCTCGGGAGGAGAGTTCCTTCGCTACCTGCTTCTCCCCGTGTCAGGAATTGGAGCGATCTTGTGGATTGCTGCCGGTTTGACTCTCACACGGTTGCTGCAACGTCACGAGCACAACCTTCTCCGACTTCTGGCATGGCCTGTCGTTCTCGTTCTGTCCGTGTTGTCGATCGCCGGTATGCAGTCGAAACCGTTCACTAATGACTTCGTGGATGGCGACATTCAAAGTGTTGTCGAGCAGGTCCGTGCAGAGTGCTCACGCCTTCCTGCATCATCGATTGTCCAGGTGGATGACGACATCGAGTGGTTCGACGCGCTTCCTGTCATCGTCGCCTTGGAGGAGTGCGGCAAGGTTCGCGTGATCGGATATATCGGCTTCCTTGCCGGCCAGCCATATCGAGCCAACGATGGTGCAGTGGTGAACGTAATCCTCACTTCGGGGGAGACTGACGGTCCAGCGACGTCGATCGCCAGTAGCTCGGCTTTGACTGTGTCCGTCGTCGGGGAATGACGTGAGATCAGCCCCAGGCAAAGACAGGTTGCTCGAGGTGATGCACACGTTCATTGAGTCGACCCTCGATTCCGACCCATCGCAACTGCAGCAGCACTGCACCTGTTGGGGCATGGATGAGATCACCGCCGAGAGGAAGCTGCACAACTGGTCGGTCGCTCTCAGGAATCGTCACATACCGGGGTGAATCGGCTCGACACAGTTCGTGCAAACCGATTCGATAAGCATGAGCAACTTCGTCCGGGTTCGGCGTGATCTCTCCACGTGAGCCCGCCCACAGAACGACGGGTGTCATGAGATAGCCGGAGCGAGTCGCATAGTCGTCGAGATACCCGAGCATGTGATGGGTGCCGAGTGAGAGCCCGAGCTCCTCTTCGGTCTCCCGCAACGCTGCGTCGAGAGGAGTCTCATCGGCATCGAGGCGACCTCCCGGCAGAGCCCATTGGCCGGCGTGTCGATTCATTCGCGCCGCCCGCCGACACAGAAGGAAGGACGCTCCACCGGAAACACGGCGCATTCGGCCATCGAGGTTCGCAACGTCACCAGGCACACCGCGCAGAGGTTCCTCACCTGGTTCGTAGGGATCGTGATCGTCATCAGGTGTCGAGTCGACGAGCACAATGGCCACTGCAGCCCGACGCAGATTCGTATCGTCGAGTTGGAGACGAGAATGCGAATTCAAGTGCGTGTGAATTCGAGCCTTGAGATCATCGTCATACAGGAGAATATTGCTTTGCCTCATGAGGTCGCAATGAGGGTGTGGAGACGTTCGATGCCGTCCCAGACGTCGGTGAAGCGTGTGGTCAGCGGGCTCAGACCGAGACGGACGATGTCCGGCGGCCGAACGTCGGCGATGACACCGTGATGCTGTGCAAGATCGTCGACGAGTCGACGGGCCTGGGGGTGATGCACTGCGACATGACAACCACGACGAGTGGCATCACGAGGAGTCGAAGTCGTCAATCCGAAGTGATCGATCACATCCATTGCGAACGCTGTCAAGGTTCGACCTTTGGAGGCGATTGCTGGCATACCGGCACGAGCACTGAGCGCAATTCCCTCTTCAGCGGCGACAAGGCTCAAGATGTGCGGAGTCCCGAGGAGCACTCGGCGGATGTCGTCGTGGGGTTCGAAGCCACGGTCCATTTCGAATTGATCCTTCTGGGCGAACCATCCGTGGATCGGCTGATGTGCTCGGGCGTGCAGGTGTTGGGCGATGAACGTCCATGCCGGAGCACCTGGGCCTCCATTCAGGAATTTGTAGCTGCAACCCACTGCCAACTCGACACCCAAATCGTGAGCGTCGAATTCGATGGCACCAGCAGTATGTGAGAGATCCCACAGCACCATCGCACCTGCAGATCGACAATGTTCAGTGAACTCGCGCACGTTGCACACTTCGGCTGTCTTGTAGTCGATGACACTGCGCACGACGACAGCGACGTCGTCGAGTCTCATGTCGTCGGTGAGTGACCGAACCTCGAGACCGATTGATTCGGCGATGCCGCTGACCACATAGCGATCAGTTGGAAACTCGTGATCGTCGACTGCGATCACCCGGCGGTCAGGTCGCAGACCGAGAGCGATGTGAACCCCCTGGTAGAGATTGAGAGTGGTGTTGTCGTGAACGGCAACTTCACCCGGCTTCGAGCCGATGATGGCCGACATGCGGTCGCCGACGCGGCGGGGGAGATCGAGCCAGTGCTCCCAACTGCGGATCAGGTCGCCTGCCCACTCGTGTTCGAGGACGCGCTGGATACGGGCAATCGTGGCTTTCGGAGTGCGTCCGAGGGAGTTGCCATCGAGATACACGAGCGAGTCATCAGGGATGAGGAACTCGTTGCGAAATGAAGCAAGCGGATCCTGTGCGTCGAGCTTCAATGCAATGCCGCGAGATGTCACACCACCATTGTGGCTGCTGCGAGCAGATGACGTGGAACCTGTTATCGGTGAATTGGGAGTGAAGAGTCGTTGCACAAAGGGGCGATCGAGTTGGCCATTCCGTAGGATTTTCGGTATGTCCCGTGTCCAACTTGCTCTCAACGTCAATGATCTTTCGCAAGCCATTGCCTTCTACTCGAAGCTTTTCGGTGCAGAGCCGAACAAGATCCGAGATGGCTACGCCAATTTCGCCATTGCCGAGCCGCCCCTGAAGCTGGTGCTCATCGAGAATCCCGGTCAGGGTGGAAGTTTGAATCATCTCGGTGTCGAGGTGGACAACACCGATCTCGTCACCGCAGCGACAGAGCGTTTGCGTCACGAGGGTCTGGTGACCGATGTCGAAGAGAATACGACTTGCTGTTTCGCTGTTCAGGACAAAGTGTGGGTTCATGGCCCCGATGCCGAACCGTGGGAGATCTACACGGTGCTGTCCGATGCCGATGTCATGCATCCCGTTCCCGTTGCCCAGTCGGGGTGTTGTGGCATCGAAGCATCCGAGCCGGTCGTGCTCGGTACTTCGCCGTCCAATTGCTGCTGAGCACCATGTTGAAACCAGTCGAAGTTCTGTTCGTCTGCGTCCACAATGCAGGTCGTTCACAGATGGCTGCAGCATTTCTTCGACATCTGGGTGGCGACAAGGTCATCGTTCGCTCGGCTGGAACTGCACCGGCAGATTCGATCAATCCAGCGGTCATTGCAGTGATGGCTGAGGTCGGCATCGATGTGCTTGCTGCCGGTGCCCATCCCAAGAGATTGGAGGAAGCAACAGTGAGTGCTTCGGACATCGTGATCACCATGGGCTGTGGTGATGAATGTCCGTTCTTTCCCGGTGTGCGCTATCTCGACTGGCCGCTCGACGATCCTGCCGGCAAAGGCCCGGATGCTGTGCGACCGATCCGCGACGCCATCGAACAACGCGTGCGACACCTCTTGGACGAGATCTCCGGGAACGAGATTCAGGCTTGAACTCGAGGCGAATGTCGAATTGCTGCTCAGTCCAGGGTCAACGGACAGGTAGCGAGACTCTCTCGAAGCTGATGCTCAGGAAGCAGATGGTGCACTCGGTGCGCTCGGCGCACTGGCCGGGCTCGGTGAACTCGGGATGCTTGCAGGACTCGGCGCGCTGATCGGGCTCGGTGCGCTCACTGGGGAAGCGACACTGACCGGAGAGACAGCGCTCACAGCATCGACCGGAGTGATCGGGCTTGCAATCTCTGCTGTACTGACGGGAGAGATCGGAGACACGACATCCATCACCACTGCGTCGAGGGAGAGTCCGCCGGTCGGTGCCGGCACTTGGACGGGCTCGAGCGACGACAGCGATCGGGGCGCGCTCACGGACAGCTGATTCGACAATGGCTGATCTACTGGTGTCGGCTCAGTCCCCGGGGAAGCCAGGGCGAAGCCGCCCGTCGTCGCACCAGCCGCAACTCCCATGGCGATGCCAACTTTCCACTTCAATTTGGCGCTGATCCCGTTGGAATTGTTCTTCTTCATGTCGAACCTTTGTCGATGAAAGTGCTGACCGGATGAACTAACGAATTCCCAAAGAATATGGGAAATCAGCCCGGTTCCGTCGAAACAGAGCAGCGAAAAGTCTTCGATATGGCCAGTGTCACGGAAGTGACGTTGTGCGCTCGGACGTGAGATACCGCCGAGCAATGTCGAGCACTTTAGAAGTCGTTGTCTGCCAGTCCGGGATCTGAAGTGTGAATGGCACCGTTGCCAGGCCGATGAGAGCGGCAGCAACGTGACGACCGACATCCTCTGGTTCATGACCCCGGCTGAGTGCCTCAGTGGTTGCGTTCACATACTGGCGCAGGCGGGCATCACCTTTCGTCAACTGCCGATACTCGAGGTGCGCGAGAAGGGTCCCCACGTCGTCGAGCACAAAGCCGGGTCCGACATCGTCGATGTCGAGAAGTCCGATCACTGAATTGTCGTCGACAACCAACTGTGCTTCATGAAGGTCACCGTGAATGCACGAGGTCGGACCGCCTGGAGGTGCAGACCCAAGCCGCTCGACCATGTCATCGAGGCGATACTTCAGTTCGGGCAGAACAGTTGCGATCATTGCTGCGTGATGGGCAGCGTCACTGAGTCGTGAACGTGCTGGAGACGCACCATCGATTCGGACTGTGGCAAGTGAGTGCAGCAGTTCCGATATCCGCCCGGGAGCAAGCAACGGCGCAGTCGTGTCCTTGAGGCGATCACGCAATGTGCTTCCGACGAGAGCGGTCATTGCGAGCCATCCGGATCCGGACGAGAGGATTCGTGCGACCGGTAGCCCTGCCTCCGAGAGAGCCGCGTGTCGAGCTTCAACAGCAGCCTTCTTCGACGAAGGAAGCACCTTCACATAGATCTCGCCAAGTGGTCCGGTGGCACGCACCACTGCTCTTTCGGTCGGTCGATACACAACCACCTCGAGCCTTGGAGATTCGCCGACGAATGAAGACAGAAGTCGTGTGGCGCTGTTCGGCGTCACCAATTCAGCAAGGTCGCTCAGGATGGGGTCGAACGGCCAATGCCAGACGCCGACTTGAAGGAGCGTGCCATCTGGAGCTTCTGCTTCGACGGGAAGAGTGCCGGCATGGATACCAGAAGTTGTCGTCCCAGCCATGAGGGTTTCTCTGATCGTGGTGGTCCCTGTTCGGATGTCGCATCGATATCGAACGATCAGATCACTCTGGGGACGGTATTGGACCTGGCTGATCTGGCACTGCAGCAGTTCACTTCCTGCGGCCTCGACGGCTGTTCGAATGACGTCGACGGCATCTGGACCGGTCAGGTATGAAGCCGCAGGGAGAAGTGCATCATCGATGGACACGACTGTGAGTCAATCGGATACCAGTGAACAATGATCGCTGATCGATCAGGTGGAGTAGGCGGTTAAGACTTTGTATGTGTCTCATCTCGACAGGCGTTCAATTTTCCCTCGGCTGCTCTCAATGCTGAGAGCAGGAAGGGTCACTTGTACGACTGCATGAATGGCGGTGGAAGTGTCAAGGTCGAACCAAATGAAATGTTTTGGTAGCAATTGATGGCGCGGTCGTTGACTTCTGGTCCAACATCAGTGAACTGCCCGTCATTGTTGAAGTCCAATACCAAGCAATACCCGCCGTCTTCACCATAGGGAGCGTTCTTGTGGAATTCGGCGGGCAGTTCGATGGAGATCGCGCCGTTCGCATCTGTTCGTCCGGTGGCCAGGAGGATGGGATTTGATCCACCATCGAGTTGCCAACGAAGTCCGATCAATCGATCTGCAACAGACTCGAGACCGCCAAGGAAACCCGTGAAAATGGCCCCAGGTGGGTTGGTGACGGTTGAAGTCGTTGTCCGGGGTGAGATCGGAGGCGAATCGACGCTGACCAACTCGACGGGAGATGGCGACGTAACCCAGCGTTGGAACTCGGCATCGAATTCCTCTTCGGGCACTCCGAACGTCTGTTGAAATGCAGTTCGATAATCACCAGTTGCGATGACTCGATCCAACAGTTCGACGAAGACCTTGTGCTCCCCGTACTTCTGAACGAGGAGCGAAACAGCGAAGTATGCACGATCGTAGAGGTATTGGAATGACGACGTACCCATCAGACTCCCCCAGAGTGGCTCCATGGCGGTGAGACCTCGATCGACGTCGGGTTGATTCGCGCGATCCATCAAGTCAGACCAGGATTTCTCGATCACTACGAGGTCTGTGCCATAGACGAGCGCATAGCCGACATAGTCAGCGAAACCTTCGACGATCCATGTCGGCACGAAATCACCATTCGGAAGCAATGAACAGCCACACGCCTGGAGCTTTTGGTCGAACACGGTGTGATAGAGCTCATGGGCTCCGGTGTTCAATCCAGTCTTGCAGAACGATCCACCGACACATTCGAGACTCATTGCATCGACTCTCATGAGGAATCCGCACGCTGCACCAATTCCTACCCCGAATGCAATGTCCTCCTTGGATTGAGTATCGAGACATCCGAGTTCCTGCGTCTTTGCGACTGTCCAATTCACTGAGTCTTGGTTCGACCCGTAGAGGATCACCGCCGTTCCCGGCTCGATTTCGAAGACCTTCTCCGTTGCATACACGACATCGAGGATCTGCTCTGTTTGCGGGAGATCTTTGGCAAGCGGGTCGATATGAATGTCGAGAACGCTGACAAATGGTTCTTCCGAATTGGGTTGGTCTTGCTCGGCAAACATCTCGATCGGTGTCTCGTCCTGAGCAATTGAATCCGAAGTAACTTCGCGGGCGCCTCCGCCACAGTTCGACAAGATTGCGGCACTCGCAAGTAGTCCGACGACAATCCATCGGCGACGGTGACTTGCAGGACCGTCACTCGGTGTAAAGAATTCCGTCGATGAAAACGGTGTAAGCGACTCCTTCATATCGGAGCGTACATTCCGAGAACTGCGGGGTTCAGAGCGTTTGGATCCACGTCTGGAATTCGGCATCGAAGTCTGCTTCGCTGATCCCGAACGTCTTTTCGAAACCTGCTGAGAATTCACCCGCCGTATTGACGTTTGCGAAGAAATTGCGAAGTACGGCATCCTCGCCGAATTTCTCGACCAGCAACGTCACCGCAAGAAACGATCGACTGTACAGGCGGCCAAACCAGGGCTGCTGATACCCGGTGGCCCAGAGTTCTTCCATCTCGACGACGCCCACCGCAACTGCTGGATCGGAGGCGCGGTCTTTGAGGGAAACTCGCAAGTTGTCGATCAACGTTGGTTGAAGACTTCCCGGAGTCGAACCGTAGACCATGGCGTAGCCGACGTAATCAGCGATTCCTTCGTTGAGCCAGTTGGGAACCTTGTTGCCCCAGATCTTCGGTTCACAGATGCATCCTTCGAGAAGTTGCAAAATTGCAACATGGAAGAACTCGTGCGCAGCCACTGTCCTTCCTTGTTTGCAGAGATCAGAATTATTGCAGCCGAAGTTGATCCCATCGATGCGCATGAGGAACCCACAGTTGCGGCCCCAGCCAACCGAGTTTCTGAATCCGTTCGAATCGATGTCGGTGAAGCAGTTCAGTTCCTGGGCCTTTTGCTGTGCCCATTCGATCGAGGAATCAGAGGAGCCGTAGAAGAGGGCTACAGTCCCCGGTCGAACCGCGTACTGCTGCTCGGTGGCCAAAACGGCATCGAGAGCCATGTTGATCTCCGGCAATGATTCGATTGCGGGATCGATGTGGACGTCCAAATTCGAAACGAAAGTCAACACTGTGGTGGACGTTGTCGACGTTGTCAGTGCAACTGTCGAAGCCGAAGGGTCAGGGGTTCGAGGCTTCGAGGCTTCACTCGAAGCGCAGCTGACGGTGACGAAAAGAAGTGCGATCAGCACTCGAGCATGCTTCATGTGTTCCCCCTGAGTCGAATGGAATTGTAGGCAGAAAGACCGATCGTGCTGTTCAGCAATGGCTCGTTGGACCACAGTTCTCACGAGCGATGCAGCGACGAGCTCGGGCTGTGTCGGATTGAGTCACCTACATCGTGCAGATGGTGCACACTTGATCGGCAACGTCTTCACCATCGAGGAAATCACGCAACCAGTCGATGAACCGCACACCCCCGAGGCTCATGTCGAAGAGCGATTGACCGTCGAGAGCAAGATGATCGGCACCAGGAGCGATCCACGTTGCAAGCGGGTTGCCGATCGACTCGATTCGGGTTTCCCCTTCGAGGATGATCTGCTTCATGTCGAACGGAGAAAATCCGACGGATTCAGTGTCTCTGCGAATGAAGGCATCTTCAGCGAAATTCACTCGTGCGAATCGAATGTCGGGTAACTCTCTGGCGATCAGTTCATACGTGCTGGTCATTGTCAGTGTTTCGTACGACAGTGTCGAAAAGCCAGCGACTGGATGAAAGCCCGACAAGAATCCCCAAGCAGATGTGATGCCAGCGAAGTCATCGGGAGCGGCGGCGCTGCTGTCGACGATCACGTCAGTTCGAGCTCGAGGCCACAGCACGGAACTCAGACCACTGATCATTGGCGCTGCCCATCCACCCATCCCGAGACCGACGATGCTCACGCGTTCAGCTGATGGATAGCGCTCGGCAGCCCACGACACGATCGAGCTTGCGTTCACGTGCCCGGTGTGATGAACCTGCCCGGCCTGGAGATAATCCGCAACGTAACTGCCAACGAGGCCGTCGAGAGTGCAATTCGGAACGAAGACGACTGTGTGGTCAGCGAATGGATTTTCGGGGTGAGAAAAGTCGAAGATCCCTGTTCCTTCCCAGAAGGTCGTGTCGCCGTACCAAAACCGGGGGATCGCATAGCACGCACCTCCCGTGTAGCAGAACTGACCTTCGCTGAGAACCACCAACACCTTTGTTGGATCGGCCTCTCGCAACTGAAAAGAGAATGGTTCTCCATCGCCGCACACGCATCCTTCCGGGGCGGGGACATCGATCCATGCATTCGAGTAGACGATGTCGGGAACTGAATCATCAGCGCTCGGCAGTGATTCATCCGAGTTCACCTCATTCGTACCGTCCGATGTCGGCTGCCCATCGTTGCTGGCGGAGCCACCACTGCACGCAGCAGCAATCAAGACACACGCACAACTGAGAACACTCACCCATTTGGATCGCACTCGACTTCTCCCAAAACATGATCGAGTATCCACAGCGAGGCGGGTGCCTCTGTCTCGGCTCGACGTGAAAAGTCAACTTAGTGATGAGAAATCATGCCGTGCCCCCGCTTGGCGGACCGTTCACTCAAGAGGATATTTGTACTTTCACTCAAGTGGAATGCGAACTATGAATCGGACCACTTCCTCGAAGTGCGCGACACTCATCTGATCCGATTTCGTTGCTGCAGTTTCCGGGGGGCCTGACCGATGAAGAATCGATCACGATCGGCGGTGCTTCTTGCAGCATTTCCATTGATTCTTGTGTGTGTCGGGTGCGCCGACTCCACAAGCTCAGAAGCCCCGATCACAGATGAATCGACTGTGTCGACAGAAGTTCTGCCTTCACCCAGTTCGACCGTCGCCCCGTCGACGACAACGACGTCGACCCTTCCTCCATTCGAGAGCAACTTCGACTTCTATGTCGATCCGGTCTCTGTTGGGTTCCCTCAAGTCAAGTTCATCCGAGAAGTTCTCGAAAACCTTGAACGTAAGTATCCAGTCGAGCCGGGCACCGTTGCAGTCCTCTATTCGTCGTCGCAGTCGTCGATCGACTGGGTGCGGAGGACCTCTCGTTCGATCAACTGCTTCTCCGATCACGACTCGGCGTATTTCCGAGATGCGGGAGCTCAAGGGCGCAATTGTGGTTTGCTCATGCGTTTCGATGGATTGCCTTCAAATTGTGGTGATTCACCAACGTGTCGAGACATTCGTTCAATTGCGGCCCATGAGGTCTTCCATGTGTTCACTTCACAACTCGTCGGAAATAGTTGGCGTGAAATTCCCTATTGGCTTGCTGAGGGAAGCGCTGACTATGTCGGTTTTGCGATGACTCGCGGGACGCAAGTCGGAACCCTCTCACTCGACGAAATCGCAAGATCCAGGGATGCGATCAAGGGTCTGGTTGCCGATCCAGCCAACATCACCAGTCTGCGAGAGATGAACAAAATTTGGAGTCAAGCGCCCAATGTGCAGACCCCTCACTACTTCTACAACATGGCTTTTCTTGCTGTCACCTTGTTGATCGAAACGTACGGTGAGCAGGCAGTGCTCGTTGATTTCCTCGAGCACATTCGCACGACCGGCAGTCGCTCGGCGGCATTCGAGAGAACTTTTGGAATGTCCGAAGCCGAGTTCGATGCTGAGTTCCAGACCTGGATCACAACACTGTGAGCGGGCACCGCCGTCGCTTGCTCCGATGTCCCGTACCGTCAACGCAATCGAGCCGCCCCCGAAGGGACGGCTCGCATGCGTGAGCGGGTGATGGGGCACTGTCGGCACACCTTCGGTGTGGCCTCCTCCCGATTCCCGTCGTCTTTCCCAATCGAATGTAAAAGCCCCACCTGACGGCGGGGCTTTTACATTCGAGCGGGTGACGGGAATCGAACCCGCGTTCTCAGCTTGGGAAGCAAAAGACCGCCTCGCAAATCCCCTTGGAATAGCGCACTTTTCGCAGCCTTACCCCGCGACACACCCCGCGAAACCCGAGGGAGTGTGCTGGAGCCGCGTCCCGGCACGGTACTGGTTGTGCTTGCCACCATCAACGAAGCCGCCGAGCGACTGCGGGTCCATCGCTCGACCATCTACCGGCTCGCACACACCGACCCGACATTTCCATCACTGCTGTACATCCGGCCCCGCTGCCCCCGGATCAAGGTCACGGACCTTGACCGCTGGTGCGCACGGCAGGCCCCCAAGTCAGACCACATGGCCATTCCGGCAGAGCTCTTGGGAGCTCGCCGGCGGCTGTCCAAGAAGCAACGACTCAACCTCGAAGGAGCAACACGATGAAGAAGGCCAAGAAGAAGACAACATACGGACGAGTGACCATCACCCAGGCGGGCAAGAGCTTCCGCATCCGGTGGCGGGAAGACAACAAGCCGAGAGAGCGCACCTCGACCAACTACGAGACAGCATGCAAGATGGCGCAAGACATCGACGCTCGCCTCGAGTTCGGCAGGCCAGGCAATCCGAAGAGCAGCTTCGCCGCACTCGTCGCCGCAGCGACCGAACGAAACGAGTTCCGCCGCTACAGCAACGACGCTTGGGGAACCCTCCGTTCGCTTGCACGCAACCACATCATTCCCGCCTTCGAAGACCACAAGGCCTCGAGTGTGAAGAAGATCGACCTGGAGAACTTCCTCGACAAGCTCCTGCTGGAAGACCAGCTGAGCAAGTACACGGTCAGCAAGATTCGACTCATCATCAGGCGAGCCTGTGCCCTTGGGGTGAGGCTCGGCATTTGGGATGCGGCAACCAACCCTGCCGCCGATCTCCGAGTCCCACAGAGCGACACCGACGAGACGAACTACGTCCAACTTCAGCAAGTCTCCGAGGACCGCATCCCAACTGAAGATGAAGTCAGGCGACTCCTCGATGTCGCCTGGAAGTCACGACCGCTTCACGGGTTCATCCTCGAACTGGCTGCTCGCAGTGGTCTTCGCTGGAGCGAAATCATGGGACTCCGACCCGAGGACTTCGACTTCGACAAGCGAGTCATCAAGGTCGAGCGAGCACGTCGAGAACTCCTCGACGGCAGCGTCATCGTGAAGTCCACGAAGACTGCCGCTGGCAAGCGAGTCGCAGTGCTCTCCAAGTTGAGTGTCGACCGTGTCCGTGCCTTCGTCGAGACGCAACCGAAAAACGAGTTCATCTGCCTCAGCATGACCGGGAACATCGTCCGCAAGACCAACTTCGTCAAGCCGTTCCGGCGCTACAAGAAGGAAGCCGAGTTCCCGGCTCACCTCACGACGCACTCACTGCGTCACTTCTTTGGCACGTACGGTCTTCGAGCTGGTGTCAACCTGGTCGATGTGTCCAAGTTGATGGGGCATGCGAACCCACAGACCACCATGACCCTCTACGTGCACGGAGACTCCGAGTCCGTCGAGAGAAGCAAGAAGTTCTTGTAGTTCGACCGAACTCGAGATAGCCAAGGGCCCCGGCGATGCCGGGGCCCTCTTCTTGTTCTGGCGATGACTACGGACATGTGAGGCGTGCGATTCGCCCGCCAGCTGCGCAGCGGGTCTCTCGAGCCCGATCTGGGTCGCGAGCAGCCGATAAAAGTTGGATTGTCCAAGGTCGAATCCACGTCGTAACCTTCAAAAGAGTCGGGGGTGTTATGCAAATCCGAGGCATGTTGGGCAACCGAGCGGTCAATCTGATCGTTGTCAAGAATCAGTGGTTGGATATTCTTGATCTGGCGACAGGCTCTGAAGTGGCGAGCTTCGATCTGCATCAGGACATGCGTGTTGATGGTGATCTTCTGTCGGTCGGTGGTCTATCAATCGTTGTCGATCGCAGTTTCATCTTTGAGGCTCAGGCTTTGGTAGATCTTGCTTCGGTCGCCCAGAGAAAATCCGAATCACCTCGAGATTTGCAGGCCAGATATTGCTCGCAGTGTGGAAGTCCAACTGATCCAACTGGACCTTTTTGCTCCAGCTGTGGAATCCCGTTGGAGTCAAAGGGAACGCAAGCTTCTCTGTCCTCGAGTGACAAAGATTTCATTGTTGGAACGTCCCTGACTCGTCAGCGTTTCACACCTGAGAATGGAATCTGGCGAGAACCATCTTCATCCCGACTTAGGCAGGTATATACAACCGGAAAAGGCCGACTTTCGATTTCGATTGCTCTGATCGTGGCAGTCGTCGCTGCGGTGGGTATCTCTATGAGTCAAGAAGACGGCGGGAATAACGCTCGGGCGCGTGATGTCACTTTCAACACAGCTTGTGCGACTCTCTCTACGTACGCATTCGATGGTATTCCAGCTACATACCTTGATGAAGGGGCTCAATTGCTGGAACAGCTGGCTGAAGATTTCGACGACCTCGGGCGCGACGACCTCGCAGATCGCCTGAGGCACGTGGTCGATCAAACCTACGACGGTTCGGCTGGTCAGGTGGCAGCAAAGGAATCGCTCATCCAACTCGCATCAGCGCAGTGTGGTTCTGGAGTTTCAGTTGAGTCCATGGCCCCTTCAGCGCCACTGACGACAGAGGAACTGTTGGAGGAAACTCAATCTTCTCTGGAAGTCGAGGTTGGTAGATACACATCCATTGACACCATCAAGACCTACGGCGTCTTCAAGGGTTGCGGGGAATATCAGTATTTCGCGTTCATAGAGGGAACCGGAATTCTGTGGATCCTCGAGTATGTGCCGGAAGCATTTGATGAGCCGCTTGCTCCTGACTCTTATCGGTATTGGGATGAAGTAACCAGATGGGATTCAAGTCACAGTTCTGAGTTCGTGACAATCGAGCAGGTATCACTTACCGGGAGCAGCGTGTCGGGCTTTCTCATCAGATATCGGAGTGACTTCGATGAACAGACGTACGGACTCGTGTTGAGTGCAATAAGTCCCGACACCTCTACTGATAGATGCTTTTGGGTTGAAAGCACGTTCATTCAGGAGTTGCAGATGGAAGGTGGTGTTCTTGTGGGTCAATCCTCTGGAGAGTCGAAATCGTTTTCCTACGACCCGCTGACAGGATCCATATCTGAGGAGTAGACCTCGCTTCGCCACCCTGCTTCTACTTGGGGCATCGACGGCCCTTCCTATGAAGTCATGGCCCGGATCGAGGCACATCAACCATCGTGGCAACCCGCGCAAAGCACCCGGTTCGTCTCAGATTTGGAATGATCTTCGTCGGTCCTATGTGACTTGCTGAAAATGCGTATTGTTCATTCGGAAGGAAGACCTTGGAGGAATTGTGTATTGCACGCGATGTGGGCAGGTAATTCCAGACAGTTCGAGATTCTGCTCAGCATGTGGTAACCCGACAGCCCTACAGCAGCAAGTGCTACCGCCCGCACCACCGCTAAGTGCCAATTATGCCTCTGCTCAGCAGACTTCGACTGCTAACGGGTTCTCGATCGCAGGGATCATCATGGGGGCGATCGCGTTCCTATTTTTTCCGATCATCTTGGGTCCGGCCGGCTTGATCATGGGTGCCATTGGTAAGTCAAAGGGGGAAACAAAGGCGGGGGTAGCCCTCGTCGTAAGTGGCCTCGGCCTTGTCATCGGCATGCTTCTCGGCTCAATGCTTTACTCGAGTTCAGGATTTTAGAATTGGGTGTATCTGCTGGATAGCCACACGTTGCTTCATCGAGGCTGCAACATGAGTTCAGTTTCTGGAAGGCAGGAATTCAATGGAAATTAGAGGGATGCTTGGAAGCCGTCCAGTCAAACTTCTCGTTCTCAGCGACGAATCGCTCGCAGTAGTTGACCTCCTCAATGGCCAGGAAATAGTTCACCAAGCCATCAACCGGGGAATCCATCTTGATGGAGACCTTCTGAATGTCGGGGGACTTTCGATAGCGATTGATCGAACCTACGTCGCTGAAGCACAGGCTTTAGTGAGATTGGTATCTCGCTTACCAGTACCCCAACAGAAACCAGTCGTATAGCAGTCGGGGTTTTGTACCCAATGTGGACACCCAGTGGACCTGTCAGCAAGATTTTGCTCGACCTGTGGTCAACCGCTGAGTGAGTCCTTCCAGCAAGTACATCCGCCTCCAATTCACAAACTGAAACCCACACAGCCCACTGGCTCTGGCGAATTTGACGATCACATTGGTCAATTCTCCGAACCATCTCAAGTTCCGAGCTATTCAGCCATGACTGCGACGGGCCGGCGAAATCTACTTATCGCCGTAACCGTGGTTGTGGTCATCATCGTGGCAGTTGTCGCAACTCGGGGTGGAAGAGATTCATCCAACTCATCATCGGGTGACGTGCGGTCAAGTGCAGCATGCGCCACTCTCTCGAGTTATGCATACAACGGAATCCCTGCAACCTTCATCGATGATGGCGCTCAATTGCTTTACAGTCTGTCGGACCAGTTCAGGTCTATGGGACGCGGAGATATTGCGAACCGCATCGACAACATCGTTGAACTCACATACGCCGGTCCAGCTGGGCAACTGAACGCAAAAAATGAACTCATATCGGCCGCGAGTAGTTTCTGTTGAACCAGCGATCAGTTGCAGTATTGGATCACCCGCATTTTCCTGGCAGCGTCGACCACGATGACCCAGCTACCTCAATCTTCTTGCGTCCGTTCGAATACTCAGTGACAAGCCAGTATTCAACGAGAGGTCCTCGCACGTCACTTGTCAATGCAGTTCTGCGCTCTTCGCAGAAGGTTCTGACTACGGTGACCCGTGGGCTCAACGTTGCGCCTGAACCCGAACCTTCACCGTTGTACTCGAAGACTCCGGAGGCATGACCGATTTCCCTTGGTGATGAGACTCCATCGCCGTCATAATCAGGGAATTCATCGGTTCCAGAAGGAAACAAAGATGCCCACGTTTCACCATCGAGCTGGCCGGTCAAGTGGATACCCAGGGACTGCTGGAACGTCAAGACAGCCAACTGCGTGGCTGGTCCGTATTGACCGTCGGTATCTATTTTCGCTCCTCGGCCTACGAGGGACTCTTGTGCCATTCGAACTGCCCAACTCTCGGAGCAATTGGAAAGAGGAAGATCAAAAGATTCGGTGAGACCATTGCAGAACTTCTCACCTTCCAGTGGCATGGCGATGAAGAGCCCAAATGGCGCTTGCCAGTTCATCCGGAGTCCGACACGCCCGCCGCTGCAGTCGATGAATCCTGAAGCCTCAAGTTGTCCATCTCCGACAACAGTGAGGTTGTCGATTACCTCACTATCACCGCATCCATCCACTACCGGAAGATAGTGCCAGATGCAGTCGGGTGAATTGGCCGATATCACCTGCCCGAAACTGCGGTTTCCACCGTCGCTATACCAGTTGAGAATGATCTCTGGATCACCGTCGCCCGTAACGTCGTCAATCCAATGTTGATCGACTGCAATTTCAGGGTCGAAAGTTGTGGCATAAGAGAAAGGTGCAATGGCCCACTCCGAACCACTCCATCGAAGAATCGATGGTTCAGCTTCGTTGTGAATGAGAGCGAACTGTCCACATGAATGGGAAATGACCGGTGTCGTAAATTTGGTTCCTGAAGTGTTGATCAGACCCGTAAGAGCAAGCTGTGGGTCCATGGGTGGGTTGGTCGTGGAGGACTGAGTGATCTGTGAGGGAAGGCTTGAAGGACCTGTGAGAACGTCACCAAGCATTTCGTTGCTTCGATCAGAGCTTTCACCACATGAGACGGTTAGTAAAAGAGCGATCAGAATCGCTCCTCGAGCAAAGCTCTTCATCAGATTTACCTCGTGTTGTGAGCTTGGGTCCTACTACCGGTAGTCCCTTATCGAAAACCTACGACAATTCCGAATCAATTTTCGAGATGGGCCTGTCGCGCCGTGTCAACCGGAGTCATTTTCAATCTCCGATCACTTCATTTCAGCTTTCCCAGTGCCTTTGCAGCGCAGCTACTTGATTCAAGGTGGAGTTGCCTGCCCATACTCGTTGTCCCCCCAGCAAGCGACTGTGTTGTCGGTTCGAATACCACATACGTGATAGCCACCGGTGCTGATGGAAGTGAAAGTGCCTTCAGGAGGCGAGAGTGTTCCGTAGCTGTCGGGTCGACCCCAACAGGTAACGGTTCCGTCAGTTCGAATCCCACATGCGTATTCTGTGTCAACTCCGAGTGCACTGAAAGAACCAGTGGGTGCCGTAGCTTGACCATATGAGTTTCGACCCCAGCAGGTAATAGAGCCGTCGCTTCGGAGACCGCAAGTGTGGCCACTGCTTGTGCCGACAGAGGTAAACGAACCGGGCGGAGATGGCACCTGCCCTTCATTGTTCCAGCCCCAGCAGATAAGAGCGGAATCGGTGCGGATTGCACACGTGTGATTAGTGCCGGTGCTGATCGTCGTATACGAACCTGAGGTTGGAGGATCTCCTATTCGATTCTGCCGACCCCAGCAGATGATGCTGCCATCGATGCGAATACCGCACGTGTGTTCGCTGTATGTACTGACGGCAGCGAACGGTCCAACGGAGGGTTTTGTCTCGCCATAATCGTTGTTTCCCCAGCAGATGACCCACCCGTCGGTTTGAACGCCGCATGCGCTGTCATACCCAGCGCTGATCGCAGTGAACTCTCCCTCCGGCGGCGTTGACTGCCCGAATTCGTTGTCTCCCCAGCAAGCAACGGTCATATCAGTTCGGATGCCACAGGTGAAGTACCCACCTGCACTCAGTGAGGTAAACGAGGTTTCAGAAGCCGTTGATGCTGTAGGTGTCGAAGGAGTCGAATCAATCGTGGTGCTTGTTTCTGCGAGTGTTGTGTCTGCGATAGCCGTTTCAACGGTCGACGCTGCAAGAGGCTCTTCAAGAAGCGATTGCTCGATAGGTGAAGTGGAGTCGCTACTGCTCTGAAACACAAGCGAGATCGCGACTATGACAACTGAGACTCCCGCCAGGATCAACAATCGCAATTGAGCGGACAAGACCCACCCCCCCCAGGAAACGTCCTCAGTTCAAAGGACTAACTAACCGAACTCTGGCAGGGATTTGGGCAAAACTCAACGACCATTGCCCTCAACCAGGGTGGACCGTTTGTTTGATTCCTCCTCGGCATCGCCTCTGAGGTTCTATCGGCTGCAGGCGATCTGATTGAGAACTTCGAGGCCGGCGATGTCGCCCGGCCCGAGTTTGCCTGGGCCTTGCGACAGGAGCGGGAACATTATTGACGACGTGTCGTCGACATGGCCGAGGTTGAGTGCGTGCAAGATCTCATGCAGGATCAGTGCGTGGCGGGAGTAGGGGCCGGGACCCGCCTCCAGATTGAGGTACTCAGCAGCGAAGAATGCGGCCCAGCCGTGGCGGGGAGTCTGACCATATGTTTGTTGGCCGCCGGTTCCGAGAGAGTGGGGTGACAGCAGATCGCTCTGCCCAGGGAAGACGAACGTGACCAGCAGATCGGCTCCGTAGCCGTCGAGGAAGTCGCCAAGGTCGTCGTGACTCGATGTCGACTCGATGAGGTGGGTGACGATGAATGAGTAGGGCGCCTTCGCGGCGATGGTGTCGAAGGCAAACTCGAGGTCGGCGAGCACGGTCGGTCGCTCGGTGGGATGAATCACTCCCATGTCCACGGCAACCTCGAACGTCGCATTGCATGGCCAGGCGACGGGGAGCGGGTTCTGACTCAGGAATCGAAAGACCTCATCGCTTCGACGATCGTCATTCGTGACTGGGTCACGATGTTCTCTGAACATCGGGGCGAACGGACTCGTATACGGATTGATGGTCAAGACCGCTGCGAGCAGTGCGGCGGCGGTGAAGCAGACGGTTTCAATCCACGTCTGGATGGTCCAGGTTCTCAGTGCTCGTCTCCAAGGATTCGGCGAACGAGCGAGTGACCGTCGAGCTCAGGATGGCGCCGACCGGCGTGCTCAAGTGCGGCCAGCACGTGCGGGATGATCTCGTCGTGCACGTGGCCAGCGAGGGCAGCATGAGCGCCGAGACCCTGCAATGTCGATCCCCAGTTGGTGGCGGGACAGTCATCGTCGTGGAGTGGGCAGTGCTCCGGACCTGTGATCAAGTGTCCGCACCAGAAGCAGTGGATGCACGAGGCGACCTCGGGAACAGGTAGACACCAGCGCCGGAGTGGAGCTCCGGGCATGGCGACCTCGCCAAACGCATCGAGACACAGAGCGTTACAGAAACACAGAGCACTTCCTTCAGCAACTTGGCTCAGCGCTACCGGGTCGCCGGATTGCTTCTCTTCTTCATATTGGGTCACGCATTTATGATGACGGCGGTTGCCACTATGACATTCCCCGCATGGCCCACACCCATAAGGGTTTTCGTTCATGTCACGTTTCCATCAAGAAGCCATCAAGAGCCGTATTTAGTGCGCGCAGGTGGAAACGGTTTTTCGCCTTCGTCAGGGGATTGTCAAGACTGTCTCACGTTTCCATCAAGGGAGCATCTCGAAATCGTCAAGACCGGTCTTCACGGAAACGTGCCAAAGCAGGACATCCGTCTTGATGGATGAGCCAGTTCGTTCATTGACAACATCGAGGTGTCACTGATCGAGTCCACCAGGTGAACTTCATCGCACCCCCGGCATACGAAGGAGGTAGTAGCGCATCGTCAGATGCGGTGTGCTGACCGGACCTCGGTCCGAGATGGGGGTAGGGGATGAGGGTGTTGATCGGACTTGCGCTGGGCATCTTCAGCATCGTGAACGGATTTCGGGTGCTCTTCGCGGCGGACTGTGCCACGGTGTCGTTCAGTCGTGCCGGTGGGCGGACGATGGCGGCAATGCAATGCTACGCAGACAACAGCGGAGCAGTCCCTGCATGGCTGGCGGGCTTGGGAGTGATTCTGTTGGGCTTCATCGTGATTGCCATTGGCTTTGCCGGTCGATGACCGGGTTGACGAACCCCCACTTTGCATGAATGGTTCGTGCAGTTGCTCGCAGTGGTGATGCGCGCCGTGTCATTGACTTCGAAACCGAGATAGTTGAAGCTGCCGTCGTGGCCGGGGCTTTTGATCAGCACGATCTTGAGCGGCGGTTCAGCAACGGCGAATTTGGTGTACCTGTCTCAAACTTTGTTGGGT
>QXGG01234810.1_pt1 | contig 24432 bp, 18 predicted proteins | sample 1982491 | NCBI WGS metagenome assembly QXGG01 (sample SAMN09924614, study PRJNA488089) | Wastewater metagenome, whole genome shotgun sequencing project. | isolation source: South African research farm wastewater | place: South Africa: Irene, Agricultural Research Council, Animal Production... | reverse complement strand
GGTCTCGCTGCGCACCTCCATCAGCAGGTAGAGCACGTCGGCGCGCGGGGCGCGGAACCAGGAATGGGCGGCGTTGAGCTGGTCGCCGAGGATGAGGCGGAGGGTGGTCATGGGTGAGCGCGGGAGCGTTGAGGTGCTGCATTGGGGGAGGGCGAAGCGGGCGAGCACCCGGCCCCGGTTGAGCATCGTGAAACCGATGCTGTCTGCGATGGGAAGGGAGCCGCATGGTTCCCGGCGGCGGGCGATTCCGGGCGTTATCTGCTCGCCCGCTTCGTACACAAATCTTGGTCTCGTCGTCCCCTTTTTGGGGACTATAATCCCCTGCATGGGGATCAAGAACAGAACCACCGCCCTCGGTGACGCACTCTTTTCTGGCCTGCAGCAGCGCTTGCTCAGCCTGTTGTACGGTCAGCCTGCGCGCTCGTTCTACGGGAACGAACTGCTGCGGCTCACCGCTAGCGGGCGTGGTGCGCTACAGCGTGAGCTCGCAAAGCTCGTGTCGAGCGGACTGGTCACGGTGAGCCAGATCGGCAACCAGAAGCACTATCAGGCCGACCCGCACGCGCCCATCTTCGACGAGTTGCGCAGCATTGTGATCAAGACCTTCGGCCTGGCAGATGTGCTCAAGGGCGCGCTTGTAGGTCACGCCGACCGTATCCGCGTCGCTTTCATCTACGGCTCGGTCGCCAAGGGAAGTGACACGGCGTCGAGCGACATCGACCTTTTTCTGGTCTCGGATGAGCTTGGCTATACGGATCTTTATGAAGTGCTGGCGGAGGTCGAAGCCAAGCTCGGGCGCAGGGTGAACCCGACGCTCTATACCTTGGCCGATCTCACCGCAAAGCTTGAGGAAGGCAATAGTTTCGTGCTGCGCGTGCTTGAGCAAGCGAAGATATTCCTGATTGGAGACGACGATGACCTCCCCACTCGATAACCTCGCCCGCATCAGCAAGGGCGGCCTCAAGGCCGAACCTCCCAGTCGCAGCGAGATCGAGGGGCTGCTGCGGTCGGCGCGTCGTCGTCTCGCGGATGCGCGCACCCCGGGCTTGAGCGTTGAGAGCGTGTTCGATCTCGCCTACAACGCCGCGCATGCGTATGCACTGGCAGCGCTGCGCTGGCATGGTTATCGATCCGACAATCGTTACCTCGTATTCCAGGCCCTGCCGCATACCTTGGGCTTTGCCGCAGCGAAGTGGCGCGTGCTCGACCTTTGTCACAACAAGCGTAACCTCGCCGAATACGAGGGATATTTCGACGTCGATCCCCGCTTGGTGACCGATCTTCTGGCGATTGCTGGAGAACTGGAACTCGCAGTCGATAAGCTTGTGGGAAAGGGCCCAGCACCATGAAAACTATCGGCCTGCTCGGCACCCGCTTCACCACGGAGCAGGACTTCTATCGCGGCCGCCTGGCCGGGCAGCACGGCATCGAGGTGCTGATCCCCAACGCGGACGATCGCGATCTGGTGCATCGGGTGATCTACGAGGAGCTTTGCCTGGGGCGTATCGAGCAGGCCTCGCGCCAGGCCTATCGCGACGTGATGCGGCGCCTGGTCGAGCGCGGGGTGCCGGGGATCATCCTGGGCTGCACGGAGATCTCGATGCTGGTCGGGAACGAGGATGCGAGCGTGCCCTTGTTCGATACCACGGCGATTCACGCGGAGGCGGCGGCAGCGCTGGCGCTTGGGCGAGAGCTGGATTTGCCGAAGCCTGGGGCCGGGTGTTGAATGTCTTCTCCCCATCACCACCTTCCTGGCCCAGGTCGGCTTCCCCGGCCTGGCCATCTACAGCGCTTGATATCAACTGATCTTACGAATATTATCGTGTAACGATAACGTTTGTAATATCATTATAACCATGGATCCTGTTCAGAACCCATACGCCCCGGGAGCCGGCTCGCCACCGCCTGAACTCGCTGGCCGAGACGAGCTGCGCCGCATCGTCCGCATCGCGCTGCAGCGGATTCGGATTGGTAACCCGGCCAAGAGCGTCCTCATGGTCGGGCTCCGGGGAGTCGGCAAAACCGTACTTCTCGAACGGATACGTGTGGATACGGAAGCCGACGGAATGCAAACCGTCCGCATGGAAGCCCCCGAGGGGCGATCGCTGCCGGCGCTCCTGGCGCCTCAGTTACGCGTCGCGCTGTTGCGCCTGAGCCGAGTCGAGGCAGCAAAGGACGTGGCGAAACGAGGGCTGAGCGCCCTTGCGGGTTTTGCCAAGGCGTTGCGGATCACCTACCAGGACATCGAAGTCGGCCTCGATTTCGAACCCGAACCCGGACTTGCCGATAACGGCGATCTGGAAGCCGACCTCGCTGCCCTTCTGGAACAGGTTGGGATCGCAGCAAAAGAGGCAGGCACGGCCGTGGTCATGTTCATCGATGAACTGCAGTACATCAACGAAGCGCAATTTGCGGCATTGATTTCTGCGCTGCATCGGTGTGCTCAACTGCGCCTGCCGGTCATGCTCGTTGGCGCGGGCCTCCCTCAGTTGCGGGAACGCGCCGGCAGTGCCAAATCCTATGCCGAACGGCTTTTCGATTACCCGGAGGTCGGCCCCCTTGGCAGTGCCGATGCACGCAAGGCCCTGGAGTCACCCGCCGAGGCGCTGGGCGTCAAGTTCGACGACGACGCGGTCAAGGCAATCATTGCACATACACGGGGCTACCCTTACTTCCTTCAGGAATGGGGAAAGCACGCGTGGGATCTGGCCGACGCCAGCCCGATTACGCTGTCCGATGTGGAGCGAGCCAGCACTGTGGCCATCGCTGCTCTTGATGAGAGCTTCTTTCGGGTGCGATTCGACCGCATGACGCCCCTGGAGCGCCGTTACCTCAGAGCGATGGCCGAATTAGGGCCTGGACCGCACCGCTCCGGCGATATCGCCGCCGTCCTTGGCCGCGAGGTTTCGGCCCTTGCTCCCACACGAGGAAAGATCATCAGCAAGGGCATGGTGTGGAGCCCATCTCATGGAGATACCGCGTTCACCGTTCCGCTCTTCGATGAGTTCATGAAGCGGATCATGCCGGGGGATGCCTGGCGGAACGAGTCGGCATGAGGTGTGTGTCGCAGCCAGGACTTGGAAGGCTCGAGGGGGCTCGGACAAGTGGTGGCTGAAGGGCCTTTGTCGGCCGTTATGCCCAGTTGTCCATAACGGCCAGAAGCGGTCTGCCAAACGATACTCGAAGTCGCCGCCCTAGAGTCTGCTTGTCCTTGAAACCGGCCTGACGACCTCAGAAGCACGTCGGCCTGAACGGTCATTGGGGCACCGCGACCCTAATGACCGCAATATGCAAGTCAGCAGTCGTAGGACGAGAAGGTGGCCTCAACGACCGCTTCCTCCGTATGGCTATAGCCGGACCCGAGCCATAACGGAAGTTGCCGATCTTAAAGCAGTCATTCGTCGGGCAGGCGAGAGATTTTTAGCCAAGAATCTACGGCCCGGAAAAAGCAATTTGCGCACTTCGCGGTCCAAGTGCCTCGGCCAGCCCGGCAGTGTCGTTTACTTGCCCGATGCGAGTGTAGGAATACATCGAGTTGAAGGTCGAATAGAAGACGACGAGAGTGTCCGTGCCATAGAGCATAAGATCGCCATTACGGATAGTTCCGGGCCGGCTTGCATGAGCGGGCAGCGATATCGGCAGCTTGGCATGCTTCTCGTTGCCGTTAAGTTCTTCCATGTGGAGCGTCAGCGGCAACTGTGCGGTAAATGCACGCGCGGTGTCGTTGTCGGCAAGGGTGATGGCAAAGCGGCGCTCGTTGATGGTCATCCACATACGCGACTCCTTGGGTTTCTCGGAGGCTCCTGCGGCGGTGGCGCTCGACACGGAGGACGCTCCGGCTTGGCAAGCGCCGATCACTAGCAGACCGAGCAGCAAATTCAGTCCGCGCAGGGTCAGGATTTTGTGCTGGCAGGTCATTTCGACATCTCCTTGATGCGGATGCGGCACAGGCTGATTGCAGCGCCCTGCTGTTCCTCCCGCGCGTCCCAATCGACGTCACTCAAGGCCCCGGCAACTCAGCCTCATCGAACGCACTGCCTCCTGCATGGGCGATCAGACCTCGCCGTGGGCACGACGCTCACATAGCTTCTGTTCGGGGGCCGAAGTTGTCATTCAACGGATGGGAGAAGTGGCGAGTGTTTGCTTCAGTGCCATGCGCGCACGTGCTGCGTTATCGGTGCCGACACGCTCGGCCAGCACCTGCACGAGTTGGTCCAACTGGCTGACCGTCAGGCCCACGTTCATGCTTATGCGCATGTGCGATTGCAATTGCGCCTCCGCGCCTGGTAGTGCGGAAAGCATGCCAACGGTCGCCAATTCGCGGCTGTGCCATTCCAGGTTGTCGCGCTCGAAGATGTCGCCAAACAGGTGGGTCTTGAGATACTCGTCGATGGCAGGCGCGAAATCGAACAGCGGCCCCTGGACCGGTTGGCCTACCAGCTTCGTCTGGTTGGCGGTACCCGCAGCCAGCAGAGCCTCACCCGACGGGATGGGACGGCTTGGAGCACGGCCAGGCGCATCCTGGATGCCTCGCTGCCTGCGCGCGTCCAGCACTTTCATGAGTTCGCCGAGCGCGTTCAGGCTGCGCGGAAAACCGGCGTAGGCATATACCTGCACCAACACTTCTCTGGCGTCGCTCACCGTCAAGCCCGCATCCAGCCCCTGATTCAACGCGACGCTCAAACGGGAGATGTCGCCGGCGGCGGCGAAGGCTGCGATGGGAACAATGGCCTGCTGTCTGGCCGAGAGCGTGTCGGAGACGGCTTGTGTCTGGGGCATATCAGTGGATGCCGGGGTGGCCGGCGCGGCTTGGCAAAATACGGACGTCAGGCCAAGCACAGCGATGGGAAGTACGCCCACCCTGCGGCGCTTGGCGGCTGTTGTATTGGTCATCATTGACTTTCTCCATCCATTCAACATTCTTGCCGCCCGCAGTCCCGGTGACGGCCAGATGGGTCATTGCGGTCTTTGGCGAGGCACCATGTCAATGCTTGACGCCCGGCGGGCACCACACCAAGCCTCCCGGCTCGGATCTTCTGCACCGACCGCCTCCGCGACTACGCCAGGTGAGTACGGAAGAACGCGGTCAGCTTGTCGAATGGAATCACATCAACGCGGTCGTACAGATCGGTGTGGTTGGCCCCTGGGATAATCATCAGTTCCTTCGGCTGCGCAGCAGCTGCATAGGCAGTTTCACTGAAATAGCGCGAATGCGCTTTTTCACCATGAATAAACAGGATCGGCCGCGGCGAAATTTCGGCGATGTGGGTCAGGATCGGCATGTTCATGAACGACAGCGGCGTTGTGAGCGTCCACGAGCCGTTCGAGTTGACCGCTCGCGGATGAAAGCCGCGCGGCGTCCTGTAATAGTCGTGGTAGTCCACCAGGAATTGCGCTTCGCCACCTTTCAGCTCATTCATGACCGGTCCATAGGCTGAGGCGCCATTTTCCGCATCCTGCCAACGCTGCCGGCTCAATTGCTCCAGCGTTTTCGTGCGCTGTTCCCGGGTCACGCTGTCGTTGTAGCCCCTGGACATGACACGGGTCATGTCGTACATGGTGCTGACGGCGACGGCCTTGACGCGCTTGTCCACGGCCACGGCGTTCAACGCCATGCCGCCCCAGCCGCAAATGCCGATGATGCCGATCCGCTCGCGGTCAACGAAAGGCAGCAGGCCGAGATAATCAACCGCCGCGCTGAAGTCCTCGGTGTTGATGTCCGGCGAAGCGACATTGCGCGGCTCGCCACCGCTCTCTCCGGTATAGGACGGATCGAACGCCAGCGTGACGAATCCGCGTTCCGCCATCGTTTGTGCATAGAGACCCGACGACTGTTCCTTTACAGCGCCGAACGGGCCGCTGATGGCGATCGCCGCCAGCTTGCCGCTGGCATTTTTCGGTTGGTAAAGGTCTGCAGCCAGAGTAATGCCGTAGCGGTTCCTGAAGCTGACCTTTCTATGGTCGACCTTGTCGCTTCTGGCGAAAGTCTTGTCCCATTTGTCGCCGAGTTCTATTTGTGTCTGCGCGGAGGCTTGCTCTGTGGCCACAGTCCCGACGCTCAAAATGGCGATGCCGACGCCCGTCATTTTCAGCAAGTTGCGGCGTTGCGTGTCAGGCGAGTCCTGATTTGCGATGGCGCTGCCGGTTTCGTTCTGCTTGTTCATGGTGTTCTCTCCTGGTGACCCGTATTCAACCGGCAAGGGTTGCGCTATCGATCACGAAGCGATATTTCACATCGCCCTTCAACATCCGCTCGTAGGCGTCATTGATCTCGTCGGCGCGGATCAGCTCGATGTCCGCCACGATTTCGTGCTCGGCGCAGAAATCCAGCATTTCCTGCGTCTCGGGAATCCCGCCGATCATCGAGCCGGCCAGGCTGCGGCGCTTCATGATGAGTCCGAACACCTGCGGCGAAGGATGCGGCGACGCCGGAGCGCCCACCAGGGTCATCGTGCCATCGCGCTTGAGCAGCGCAAGGAAGGCATCGAGGTCATGTGGAGCCGCGACGGTATTCAGGATCAGGTCAAGGCTTTTGGCGTGTGCGGCCATTTCCTCGACATTGCGCGAGACGACGACCTCGTGCGCGCCCAGACCCAGGGCTGCCGTGCGCTTGGATTCGGAAGTGGTGAACGCCACCACATGCGCGCCGAGTGCGCGGGCAAGCTTGATGCCCATGTGGCCCAGCCCGCCGATACCGACCACGCCCACTTTCCGGCCAGGTCCCACCTTCCAGTGGCGCAGCGGCGACCAGGTGGTAATGCCGGCACACAGGAGTGGCGCGACGGCGGCCAGTTGCACCTCGGGATGACGGATGCGCAACACATAGCGTTCATGCACGACGATCTGCTGCGAATAACCTCCGAGCGTGTGACCGGGGGCATCCGTGGTGGGGCCATTGTAGGTGCCGACCATGTCGTCGCAGTAGTTCTCCAGCCCGGCATCGCAATCGTCGCAGTGCTTGCAGCTATCGACGATGCAGCCGACACCGACCAGATCGCCGACCTTGAAGCCCGACACATGAGCGCCCAGCGCAGAAACACGTCCGACGATCTCATGCCCCGGTACGCATGGGTAAAGCGTGCCGGCCCATTCGGCCCGTACTTGATGGATGTCCGAATGGCATACGCCGCAGAAGGCGATGTCGATCTGGACGTCATGGGCGCCAGGCGCACGACGGGTGATATCCATGGTTTGCAGGGGTTCGGTTGCCGCGTTGGCACCGTAGGCTATGACTGTCATTGAAATCCTCGTTGTCGGTTGATAAGGAATCAGGCTGTCTCCGCCCGCTCGATTCGCGCGGTCACGGAAGCAAGGACTGCGGCGATCAGCAGCAAGGCTGCGCTCGCTACGAAAGTGGCTCGATAACCGATGCCATCGAACAGCACGCCGCCGATGGTCGAGCCCAAGGCGATGGAGAGCTGGACTGCGGCCACCATCAGGCCGCCGCCGGCCTCCGCGTCCATGGGCAGCGATCTGGCCAGCCATGCCCACCATCCGACGGGAGCGGCCGTCGCCACCAGGCCCCACAAGCCCAGCAGCACAAAGACTGCGGGCATCCACTCGCCGAAGGCGATCAGGGCCAATGCGATTGCGGCCATGATGAGCGGGATGACAATCAGGGTCCGGTACAAGCCCGCTTTCAGAAATCCCCCGATCAGCACCGTGCCGGCAAAGCCCGCGATGCCGAGGACCAGCAGGATCATCGAGAGCATGCGCACATCCACGCCGGTGACGGTCTCCAGGAAGGGCCGGACATAGGTGAACAGCATGAACTGCCCCATGAAGAAAGCGCCGACTGCCAGCATGCCCAGAGCGACCAACGGCTTTTTCATCAGGCTGAAGACATTGGCCGAGGCTGCTGCACGCGGCATGGCCGTCATGGACGGCAAGCTGATCCATTGCCAGGCCATGGCGATCAGCGCGAGCGGCACCAGGCAAAGAAATGCGCCGCGCCAACCGATGATCCCTCCGAGATAGCTTCCCAGTGGGGCGGCCACCACGGTCGCCAGTGCATTGCCGCCGTTGAAGATGGCCAGCGCCCTGGGCACGCTTTCGGGCGGCACCAGGCGCATGGCGGTCGCCGCCGACATCGACCAGAATCCGCCGATCACCACACCGATCAGTGCGCGGCCGATCATGTATTCCACATAATTCGAGGACAGGCCGACGATCAGCCCCGATACGCCCATCAGTCCCGTCAACAGCAGCAGCAATGTCTTGCGGTTCATGGAACCCGCGATCATCGAGATGGAAAGACTGGTCAGCACCGCGAAGGCGCCAGATATGGCAATGCCATAACCTGCCAGGCCCTCACTGACGTGGAGATCGGTGGCAAGCGGAGTCAGCAGGCTCACCGGCATGAACTCCGAGGCAATCAGCGCGAAGACGCACAGCGTCATCGAGAAAACGCCGCCCCAGGAAGCCTGGCGATCCCCGGCGCCCGTATGAGCGAGGGCGTGCCCCTCCCGAGCGTCAAGAACGTGGTCGGTCATGAATTTCTGCCTTGGCCAGAGTTTGTTTTCATGACCCGAATTTTCGGCTGCCCGCGCCCGCTCGATAAGCCAGTACAATATTGATGTGATTGTGAGAAAAATTCAGCAATGGCGAAAACAAAGGTAAACGATCTGCAGGCCTTTCTTGCAGTGGCTCGGGAGCAGAGCTTTACCAAGGCGGCAGCCAGGCTGGGTATCACGCCGTCTGCACTAAGCCATACCGTCAGGGCGCTCGAGGAAAGGCTGGGCGTGCGTCTGCTGGCACGGACGACTAGAAATGTGGCGCCTACGGAAGCAGGGGACAGGCTGATACGTTCAATTGCTCCGCTTTTCGATCAGATCGCCGCAGAGCTTGAAGCGCTGGGAGCGTTGCGCGAAAAACCTGCCGGAACGATCCGGATCACCTGCACTGATGATGCAATCGAGCTGTATTTGAGGCCGGTGCTGGCGTCGTTCTTGAAAAGCTATCCGGACATCACCCTGGAGCTCTTCGTCGACTACGGTTTCACCAACATCGTCGAAGAGCGGTTCGACGCTGGTATACGGCTAGGCGAAGCGATCAGCAAAGACATGATTGCGGTGCGCATCAGCCCTGATTGGCGTCTGGCCGTCGTCGGATCCCCGGCCTATTTCGAGCATCGCCCCATGCCCGCGACACCGTACGAGTTGACCGACCACGCATGCATCAACATCCGGCACAGACCGTCCGGTGCCATCTACGCATGGGAATTCGAAAAGGATGGCAAAGCATTTACCGTCAAGGGCGAAGGGCAACTCGTCTTCAACAGTATCGTCCACGTGCTCAACGCCGCAATGGACGGAATCGGATTGGCTTATGTTCCCGAAGCGCTCGCCGCGCCCTACCTCGCCGATGGCCGGCTTAAGGAAGTTCTGGCTGACTGGTGTCCGTATTTCCAAGGTTTTCACTTGTACTACCCGAATAGGCGCCAGACTTCCCCGGCCTTCTCCGCATTTGTCGACGCGGTGAGGTATCGAGGCTAGCCGCGAGTGTGCTCGTAAGCTACCCATAACGGGCGCGTGACGAAAAAACAGCAGCGACAGATCCTCCACGGCCGATTTCGCCGAAAGCAGGCAGTGGTCGTAGAGGCCATCACCGTCCGTTTCGGCCCAGGAGGACTCGGCCAGCCATTGGTCGGTGCGACTGCTCCGCTCAGAAAACTGCCGTTGGATCGCGTGAACTGCGAATGTCTCTTCGGGGTCGGCTCTGCACTCGATGGCGTCCGGCAGCTTTCGGGATGCGGAACTTGAGCGGCCGGTTTCCGGCGCCGAACTAAGAAGGTTGCTCGTCGCGTCCCGACCCAAAGCGGCCATCCAGACTTCTCTGAAGCCGCCGGTCAGGCAGACCAGCCTACTGCGAGTTTCGTTGCCATGAAGCTGCCGTTCGTGACCTCACACACCCGGCCAGTTGCTGTCACTCACCACCCGATCCGGTTAGCGGCCATCTGGGTAAGACGGTATGCTCTCGACCTATGTGCCACATGGGTCGCATCACCATAGTATGCCGTCGGTTGCTGCTATCCCTGTCCTGTTATTTTGCCTTGCGCGTAGTTTCTGCTTCTAAACAGTAACCTGTAAAACATGTTGTTCGCCATTCCGATGTTATTCGGCAGAACTGTCACCAGAAAACAAAGTTAGTATGGCGTATTCCGTACGCACGGCTTTATTCGAACTTCACCGAATTGATCTAAATCCATGGCTCTAAGCTCTAACTCAATTATTCATTTCGCGCAAGAGAAAAGCAGTCTGCTTGGGATCCTGAGTGATAGTTTTCGTGTGCACTACTGCACGGAGCAGTATGAGCTGGGCGATTACTTTGTAAGTGCGAAAGTTCCAATGGTGAGTTTTTGTGATATACCGCTATCGCAAATTAAAGATCACATCGGGAAGTACGGTCAATACGGAATCGGCCTTACCAAGGAGTGGGCCGTACGAATGGGTTTAAACCCCGTCCTGTATATTGAGCCCAATTCTCGGTTGGCGGGTAACTTAGGAATCGCCCTCGAAGAGTTCCTACTGCGTTCTATGGGGGCAGACGGAAAACCGACGCCCTTCCAAATGGCTCTTGCTGATGTGCTGCGCTACGTAAAGAACTACCAAGGCGACCTTGTGAGAAAAGTCGGAACAACTAAGAACTACCGATTTTCGGATGAGCGCGAGTGGAGATTTGCACCAGCATATGACGATGCATACGAGATGTTAGTCAGCATGAAGGAGTATGAGTCAGACTCAGTCAAACACGATGCATCGCTGGCTACTCTTAGGCTTGACTTCGAACCGAACGATATCAAATATATAATAATCCGAGACGACACAGAAATTACAGAGTTTGTCGATCATTTACGTCGTATTAAAGGCAAGAGGTACTCTTACCATGACGTTGAGAGACTTACTACGCGGCTACTAACAGCCGAACAGATCACGAGTGATATCTGAATGGAGTTTAACCCGTAAGTCGAAGGGACCGCAATAAGCTACGCTTTTGGTTCCCACCGCGCTACGCGCTTCGGCTGCCCCTCACATTGAACGTTGAACGACAGCTTTCCCAAAAGCTCTGCGGCGGCATTGGGTCTAGGCTGTGTCAAAACCTGAAAAGCGCGAGATTTATCGCAAGAGCTTCCCACCTGAAGCCGGTTGACGGATCCTGATCTTGCTCGATTACCTACCTGATACGTTATCGGACGTGCAGGCGAACTAAGATTTCCCACGCCGTCCGCTCACGGAGGGGTTTTGACACAGCCTGGGTCGAACGTAGTCAGTGACGGGTGAGCAAATCAAAGACCAGACCTCGCAATCGTCCCAGCAGCGTTACGCGGCGAGGCGGGCTGGTGGTTGTACGTTCGCGGCGCAATATCACTGCGTGCCGGTCATCTTCGACGTTCGCAATACAATGACACTGAGAGGCTCGAAGCCGAATGAGCATGATTGATGAGTTGAAGGGAAAAGCAGCCGGATATCTTAACGATCTTAGTAAAATGAAGGATGAGTTAGCTGAGAAGGCAGCGCTTCTTAAAAATGAAAATGAAGAGAGTCAGCGAAGAAAAAGGGAGGATTGGGTATACAAGAAGGAACTAGAGCTAAACGAGTTTGCAAGAGAGCTCGAGAAGCGTGAAAAGCTAATAAGACAAAATGAGCTGAAGTTAAAGAAGAAATTTTTTGTCAGATTTATTGGCGTGGCTGCGGGTTTGTCGGCAATTGGATTTCTTGCGCTTGCATCATTCATAGTAACGACAGAAAACGGAAATTATTCAATCGCAACGCAGGCTGGTAATGATGCACCAAAATTGCCGGCATCAAATACATTTGAGCCTTACACACTTAGAGAGTCAGCCGTATATAGCACATACGATGACTTAGACGCGACAAACCCGAATTTCGATGTTGGGAATTATTGCCTAGAGAAAGAGAAAAAGGGGGGCATCAGTTTCGAAGAGTGTTTGGGTGTCGCCGCTGCAAAAATCATGTCTCAACGATAATTTCCTAACGTTGCGCTCCTCCGGACGGCGGTTCAGCGGCCCCCATCGCCGGCTGTGGGTTTCGTCGTTGACCGTCAGCTTTACGATGCATCGTCGGGCAGCTACGGGTCGGGTTGCGACCGACACCCACTCGGATTCGTCGCCGTAAAGCCGCCGTTGGAGGTTCGCTTCCCGTAAGCTGCCGCTCGCCGACGAGTCGTTTCGACCGAATGCGGAGGTCCTGGCTGGTTTTCCTGAGTGTCTGCGATAGGGCTGTTATTTCCCTCTCACCTACCAACTGAAATCAGGCAGCCGAGGGTTGCAAGGCAATCACCGCCATGCCGGTGAGCGCGATACCGGCGCCCAGCATGTCCCAGCGCGTCAGGGCGATGCCATCTACGAAGTGAAGCCAGAGTAACGCGACAGCGATATACATTCCGCCGTATGCGGCATAGGTGCGGCCCGCCGCCGTTGGATGCAGGGTCAGCAGCCAGGCGAACAGCGCCAGGGCAAGCGCGGCTGGAAACAACAGGAGCAGGCTCTTGCCTTGCTTCAGAACCAGCCATGGCAGGTAGCAGCCAACGATCTCGGCAACGGCAGTAACGGCAAACAGGAGACTCAGGCGCAGCAGTTCCATGGGTAATCTCAACGCGAGGATTCCCCGAGTTTGCCTCAAACCATCGGCCGCTGTACAAGGAGTCCATAGCAGTAGGGGTGACCGCAAACTGAAGGATTGCAGCGATCTTATCTGGGCGGGCTATCCCACTGCTTCTGGCCGGGTCGAGCCAAGCCGGGGTCCAAGTTGGTCGCCGTAAACCGGTCATCCAAGACGATCTAGCGAGGGAGACCCTGGCAGGATCTCCAACGGCCGGTGATGGCCGGGTGCGTGAGGTCACGAACGGCAGCTTCGGAGCAGCGAAACTCGTGGAATCCCTGGGTACCTGACCGGCAGCTTTGCGGAAGTCGCAACGACCGCTCGGGGTCGGTAACGGCCCCCCGAGCTGCGCCACCGCAAGCATTCACAGCAATAATCCCCTTCTGCCCCCGCCGACCCCTCGCAATCCAACTCTGCCGCCACCCCCACCGCCATGGACCCTCCCGACCTCGCCCAGATTGCCGCCGATGAAATGCGCGCGAACGGCCTCGAGCCGGTGTTCACGCCCGAAGTGCTGCACGAGGCCGAACACCTTTCCCAGGACGGCGCGGCGCGCTCGGGCGGCATCCGTGATCTGCGCGGCCGCCAGTGGTTCTCGATCGACAACGACGACACGCTCGACCTCGACCAGTTGACCTGGGCCGAAGCCCTGCCCGATGGCAGCGTGCGGCTCGCCGTGGCGGTGGCCGATGTCGATGCGCTGGTTCACCGTGGCGGCAGCGTCGACACCCACGCCGCGGCCAACACCACCTCGGTCTATACGGCGGCCGGCGTCTTCCCGATGCTGCCGCCGCTGTTGTCGAACGATCGGACTTCCCTGCACGAAGGCGAGGAGCGGCTGGCCGTGGTGGTGGACATGAAGGTCGACCGCGAGGGCTCGGTCACCGACGCTCAGCTTTACCGCGCCGCCGTGCCCAACCACGCCAAGCTAGCCTACGACAGCGTGGCGGCATGGCTCGAGCTGCAGGCGCCGCCGCCGCCCGCCATCGCCCGGGATGCGGCGCTGCAGGCGCAGCCGGTGTTCGCCCGCTTCCTGACCGCGCGCCGTGCGGCCGAGCCGTCCGGCTTCGAAGATCTGTCGCTCGCCGTGGTGAAGCTGCTGGGCTCGGGCGCCTATGCGGCCGCGCCGCCTGACGCACCGCCCGCCGGTCACTTCGGGCTGGCCGTCAACGACTATGCGCACTCCACCGCGCCCAACCGTCGCTTCGTCGACCTTGTCACCCAGCGGCTGCTCAAGGCAACGCTGGCGCAACAGGCAATGCCCTATTCGATGGCCGAACTCGACGCCATTGCGCAGCACTGCACCATCCAGGAGGACAAGGCGTCGACGGTCGAGCGCCGCGTCCTCAAGGCCGCCGCCGCCTACCTGCTGCATGACCGGATTGGCGAACGCTTCGACGCCATCGTCACCGGCGCGACTTACCGGCCGAAAGTGAGCCCGGTCAGCGCCAGCAATTCGGTGGCGGCCACCGTGCCGCCCCACCACAGCAGGATTACCGAAGCGATCGCGGCCAGCGTCACCAGATAGCCGCCCACCAGCATCAGGCCGTCGCGCAGGCGCAGCCCCCAGGCGATCAGGACGATGGCGAGCGCAGGCAGCACATTGTCAAAGCTGATGATGGGGACGGGCACCATCATCGTCAGCCCGGCGGCGCACAGCATCAAGCCGTTCACCGCGCGCGCCGGCCTGTCGCTCAAGCGCAGCAGGCGCGGTCGCCCCAGCGCGGCGATGACATTGACGACCCGGCTGATCATGCGCGCCAGCAGCGCCCTGGCGCGCCCATTGATCTCGCGTCTGGCGAGCCAGGCCGGCAGGGACACCGGCTGGCCGCTGAACAGCCCGAACGCGACCAGGATGCAGAAAGCGCCCACGATCGAAGCCATGCCCGGCAGCGCCACCGGAAAAAGCAGCGGCATTGCCAGCAGGCTCAGCCACACCATGCGTTGGCGGTTGCTTTGACCCACGGCGTCGGCCATCGTACCGTTCATCGATGCCAGCTGCGCCCCGGCAATCCGTTCCACGCTGGCCCGTCGTTTGTCGCTCATCACCGATAGACTCTGCTTGAAGTACTCGACCGTTCGGACTCCTGATCGGGCTCGACGGTTCCCCGAGGTTTCGCCCGTGTGCCACCGCCGCATCTTCCGGAGAACACAGCGCATGCCCAACACCCGCAATCCAGACGCCGTTCGGGCGCAGCATGAATGAGAATCTCCAGCCGCAGTCGATAGGGTCCGACCGCGCGCCGCGCGCCGCGACGTCGGCCCCGCACGTCGACCCCGCGGCGGCCCTGCTGTTCGTGATCAACGCCGGTGCGGGCGCCCTCGACCTCGACGCCAAGCGTGCCGTGATCGAGGAGGCGCTGGCCGCGCATGGGCGCAAGGGTGAATTGCTGACTTGCGAGCCTGACGACCTGGCGCGGGTGGCCAGCGCGGCCGCAGCGACGGCGGTGGCGCGCGGGACGGCGGTGGTCGCCGTCGGCGGCGATGGCAGCCTCAGCACGGTGGCGCAAGCTGCGCATGAAGCCGGTTGCCCAATGGGCGTCATCCCCTACGGCACCTTCAATTACTTTGCCCGCACGCACGGCATCCCCACCGAGCCGGCCGCAGCGGCGCACCATTTGATGGATGCGCGCCCCACGCCGGTGCAGGTGGGGGCGATCAACGACCGGGTGTTCCTCGTCAACGCCAGCCTGGGCAAGTACCCGGAGCTGTTGCAGGACCGCGAGGCCTGGAAGGCGCGCTTTGGCCGCAGCCGCTGGGTGGCGTTCGTGGCCGCCTGCGCGACGCTGCTGCGCGCGCAGCGCCGCCTGCGCCTGCACATCGAGACGGCTTCCGCGGTGCGCGACGTGCAGACCCTGACGCTGTTCGTGGGCAACAACCGCCTGCAGTTGCAACAGTTCGGCGCGGAACCGGAAGACACCGTGGCCGGCACGCCCGGCGACGGCAGCCTGGCGGCGCTGATGCTGCGGCCGATCGGCACGCTGTCGATGCTCGGGCTGATGGTGCACGGGGCAATGGGCAGGCTGGGGGAAGCCGCCGGCGTGGACAGCTTCGAGTTCAAGCACATGGTGGTGAGGCCCAGGCTGGCACCCGGCCACAGCGAGATCACGGTGGCGTTCGACGGCGAGGTCGCACGGATGCGCGCGCCGATCGACATTCGCGTGCTGGACAAGCCCTTGTACGTGCTCCAGGCGCCTGGTAACGCAGCGGCGGCGGCAAGCGCGCCCGAGGAGGCAATGGCATGAGGGCGGCGGCATGAGTGTCGTGCTGCACATCTCCGATACCCATTTCGGCACCGAACAGCCGCGGGTGGTCGAGGCCCTGGTCGCCCTCGCCGCGCAGCAGCGGCCCGATCTGGTGGTGCTGTCGGGTGACATCACGCAGCGGGCGCGGCCCGCCCAGTTTCGCGCGGCGAAGGCCTTCGTCGACCGGCTGGGGGCGCCGGTCGTGGCGGTGCCGGGCAATCACGACATTGCGCTGTTCGACCTGTGGGCGCGCTTCACCCGCCCGTACGCGCGCTACGCGAAGGCGTTCGGCGCTGAGCTCGAGCCGGTGCACGCCGCGCCGGATCTGCTCGTCGTTGGCGTCAACACCACGCGCGCATGGCGGCACAAGCACGGGGAGGTGTCGGCGGCGCAGATCGATCGGGTGGCAAGCCTGCTGACGGCAGCCAGCGCGCGGCAGTTGCGCGTGGTGGTGGTGCACCAGCCCGCGGCCGTCACCAGGGCCGAGGATCACGTCAATCTGTTGCGCGGCCACCAGGCCGCCCTGCGGGCGTGGTCGGCCGCCGGCGCGGACCTTGTGCTGGGCGGGCACATCCATCTGCCCTACACGCTGGCGCAGCACGGTCTGGCGCGGCGATTGTGGGTGGTCCAGGCCGGAACCGCGGTGTCGTCGCGCATCCGCCTGGAGGCGCCCAATTCGGTGAATATCCTGCGCTGGGGCGCGTCGTTGGGGGCGCGTGGTGAGCGGGCCCGGGCTGGTGCTGAAGCGGGCAAAGACTGCCTCATCGAGCAGTGGGACTTTGCGCGCCACGAGCAGGTCTTCGTGCGCACCGCGGTCACCGCCGTCGAGCCCGAGCGCGCCTGATCGCACGACCGTTGCGGCCGCAGCCCGGCCCTGCACGACGTGGTCCTGGTTTGCCCGCTCGGCCTGGTGCATGGCACGCCGCCCTCCGCTACCATCCCTGCCCATGTCCGCCGCCCCCGAACTCGACGTCTTCTCCTGCCCGCTCGAAGGCATCCGCCTGGTCGAGGCCTCGGCCGGTACCGGCAAGACCTGGAACATCTGTGGCCTCTACCTGCGCCTGCTGCTCGAGCGCGAACTGCCGGTCGAGTCGCTGCTTGTGGTCACCTTCACCAAAGCGGCGACGGCCGAGCTGTCGGGGCGGATCCGCGAGCGCATCGTGGAGACCTTGCGCGTGCTGGAGGGCGGCGCGCCGGGGCCGGATCCCTTCGTGGCGCAACTGCTCGCGCACCTGGCCGCCGCCGGCCACGCGCGGGAACAGCTCGCCACCCGCCTGCGCCTGGCGCTGCAGACCTTCGACGAGGCGGCGATCTTCACCATCCACGGCTTCTGCCAGCGCGCGCTCGCCGACACGCCCTTTGCCGCCGGCCTGCCCTACGAGCTGGAACTGGTCGAGGACGATAGCGCGCTGCGCCTGGAGGCGACGCAGGATTTCTGGCGGCGCGAGGTGGCCGGCGGCGGGCTGCCGGCGCTGCTGGCGACGCACCTGCTGCAATCCGGCGACAGCCCGGCGGCGTGGGCGGAGATCCTGAAGCGTCACATGGCCCGGCCGTGCGCGCGGCCGCTGTGGGATGCAGGGACCGACGAGGAGGGGGCCGGGGGCGTTGGGCCGGATGCTTCAGCTTTGGATGAGTCCGACGCTACGGCTGCGGACGCCGCGGCGAATGGGGCTGGCGAGACCCGCGGAGTGCGGTCCACTGCCGGCGTCGGCGTCGGCGCCGCGCTGGCTGCTGACGAGGCGCGCCTGCAGTCGGCCTGGGCCGCGGCGCGTGCCGCAGCCAACACGCTTGTCGAGGCGGTCGGCGCGGTTGAGGCCGCACTCGGCGGCCTCAACGCCAACAGCTACTCGCCCGAGTCGGTTGCCAAGTCGTCGCGGCAGTGGGCCGACTGGCTTGCGGCGGGCGATGGGCTGCATCCACTGCCCGGCGACAAGGACAGCAAGCTCGCGCTGCTCACCGCCGACACGCTCGCGAAGCGAAGCACCGCCGCCGGCCGCAAGAGCGGCATCGCCCCGCCGCAGCACGCCTTCTTCGCGCTCGCCGCCGAACTGCTCGCCGCGCGCAGCACAGTCGACACGCACTGCGCCCGCGCCCGCCTGCGCCTGCTGCGCCGCTTCGTCGAGCACACCACCGCCGAGCTGCGCCGGCGCAAGGCCGAGCAGCGCCAGATCGCCTTCGACGACATCCTGTGGAACGCCCACCGCGCGCTGCATTCGGGCGATCAGCCGTGGCTCGCTGCGGCGTTGCACGCGCGCTACCCGGTGGCGCTGATCGACGAGTTCCAGGACACCGATCCGCTGCAGTTCGGCATCTTCGACCGCATCTACCACGCCGAGGACCGCCACGGCACGCTGTTCCTGGTCGGCGACCCCAAGCAGGCGATCTACAGCTTTCGCAGCGCCGACCTGTTCACCTACCTCGCCGCGCGCGATCGCACCGACACCCGCTACACGCTGCGCCACAACCAGCGCTCCGCCCCGGCGCTGATCGAAGCCTGCAACCGCCTGTTCGGCGCCAACCCGGCGGTGTTCATGATGCCGGGGCTGGAGTACGTGAATGTCGGCGCCGGCAGCCGGCCGCGCACGCCGCTGGTTGATGACACCGCGCCGGGCCCGCTGCCGCCGCTGCAACTGTGGCGCATCCCGCGCGACGAGACGCTCGAGGAGGGTGATGGTCGCGCCGGGGCTGCGGCTGGCGAGGGGAACGATGAGGGCGAGGGGGCCGAGGCGGGCGGTGGCGCCCGGCTGCCGCGCGCCCAGGTCATGCAGCGTGCCGCCCACGCCACCGCCGCCGAGATTGCGCGCCTGCTCGCTGCTGGTGCCGATGGCCATATCCGCATCGGCGACGACCCACTCGCGCCCGCCGACATCGCGGTACTGGTGCGCAGCCATGGCCAGGGCGCGCGCATGCGTCGGGCGCTGGCGGCCTTCGGCGTCGGCAGCGTCGAGCTGTCGCAGGCCAGCGTCTATCACACCGACGACGCCGAGGAGCTCGAACGCGTGCTGCTGGCGATCGCCGAGCCGCTGCGCGAGCGCCGCGTCAAGGCCGCGCTCGCCACCACCGCCATGGGCCGCGACGCCGCCGCGCTCGCGCGCCTGGCCGCCGACGCCGCCGCGCTCGCGCGCCTGGCCGCCGACGAGGCCGCGCTGCTCGCCACGCTCGACGCCTTCGCGCGCTGGCGCGAGCTGTGGCTGACGCGCGGCTTCGGCGTGATGCTGCGCCAGTGGATGAGCGACGAGGGTGTCGCCACCCGCCTGCTCGCCCGCGCCGACGGCGAACGCCGGCTCACCAACCTGATGCATCTGGCCGAGCTGCTGCAGCAGGACGCCGGCAGCGCCGCGCCCGAGGTGCTGCTGCGCACGCTCGCCAGCCGCCGCGCCGACGCCCGGGGCGGCGAGGCCACCCAGTTGCGGCTGGAATCGGACCGCAACCTGGTGCAGATCGTCACCATCCACCGTGCCAAGGGCCTGGAATACGGCGTGGTGTTCTGCCCCTTCCTGTTCGACGGCTACGCGCGCGGCGGCAGCGACGGGCCGATGCGCGCCTGGCACGACGACGACGGCGCGCTGGTGCTCGACTACCGCGCCGAGGCTGCCGCCGACAAGGCGGTCAAGGCGCGCATCAAGTACGAGCAGCAGGCCGAGGACCTGCGCCTGATCTACGTCGCGCTGACGCGCGCCGTGCACCGCTGCTACCTGGTGGTGGGCAGCTACGCCAGCACCAGCTTCGGCAAGATCAACCACACCGAGGCCGGCCGCAGCCTGCTCAACTGGATGGCGGCCGGCGCCGGCATGGACGCCGAGGCCTGGGCCGCGCACAAGCCCACGCCCGCCGGCACCGACGCCCACTGGCGCGCGCTGGTGGCGGCGAGCACGCTCGCCGGCCAGCCGGTGATGGCGCTCGCCGATCTGCCCGACGGCCACGGCGCCGCGCTCCCCGCGCCCGATACTGCCAACCAGCGCCCGCGCGCCCAGCGCCCGCCGCAGGTGCCGCTGGGCTGGCGCATCGGCAGCTTCAGCGCGCTGATCTCGGGGGCGGTCCATGAGCGCGCCGCGCAGGACCATGATGCGAGCGCGCTGCCGGCCGGGGAGATCCGGATGCTGGCCGAGCCGTCCGAGGCGCCTTCACCGCAGCCGGTACCGGCCGATGACATCCTGCGCTTCCCGCGCGGCCCTTCCGCCGGCGACTGCATGCACGCGATGTTCGAGGCCGCCGACTTCACCGACCCGGCGAGCTGGGAGGCCGCGATCGACGGCGCGCTGGCCGCGCATCCGCAGCGGCTGGCGGACGAAGGGCGGCGGGCGCGCAGCGCGCTGGCTGGGCGACAGGAGGACGAGCCCGCACCGGTTCGACTCGCGCGCATGCTGCGCGGCCTGCTCGCGGCCGTGCTCGCCACGCCCCTGCTGCCGGCCGGCGACGGCGGCGCTCCGCTACGCCTGGACAGCGTCCCGCACACCCGCCGCCTCGTCGAGCTCGGCTTTCACCTGCCCGCACCGCGACTGACGGCGGCGCAGCTCAACGCCTGGCTGGCGGCGCACGGCTACGGCGTGCCGCGGCTGGCGTTCTCCGATCTCGACGGCTACCTCAAGGGCTTCATCGACCTGATCTTCGAGCACGACGGCCGTTTCTGGATCCTGGACTGGAAGTCCAACCACCTCGGCGACCACCCCGAGGACTACGCCCCTGCGCGGCTCGAGGTCGCCATGCAGGCCCACGGCTACCACCTGCAGCACCTGCTCTATACCGTCGCCCTGCACCGTCACCTCGGCCGTAGCCTGCCGGGCTACGACTACGAGACGCACTTCGGCGGCGTGCTCTACCTCTTCGTGCGCGGCGTGCGCCCGGACTGGCAGCTCGACGGTCAGCCCGCCGGCGTGTTCCACCACCGCTGCCCCGCCGCCACTCTGAACGCACTCGACGCCCTGCTTTCCGCCCGCGAAGACCGGCTCGCCGAGGAGGCCGCATGAACGACCTCGCCGACGGCTTCGCCCGTCATCTTGTCGACTGGGCCACCACCCTCGGCGCGCCCGCCGACAGCCTCGCGCTGCTCGACACCGTCGCCCGCCGGCTGGCGACCGCGACCAGCGCGGGACATGTCTGCGTGCCGCTCGCGGCGTTCGCGGGCTCCATAGCGGTTCCGATCGAGGTCGATTTCCCGCAGCCGCCTGACGAAGCGCCGCCCGATTGGGATGAAGGCGTATTTGCCAATGGCGATGTAAGAGACGATCACGATGCGGTGGCGCGAATGCGCGAGCAGTTATTGGCGAGCGGCGTGGTGATCGACGCGGCGCAGGCCTTGTCCGGGCGCTCGGCGCATCCGCTGGTGGTGGACGCGGGCGATCGGCTCTACCTGCGCCGGCATTTCGACCAGGAGCGTGCGCTGGCGGCGGCGCTGGTGGCGCGCGCGCGGGGCGCCGACTTCGCGGAAGGGGAGGCGGGGGGCTCTGTCGTCGTCAAGGGTGAGTCGGGCGCCCGGGGCGCTGTGGTCGCGGATGCGTCGGCGCCGCGCCCGGCCCTGCTCGACACCCTCTTCCCGCCGCGCCCCGGCGCGACGCCGGACTGGCAGAAGTGCGCGGTGATGCTCGCACTGCAGGGCCGGCTCACCGTCATCAGCGGCGGGCCCGGCACCGGCAAGACCACCACCGTCGCCGCGCTGCTCGCGTGCCTGCTCGAGGCCCAGCCCGACCTGCGTATCGCGCTCGCCGCGCCCACCGGCAAGGCCGCCGCGCGCATGCTCGAGGCCCTGCGCCAGCGCGCGCAGACCCTGCCGGCCGAACTCGCCGCCCGCCTGCCCGCCGCGGCGTTCACCGTGCATCGGCTGCTCGGCGTCACCCCCGAGCCCGGCCGCTTCCGCCACCACGCCGCCAACCCGCTGGCGGTGGATGTGCTGGTGGTGGATGAGGCGTCGATGCTCGACCTCGCGCTCGCCACCCGCCTCATCGACGCGCTGCCGCCCACCGCGCGCCTGGTGCTGCTCGGCGACAAGGACCAGCTCGCCGCGGTGGAGGCCGGCGCGGTGTTCGCCGAGCTGTCGGCGGAGTGCGTGTTCAGCGCGCCGATGCGCGCGCGGCTCGGGTTGGGAGGCGCCGCCGCGGGCGCCGCGCAGGCGGGCGCTGACCATGTGGGAGCGGGCCTTGTGGGAGCGGGCTTGCCCGCGAATGAGCGCTCGAGCAGGCCATTCGCGGGCAAGCCCGCTCCCACGGAGGCGGCGCTTGCTCGCGCCCCTGCGACCGGGGTGCTGGCGGACAGTGTGGTGTGGCTGATCGAGAGCCATCGCTTCCGGGCCGACTCCGGAATCGGCCGGCTGGCGACCGACATCCGCGCGGGGCAGGGCGAGGCTGCGCTGGCCTGGCTGGCGGCGGGGGAGGATGCGTCGGCGCGCTGGATCGAGGACATTGACGCCCGTCCGTCGCTGGCGACGCTCGCCTGCATCGAGGCTGGGTACGCCGCCTATTTCGATCTGCTGCGCGCCGGACTCGGTGGCGTTGCCGGTGCGCGGGCGGTGGCCGCCAATGCGCTGCGGCTCGATGCCGCGCAGGGCGGCGAACAGGGCAATGCAAAGGCCGGTGCCCCCGTTGTCGATGTCGCCGCCGCCATGCGCGCGTTCGAGCGCTTCCGGGTGCTGGCTGCGGTGCGCGATGGCGGGCGCGGGCTGGGGGCGCTCAATGCCTGGGTGGACGCGCGCCTGCGCGCAACCCTGGGCCTGGCGCCCGACCGCAGCGCCGGCGGGCGCTGGTATCCCGGGCGGCCGGTGATCGTGCTCGCCAACGACTATCTGCTCGGTCTGTTCAACGGCGACATCGGTCTGTGCCTTCCCGACGAAGCCGGGGCGCTGCGGGTGTTCTTCCCGGCGGCCGACGGCGGCTTTCGGGCGATCGCGCCGCTACGCCTGCCGGCGCACGACACGGCGTTCGCGCTCACGGTGCACAAGAGCCAGGGCTCGGAGTTCGAGGAGGTGCTGCTGGTGCTGCCGGCGCGGCCGCTGCGGGTGCTGACGCGCGAACTCCTCTACACCGGCGTCACCCGGGCGGCGCAGAAGGTGACGGTGGCGGGGGCGCGCGCGGTGTTCGTCGCCGGCTGCGCAGCACGCACGGTGCGCGCCTCGGGCCTGCGCGATCGGATGCGCGAGGCGGCCGGGCCGGGCTGAGCGTCGCTACCGGCTGCGCAGCACGTCCATATCGGCGCGATTGCGCTCGTCGGTGTAGGGCTCGGCAGCCTGGGGCTCCGCTGCCGCCGAACACGTCACCAGCACATTGCCCAGCGGCCGGTCGCGAAACAGCACCTCGACCGCACACGCGCCGTACTCGGCCTCGATGGTCGCCAGCAGGTTGCGCGCGTAAGGGGTGGCGAGTTGCGGGTCGAGCAGCAGGTTGGCCACCATCACGCCGTCGGCGGCCAGCGCGTGCCGCGTCGTGCGCCAGAACTCGCGGGTGACGAGGTGGGCGGGGATGCTGGTGAGTGCGCTATACACATCGACCACGATCACGTCGTAACGCAGCGTGGTGTCGCGCACGTAGGCACGTGCGTCGGCGACCACGAACTCGCCGCGGATCGGCTCGCGCAGGAAGTCGCGCTCGGCGATGTCCTTCACCGCCGGGTCGATGTCGACGTACGTGTAGTGGTTCAGCGGCTCGCGGTGCGACAGCGTGAAGCCGCCGGCGCCCAGCACCAGCACGCGACGGTCGCGCAGGGCGAGGTCTTCCAGCAGCAGCGCGCGCAGGCGCTCGATGTAGCGCGCGTAGCGCGGCGGTTCGCTGGCGTCGATGATCGAGGCCACCGAGTTGTTGATCCAGAACACGCGCGGCGCCTCGAAGCCGGCGAGCGTAACCGGGGCGATGCGGTAGGTGGCGTAGGCGGTCTCGAGCTGCTGCGGCAGGATCAGGTTACAGCCGACGGCGGCGGCGCCGAGCAAGGCCGCAGCCGCGTTCGCGCGCCATTGCGGTCCGCCAGCGGTGGCGAGCGCCGGCACCAGCGCCAGCAGCAGCCCGGCGCAGATCAACACTGCGGCGCCCACGCCCAGCCACTGCATCACCAGCATCGACAGCGACACCGCGCCGAGGAAGGAGCCGAGCGTCGACCAGTACAGCGCCGCGCCGCTGCGCGCGCCTGCGCGTTCGTGGCGCAGCAGGTTGGTGAGGATCGGTACCGTCTGCCCGAGCAGCCAGGCCACCGGGCACAGCACGCCGCCGACCAGCACCAGCCACGCCATCGGCGCCGGCTGCAGGTGGGCGAACAGCCAGTCCGCCACCGGCCCGGCGAGGCCGACCGCGATCAGCCCGGCGGCGATCAGGAAGTTGCGCCGCACGCGCGCCAGGTAGTTGGAGGTCACCCGGCCGCCGGCCTGGTAGCCGAGCGCGAGCGCGAGCAGGAAGAAGCCGATGGTGGGCGCGGTGACGGTGATCGCGCTGCCGACGTGCGGCACCAGCCGGCGCAGGGCGACGATCTCGGCGCCGAGCGAGACGAAGCCCTCGACGAAGACGAGTGCGAACAGCAGCGCTGCGGGCAGCGCGGGGGTGGGGTCGGGGCGCAGTCCGGGCGTGGCCTCCGGGCTCAGGCCGGTGCGGGGG
>QXGG01062461.1_pt1 | contig 24490 bp, 22 predicted proteins | sample 1982491 | NCBI WGS metagenome assembly QXGG01 (sample SAMN09924614, study PRJNA488089) | Wastewater metagenome, whole genome shotgun sequencing project. | isolation source: South African research farm wastewater | place: South Africa: Irene, Agricultural Research Council, Animal Production... | reverse complement strand
GCCGCCGGCCATCCTCAGGCTCGACTGAGCCCGACTCCCGCATAGATACACGGCTGATTCCGGGGCCTCGCCGGACACCTTGCGCTGCGCGCCTTGTGCCGCGACGTGTTACTTGGTGGTGTCAAAGTCAGGTCAGACCCCATTGATCCAACCCCATTGATCCCAACACCCGGCAGAGCGTCGGTTTTTTTAACACTTGCTCCTCGCCCTTGCGCCGACGCAATAAATACACACAATAAAACAACAGCTTGAGACGCTGGCCCTATTCCTGCTTCAGTGCGGCACCCAACACGCACCGGAGTGCCGTCATGAAAACCGCCCGTTTCGTCCGCCAGAGTCTGAAGCCCCTGGTGCTGTCCGCCAGCCTGCTCACAAGCGCATCGGCGTTCGCCACCGTCTATGGCACCGTCGACTTTCCTGATGGCGCCGTATCCTTTGCCGACGCGGTCGTCTCTTACGACCCTGCCTTCGGTGGCGGCGCGGTGCCCACCGCCCCTTATCAGGACACCACCCGGGCGCTGGGCATCCCCGACTACACATCGGTAAGCTCCACCACCACCTATGTCAGCCTTGGCGCGGGCGGGCAGCTCGTTCTGCGCTTCACCGACAACTCGCTAACCGGCAGCGGCTCATCCGCCCTCGATTTGTGGATCTTCGAGATCGGGCCGGACGTCGAAGACACCACGGTCGACATCAGCAAGAACGGAAGCACCTGGTTCAGCGTCGGCGCCGTTGGTGGCTCCACCTCCGGGATCGATATCGACGCTTACGGCTTCGGCACGTCCGTTTTCTTCTCTTTCGTCCGCCTGACGGATGTAAAGACCGAGGGTGCGCAGTCGGGCTCAACGGTCGGCGCAGACATCGATGCCGTCGGTGCAATCTCGTCCGCACCACCGGTCGTGATCGACGTCCCCGAGCCGGCCATGCTCGCGCTGCTCGGGATCGGTCTTGCCGGCCTTGGCCTTGGCCGACGCCGGCGGGTGAACCGCGCCTGAACAGCGAGGTGTGCGGGCGTACCACGGCTGTCCGGACGCCCACCCCCTACTGACAACCCACCCCGCATCGGTCATCATCGGCCACCCGCCCCGGGCCGCCCCGCCACGCCCACCCGCCGATGCTCTTCAACGCCTACGAATTCCTCTTCCTCTTCCTGCCCCTCACCCTCGCCGGCTACTTCTGGATAGCCCGGCGCGGGCATGAGCCGGCGATCGTCTGGCTGGTGCTGGCCTCGCTGTTCTTCTACGCGTGGTGGCGGCCGGTTTATCTGGTGTTGCTGCTCGTGTCGATGCTCGCCAACTTCGGCCTCGGCAGCCTGCTCGGCCAGGCGCACCGCCAGGGCCGCCAGCACGCCGGCAAAGCCTGGCTGATCTTCGGCGTCTTCCTCAACCTCGCCCTGCTCGGTTACTTCAAGTACGCCAACTTCACCGTCAGCAGCCTCAACACCCTCGCCGGCACCGACTTTCACCTCGACACCATCATCCTGCCGCTGGCGATCTCCTTCTTCACCTTCCAGCAGATCGCCTACCTGGTCGACGCCTGGCAGGGTCAAGCGCGCGAATACCGCTTCGCCCACTACGCGCTCTTCGTCACCTTTTTCCCCCAGCTCATCGCTGGCCCCATCGTCCATCACCGCGACATGCTGCCGCAGTTCATGCAGCCCGGCGCGCTCACCCCGCGCGCGCAGAACATGGCCATCGGCCTCAGCATCTTCGCCCTCGGCCTGTTCAAAAAAACCGTCCTCGCCGACGGCGTCGCCCAGTACGCCACCCCCGTCTTCGACGCCGCCGCCGCGGGCGACACGCTCAGCTTTTTCCAGGCCTGGGGCGGCGCGCTCGCCTACACGCTGCAGCTCTACTTCGACTTCTCCGGCTATTCCGACATGGCCATCGGCGCCGCGCGCATGTTCGGCATCGTCCTGCCGGTCAACTTCCACTCGCCCTACAAAGCCACCAACATCATCGAATTCTGGCGGCGCTGGCACATGACGCTGTCGGCCTTCCTGCGCGACTACCTCTACATCGCGCTCGGCGGCAACCGCGCCGGGCGGCTCATGCGCTACCGCAACCTCATGCTCACCATGCTGCTCGGCGGCCTATGGCACGGCGCGGGCTGGACCTTCGTCGCCTGGGGCGCGCTGCACGGCCTGTATCTGTGCATCAACCACGCCTGGCGGCACACCACCACGCGCTTCTTCCCGCAGGGGCTGCTACCCGTCCCGCTCGCCAAGGCGCTGTCGTGGCTGGTCACCTTCGTCGCCGTCGTCATCGGCTGGGTGTTCTTCCGCGCGGGCAGTTTCGATGCCGCCGTCAGCGTGCTGCAGGGCATGGCCGGCCTCAACGGCATCGCGCTGCCCAACGCCATCGCGGCGCGGCTCGATGCGGTGTTGCCCGTGCTCGCCAGCCTCGGCTTCGGCACCTACCTCGGCGGCGGCGCGCAGTTTGTCTTCACGTGGCTGTGGATCGCAGCACTGCTGCCGGTCGCGCTCATCCTGCCCAACACGCAGCAGATCATGCGCCACGCCCAGCCCGGCCTGCACCTGCACACCGGGCGCGCCGAAGACGAGCTTCAACCCGCCCCACGGCTCGCGGACAAACTCGCCTGGCGCGACACCACTGGCTGGGCCATCGGCATCGGCCTGCTTGCCGCCATCGCCGTGCTCGCGATGACGCGCATCTCCGAATTCCTCTACTTCCAGTTCTGAGCCCGCCATGGACAGCCCCACCGCCTCGCGTCGCTTCCTGCTCTGGCTGGCGCTCAGCTTTGCCCTGGTGTGCGCTGCAGCCGCCGGCCTCAACTACGTCGTCGACCCCTACGGCCTGTTCGGCACGCCCCGCATCCAGGACTTCAACGCCATCAAGCCCGCTGCCGCCGAACGCGTGCGCGTCACCAAGCCCTACATGGCGAGCGCCGCCCGCCCGGCCACCGTCATCGCCGGCAACTCGCGCCCCGAGCTCGGCCTCGACCCGCAAAGCCCCTGCTGGCCCGACGATCACAAGCCCGTCTTCAACACCGGCATCCCCGGCGCCAGCTTCTACATGCAGACCCAGTACGCCAAGCACGCCCTCATGGCCGGCGGCGGCAAGCGCGTGCTACTCGCGGTCGACTTCCTCGACTTCCTCACCAACACCGCCGCCCCCGCCACCCCACCCGACTGGCTGGCGCTGGCCCGCAGCTACGCAGGCCGCCTCCACATCCCCGGCGAAGACGCCCCCGCCTGGCAGCGCATCCACCTGCAGGCGCAGGACCAGCTCGGCGCCCTGTTCTCGCTCACCACCCTGGCCGACGCGCTCGGCACCGTCGCCCGCCAGCGCGCCCCCTTCACCGCCGACCGCCGCGCCGACGGCTTCAACCCCGGGCGCGACTACCAGGCCATCATCCGCAGTGAAGGCCAGCACGTGCTCTTCGCGCAGAAAAACACCGAGCTACGCGAGCGCCTGGCAAACCCGAAGCTCGGCCTCTCCCCCGCAGGCCAGCAAAGCAACGAAAGCTTCGAGGCGCTCAAAGGTTTTCTGGGATGGGCGAAGCAGCGCGACATCGCCGTCACCGTCTTCATCAACCCCTACCATGCCGACTACCACCGCATCATCGCGGAGTCGGGGCTGGGCGAGACGTACGCGCAGTGGGCGAAGAGGGTTGCGGAGATCGCGGCGGCAGCAGCGGTGCCGTTCCGGGACTTCAACGCACAAGGGTTCGAACTGGGCGAGACGCCACCGGGGCCTGGGGTGCGGGGGGAGCACATCCGGTGGTTCTGGGAGCCGGCGCATTACACGGCGGAATTGGGAGAAGTGATGCTTCAGCAACTGACGGGAAGCACTTCAAACTCACGCGAATGACATGGCGCGGCTGGTGTCCCGAAGCGGAGCATCCGATCGCATCTCGGCAAACGCACGAACGGTAGGGTTCGCAGGAAGCTCACCGGAAAAAACGAGGGGCGGTCTAGCTCTTGGCTAGACCGCCCCTCGGACTCTTGGGGTCAATCAGCAGGGAGTACCCACTCGACCTCCAGCTTCGGACGCAAGTTGACGTCAGTCACGTACTCGCTGGACTGCACCGTCATGGTGTTATAGCCACCCGACACCCATACCGTCCTCCAACCAAAGTTCGGCACGGTGCCCGCACTCATTGCGGCAACACGTTCAGTCACGTCAAAAACCACCCATCCAGCATCCCACCCGGTCGTCACACGCGCGTCTTCGCTCGCGTCGTAGTCCACGCCTGCCCCTGACGCACCTGGCACACTCCAGGTCTGCCCGACACGCGGGCGCTCCCAGGTCGTCTCAGTTTCCTCCCACGGGACCAACATCGCGTGCACCGCAGGCGTCATGATGTAGACGCCCTTGTAAAAGCTCAGCCTTGCCGCCTTAACCACCGCACCATCGGGCACCGGGCCGCCCTCGGATGCAAAGACAGCAAACCTCACGAGCGGTACATACTTGTCCCGCCACAGCAGCATGCGGTTGCTTGCGCCGAAGTTACTCGCCTTGTGATACGAGGACAGGTACGTATCGGCAGTCTTGAACTCACCCGAATCGCTACGCTGAATCACCACCGAGCCACTGCCCGTCACCGGCGGCTCGACCAAAGGTTCGACGACCACGTTTACGGCAACACCAAGCGTGCTGGCCTCCTTGTCATCGAAAGCCTCGGCCGTCACGACAAAGTTACCTGCAGCAGCAGGCACCCAGTCCACGGTGTAGGGCGCAGCCGACACAGTCGCCACGACAACGCCGTCGACCCGGAACACCACGCGCGCGATGCTGCCATCCACGTCCGTCGCGTTTGCGCTGAGCACCACGATACTGCCAACGGGCGCGGTCATGCCCTCGGTCGGAGACGTCAAGGCAACTTGCGGCGCCTCATTCACGGGCGGCGGCGGGGGTGGATTCCCGCCACCACCACCTGGATCCGGATCGCCACCGCTCGCCGTGGGATGAACCCAACCCACCGGCTTGTACACCCACACGTTGCCGTCGACCGAATTCTCAAGGCCCATGAACACGTCAAAACCGGGGATGTACTCCCACTTACCCAGGATGCCTACACCTACGTTATTGGGAGGTACCTCGCCAACAGGCAAGTCAAGAAATTCCACCTCCCACCCGGCTGTGGTGATGGGGTTGGGCGGCTTCACGGCCCACACCTGTCCAGTGCCACACCACATCACGTAGCGCAGGCGGTGCGGATCGTAATCCATGGCGCACTTACGCACCTCGCTTCCGGCCGCGTTAAGGTGGTCGAGCATGGCCTTCACAGAGGGCGTCACGTCCACCCGTTTCTCGTAGTTCTTCGGCCCGGCCGTTGCCAGATCCCAATAGAAGAACGGGCTTGTGTTCGTGCCGGTGCGCAGCACGATGTTCGAGACCGGATCGTAGGCACAGGTCGTCTGCGCACTCGGGCTCGACCAGTACCGTCCGATGCGCGTAATGACGTCTGTCCACGGCGCAGAGACGTCGGTAATCTCGTACCGGTAGAGTTCCAGCGCTGTTGCGCCAGCGACGGTACGCGCCGCGACATACACGACATCAGACTTGGCCAATTCGTTGCTGTAGCCCGTGCACCCCTCCACATGAGATTTTGGCAGCACGCTGGTCGAAAAGTGTTTGAACATATCCCGGTTCTGCCACATCTCGCCGCCCACAATCTCCGGGTAGGGCGAAACACGCTGCACATGCGAGCCCGTGGTACCGCCAACCTTGTTGGGGTCTGCCTTGGAGGGGTCGAACAGGTAGGGACCTGTGTAGCGCAGCACCGACGGGTCGGCCTCGCTCGGGCGCGTGTAGGCACCACCCGTGTTGTAGATCGCCCCGCCGAAGTTCATCACCCGGTCGGCATTCGGCAGGAAGACAGCGTTGTCGTACGTGTGTGCCGAGGTCGGCGCAGCATCGGCGCCATCGATTGCAGTCCAGGTGCTCGACCCGATGTACTTGGTCTCGCTGGGCAGTGCTGCCCGCTCCCATTGCAGCGTTCGCGAACGCCACCGGTAGACGTCGTTACCGGAATAGTTCGCGTGCCCGCCACCATAGATGACGAGGTCGCCTCGGTTGCTATCCCAAGTGAAACTGCTCCACGCCCCGATGATCTTCGAAGGCGAGATGACCACGCCGTTGTAAAGCGGACGCAAGGCAGACGGGGTCCACACCGTCGAATAAGAGTTCTGGTTGACGCGCTTCCAAGTCCCTTCAGGCATCAACTTGACCACATCGAGCAAGGGCCCCTCTGCGTAAGGCACCTTCGCCAGGGCAGGAGCGCTCACCCCCAGGCAAGCCAACGCGACCGAGCCCACAACTGCCAGGCCTCGCGCCTTTCTTGGTTTTACATCGCCGGATAGCACCATCACACAATCCACCATTGCTGAACTAATCGGAGGGCAGCGATCGCCCCGCAAGACAGGGCGAGCGGGACTGGTCACAACATAACTGACGGTGGAAGCAGATATCAGGCCACGTTATCCAAATCTCCAAGAATCAAAGCACTGCAGCACCGGCCACTCTGCGCACAATCGAAAGTGTAAAAATTTCCGACAGCATAGCCCCACTCTGTTCGGCGGTGACAGGCGACCCAGAAGTCGTTTACCTCGCGGCAGGCTCCCGCCACTTACCCGCTCGCACCAACTGGTTCCGCAGCCCCGGCAACGGAAAACCCAACCCGTAAGCAATGTGCGCACTCTCGAGTGCGGCATCGAACTTCCCGAGTTTCACGTAGGCAAGCCCGAGGTTGTAGTAAAGATTCGCATCAGGTCGCTCGCCGCCCTTGGCCATCTCCAGATATTTGACAGCCTCCTGGTTCTTCCCGACGCGCAGGAGATGCAGGCCATAAACCAGCTTCACGCGCTGGTCATCGGGGCGAAAGCGCATTGCGCGCTCGAACCAGCAATCGACCGAATAAGTTGACCCTCTGGGAACAGGTTGCTTCTGGCGCTCGGACAAGCGCGCCATGGCGTCGAGCGCACGTGGGTGGTTCGGGAACACCTTGAGGACGTACGTGATGTCGCCGCCCACATGCGACGAGGTGGAACCCTTGCGCAGTTGTTCCACATCGGGGGTGAAATGGTGGCGTTCAACCATCGCGTGCTTATCGGTGTCCGTGCGGTAGTCAAAGGGGCCGAAGTGATTCTGCAACGGCCCACATGCACGCATGCTCTGCGCAAGCACGGGCTGGGCCGACACGACGACCAGCCCTGCAAAGACCAAGCGAGTCGCTCGCAGAACCCAGCTCACAGACTTTCTCAACGTCATCTTCAGCTCCTCATTTCCTGCGATTGCGCGGCGACAAGTTCCACCAGCCTCTCGCGTATGAGCCATTGCAGCGTGGCTTGTTCCACGGCCTCTGCATCCTCACGCCGAGAAAACGTATGGTCCGCCGACTCGAAACGCATCGACGAACACGACGGCGACTGCATCAGGCGCCGCCACCGGGGGGCGCCACGAACCACCTGTTCGAACTCCCGCGCCACAAAATCACGCCCGCTCAAAAATACCGCAAAGGGCAGGCCAGACTGCGCCAGGCCCTCGAGCATTCGCTCTGGCAGATGCGGCACATCAGCCAGGTGCGGCCGAACCGCCTCAGGCACCGCCGCAGTTTGCGCACGCCCGGCTTCTGCCACCATTGGCGCCGTGCCAGTGGCGACACGACCTTGCCTGCCTGAAAGAGTCTTGAGCAGCGAACCGACCGCGCCAAACAAGCTCACATCGCCGCGCAAGAGCTTGCGCCAAAAACGGGGATCCGCCACGCGGCGCAAGTAATAGTGCTGCAGCAGCACACCTGCCTGGCTACCCTTTGTCCTCACCCACGGGTTCAGCAGCACGGCGCCGGCAATCATTGGACTCTTGTGCAGGGCCAGGCAGGCGGCACTGGCGCCGTCGCACAAGCCCCACAGCACCACGCGGCTCAGCCCGGGCACAGCCTCGGCAAACACCTCGATCGCTGCACGCGCATCGTCGTCGACGCTTGCAAAACTGCGCTGCACGCCCGTCGAATCGCCCATGCCCCTGTAATCGAAGCGCATGCACGGCACCCCGTGTCGCGCAAGGTAGCGCGCCAGGCGGACAAACTGCCGGTGACTTCCCACCCGGTACTGCGGCCCGCCTACGATGATCAGCACCCCAGTACCGCAAACCTGCTCGCCGGCGCTCACCACGCCAATCAGCGTGTCCTCGCCGCACGAAAATACAACCGCGCGCTCAGCGACTTGCATGCAACTCATCCAGCATGGTGCAGGTTTCGCGCACCAAGGCAGCACACTCCTCGATCTCCTGCGCCTGCCAGAACGACGGCCCCTGGATTGCCCGAGCCAGCACTTCAAGCCCACGTCCCCGCAAGCGCTCCACCAACATGGCCACAGCCGGCGAACACTCAGGACTGCTTGCGGCACTAACCTCCAGCAGCCGCACCGCGCCGCCAAACCCCGTGGGCAAATCCAGCACAGCGCGCTCCATCCCGATCACCAAGTCCGGGCCCAGCTCGTAGCCCGCGACCTCAACCATCGCGCCAGCAGACAACTGCGCGCGCAAAGTCGCCATCACCGCCTTGGCGTCGTGCTCGTCGAGCATCCCGCTCACGCCCTTCAGCCGCAAGAACTGGTTGAGATGCTGCTTCCCATTCGTCACAGGCTGCCACAGCAACACCGGGCAACTTGCACCCGCACGCGCCAGCCATGCCGAAATCAACAAACTACCGGCGCGCAGCCCCCAGAGCACCACATCTCGCGCCCCCTGCGAGCGCAGCCATGCTTGGGCCGCCTCGACGTCGTCGAGCCACCCATCCCAGCTTGCATCGCCGAAATCGCCGCTGCTGTCCCCGCAACCGGCGAGATCGAGCTGCAGAACCGACCACCCTTCGCGGGCAAGCGCCTCTGCCGCCAAGGCAACCATGCGGCGGGACTTATTGAGTTCTTCGGCGAACGGCGGCACAAAAAGCACGCTACCGCGCGCGACCGCCGGCCGGGGCCCACGCAGGACGCAAAAACACTGTGCACCATGCCCTCGCGGCAGATAGAAGGCCTCGCACGCCCCGCCAGCCATGCAAGCTCAGCCCAGTTTGGCGGTCACAAAGTCGACCAAGGTGCCCACCGTTTCGAAGGTGGCACCGTCGATCTCGTCATCCTCGACAAAGAATCCAAAGCGTTCCTCGAGCATGTTGATCACGCCCACCACGGCCATCGAGTCAAGCTCGGGCACGGCGCCCAACAGCGGCGTATCGCCATCAAACTCGTGAGCACGCCCATCGAGGCTGAGCACATCGTCGAGGATGGCGAGTACTTCTTTCTGAATGTCCAATGACTACTCCCTGATCTGCTGTGGTTTTCCAGGACGAGAATTCGTGCCTCAATCCTTCGTTGAACGCGCGGTATTATAAACACCGCTTTGGACGAGGCAGGCACCCAATGTGGCAGCCGCAGAGTCCCGCCTGAACAAACCGCACACTGGGGATGCTCTTGAGTACGCGCAAACCATCACGTCTGAGCAGTGCAATCAAACAGTTCGGGTGGAAGGAAGGTATCGCCTACCTGCTCGCCGCAGCGCTCTCACGCGCCACGGGCGGCAAAGCCCGCCTCATCCGCTACCATCTCGTCGCACAACCCGTGCCGGCCGAGGCCGCAACGCGCCCCCTGCCGCCAACCGGCCGCAGCAAAACCCGCTTTATCGAGGCCAACGACGCCATCGTCAGCCAGTTTCCGCGCCCCGAGCGGGTCATTGCACGGCGCTTCGCCCACGGCGACCGCTGCCTCGTCTCGCAAACCGACGAACGCTTCACCGGCTATATCTGGCTTGCACGCAATAGCTACGACGAAGACACCGTGCGCTGTCTCTACGTACTCGAACGCCCGGAAGAAAGCGCGTGGGACTACGACGTCTATGTCGATCCCGACTTCCGCATGGGTCGCACCTTTTCGCGGCTGTGGTCCGCGGCAAACCACCAACTTGCAGCCGAAGGCGTGCGCTGGAGCTACTCGCGCATCGCCACCGCCAACCCGCAGTCCATCGATTCACACAGGCGACTCGGCATTCGGCATCTTTACTCGGCCAGTTTCCTCGTCATTGGCCAGTGGCAGCTGATGTTGGCGGGTGCGGCACCGTTCATCCACCTGTCGACGTCTTCCGCCGCGGCCCCGAGCCTCAAACTCTCCCCCCCTCTGACGCAAAATGAAGCTTAGCCACGCCCTGATTGCCGCGACGATGGCGGCGCTGCTTGCGGGTAGCGCGCTAGCGGGCGCATTCGCAGCCCGCACCCTGGAGCGCCAAAACGGCTCAACTGCCGCCACCTTCATGGACACCCAACGCGGCCACCTTTCTCGACTGGACGGCGCAAGCCTGCCCGGCCGTGTTGTATTCCTTGGCAGCAGCACGTTCCAGGGGCTCGACGTCTCCGCCGTCACCCCCTTCGGCCTCAACCTTGGACTCGGCGGGGACACACTCCCCGGACTGGTCGAGCGCGCCGCGCACTATCGCGCCCTTGGCGTGGCACGCGCAGTGCTCATTAATATCGGCCTCAACGACCTCATGCAGCAATGCCGACTGCCCGACATGCCATTGAGCACGCTGCTAGGTCTGATTCCCGCGCCGACACCGGTCATCGTCGCCGGCATCCAAGGCGTCGCCCCCTCGCAACATGGCACGCGCTGCAATGGGCAGATCAATACGCTTACAACCGACCTGAACCAGCAGTTTTCCACCGCCTGTGCCCAGCGACCTGGCTGCACCTTCGTGCCACACCCGATCACGCCAGGTCTTGACTCACCCGACATCAGACAACTGCAGGATCCTGACGGTATCCATTTATCGGCAAACGGCTACCGCGTACTCATTGACTCACTGCGCAAATCGCTTCACACAATCGAACCAGCGCTTGCCGCACAGGTGCCTGCCAGATCATGACTTCGATCATTGCGACCGGCGCGCCAGGCGGGCGCAACGCCTCTCTGGACGCAGCGCGCGGCATCCTGATGATGCTGGGCGTGGTCCTGCATACAGCAAATATCTACTCGACCGGCGGCGGCTGGCTGGTGTGGGACACCGAGCGCAGCAGTTTCTTCGACTGGCTGACCGAACTTGTCCACGTCTTTCGCATGCCGGCGTTCTTCTGGATCTCCGGCTATTTCTGCGCACTCACCTTCCAACGCAACGGCGCTGCCGGCCTGGTACAGAAGCGCCTGCCACGTCTCGCCCTACCACTCATCAGCGCCTGGGTCGTACTCAACATCGCACAAGAAATCCTGCTCGCCCTCTGGCAGGGCGAGCGCATATCTACGGCCATCCTCGACGGCGTACCGCTTTACCACCTTTGGTTTCTAGTAGACCTGCTGCTTTACATCGGGGTCGCTGCGTTGCTCCTGCCGCGCCTGGGCTGTTTAGGTTCACTCAATCGCCAATTAGACAGGTTACCGCTGTGGGCCATGCTTCCTGCCCTGGCCGTCTTCAGCGTTGCCCTCACCATTGCCGCACGCCTGACAGGCGTAGCGTATGAAAACGTCTTCGGCCTCACCTCGCTATTCCGGCTCGCCACCTACGCCCCGTTCTTTGTCGTCGGCATAGTCATGTTCGACCACAAAGCCGCCCGCGAGACTTTTTTGCGCACGCCGGTCGCACTCATCTTCATCGCGCTACCGATCGCCCTGTACGCCAAGGCTTACACGCATGATCATGGAGCGCTTGTCGGCGAGGCCGCCCTGACGCTCGAATACCTCGCCATCTGGGTGAGTGTCGCCGCCGTTCTACGCATCTTCCATGCACTATTCCGCACCGACAGCACCATCACTCGCTTCCTGAGTGACGCCGCATACTCTGTGTTCCTCTTCCACCACATCATCGTCGCCACACTTGGGGCCGCGCTGCTCGCCTATCCCCTCGGTGCCTGGGTCAAGTTCATCCTCGTCGCCGGTATCAGCCTTAGCCTGTCGGCCCTGATCCACGTCACCTTGATCGCACCGAACCCCGTTGCTCGCCGCTTGTTCAACGGCAAATGAAATCCCCCCGGAAACGTCCCCTTTGACCACGGCAAAACCCAACCTCATCCACGGCGCTTTTCTCGCCATCGCCATGCGCTGGACCGACCGGCTCATCGGCCTCGTCAGCACCATCATCCTGGCCCGCCTTCTGGTGCCGGCCGACTTTGGCGTTATCGCCACTGCATCCATTGTCATCGCGCTAGCCGACGTGCTCATGGAGATGGGCGTCTACGTCGTGCTGATGCAGAACAAGAACCCGACCGAGGCCCACTACAATACCGCGTGGACAATTCGCTTCATCCAGACCTCGATCATGACCGCGCTCGTGCTGCTCGCCGCCCCGCTTGCAGCCGACTACTTCAACAATCCAGCCCTCACACCAGTGATCCGGGTCCTGGCCCTGACCTTCCTCTTCGAAGGCCTGGAAAACATCTGGATCATCACCCTGCAGAAAGACCAGCAGTACGCCCGCGACTTCCGCTTCATGTTCTCGAAGCGCTTTACCGGCTTCGTCATCACCATCGCCCTGGCCTTCATCACTCATTCTTACTGGGCGCTGGTCGCCGGCAATCTGGGCGGCAGACTGATGGGGGTGATCCTCAGCTACGTCATGCACCCCAAGCGCCCACGATTCAGCCTGGAGAAGTTCAGCGAGATCTTCGGCATGTCGCAGTGGGTGTGGGTGCGCAGCATCGCGACCTACTTCCAGACCCGTCTTCATGAAATCGTGGTGGCTAATCGTGAAAGCGCGAGCGTCATGGGAAACTACTCACTCGCTGGGCAGATCGCGGCAATGCCCACTACCGAACTTTTAGCACCGCTCAATCGCGTCCTCTTCCCGGCATTCGTCAAGGTGAAAGACAATATCACCGAGCTGAAGCGGGTATTCCTGCTCGCCCAGAGCGTTCAGGCCCTGGTCGGCATTCCTGCGGGAGTCGGCCTCGCGCTGGTTGCGCGCGAAGCCGTTACCTTATTGCTCGGCGCAAAATGGCAGGCGGCGATCCCACTGGTCGAAACGCTTGCACTCCTTGGCTGCCTGACGGCGATCACAAGCAGCGGCTTTTACGTATTGATTACCCTTGGAAAAATCAAGATCGTCGCACTGTACGCCTGGATTCAAGTGGCTGTATTCGCCCTCCTGGCCTATGCGTTGTTTCCGGAGGCCGGTGCAGACTTGGTTGCCCGTCTTCGCCTCGCGGTGGCAGCGTTAGGTCTGCTCACGTTCACCTTGTTCCTGTGCAAGGAACTCCAGGGACTGAAGGCCAGCGAAATGTTCGCTTCAGTCGTTCGCCCGGCCATTGCTGTCATCCCGATGACTGCGGCAATCATTGCAATTGACCAGCATCTTGCCCTTCCTCTGCTCCCCATGCTTATGACCAAAATCTTTGCGGGCGCTAGTGCCTACGGGCTTGCCGTCCTCACTCTGTGGGCCTTAGCCGGAAAAAAGCCAGGGGCGGAATCCTATCTCCTCGAAAAGTTTTTCTTTCCGGTCGTGAAGCGACGGTGACCTTGCGACCCACACGCCTTCATCAACACCCGTAGTGCTCCAGAATCTTACGCCGACTCCATATCATCATGAAGTTGCGGGGCGAGTACGCCCCGGTTTCCGCAAGAAGGCGCCTACTGGGAGACCGCGCAAGGGCTCCGGCGCGCGCATCCTCGCTCTCACCCATATCGAGAAAACACGCCCCGCGACCCGCCGGAACGTCATGCAGGTACGCGAGGTTTCGGCTCACACGACCCACCGCAGGGTCGTAATACCAACTCGTGCCAATTAAACCACGCGAGTCAGGCCAGCAACGAAGCAACTCCGCGACAAGACGCAGACAGCGCTCCCTCCCCTCGGGAGTGAACTCATCCAGCATCGCCAGATGAACATGGTTTTCGAGGTAGGGCCGAAACGCGCGTGTATCCAATGCCAAAGTCTTCACAAGCTCGACCCAGCCCGCGCCACGACCGGTAAGGAGAACACGCCTGGGAATGCCCGCATACCGATAGATCACATGGGATACACAAGGGATCAGAATCAGGCGCGCAATTCCCAGGTCCTTCATGAAAACGTCGTTGCCAAAGCTCGCCAGCGCTCGCACCCTATCGCTCTTAGCTTGCAGCAATATCCGCTTGAAACTTCTCTTAAACTCGAAACGAAATAGGTCGCTCAAGCCTAGGGTCTCGAATCGATGCTCAAAGTCCTCAATTAACTCTGCGACAACCAAGTAAAGATAATCAGAGAATGTTCTCTGCGAAACACCGCTCCGCACTTCGAACTGCATATCTAGGAGCTCTGCTGGCAACTGTCGATAACCACGGAATGGATCAACTGAATCCAGCTTGTGAATGAAAGAACTCAAAGGATAGCGCTGGACAAGATCCTGCAACGCTCGGTTTCTATTCAATAGACTGGACGCAAAATCACAACTCAAAGAGGAGAGCATAACCTAACCGCAGCCATCAGATTGGCAGACACGAAATACCTTCTCTAAATCCCGCCGAATACCACGCTGAAGCGCAACCTGAATAACTTCTACTCCATACCCCCAATTCGCCTCTATCAATAAGGTCCCACTGTCCGTGATGGCGACGCCCAATCGTAACACCGGAATCACTTAGAGCTTTCGCTTAGCACCCAGCGCACCGGGCCGGCGTTGAGAATGCGCCGACGCAGTCGCTGCAGGAATCCGGCCCCCGCCTTAGCCATACAGCGGCCTCAATACCTGACGCGCACCGCAGCCGCTGGACACTTGGACGCCGATAATGTCGGGGTTGGCGTTGGCTTCGATGATGACGATCCCGGCATCCGACAGCGCAAAATCCCAGCCAAGCGCCGGTAGCCGGTCGAACACGCGCGCCGCACGCTCGACCGTGTCACGGATCTCGGCCCACTGCGGCACAGCCACGCCGGCGATAGGGTTGCCGGTGTCGGGGTTGTTGGCAAAGCGCTCGAGCAGGCGGGGATAGCTCACATCGCGCCGCCCATAGGCGGGACCGAGCCGGCCCGTAACGGTGTCGATATTGGCAATGAGGTTGCCGGTGCTACCGCCCGAAAAATTGTCGTGCGGGTTGTTGCCACAGGGGATGCGGGACAGCGCGTAAAAAATCTGCACCTTGCCGCCCTGCAGCCAGCTCAGGATGCGCAGCGTGCCAAGCGCCTTGCCCGAGCCGAGCCTCGCCATCTGCGGATGCGGGCGGACGAATTCCTGCACCAGGTAATCGTCGCGCTGCATGTCGGCATAGAGTCTGGCGGTGAAGTCGGCGAGCGCCACCGGCTGGCCAGCGATGTCATACACGACCCCGCGACGCAGGCTTACAAAGCGCACGCCGGTGCCCAGCGAATCATTTTGCGGCTTGAGGATGAGCCGGGCTTCGTCGAGGTGGCGAAAACGGTCGATGATGGCGTCGAAGCTGTCGAGCAGTGGAAAGTCGTCGATACCCTGGGTGCCGCGCCGGGACAGCACGGCATGCAGGGTGGGCACGGGAAGGTCCGCGGCCAGGCACAGGCGGTGGAAGCGGAGTTTGTCTTCCACCGCAGGGCGTTCGGCGTGGGGGTTGATGCGGTCGAACAGCGCGGTGGTTTGCTTCTTTGTCTGGTAGTCGGCAAGACGCGCGAAGGGCTTTTGCTGCAGGTCGTACTGCGCGTACTCCATCGCTGAGAGGCCAAACGCGGCCTTGGCGGCGAACATGCGCAGCAGGGTCAGCGGCTGGTTGGTGCGCGCGCGGGCCGCGATCTGCCCGGCCGTGTCGACATAGCTAGCCAGGCCGTAGGCGCTGGGAGTGGCACTTGCCATGGATGCGCAAATCCTTGATCAAACGGGCGGTATGCCGCGGGAAGGTTACGTGAAGACATGACGCAGTGCAGCGCCTGGAGGGTGCGAACTTTATCACCTTGACGTGACGAATTTCGCTCGATTCCCGCCAAGGAGGCTGTAAATGAGGTCGAGTCTGGAGCTGTACGATCCGGCCGTGCTCGTCTTCAAGACGGCCCATCGCAAACGAGTACAGATCGTCGGATTTGCCTGACACGCCACAATACCGCCAGATCACTACGCTTTCACGCTTTGCACTAAAGACCCGAAGGCTCCACGTTCCATCGATAAATTAAGGAATGCTGAGGTGCAGGCATCCCTGCCACGTTCTAGCCGTGCTTCTTTCGGCACCATCACTGCCGGCAAAGTCCGCAAGCTTTCCTTTCCATAGATCGCGCCCATATTCACCTCCCAAATCCAGCGCTGTCCCATTAGAAGCGAGGGGAAGTATTTCAAATAAACTTGAAGCTTCCGAAAATCTGGCCGTGTGGCGTGTCCACATGTGCTGCACCTTGCTGGCTCGGCTCTACGTTGTATTCAACGACTACCGGCCCCTTCGCCGTTATCGCAATGTCCATTCCGGAAAAGATGGCACCAGGCAGTACGCGCAGTGCGTCGCACGCTAGCTGTTTGCAAGCATGCCAGTACGGTATTTCAGCTCCAACAAGTTTTGCGCCCGAATCAGGATGACTGACATAGTGATTACGTGACAGAGTCAAGTCCAGCGCGTCACGAATCACCCCCGAATCAAGTTCGATCGCACACGCTAAACCACCCGCTGCAGTGTTATCGACCAAGCTACCGGCACGGCCAACTCGGAGGAAGGCACCTGCTACGTGCAGGCCAGTGTTGTCGTGGAGGACCCAGATGCGAAGGGTGTTGACTGATGTGGGGTTAAGGCTCGCAAGCAGCGGATGCTGCTTGATCATTTCCTCAATTACGTAGCCTTCCGGCGCTCCAGCGAGACGTTGGGCAAGCACTTCAGTGGCGACTACGTCGCGGGTCAAGACTTCGCGCAAAACCCTACGGCCGCCCTCATTTTCGATTGCTAGCCCAAACACGCCCCGGCCACTATCGCCCTCGGCGGGCTTGAAGAAAAGTCCGTCTGCAGTGCTCGTCGCCAGCACCCGCTCTAGATCAGTGGCGTCGCAAAGTGGCTGGCCATCAACGCCCTGCCCCGCTTTCGGATGAAAAAGACCCAGCAGCTTTGAGGTCGGTAAGCCGAGCGTAGTGAGCAACGACTTTTCGACCAATTTGTTCTGCGAGACTTTGTAGTACCTCGGGTCGTTGATCTTGTGAACAAAGCGCAAGTAGCGGCGGCCGTTCCAGTGCTGGCGCTTGGTGGACATAGGCAAGTCCCGCCGCCAGAAGCGCGCCATGAGGTAGTAACCGGGACCAAGCCCATTGCGAGCGAACAAATAGGCCATTTCAAGAATTTGGCGCCAGAGAGGAAGGCCGCCAGCGGCGGCTTTTGAGTTGGCAACACGTAATTGCGCCGCAAGTTTTTGAATCATGGTTTTCCCGTATGAAGGGGAGTCATGCACTCGAGCGACCGAACAACGTGCGAAACCGGCTTCGACTGCTGACGAGAATGGACCAGAACCCACAGATCCGCGCCTCGAACTCGATGTCGCTAAAGGACTGGCAATCAAGGATTCGCTTCAGGGCCAGCGGTTCGGCGCCAGGTTCGTTGATGCCAAATTCGGTGGTTGTGGCAGACACGACACCGCGTGTGCGCAAGGCATCGAATACGCGTGGGTGATATTCGCCGCTCGGGTAGCAGAAATGCCTGAACGCTTCGGGTGCGGCCTCCAGTATCTCGGCGAGCCGGGCACGGTTCAAGATAATCTCGTCTGCCACACGCTCGGGGACATAGTCGTGCATACGGTGCGTGTGAGTGTGCAGTTGAATATCGATTCCGCGCTTGCTGGCATCACGAACCTGCTCACCGTTCATCAGCATGAAGGTGCCACGGCGTTCGAGCTCGGCGCAGTCTACGCCGGCGAGCTCGGCGATCCGTCGCACCTCTGCATGTCGCGCCTCGAGTGTGGGCAATGCCTCGACGCGCGCAACCAGGCGCGCAACGCGATCGCCACTCGGTGATTCAGCAGGGACGTCGGGCAGCAGATCAGCCCACGGCAGGGGCTGGCTCGCACGCTCGACGATGTAGGCGAGCATCACGTTGAGCACGGGCCTTTCGGCCAAGGTGTAGTAAGTGGTGACGTAGAGCGTTGCCGGGTACCCATGCCGTTCGAGCACCGGCATCATGTGGCAATACGTGCTGAACCAGGCATCGTCAATGGTGATGACGACATCGGTGGCGCGACTCGTGCGCTGTGCGTGGCGCTTGACGGCTTCGTCGAGGCTAATAACGTGATAACCAAAGTCGGCAAGGCGTTGCATGCGCTGGGCGAAACGCTGTGCATCCATGAACAGACAATCGCCGTAATGCGGGGTCGGCCCGTCCCAGATGCCGTGGTAGCAGAGGATGCGCAGACGGTCGCGGGTGAGCCAACGGCTAAGGGCGAAAAGGCCAATTCCGCGGGCGACCTTGAGAATGGTCTGTTTCATCTAGAAGCCACCTGCTCGGCTGTGACAGTGCTGGCTCGCCACGCCTGGAGCAGGTTCTGCAGCATGCGGGCGCCAAAGGCAAATTGCCCCTCGTCCCATGGCGTGAAACGGGGCAGTTCATACATGCTGTCACCCCGGCGGGCTGCACCGGTAGCGGTGGAAACTGCCGCGAGGAAACCCTGTTCACGCACGCAAGCGACGTGCTCCGGCAGGTAATCGACGCCAGGCTTGCCATTCGGATAGGCAAAAAGTCTGACCGGCGCGTCGATTTTCTCTTGAAGACTGCGCCGGCCTTCTGCGATCTCATCGCAGGCGAAACCGGTTTCGCACCGCGAAAGTATGGGATGCGTGACGGTGTGTGCCCCAATCTCCATGCCCGATCGGTGAAGTGCCTGGAGTTGGGCAGTCGTCATCATCAGGTCGGTGGGCAGTTGAACATCGCCCTGCCGCGCAATGGCCGCGACCGCCTGCGCGCGTACCTCGTAAGGCATGTGCTTGACGGCCGCGATGAGCGCGCGCAAGGCCGCGCCACGCTGCTCGGGGGTGGTCAGGGGCAATTCACCAAGACCTGCAGCAGCACAGTCGAGCGTCCGCTTGGCGGTGCCACGCACGGTGACGCCAAGCGCATCGTTCCACATGATGCCGCCATCCAGAAAACCGGTTGCCACGAAGAAGGTGGCGTGAAGCCCGTGTTTCTGCAGGACAGGCAGTGCGTGCAGGTAGTTGTCAGCGTAGCCGTCATCGAAGGTGATTGCCGCAGCACGCGCCGGCAAGCGCCCGGATTGAAGCGCATCAACCGCCTGGGCCAGCGGCAGCACGTTGAAATAGCGCCGCAGATGCGACAGCGCACGATCGAAACGGGCCACATCCGGGATTAGCGGTCGCGCGGCATCGAAGCTCGGCAGCACCCGGTGGAACATGAGAATCGTCAGGCGCCCACGCGGACCCGCTGGGGAGCTTAAGGAAAGAGCAGCATCGAGCAGCATGGCACACCGTCCTCAGGCACGCTGGGCAAACGCGGGCGTGCGCTTGCGGACGAACCTGCCCAAACCGGCATAGGTCAGGAAATCTTCTTTTGGCTCGCGCTCCCAGCCGCGTTTCTGCACCCAGACGCGGGCCAGCACCACCATGACCATGATGTTGTAGGGCAGGTCAAAGTAAGAAAGGCTCAGGAAAGCGCCACCCACTGCGTAGCCCACCAGGCTGACCTGCGCCATGCTGCCGAGATCTGCCGCCCATTTTGCTTCAGGAATCGCACGCGCGTTGACCCGCAGCCAACCCGCGGCCCAATACGTGGATATCCACATCATCAGGAACAGGAACAACGCAATGAAGCCGTGATTACCCAGCACCTGGAAGTAAATGCTGTGCGCAGCAAGCGGCTTGGCGCTGTAGGGGCCGTACATCATGAACAACCAATCGTGCTGATAGCTCATGCCGCCGCCGAACAGGTTGTCTTTGGCCACCTCCCACGCCACGATCCAGGCATTGATGCGGCCCATGGCGGAACCGTCCTCTTGATAGGTCTTCATGGTCGCCATTCGTTCCCACCAGCTCTCGGGCATCATCGGCAGGAGCGCGAGCGCGACCACTGCGATCATGACCCCAATGGCTCCCTTGTGTCGGCTTCGCCACCAGAACACGGCCCCCATCGCGGTGATTGCGAGTAGCGCACCGCGCGAGTGCGTACCGATGGCGGCCGCGGCGCACAGGAGCATCACCACCGACATGAGGTGGCGCGCCCACTTGCTGGCTAACTGTAGTTGCAGGAAGTGCAGCAGCGGGATCGCCATGATCAACGACAGCGCGAACTCGTTGTTGTCGAAAATGAAGGTCCCGACAGGCCCCCACACCCGGTGATCGCCCCCCGTAAGGACGGTGAACAATCCACCCTTGGCACCGAGGACCGCGAGCGAACCTGCTGAGACCCAAGCAAAAGCAATAAGGTGATAGCGGTTATGCAGAAGCACAGCAGCGACAAAGGTCATGAAGTAGATCTTCATGACCTTGTTCCACTGAGGATAGTCACCCCCAGGGTCCATACCGAACAACCACGACAAAGTCATCGCCATCGTGAATAGGAGGAACCACACCATCGGTGAGCCCTGGAAGGGGTTCTGACGCTCGCGCGTAAACATGAGGCCAACCAAGGTCGCGACCGCAGCGATGGCCGCCAGCGGTGCGTGATAGGCAAAGCCCCAAGTGTAGCGGTGGGGGTTCATGATACTGAGCCAGGTCCAAAGCATGACCCCGATCCACGGCCGCTTGAGCGCCATGATCGCAGCCACACCGACAATTCCAACAACAATCAGGTCACGCATTTCTCTCTGGCCCGGCAGTCAACGTGCTGCGACGTAACTGACAACATAACGGAACTTCCCCGACTTTTCGGCCGGGATGGATTCAACGAATTCCACCGACACCTCCACCCCCGCCCCCAGCCTGCGGCGAAAGCCATCAATCACGGTCATATCCAGCCCCTCGGTGCTCGCCCCGGCCTCGGGCACGATCAGCGCCCGGGTATGGCTGTGTGACTCCTGCACGATCTTGAAGGCGCGCACCGCCGGGATGTCGCGCAGGATGTAGATCAGCGACAGCCCATGCAGTACGGTGCCATCTTCCGCCACCACGAAATCGGTGCTGCGCCCTTGGATGTCCTTGAGGATCGGCAGCCCACGCCCACAGGGGCAGGCTTCGTCGCCCAGCGTGCCGATGTCACCGGTGCGGTAGCGGATGAAAGGGTAGTCGCGCGTGGCGAGGTGGGTGACGACGATCTCGCCCGACTGGCCCGGCGGCAGCACCCTGCCCGCCTCGTCGATGATCTCGACGACGATGTCCTCGGCGGTGATGTGCATGTTGCCGCTGGGGCATTCGTGGGCGATGAAGCCGGCGTCGCGCCCGCCGTAGCCGTTGGCCACCGGGCAGCCGAAGAGCCGGCTGATGGTCTCGCGCTGGTGGTCGTAAAGCCGCTCCGAGGTACAGAACACCACCTTGATGCCCAGGTCGTCGAGCCGCACGCCGCGCTGTTCGGCGCGTAGGGCGATGTGGCTGATGGCCGAAGGATAGCCGAAGAGCATCTTCGGCCGGCGCTCGCGGATGCGGGCGATGAAGCCATCGACCTTGGCGTCGGACATCTCGAAGGCGCGCAGCAGCTCGGTGCGCATCAGCGCGTCGCGCACCAGGCGCACGCGGTCTTGCGTGCCGAGCTCGATCGGCGAGCCCCAGACCACGATCTCGCGGTCGCCGATGTCCACGTGCCACCAGCGCGTGGCGCGCCACTTGGCGGCAACGTCGTGGGTGACGCGCTCGGTGCCGATGAAAAAGATCAGCGGCTCGCCGCTGCTGCCGCCGGTGTTGAAGCGGGCCAGGCCCGCGGCGTTGTCGGCGCGCAGGGCGTCGGCGTGGGCGCGGATCTCGGCCTTGGTGAGGAAGGGCAGCGCCTGCAGGTCGGCCACGCTGCGCACGGTGGCGGGGTCGAAGCCGGTGCGGGCGAAGATGTCTCGGTAGTACGGCACGTGCGCGGCCACATCCTGCAGCAGGGCCTGCAGGCGCTTGAGTTGCAGGTCCAGGATGCGCTGGCGCGGCCACCACTGCGAGTCTTCCATCTCGCGGTGCACGCGCACGGTGTCGTGCTTCTTCAGCTTTTCCTGTAGTGGGAAGAGCGCGCCGGAGACGAAGCGGGTGTAGAGGTCGGTCATAGGCTTTCCATTCATCCGGTGGCGTGTGCCGGAGCATGCCCGAGCGCCAGGGCGTATTCGTTAAGGAGAACGGGGCGAACATGCTTCCAGTCGTAGCGCTGCACCTCGGCCAGCGCCGTCTTGGCCAGCGCTGCGCCACGTTCTGGCGCGTCCAGCAACGCAAGCGCCGCATCCGCAAGTGCCGCATGGTCCTCGGCCGGCACCAGCAATGCGGTGCGATCGTGCTCCAGTAGATAGGGCACACCGCCGACCGCGCTGGCGATGATCGGCACCCCGCTCGCCATGGCTTCGAGGATGGCGCCGGGGAGATTATCTGCGCGACTGGGGTTGAGCAGGAGGTCGGCGCCTTGGTACAGGGCGAACATTGCGTCCCGATCCAGACGCCCCAGGAACCGCACGCCCTCTGCAACACCGAGTTGGCCCGCAAGGCTTTCAAGAGCAGGTTGCGCAGGCCCGGTTCCGGTAAGGCTCAGGCGAGCACCGGGACAGCGCTGACGGATCTCGGCAAACGCCCGGATCGCAAGGTCTGCACCGTAGATGTGCTCGAGGTTTCGCGCGACCACCAGATGGGGCTCGGACCGGCCCGAAGCAGCCTTCGGCCGCGGAAAGAATCTCGACAGGTCGACCACGTTTGGCAGGATTCGCGCAGCGATCCCGTGGCGCGCGAAAACATCTACAAGAAACCCGGAGGGCACGAGCAGCGCGCGCGTCGAGCGCAAGCTTCGGCGTAGCGAGTTCGCCGCATGCGCAAGAAACTCTTCGGCCGCACCACCGTGATAGTTGACGATGACCGGCACACCCCGCAGCGCCGCGACACGGAGCGCGGGGCGCGCAAACAGGTGCCAGGACCAGCCCGAATTTGCCATCACATGGACGAGGTCGGCACGACCGCATGCTCGCCACAAGCCGTGGAGATAAGGCAGCAGGCGAAACAGGGCCCGCACGCCTTTGAGATGCGCGGCCCAAGCGGGTCGATAGGGCGCGTTGACCTGAACCACCTCCACCCGCGCGCCATCGCTGCGCAAAAGCCCCGCCAGTTGCTCGGTAAGCACGGCCATACCGCCCATAGGCGGAGGCAGGGGGCCAACCAGGCAGATGCGCAGGCCATCGAGGGTCATTTCGCCTTCCGCTGCGCGAGCCGGCCATACACCGGGATGTAGTTCGCCACACTGTTCTTCCAGTTGCGCACGTCTTCCACAAAATGCCGCCCCGCCTCGCGCATCGCCGGCCAGCGCTCGCGATGGTCGAGCATGTCGTCGATGGCGGCAGCGAGCGCCTCGGCGCTGCCGGCCTTGAAGAGCTTGCCGGTCTCGCCGTCGCGGATCAGTTCCTTGTGCCCACCGACGTCCGAGGCCACGAACAGCCGCCCCTGCGCCATGGCCTCGAGCGGCTTGAGCGGGGTGACGAGTTCGGTGAGACGCATGGAGTGACGCGGGTAGGCGAGCAGATCGATCTGGTCGTAGTAGCGGCTGACCTCGCTGTGCGGCACGCGGCCGGTAAAGACCACCTTGTCGGCCACGCCCAGGCGCTGGGCCTGGGCCTTGAGGTTGGCGTCCTGCGGGCCGCCGCCCACCAGCAGCAGGCGCAGGTCGGGGCGCTTTTGTAGCAGCGCGGGGAAGGCGTCGAGTAGCAGGTCGAGACCTTCGTAGGCGTAGAACGAGCCGACGAAGCCGACGGTAGTGCAGTCTGCCAGGCCAAGCTGGCGGCGCAGTTCCGGGTCCGGATCGCCGGAAAGCTGGAAGCCTTCGATATCCACCGCGTTGGGGATCACCGTGACCTTGGCCGACGGGATGCCGCGCGCGACGATGTCGGCGCGTAGCCCCTCGCAGATGGTGAAGGCGTGATCGACGCGCTTGAGCGCCCAGGTTTCCATGGCGCGCGTGGCGCGGTAGCGGATGCTGCCCTCGGCGGTGGTGCCGTGGTCGACGGCGGCGTCTTCCCAGAAGGCGCGGATCTCATAGACGACAGGAATGCCCAGGCGCTTGCCGACGCGGATCGCGGGGATGGCATTGAGCACCGGCGAGTGGGCGTGCAGCACATCGGGCTTGAGCTCAAGGGCGAGCTGTTCCAGGCGGGCTTCGGTGGCGCGCATCAGGCGCAGCTCGTTGATCCCGGCCGGGCCGGCCTCGGGTACCGGGCAGCGGTAGAAACGCAGGCCGTCGACGTCTTCGACTTCGGCCGCGGTGTTGCCCTGCTTGGGCGAGGTCAGGTGAAACGTCTCCCAGCCCAGCGCCCGCTGCTCGCGCAGGATGGCCGCGGTGCGGAAGGTGTAGCCACTGTGCAGCGGGATGGAGTGGTCGAGGATGTGGAGGATGCGCATGGTTAGTAGGGGCGAGTTACAGCAGCGCTGCGTCGGCAAGCACTTGAGCACGAAACTTCTCTGGCAGGCCGCGCGGCGTCAGCACGTCCACATCGACCTTCAACAGCGTGCGAAGCTCGTGTCGTATCGCACCGATGTCCATAAGCGTCGTTTC
>QXGG01020168.1_pt1 | contig 24491 bp, 20 predicted proteins | sample 1982491 | NCBI WGS metagenome assembly QXGG01 (sample SAMN09924614, study PRJNA488089) | Wastewater metagenome, whole genome shotgun sequencing project. | isolation source: South African research farm wastewater | place: South Africa: Irene, Agricultural Research Council, Animal Production... | reverse complement strand
TGATCGCGCCCGAAGCCAAGCTTAAGTGCGGAAACTGCACCACACGTTTTGCATCGAAGAAGTCGACCACGCCCAGCCCATCGCACTCGATGCAGGCGCCTTGGGGGCTGTTAAAAGAAAACAGCTGAGGTTCAAGATCTTTCAGGCTAAAGCCGCATTCCGGGCAGGCGAACTGGGTGGAAAAAACATGTTCGCTGCATTGGCCATCAGGCTTGTCACAGGCTACCAAGGCCCGTCCGGAGCCAAGGCGCAAGGCGCTCTCTAGCGACTCGGCAAGCCGTTGGCTCGCTTCCGCTTTCACTTTGACCCGGTCAATCACGACATCAATCGTGTGGTGCTGGCTTTTGTTCAGGCCAACCACCTGATCAATATCCACAAAGCGTGCAGGTTGGTGTTCTGTTTGCAAGCGCACTCGAACAAACCCCTGAGCACGCAATCCATTAATCAAGTCGGTGTGCTCGCCTTTGCGATTGCCAAGCACAGGCGCCATGACAGTGATCTTGCTCTCGGCAGGCCACGACAAGATCTGATCGACCATTTGTGAAATGGTTTGTGACTCAAGCCGATGCTGCGGGTGATCGGGGCAATGCGGAACGCCTGCGCGGGCAAACAACAGCCGCAAGTAATCGTGAATCTCGGTAACCGTGCCCACCGTTGAGCGCGGGTTGTGGCTGCTTGATTTTTGCTCAATCGAAATCGCTGGCGACAGGCCTTCAATCAGGTCGACATCGGGCTTTTCCATGAGCTGTAAAAACTGTCGCGCGTACGCCGAGAGCGATTCGACATAGCGGCGCTGCCCTTCGGCATACAGCGTGTCAAAGGCAAGTGAAGACTTGCCGGAACCTGAAAGACCTGTAATGACAACTAACTGGTCTCTGGGAAGGTCGACATCAATGTTTTTTAAATTATGGGTTCGGGCGCCGCGGACCCGGATGAACTCTTTCATGGCCAATCGACTACTATAACCGGCAGTTATGTCGAACGCACCCGCAAAGCTCCGGTTTACCAAGGAAGAATGGCGCGCCTGCTTGGCCCTGTCCATGCTCTACGGCCTGCGCATGCTGGGCTTGTTTCTGGTCTTTCCCATTCTGGCGGCCGAAGCCAAGCAACTTCAGGGCGGCGAAGACCCCCTGTGGATCGGCATTGCGGTGGGCGTTTACGGCTTAACCCAGGCGTTGCTGCAAATTCCCTTTGGCATTGCCTCAGATCGTGTTGGTCGCCGCAAGGTTATTTTGGTCGGCTTGGCTGTTTTTGCCGTGGGGAGTTTTGTGGCTGCATTGGCCCCATCAATTTATTGGCTGGCGGTGGGCAGAGCCTTGCAAGGAGCAGGCGCAATTTCAGCTGCGGTGACCGCATTCTTAGCCGATTCCACCCGCGACGAACTTCGCACCCGCGCCATGGCGTTGATCGGCGCAACCATTGGCCTGGCCTTTGCACTCTCTTTAGTGGTGGCACCTGCGTTGTCTTCTGTGGTGGGCATGGAAGGGCTCTTTTGGCTCACCGGTATTTTGGTGCTGGCGGCCATGTGGCCGGTCATTCGCATGAAAGAGCCGCCCCGTAAAAAAGCGGCTGATTATTCTTTTGCCCGTGCGCGAGAAGTCGTGCTTTCTAATGGGCAGCTCATGCGTTTGAACATGGGCATTTTCATGATTCACATGACCCAAACCGCAATCTTTGTGGTGGTGCCGTTGGCCCTGATCGACATGGGCAAAGCGTTGGGGGATCACTGGCAAATTTATTTGCCCGTGGTGGCGCTGTCGTTTGCCGCCATGGTGCCGCCGATTTTTTGGGCAGAACGCACCGGTAAAAACAAGCCTGCTTTTTTAGGCGCAATTGCACTCATGGGCATTGCGATTGTCGGCTTTGCAATCATGCCGCATGTGCTGTGGGTATGGGCTGCGGTGTTGTTTTTGTTTTTTACATCCTTTAACTTGCTCGAGGCCTTTTTGCCTTCCTGGGTCTCGCGGGTGGCCCCGCCGGAGCATCGGGGAATGGCCCTGGGCATTTACAACACGACCCAGTCGCTGGGACTTTTTTCTGGGGGGTTTCTTGGCGGTGTCATGGCCCGAGCCTTTGGCGAGCAAGCCGTTTATTGGGCCTGCGCCGCCACAATTCTGGTTTGGGGCATCATCTCGTTTGGGCTCAAGGAGTTGGGGAAAAGGGCTTAGGCCTTCTGTCCGATTTTCAGGCGCAAAAATTCACCGCATGCTTGGCAGGTCCCGATTCCGGGCGTTTTTAAGGAGATTAAAAAATGTTGATGGTTGGTGTTGCAAGAATTGGCAATGAGCCCGTGGCCCGTTACACGCCCGACGGCAAAGCGGTCATGGATATTTCCCTAGCGTTTGATTACGGCCGTAAAGGGTCCGATGGCCGCAGGCCCACCCAGTGGATCAATGCCACCATGTGGGGCGAACGGGTTGAAAAGCTTCAGCCCTACTTGTCCAAAGGCGGCCAGGTGTTCGTGACGCTTTCAGAGCCTCATATCGAAACCTACGAGAAAAAAGATGGTTCTGGCCAAGGCGTTTCGCTTCGGGCACGCATCAACGATCTTGAGTTTGTCGGCGGCCGTCGCGATGACGCTTCTGCCTCCGACGGCGAGCCTGCCATGGCCTCGCGTCCGGCGGCAGCCAAGCCGGCGGGCAAGGCGCCGGGCTTTGACGAGCTCGACGACGACATCCCCTTCTAAGCGGATTTTGCCGCCTCACCAGGCGGGTTCGCAGGTAAAATTGACAGGTTTCGCGCCGCTTATGCGGCGCGCGTCTTTTTTACTGGGAGAAATCCATGCCGATCTACGCGTATCGTTGTGAGCACTGCGGGTTTCAGAAAGACGCCCTGCAGAAAGTTTCAGACCCTCCTTTGGTGGACTGCCCTTCCTGTGGGCAGCCCAAGCTTGCCAAACAGTTAACCGCTGCGGGCTTTGCCTTAAAGGGCAGTGGCTGGTATGTCACCGATTTTCGTGACTCTGGCAAAAAATCCACTTCAGATTCAAAACCTGCAGAGGCTGCAAAGCCGGCTGCAGCCTCAAGCTCTGAAAGCGCAAGCGCTTCAAGCGCAACCCCCTCGGCCTAATGAACACGCACTTTAAGCGTTACTTTCTGGCCGGCCTGCTGTTGTGGGCGCCCTTGTCGATCACGATCTGGGTGATCACATGGGCCTTTGACGCGCTCGACAGCGTCTTGCCCATGGCGCTGCGTTCAGAAGCACTGTTTGGAGTGCACATTCCAGGTTTTGGCGTGCTCGTCATTGTGTTGCTGATTCTTGTCACGGGATTTCTCGCGGCAAATCTTGTTGGGCAAAAACTGGTTGAGCTTTGGGAAGGCACCATGCGGCGCATTCCCTTGGTGCGCTCCATTTACTCTTCAGTCAAGCAGGTTAGCGACACCATCCTCTCGCCAGGAGGGCAGGCCTTTCGCAAGGCAGTGTTGGTGCAGTACCCACGCCAAGGCGCCTGGACAATTGCATTTCTCACGGGCAAGCCTGCCAACGAGGTGGCTCAGTATCTGCCCGGTGAGTGCGTGTCGGTTTATGTGCCCACGACGCCCAACCCCACATCAGGCTTTTTCTTGATGATGCCGAAATCCGATGTCATTGAGCTTTCGATCGGTGTCGATGCTGCATTGAAATATGTGGTGAGCATGGGCACCGTGCCGCCCCAAGCCTCCCTCAAATCTTCTGTCAACAAGTAGGAATTCGTATGCGTTCTCATTACACCGGCGCGGTATGCGCGGATCAACTGGGACAAACCGTCAGCCTCTTTGGCTGGGTTCATCGTCGCCGTGACCACGGCGGCGTGATCTTTATCGACCTGCGTGATCGTGAGGGCTTAGCCCAAGTGGTCTGCGATCCCGATCGCCCTGAGATGTTTAAAACGGCAGAAGTGCTGCGCAATGAGTTTTGCGTGCAGGTGACTGGCCTGGTGCGCAAGCGCCCCGAAGGCACGATCAACCCAAATCTCAAGAGTGGCGAGATCGAAGTGCTCTGCCACGAGATCAAAATTCTTAATCCATCGGTAACGCCGCCGTTTCAACTCGATGACGACAATCTTTCAGAAACCACTCGTCTGACCCATCGTGTGCTGGATCTGCGCCGGCCGGCCATGCAGAAAAATCTCATGCTGCGTTACCGCGTGGCCATGGAGGTACGCCGTTATCTCGATGCACAAGGCTTTATCGACATTGAAACGCCCATGCTCACAAAATCAACGCCTGAAGGCGCGCGCGACTATCTCGTGCCTTCACGCGTGAATGCAGGCCAGTTTTTCGCCTTGCCGCAGTCGCCACAGCTCTTCAAGCAGCTGCTGATGGTGGCGGGCTTTGATCGCTACTATCAAATTACCAAATGTTTTCGCGATGAAGACCTGCGTGCCGATCGTCAGCCCGAGTTCACACAAATTGATTGCGAAACCTCTTTTCTTGACGAGCAGCAGATTCGTGATTTGTTCGAGCGCATGATGCGTCAGGTGTTTAAAGCCACCATGGACATTTCGCTCGACGAGCCGTTTCCGGTCATGAGCTATCAGCAAGCCATGCTGCGCTATGGCTCTGATAAGCCCGATCTGCGTGTGGCTCTCGAGTTTTGTGAGCTGACCGATGCCATGAAAACTGTGGATTTCAAGGTGTTCTCAGAGCCGGCCAACAATCCCAAAGGGCGAGTGGCGGGGCTGCGCATTCCGGGTGGCGCATCAATCTCTCGTGGTGAGATCGATAGCTACACCGAGTTTGTCAAAATTTACGGTGCCAAAGGCCTGGCCTGGATCAAAGTCAACGAGCGCGCCAAGGGCCGCGATGGCCTGCAGTCACCGATTGTGAAAAATCTGCACGACGAAGCGATTGCGGCAATTCTTGATCGCTCGGGCGCGCAAGACGGCGATTTGATTTTCTTTGGCGCCGACCGCGCGAAAGTGGTCAACGATGCGCTTGGTGCATTGCGTGTCAAGGTCGGCCACAGTGAATTTGCAAAGCAGGCGGGCCTGTTCAAGGCGGGCTGGAAGCCTCTGTGGGTCGTTGACTTTCCCATGTTTGAGCACGACGAAGAGGAAGATCGTTGGGTCGCCGTGCATCACCCGTTTACCTCGCCCAAAGAGGGCCATGAAAATCTTATGGATACCGATCCGGGCCAGTGCATTGCCAAGGCCTATGACATGGTGCTTAACGGCTGGGAGCTTGGCGGGGGTTCAGTGCGTATTCACCGTGAAGAGGTGCAAAGCAAAGTCTTTCGTGCGCTCAAGATCGGCGAAGAAGAAGCCCGCGCCAAGTTCGGCTTCTTGCTGGATGCCTTGCAGTACGGTGCGCCGCCCCATGGCGGCATTGCCTTTGGCCTGGATCGCATTGTCACGCTCATGTCGGGGGCAGAGAGCATTCGCGATGTGATTGCGTTTCCGAAAACCCAGCGTGCGCAGTGTCTGCTGACTCAGGCGCCTTCGCCCGTCGATGAGCGACAGTTGCGAGAGCTCCACATTCGACTTCGCGAAGCGCCCAAAACGGCCGGGTAAACGGTTTGCGCAGGCTGCTCGCTTATCTGGCATTTGTAGCGGCAACGGCAGCTGCTTATGTGTCGGTGCCGTTTTGGGGCGTAACCTTTGTGTGCCTGTCGAGCTTGGGTCTGGCGGCGCTCAATGAGTCCTTGGGCAAAAACCCCTCGCGTCAAGCGATTCATCGGGCAGTTTTTGCCACTTATTTTCTAATTGGCGCCACGGCGATTGGCACTTTGGTTGCAGGCCTGCCGCCGCCTGCGTTTTGGGTCGTTAGCGCGATTTTGCCCGCGTGGCAGACGCGTCGATTGTTAAATCGCAATGCCTATCGGCAGGCCCATCGCATGTTTCAGATGGCCTTGGGCGTTTATGCGTGGGTGCTTGCAGTTGCGTTATGGCTGCCCATCTTGTTGTCGTATCGCTAGGCAGGCACTAAAGGAGCGTTTCGTTGGCGGGCAACAAAATCCCCGAGTCGGTTCTGGTGATCATTCACACCCAACAACTCGATGTGTTGTTGTTAGAGCGTGCCGATCATCCTGGGTTTTGGCAGTCGGTTACCGGCAGTCGAGACTCTTACGATGAGCCTTTGATCGACACTGCACGGCGTGAATTGTTCGAGGAAACTGGCTTGGTGGCGGAGCAAGGCAATGTGGCGGCGATTGTCGATTGGAAACTTGAGCAGGTGTATGAAATTTATCCGCATTGGCGTCATCGTTATCCCGAAGGCGTGACGCACAACACCGAGCATGTCTTTAGCGTTTGTGTTGCGAAAGAGTGCAGCATTACGCTTGCTCCACGCGAACATTTACGCTTTCGTTGGCTGCCTTGGCAGCAGGCCGCAGACACCTGCTTTTCCTGGACCAATTCAACGGCGATTCGGGAGCTGGCAGCGCGCATGGGGGCCTAAGCCTTGAACAGGTCAGGGTCTTCTGTCTCTCTGCTTAAAGGCGCTTCAGAATATTTTCCAGCACTGATTCAGGCGATCGATTCGGCCCGTCTATCGATTTATATCGAGTCTTACCTCATCCATAACGATCCCGAGACTCAGCAAGTGTTGAGCGCCTTGATCCGGGCAAGGTCTCGCATGGTCGAGGTTTATCTCATGCTCGATGGCTTTGGCTCAGAGGGCCAAATCGCCTGGGTTAAAGAGCAGCTCACGCCGCATGGGGTGCGTGTTGAAGTGTATCGGCCCGGCGTCAAGTGGCTTGCACCGCAAACCTGGCGAAGACTGCATCGCAAGCTTGCGCTGATCGATGAACGCATTGGCTTTGTTGGCGGAATCAACCTGATCGGCGATCGATACGACATCGCCCGCGGCCTGTTGGCAGAGCCCCGGTTTGATTTTGCGGTGAGGGTCACCTCGCTTCGAGTGGTCGATGCCATTTCCAGGGTCGTGCGCAGGCTGTATTGGCGGGTGAGCCTGCGCGCGGTATTTCGAGGTGATTTGCGCAGGTTTTTGCAGGCCCAACAGCGCCACGAGGAATTTTACAAAGTGCGCGATGCCTGGCGGCGTAGCCGGCGGCATTTGCGCAGGCGACGCGCGCCTGCACGCATCAAGTCATCGCGCCGAATTCGGTTGTTGTTGCGTAACAATGTGCGTTACCGACGGGGCATTGAGCGTTGGTATTTATGGCGCATTAAAGAATCCCGGCATGAGGTGCTCATTGCCAATGCCTATTTTGTCCCTACGCTGCGTTTTCGGGAGGCCCTCATGAATGCTGCTGCGCGCGGTGTTCGTGTTCGGCTCTTGATTCAGGGCAACAGCGATCAATGGTGGACACATTGGGCCACACAAGCGTTGATCGAAGAGCTTGTTGAGGCGGGCGTTGAGGTCTATCAGTACTTGCCCAGCTTTTTGCATGCCAAGGTGGCGATCATTGACCAAGCGGTAACCGTAGGCTCATCCAATATCGACCCTTTTTCTCTCATGATGTCGCTTGAAGCCAATGTGGTGGCGCAGGATCTATCGCTTGCCCGCAGGCTGCGCCATGAAATTGAATTGGCCATGGGCCGTTCCTCGCGCCGAGCACCGCCTGCCACGGTGCGTCGTGGCCCTTTCAAAGCAGCGGCCAGAAGGTTGGCGTTGACCTTTTCCTTAATGGCCCTGCGCGCTTTTATCGCGTTTAGCCGAACTGAATTTCGGGTGCGATAGACATGGCGGGTGCGCTTCGCGTTTATGGGGTGGATTTCAGCTCGGCGCCAAGCGCCAGAAAACCCATCACAATTGCAGCGGGTGTTTTGCAGGGTTCGGTTTATCAGCTTGAGCGCGTCATTGCGGTGCCCGATTGGCCCATGTTTGAAGATTTTCTTGCCCATAGGGGCCCGTGGCTTGCGGCTTTCGACATGCCGTTTAGCCTGCCAAGGCCCCTGATTACACACTATGGCTGGCCCACAAACTATCCTGAATTCATTCGCTGGTACGGCGCACAGCCACGCGAATGGCTGCGCCAACAATTCAAAGCGTTTTGTGATGCGCGGCCTGCAGGCAACAAATATGTTTACCGGCAGGCTGATCGTCCAGCAGGCTCAAGTCCAGCCATGCGCTGGACTAACCCGCCGGTTGCCTGGATGTTGCACGCCGGAACGCCCCGACTGCTTGCAGCGGGCGTGCATATTCCGGGCATGTTTAAAGGCATTGACTCACCACGCAAGCGTCGCATTGCGCTTGAGGCGTATCCTGGCTTTACGGCCCGGCAGGTGACCCGTGAGTCTTACAAAAGCGACCTGCCTGCAAAACAAACGCCGCAGCGCAGCGCCGCACGCGAGCAAATTTTGCACGCGTTGCGCGTTGGCCAAGCCGGCTTGGCGGTCAAGCTCTCGGCAGATTCGCAGTGGCAAGCACGCATGTTGAAAGACGGATCAGGCGATCTTCTCGATGCAGCGATTTGTGCTTTGCAGGCAGCGCATGCGTCTTTACAGCCACGTTTTGGCCTTCCTGAAAACATGGATCCGCTCGAGGGCTGGATCGCTTCAGTCCCCCCAGCTTCGCGCTAAGATCGCCGTCTTATGCGTCACTTTCCCGCCATCGAGCGACCCAGCAAAACTTATTCTGTTCCGGCAGGCGCCCCGCGCGGCGAGTGGCAGACCATCAAGGCCTTGCTGCCCTATCTGCTGCAATACAAATGGCGGGTGGTGTTGGCGTTAACCTGCCTGGTTTTGGCAAAAATGGCCAATGTGGCCGTGCCCATCGTGCTCAAGGATATTGTCGATGCCGTTAGCACAAACCCGGTGGCTGCGGCCATTGCTGCGCCGATTGGGCTAGTGGTGGCCTACGGCGCCTTGCGGGTGCTCTCGACAGTATTCACCGAGCTGCGTGAAGTTATTTTTGCCCGAGTCACGCAGCAGGCAGTGCGTCGAATCGCGCTGCAAGTCTTTGAGCATTTGCATGCCTTGTCGCTGCGCTTTCACCTGGAGCGGCAAACCGGGGGGCTAACACGCGATATCGAGCGCGGCACACGGGGCGTCTCAAGCCTGGTGTCATTCACGCTGTATTCCATTTTGCCCACCCTGATTGAAGTGTTGATGGTGCTGACCTGGCTGATTCTGCACTACGAGATCTGGTTTGCAGTGATTACGGTGTCTGCGTTGGTGTTGTATGTCATTTACACCATTGCCGTGACCGAGTGGCGCACCAACTTTCGTCGGGCCATGAACGAGCTTGATTCAAAGGCCAATATTCGCGCTGTCGACTCGTTGTTGAATTACGAGACCGTCAAGTACTTCAACAATGAAGCCTTCGAAGCCCGTCGCTATGATCAAAGCATGGAGCGCTGGCAAGAGGCGGCGATCAAAAGCCAGTCTTCTTTGTCGGTGCTCAATGTGGGCCAGGCTTTGATTATTTCGGTGGCCGTGACCCTCATGGTCTGGCGGGCCACCGTGGGCGTGGTGAACGGCACCATGACGCTCGGCGATCTGGTCTTGGTCAATGCGTTCATGATTCAGCTTTACATTCCGCTGAATTTTCTGGGCGTGCTGTATCGCGAGATCAAACAAAGCCTTGCCGATATGGAGCGTATGTTTGGGCTTATGGCCGAAAATCGCGAAGTCGATGACAGCCCCAATGCCCAGCCCTTGCAGGTGCAGCAGGGCGAAGTGCGGTTTGAGCATGTGTCATTTTCTTATGACCCGGCAAGGCCGATTCTGCGCAATGTGTCTTTTGTATTGCCAGCCGGAAAAACTACGGCCATTGTGGGATCTTCTGGGGCGGGCAAGTCAACGCTGTCACGCTTGCTTTATCGCTTTTACGACATTGGACAAGGCACGATTCGAATTGATGGCCAGGAAATCCGCAGCATCACGCAGTCTTCCTTGCGGGCATCGATCGGCATCGTGCCGCAAGACACGGTCTTGTTCAATGACACTTTGGAATACAACATTCGCTATGGCAGGCCACAGGCAAGCGATGCTGAAGTTAAAGCTGCGGCTGATGCGGCTCACCTGTCTCGCTTTATTGCCTCTTTGCCCGACGGCATGCAGACCCGTGTAGGCGAGCGCGGGCTAAAACTCTCGGGTGGCGAAAAGCAACGGGTTGCGATTGCTCGCGCATTGCTGAAGCAGCCTGCAATTTTGATCTTCGATGAAGCGACCTCTGCCCTAGACTCCGAATCGGAAAAAGCGATTCAGGCCGAACTCATGGAAGTGTCGCGCGGCCGCACGACCATGGTGATTGCCCATCGCCTCTCAACGATTGTCGATGCCGATCAAATTATTGTTCTTGAAAACGGGCAAGTCATTGAACAGGGCCGTCATGCAGCGCTGCTGGCCGCAAAAGGCCGCTACGCCGAGCTGTGGGAGCTGCAGGCCCGCGAGGCCAGACAGGTGTCAGACACCACAGACAGGTGTCAGACACCATAGACAGGTGTCAGACACCATGCCGAATTAAAATGAGCCACCCTTTCTTTTAATTTCTTAACGAGCACATCATGACCCAGGCCTTTACAGCGAATTCAAGCCCCTCCCGAAACGCCATTCGAATTGCCGCAATCCCTGGCGATGGCATTGGCGTTGAGGTGATGCCAGAAGGCCTTCGGGTCTTGGATGAAGTGGCTCGCAAGTTTTCAATCACGCTGCAGATTGACGAATTCGATTTTGCATCTTGTGATTACTACCAAAAGCATGGCGAGATGATGCCCGCCGACTGGAAAGACAAAATCGGCAGCCACGACGCCATCTTTTTTGGCGCAGTGGGCTGGCCGGCCACCGTGCCGGACCATATTTCGCTATGGGGCTCGTTGCTCAAATTTCGCCGTGAGTTTGACCAGTATGTGAACCTGCGTCCGGTGCGGCTTATGCCGGGCGTGAAATGCCCCTTGGCAGGCAGAAAGCCGGGCGACATTGATTTTTATGTGGTGCGTGAAAACACCGAAGGCGAATATTCTTCAGTGGGCGGCATTATGTTTCCTGGCACTGAGCGTGAAATCGCAATTCAGGAAACAGTCATGAGCCGGGTGGGCACCGATCGTATTTTGAAGTTTGCGTTTGAGCTTGCCCAAAAACGGCCGAAGAAACATTTAACCTCCGCCACCAAGTCAAACGGCATTGCGATCACCATGCCCTGGTGGGATGGCCGTGTTGTTGAAATGGCCAAACAATTCCGTGATGTCAAAGTCGACAAGTATCACATTGACATTCTCACTGCGAATTTCGTGCTGCATCCCGACTGGTTTGATGTCGTGGTGGCCAGCAATTTGTTTGGCGACATTTTGTCCGACCTGGGGCCGGCGTGTACCGGCACCATTGGCATTGCACCCTCGGCCAATTTAAACCCGGATCGAAAGTTTCCTTCTTTGTTTGAGCCGGTGCATGGGTCTGCGCCAGATATCGCTGGCAAAGGCATCGCCAACCCGATTGCCCAAGTGTGGTCGGCTGCCATGATGTTGGATTTCCTGGGCTATACCCCGGCGCACGACTTGATTCTTCGCGCCATTGAACAAGTGTTGGAGTCAGGCCCCAAAACCCGCGATCTTGGCGGCACTGCCAATACGGCCGATGTGGGCAAGGCGCTTGCCAACGCAGTGGCATCGGCGACAATAGCCTAATGAATTATTCAAGCCTGCTTCGAAAAAGCTTCGATGCCGCGGTTGCCGCTGCCGACCCTTTAAAAATCGTAGCCGCTCATCTGCCCGCGCCGCCGGCGGGTGGCCGTACGCTGGTCGTCGGTGCAGGCAAGGCAGCGGCCAGCATGGCGGCCGCAGTCGAGCAGGCCTGGCCGGGCAATGCATCGTTATCGGGATTGGTCATAACACGCTACGCCCACGGCCTGCCCTTGAATCGCATTCGTTGCATTGAAGCAGGGCATCCGGTGCCTGACCAAGCCGGTGAACAGGCCGCCCAAGAAATTTTTGATGAAGTTGCAAAGCTGGATAAAAACGATCAACTGATCGTGTTGGTATCGGGTGGTGGCTCAAGCCTTTTATCGCTGCCCGTCGACGGTGTGAGCATGGCAGACCTGAAGTCGCTCACTCAAAGCCTGCTGAAATCGGGTGCGCCCATCACCGACATGAATGTTGTGCGCAAGCATCTGTCGCGCATTCAGGGTGGCCAGCTTGCCTTGGCCTCAAAAGCGCCAGTGTGTGCCTTGGTGGTCTCCGATGTCGTAGGCGATGACCCTTCTGCCATCGCTTCGGGGCCATGTTCGCCAGACCCATCCACGTATGCCGACGCGCTGGCAGTGCTCGCCCGTTGGCGTGTTGACCCACCGGCCTCAATTCGTGCGCATCTTCAGGCAGGCCGCGAAGGCAAAGTGGCTGAAACGCCCAAGCCCGGTGATCCGCGCATGGCGCACGCTCATGTCAAGGTCATTGCGACGGCGCGTGCAAGCTTGCAGGCGGCGGCCGCTGAGTTTCAGGCAGCCGGCATTCGGCCCATTGTGCTGGGCGATTCCGTCACCGGAGAGGCCCGTGATGTTGCGCAGGTCTATGCATCATGGTGTCGTGAGCTGGCCTTATTTCCCTCCAAAGAATTTGCCTTGCCCTTGGCGCTGATTTCGGGCGGCGAGTGCACGGTTACCGTGCGAGGCAATGGCCGCGGCGGAAGATGTGTTGAGTTTTTGCTGGCGCTGGCCATTGCCCTGGATGAGCTGGGGGTTGCACATCGGGTTGCCGCAGTGGCGGCCGACACCGATGGCATTGACGGTGTCAGTCCCCATGCTGGCGCAGTGTTTGCGCCCGATACGATTGCCCGCGCGAAGTCGAAGGGTCTCATGCTCAAAGACTTGCTCGACAACAACGATGGGCTGGGTTTGTTTGAGCCTTTAAACGATGTCATTACCACGGGTGCTACCCGCACGAATGTCAACGATTATCGAGCCATCATCGTTTTTTAGTGCACGCTATGACCGAGCTCACGATATCCCGGCCCGATGACTGGCATTTGCATCTGCGCGATGGCGCAGAGCTCGCCTCAATCGTGGGCTTTACCGCACGGCAGTTTGCTCGCGCAATCGTCATGCCCAATCTTCGGCCCCCGGTCACCACCGCCGAGCAGGCAAAAACTTATGCGTCGCGCATAAAAGCAGCATTGCCGGCCCAGCTGATCGAGCAGGGCTATTCGTTTGAGCCCCTCATGACCTTGTACCTCACCGACAATACCGCGCCGGATGAAATCCGCAAGGCTGTCGAGGGCGGCGTCGTTAAAGCGGTAAAGCTTTATCCCGCAGGCGCCACCACCAACTCTGACAGTGGCGTAACCGACATAAAAAAATGCTACCCCGCACTTGAAGCCATGCAGCGCCTAGGCCTTGTTCTGTGCGTGCATGGCGAAGTCACGGGCAGCGAGGTCGATGTCTTTGACAAAGAAGCCCTGTTCATCGAGCAAGTGCTTGCACCCTTGCGCAAAGAGTTTCCTGCGCTCAAGGTGGTGTTCGAGCACATTACGACACAAGAAGCAGCCGATTATGTTGCGCAGGCGAGCGGGCCAATTGCCGCAACAATCACGCCGCAACATTTGCTCTACAGCCGTAACGCAATTTTCCAGGGTGGTTTGCGGCCACATTGGTACTGCCTGCCGGTGCTCAAACGCGAAACCCATCGGCAAGCATTGTTAAAAGTCGCTGTAAGCGGCAGCCCCCGGTTTTTTCTGGGCACCGACAGCGCGCCGCATGCCCGTGATGCCAAAGAGTCCTCGTGTGGTTGCGCAGGTTGTTTTTCTGCGCCTTATGCGCTTGAGCTCTATGCTCAGGCCTTTGAGTCCATGGGTGCGATCGATAAGCTTGAAGGCTTTGCAAGTTTCTATGGCCCAGATTTTTATGGCCTGCCGCGTAATCAGTCCAAGGTCAGGCTGGTGAAGTCCGCCCAAACGATTGCAGCCCACTTTCCTTATGGCAGCGGGCAGATTGTGCCGCTTGCAGCCGGAGAAACGCTGGCCTGGACCTTTGCAGGTTTGTCTTAAACACTGCCCGTCGCGATTTGGTTCAGTTTTTCACGAAGCAAGGCATAGTCAATTGGCTTGCTAATGTGCCCATTGCTGCCTGATGCCAAAGAGCGAGTAATGTCTGTGTCGTAGGCATGGCCCGAAACGGTATAGATCGCAGCGCAGCTGCTTGGCCCGCCGCTGTCGCGAATCGCCGCAATGGCTTGTGTGCCCTGCATATCGGGCAAGTCGATATCCATCAGAATCACATCAAACGCCTGCTGCTGCGTTTTTTGTAGTGCCTCACCAGCAGTGCTTGCTTCATGGGCATCGTGGCCTTGCAATGCAAGCCAGCGGCACAACACAGTACGATTTTCTTTTAAGTCATCCACGCACAGCACACAAAGCTTACGCGGGTCCGTTGGCGCTGCGGGTGCGTCAACGGGTGCACTCTTCGCGTTTGCGTATTCGCTTGCAGGTTCGTTTGCATCTTCGATAGGCAAGAGCACCACAAATTCGCTGCCTTGTCCAATGCGTGAGTGCAGCTGCATTTTTCCTTGCATGGCTTCGACAAGTGCACGCGCCAATGAAAGACCAAGGCCGCTGCCACCAAAGCGCATTGAAGGCCCTGGGCCTGCCTGCTCGAATCGGCCAAAGATCAGCTCTTGCTGGGCTTGGGTTAGCCCAATACCGGTGTCGCGCACGCTAATGCAAAGTTTGTTTTCTCCATCGGCAGTTCGACATGAGACTGTAATTTTGACACTGCCTTGTTCGGTAAATTTCACCGCATTGGCAATGAGATTGCGCAGCACCTGGCCCAGTCGCAGTGGGTCGGCCATGATCACGGTGTTGTCGGCAAGATCAAGGGCGAGCTCAAATTCAAGGCCCTTGCTGGTGGCCAGCGCCTCATACAGTCCCGCATTCGAGCGGGCCAGCTCTGCGATTCGAACGGGCAAACGCTCTAGCCGAATTTTTCCCTCTTCAATTGCAGAAAGATCCAAAATATCGTTGACCAAGGCCACAAGCTGCTTGCCGTTTTCCAGGGCTTGCTCAAGATCATGGGCTTTCTCGTGAGCGTCTTGGCTCAGGCGCATAAGCTCCAGGCGACTGAGCATGCCATGCAACAAGGTGCGCACTTCGTGGCTCATATCTGCTAAAAATTTTGACTTGGCAATATCGGCCGACTGACTTGCTTCGATCGCGCGAATCATTTGATTGGTGGCCTCGCCAAGTGCGCGAAACTCTTTAGGGTTGGGTGAGCTCAGGTCCACCCGCCCGCCGTGTTGGGCCACGTCGCCCACTTGGGCCACCAATGCATTGACGGGCGCAAGGGTTGCACGCAACACAATGCGTAGCGCCACTGCAAATAGCGCGATTGCAGAACCCACTAAAATCCAAATGCCCCCAACCGCTTGGGTGCTGGCATGGTCGAGCCCTTGAACAGGCGCACGAATCAAGGTGATCCAGCCCAGATAATGGCCTTTGCCCAATCCGGGGTTGGGCGCAAAGCCCACTAAATAATCTTGGCCGTCAGGCCATGGTTCGCGTATCCATCCGGATTCGCCGGATTTTGCTTTTTGAAAACTCTCTAATGTGCTCAAGCCGAGATTGCTGGCATTAGGCCCTGCCAGACGAAGCTCTCCGTCAGATCCTGCCACCAACACTTCGGCGCCTTGTGGCAGCAATAACAGGCTCGAAAAGTTTTGTTTCAATGACATGAGCCAGTCCCAACTCAAATGCCCGCCAATCACGCCAATCGGATTGCCCTTTGCATCGTGCAAGGGCGCTGCGAGATCAATGAATCGCCATGGCCCATCGCTGCGGGCGGGCAAGAAGGGCTCTAAAAGTTTTGCCTCATGCAAGTCAACCGCTGTTGGTGATCGCAGTCCTTGTCGAAACCAGTCTCGTTCGGCAACGCTATGTCCAGAGAGCACGCCCTCTGTTGAAGCCTGAACTTCTCCTTGTTGGTCTGCAACGCCAATCCAGGTGTATTCAGGAATTTTTTGTCGAATGCCATCGATCCAGATACTGAGCTTGTTCGGATCCTGATGCAGCTTGAGCGATGCCAGCGAGGCAGCGCGCGATTCCAAGTCGGCGAGTTCTCGGCTAATCGATTGGTCTAATAGTCCCGCAAACGTTTTCGCCTGGGCCTCAAGAGTGTTGCCCTGCTCGTTTTGTGCGCTCTCGCGAGTGGCGTTGGCCATAACCAAGCCCAGCAATACCAGGAGGATTGCCATGACGATAACGGCGAGAGCCGGAAGCACATTGCCAAGTGAGCGTGCCTGCCGGCCTTCGCCCCAAGCCCACCGACCGAGGCGGGATTGCAGCGACGCAATGACCATCTTAAAAAGAATAAATTATTAGTAATAAAAGATAGCATGACTGCGCGTGAACAACACAGTATGATTGGCGCATCGAAGCAAGCTGGGCGATCGCTGCCGCAAGCAATTGCGGGAGAGGAAGGTCCGGACTCCGCAGGGTAGGGTGACGGCTAACGGCCGTACGCAGCAAGCGCCTTCGGGCGCCCAAGGCGAGGAATAGGGCCACAGAGACGAGTAAACACGGGCAACCGTGTGGATGTGAAACGCGGCAACCTCCACCCGGAGCAACACCAAATAGGCGCGCACCTGGCCTTGAGCCAGAACGAGTGTCCCGCTCGTGGCGCGCGGGTAGGTGGCTTGAGCCTGATGGCAACATCAGGCCTAGACGGATGGTCGCTATAAAGTGTCAAGCAATTGGCGCTTCGTAACAGAATCCGGCCTATAGGCTTGCTTCGATTTTTCCTGCTTTAGACTGTTGATCACTTACACTGAACTTATGAAAGTTTTTAATTTGCAGTGTGCACATGGCCATCCTTTTGAGGGTTGGTTTAAAGATCTCGCCGCCTACGAAGATCAGCGCGAGAGCGGCCTGTTGGAATGCCCTTACTGTGGCAGCCGCGAAGTTCAAAAAACATTGTCGGCACCCCGGCTCAATCTTTCAGGCGCCCAAGCGCCTGCCCAGCCAGCGCCCAGCGCTGCGGTCAAAGCCGAAGTGCCCGCGGTCACGGTATCTCCCGAGTCGGCTGCAGCCCTGGTCGCAGCCATGAAAATGGTTCGCGAAGCCCTATCCTCAAGCGAAGATGTTGGTACTCGCTTCGCCCAAGAGGCCCGAGCAATGCATGCGGGAGAAGCGCCTTCTCGCTCAATTCATGGCCACACCTCTTTAGAGACAGCCCGCGAGCTGGCTGAAGAAGGTATTCCCGTTTTGCCCTTGCCTTTTGCCAATCTGCTCAAGTCTTCCCTGCAGTAAACCCTAGGTGTCAGGCACCGGTGCCTGACACCCTGTTGATAAATCACTTAACAAGTGATTTTTATCCCCTTGATTTATATAGATATTTAATTCGAAATTTTTGTGGAAACTTGGGCTAAGTCTTTGTTTTAGAAAGAAATTTTCCCTAAATCGGCTTGACCGCGGCTTTTCTTTTCCCTAAAGTGGGGAATCGTGCAAAAAAGTGGTTTTTTGTGGGGGAAGTTTTCTTGGGGGCACCGGCTCAGTTTTCGGGCATTACCGCTCTAAGCCTTGATGCAAAAGGGCGCATGACGATTCCTGCGCGTCATCGCGATGCCTTGGTGGCGCAGTCCAAAGGCGCGCTCGCCTTGGTCGAAAGCGATGACGGCTGTCTCATGCTCATGGCCCAGTCCCTGTGGGAACAAAAAACCGCATCATTTTCAGAGACTGATTCCGACAACGAGCGTCGTCGTTTTTGGCTTGGATTAAGCGACACCCCCGAGATGGATAGCCAGGGCCGCGTGCTGATTAATCCGGTGTTGCGCGAAGGCGCAGGCATTCAGCGCGATGTCGTGTTGCTTGGCGTTGGACAGCATTTTGAAATTTGGGATGCTTCAACCCTCGATGCCCACAAGCAATCCGTTCGTCAACGCAAGCGCGGCGGAGCGTAAGCATAATCCATGCATGAAAGCGCTCATCAGACCGTTCTGCTCCAAGAGGCAGTTGATGGACTGCGCATTATTCCCAACGGTGTTTATGTCGATGCCACTTTCGGCCGTGGCGGACACAGCCGGTTAATTTTAGACATGCTCGGCCCTCAAGGCCGATTGATCGCGTTTGATCGAGACCCCGATGCGGTTGCTGCCGCACGCGTCATTGATGACCCGCGGTTTGAGATGGTGCACGCCCCCTTTGGCAATGTTGCGAGCTGCTTGCACGAGAAAGGCTTCACTCAAATTGATGGGTTGTTGATTGATTTGGGCGTGTCGTCCCCTCAGCTCGACGAATCTCATCGCGGCTTTAGTTTTCGTGCTGATGGCCCGCTCGACATGCGCATGGACCCGAGCAGTGGCGAGCCTGTCTCAGCGTGGATTTCAAAGGCTTCTAAAGAAGAGCTTGGAAAGGTGATTGCAGACTATGGCGAAGAACGGTTTGCTGTTCAGATTGCAGACGCGATTACGGCTCGCTGCCACGCTGCCCACACGGGGCTGGCGCAGCCCTTGGCCACGACTCGGGAGCTCGCAGACCTTGTTGAGCAAACCTTGCGCCGTTGTCGCGCGCGGCGCGAGCCGGGCCAGCACCCCGCGACCCGTACCTTTCAGGCTTTACGGATTCACATCAACGGTGAAATCGAGCAGCTCGCATCGGTGCTTGAAGCATCCATCCACTTGCTTCGCCCGGGCGGGCGCATTGCGGTCATCAGCTTTCATTCGCTTGAAGACCGAGTTGTTAAACAGTTCTTCCGCGGCGAGCCCGCAGCACCGGCAAGCCGCAACCGTCGAGGCCTAAGCCGCGGACAGCGTGCGTGGGCCCAAAGCGTCCGTGCAGCGCCTGTGCAACACTTTCGTCAAATTGCGCGCATTCGGCCAAGCGAACAGGAAGTGGCCCGCAATGCCCGTGCGAGATCGGCAGTGCTGCGTATTGCCGAGCGTTTATCGTGCACTTTCGAGGCTGCGCAATGAGCCGCAAGCAGTGGATCCTGTCAGTGCTCATCGCAGTGTGCGCATTGTCGCTGGTCAATGCCCGCTACCATGAGCGCAGGCTGTTTACCTTGCTTGAGCGTGCTGATCGCACAAGCGAAAAACTCAACTCTGATATTGAAGTGCTGCAAGTGGAGCTTACGGCCTTGCGTAACCCCACGCGCATTGACGCCATGGCCCGTCGTGACCTTGGCATGGTGGCCATTAACCCAACCCAAACGCTTTATTCCCCCGAACTCTTTGGCAAAAGCCAAAGGAGCAGCCCATGAACACTCGGGCCTCTGCGATTGCCGCAGCACGACTCAAGCCCAGTGCATGGAGCCGGCCTGCCGAGCCGGTGTTGACATGGCGTGCCACGCAAACGCGCTCGAAAGTCGTTTTGGGATTGTTAATGCTGGGTTTTCTTGCCGTGATCGTGCGCTCTTTTGTATTGCAGCTGGTCAATGCCGACCATTGGCAGGGCCTGGCCGAGCGCCGATTCGAGCGGCCTAAAGAAATTCCTGCAGTGCGTGGGCGCGTGTTGGATCGTCATGGCGAAGTGATTGCAACCAGTGTGCGTGAGGAGCATTTGGGCGTCGTTCCTAATCGCATTGATTTAAATTCTCCAAAAATTAACGAGCTTGCAAGCCTGCTCGGAAAAACACCAGCCGAGCTGCGTGCGCAGGTTAAAAAATCAAAAGGCTTTTTTTGGCTTGCGCGGGGCCTGGATCTTGCACAGGCCGACCGCATTCGTGCCTTGAGAATTCAAGGCCTTGAATTCGAATCCGATTACCGCCGTTATTACCCTTTTGGCGCAAGTTTTGCCCATGTGGTGGGCTTTACCAATGCGGAAGAACAAGGTGCTGAAGGCTTAGAGCTCGTACACGATGTGCAGTTGCGCGCAACGCCTGGGCGCGCGCGAGTTGTGGTGGATCGGCGCAATCAGCCCGTGAGCCAGCGCGAAATTGCGGAGGCCTTGCCCGGCCGTGATTTGCAGCTCTCGTTGGATGCAGGCATTCAGGCCATTGTGCATTCCGCGCTAATGGCCGCCATGCAAGAACATCGGCCCAAGGCCGCCGCTGCGGTAGTGATTGACCCTCAGACGGGTGAAGTGCTGGCCATGGCCAACCAGCCCGCTTTCGATCCGAATAATCGGCGTGGCCTAAACCCCGACACGGTGCGCAACCGTGTGGTGACCGATGCCTTTGAGCCGGGCTCCACCATGAAAGCTTTTTCAATTGCGGTGGCCCTTGAGCTTGGAAAAGTCACGCCAGAAACACGTTTCCAAACGGATCCCGGAAAAATCACGATTGGCCGACGCACGATTGGCGATAAAAAACCTTTGGGCCTTTTGACAGTGTCAGAGATTTTGGCGCGTTCCAGCAATGTGGGTACCGTGAAAATCGCCGAGAAAGTCTCATCGCAAGAGATGCATGATTTCTACACGGCCGCAGGGTTTGGGCGAGTGCCGGAAGTGGGCTTAAAAGGCGCTACCGCAGGCCGACTTCGTAACCCACAACGCTGGGTGCCCATTGAGCATGCCACGATCTCTTACGGCCACGGTGTTTCAGTCTCATTGTTGCAGCTTGCACGGGCCTATACGGTGTTTGCACGAGACGGCGATATCGTGCCGCTTTCATTTGTGCCGCAGCCAGGGCCCATGGCAGGCGTTCCAGTATTTTCTGTGGAAACTGCGCGGGCGATGCGCCGCATGCTGCAACAAGCCGCAGCCCCGGGGGGCACCGCGCCGAAAGCGCAGGTCGAAGGCTTTAAGGTCGCGGGCAAAACCGGCACGGCCCACAAGCCTTCGCAGGGCGGCTATGCAAAAGATCGTTATGTCGCATCGTTTGTGGGTTTTGCGCCTGCAGATCGTCCGCGCTTTGTCATTGCGGTGATGGTCGATGAGCCGAGCGCAGGAAAACATTATGGTGGTGAAGTCGCTGCACCTGTTTTTGCGCGCATTGCCAATGACACCTTGCGACGCATGCAGCTTTCGCCCGATCCGGCACTGCGGATTCTTCCTGCAATCGCCATGATCGACGAGGGTACCGAATGAGCCGCGAGTCGTTATTGCATCCCTTGAGCCTTCGGGAATCGGTTGCCGATGAAGCGGCCCAATGGCTTGTTCGTCAGCTGGGCAAGGGCGCAAAGCTTCGCTCTGACACACGCAAGATTCAGCCTGGCGATGGCTTCATCGCCCGATCTGGGAAACATTTTTCTTCTGCAGAGCTCGCCACCAAAGCCATGGAAGCGGGTGCTGCTGCGGTGATTGTGGAAGGCTTGGGCGAGGCGGGCAGGCCACGAGAAATTCCCGGTGCGCTGCCCCGGCTTGAAGTGCCTGAGTTGACACGACGCATCGGCATGATTGCTTCGGCGTTTTATGGCCGGCCCAGCATGACCTTGCAACTGATTGCAGTCACAGGCACAAATGGAAAAACCACCGTATCGTTTGCATTGGCACACGCCTTGGCCCGAGTCGGCATTTCAAGCGCTGCAGTCGGCACGCTCGGCGTTGGTATTTTTCCAGCAGGCTGCGCACAAGAGTTCACTCCGCCTTGGTCAGACACGGCCACCCAGGGCTTGACCACCCCCGATGCTGTTGAGCTCCAAACCTTGCTCTACGAACTTAAGCAGCAATCCGTAAAAGTGGTGGTCTTGGAGGCATCGTCGATTGGGCTTATGCAAGGCCGCTTGCAAGGTTGCGCGATCAAATTGGCGGCATTTACCAATTTAAGCCATGACCATTTGGATATTCATGGCACGCTTGAAAACTACGCCAAGGCAAAAGCCTTGTTGTTTGCGGCGCCGACCTTGGGAAGTGTCGTAATCAATACCGACGACCCCTTTGGCATGGCCATGTGGCAAACACCTGAACAGGTCGTTGATCGAATTGCGATTGGCCGTGAGACCCCTGCAAACGCACACAGTGGGCTGTGCGCGATTTCAGCAGCAGCAACAGAACAGGGCATGACACTGTCGATAGAGGGCCGTTTCAAGGCGCATTTACTCAGTGGCGTGGTGCGGCTGCCTTTGCACGGCATGCACAACATTGAAAACGCCATGGTGGTGGCCGGATGTTTATGGGCCATGGAGCTTGAGCCCGAACAGATTCGTGCGCGGTTGTCTGAGCTTCGTTTGCCTCCAGGCCGCTTGCAAATGCTTGACAGTGGGCCCGGCCCACTCGCCTGCATTGATTACGCACATTCGCCCCTTGCGTTGCAAAGCGCACTGCAGGCCCTGCGGCCCTTGGCCCAAGCGCGCAGCGGCCAATTGGTGTGCGTGTTTGGCTGCGGGGGAGATCGCGATAGCGCCAAGCGTCCGCTCATGGGCGAAATCGCGAGCAAGCTTGCCGATCGTGTGGTGATCACTTCGGATAACCCGCGCTCGGAAGACCCACAAAAAATTATCGAAGCCATCCTGTCGGGAGTGCCAACAGCGTTTGCAGCGCGCGTGCAACAGCAGGCAGACCGTGCACAAGCGATCGCCCAGGTGATTGCAACGGCTCGGCCCAACGATGTGGTGCTGATTGCCGGCAAAGGCCATGAGGCCAGCCAGTGGATTGGCAGCCAACGCATCGCCTTTAGTGATTGCGAACACGCACAGGCCGCCCTTGAATCTCGCGGGGTGGCGCATGCCTAAGCTTGCTGAACTGATTCAAGTGCTCTCGCAGGACAATCTGTGCGTCTCGCACAATGTTTCATCCGAGCTTTCTTTTGACACGCTGTGCACCGATACGCGCACGCTGGTTTCGGGAAATGTGTTTGTGGCGCTTGAGGGTCCGCATTTTGACGGCAGCAAGTTTCTTGCCGCGGCAAAAGAAAAAGGCGCGGTCGCTGCAATTATTCGCCAAGGCGCTGTGGGCTTGGCGAGCGCACCCCTTGGATGCATTGAGGTGACCGACCCGTTGCAGGCCTTGCAGCACTGGGCGCGCCACTGGCGACGCCAATGGCAGGGAAGCCTGATTGCTGTAACGGGCAGCAATGGCAAAACCACAGTGAAGCAAATGATTGCAGCAGTGCTTGCCCAAGCGTATGGCACTGATCACGCATGGGCAACGCCCGGCAATTTGAATAATCACATTGGTGTTCCTTTGTCGGTGTTGGGCCTTTTGCCACAGCATCGTGCTGCAGTCCTTGAGCTGGGCATGAATCACCCCAATGAAATCGCAGGCCTGGCAGCGATTGCGTTGCCCCACATTGGGTTGGTCAATAACGCGCAGCGTGAGCATCAAGAATTTATGAAAACGGTGGCAGCGGTTGCCCAAGAAAATGGGCAAGTCTTTGCGGCGTTGCCAGCAAGCGGCGTGGCGGTATTTCCAAAAGATCCAGCACACGAGCCGATCTGGAGAAAGCTTGCAGACACTCGTCGGTGCATTCGTTTTGGCTTTGAAACGGCTGGTGCAGCGCCAGGCTTTCGTGGCGATGAAGTGTTGGGCCGTTGGACCCAGGGCAACACGCTGGCCATGCGTTTTGCTTGCGGCGATTTAATCACCGTTGAGTTGCAGGGTGCCGGAGAGCACTTTGCGCTTAATGCCTTGGCAGCGGCGGCCTGTTGCTGGGCTGCAGGCATTGATCTGCAAACGATTGCCAAAGCACTGTCGGGCTTTGCGCCAGTTGCAGGCCGGGGCAAAAAGCTTGGGCTTGCGGGCGGCGGCATTTTGGTCGATGACACTTACAACGCCAACCCGGACTCCGTGCGTGCCGCAATCGACGCGTTGCTGACCTTGCCGTCGCCACATGCTCTCGTGCTTGGCGATATGGGGGAAGTGGGCGATCAAGGCGAACAGTTTCACTGTGAGGTGCTGCGCTATGCCGATCAAAAAAACATCGCGGCCATGTGGCTCCATGGCCAAGCCATGGCGCAGGCCCATTCGCACACGGGGCTTGGAAAACATTTTGATCAGGTCGATGGTTTGGTCTCGGATTTACGGGGCTGGCTTGGCCAACAACAGCGGCAGGCAAAACAGCCCTCGGTGTGGGCCAAGGGGTCTCGCTTCATGAAGATGGAGCGTGTGGTTGAACAATTGAAAGCCCCCCTTCAGGAGACAGCGGCATGATTCTTTGGCTCGTTGATTGGCTGGACCAAACGATTCGCGCCATCTCGGTGTTGAACTACATTACCTTGCGCGCCGTGTTCGCGACACTGACCGCGCTGGGCATCGGATTGTTCTTGGGGCCTGCAGTGATTCGCAAGCTCACGGCCATGAAAGTGGGCCAAGCCGTGCGTGATGATGGCCCTCAGACTCACCTGATCAAAAGCGGCACGCCCACCATGGGTGGCGCGCTGATTTTGTTGGCCATTGGCATCACCACTTTATTGTGGGCCGACTTGAGCAACCGTTTTGTCTGGGCAGTGATTCTGGTCACCATGGGGTTTGGCGCCGTGGGCTGGGTCGATGACTATCGCAAAGTAGTGAACCAAGACCCCAAAGGCTTGCCAGCACGCTGGAAGTATTTCTGGCAATCAATGATTGGCATTGTCGCAGCAGTGTATTTGGCATTTTCAGTGTCTGCCCAAAGCAATGCCCAGGCCGTTGAGCTCTTTGTGCAATGGGTCAGCAATGGCTTTTCTATTCAGCTGCCGCCCACTTCCGATTTGATCGTGCCGTTTTTCAAGCAAGTCGCTTATCCCTTGGGCGTGCTGGGCTTTATTGTGCTGACCTATTTTGTGATCGTGGGCTCAAGCAATGCCGTGAATCTGACCGATGGATTAGATGGCTTGGC
>QXGG01112564.1_pt1 | contig 24605 bp, 22 predicted proteins | sample 1982491 | NCBI WGS metagenome assembly QXGG01 (sample SAMN09924614, study PRJNA488089) | Wastewater metagenome, whole genome shotgun sequencing project. | isolation source: South African research farm wastewater | place: South Africa: Irene, Agricultural Research Council, Animal Production... | reverse complement strand
GCGGGCCGCACATCGAGCAGAAGTGCGCCACCTTGGCCGAGTCCTTGGGCAGGGTCTCGTCGTGGAATTCCTTCGCCTTGTCCGGGTCGAGGCCGAGGTTGAACTGGTCTTCCCAGCGGAACTCGAAGCGCGCCTTGGAGAGCGCGTTGTCGCGGATCTGCGCACCGGGGTGGCCCTTGGCGAGGTCGGCGGCATGCGCGGCCAGCTTGTAGGTGATGATGCCTTCCTTGACGTCCTGCTTGTTGGGCAGGCCCAGGTGCTCCTTGGGCGTCACGTAGCACAGCATCGCGGTGCCGTACCAGCCGATGGTGGCTGCGCCGATGCCGCTGGTGATGTGATCGTAGCCCGGGGCGATGTCGGTGGTCAGCGGCCCCAGAGTGTAGAAGGGCGCCTCATGGCACTGCTCGAGCTGCAGGTCCATGTTCTCCTTGATCATGTGCAGCGGCACGTGGCCGGGGCCTTCGATCATCACCTGCACGTCGTGCTTCCAGGCGATCTGGGTGAGCTCGCCCAGGGTCTTCAGTTCACCAAGCTGGGCCTCATCATTGGCGTCGTAGATCGAACCCGGACGCAGGCCGTCACCGAGGCTGAAGGCTACGTCGTAGGCCTTCATGATTTCGCAGATTTCCTCGAAGTGGGTATAGAGGAAGCTCTCCTTGTGATGCGCCAGGCACCACTTCGCCATGATCGAGCCGCCGCGGGAAACAATCCCGGTCATGCGGTTGGCGGTGAGCGGCACGTAGCGCAGCAGCACGCCGGCGTGGATGGTGAAGTAGTCCACGCCCTGTTCGGCCTGCTCGATCAGGGTGTCGCGGAAGATCTCCCAGGTCAGGTCCTCGGCCCTGCCGTTGACCTTCTCCAGCGCCTGGTAGATGGGCACCGTGCCGATCGGCACCGGGCTGTTGCGCACGATCCACTCGCGCGTTTCGTGGATGTTCTTGCCGGTCGACAGGTCCATCACCGTGTCGCCGCCCCAGCGGATCGCCCAGGTCATCTTGTCGACTTCCTCGCTGATCGAGGAGCCGAGCGCCGAATTGCCGATGTTGGCGTTGATCTTCACCAGGAAGTTGCGGCCGATGATCATCGGCTCGGACTCCGGGTGGTTGATGTTGTTGGGGATGATGGCGCGGCCGCGGGCGATCTCGTCACGCACGAATTCGGGGGTGATCTCGGTCGGGATGCTGGCGCCGAAGTTCTGCCCCGGGTGCTGGCGCAGCATCATCGCCGCCATCTTGGCGCCGGTGGGGCCGGCAGCCTTGAGCGATTCCATGTACTGCTTGCGCTGCAGGTTTTCGCGGATGGCGATGTACTCCATCTCGGGGGTGATGATGCCGCGGCGCGCGTAGTGCATCTGCGTCACGTTGGCGCCGGTCCTGGCGCGGCGCGGTTTGCGGTGCAGGCCGGGGAAGCGCAGCTCGTCGAGCGCGGGATCGGCGGCGCGCTGGCGGCCGAATTCGGAACTCAGGTCGGGCAGCACCTCGGTGTCGCCGCGCTCCTCGATCCACTGCTGGCGCAGCGCCGGCAGGCCGGAGCGGATGTCGATCTTCGCCGCCGGGTCGGTGTAGGGGCCGGAACAGTCATAGACGAAGATCGGCGGATTGGGCTCGGCGCCGAAGGAGGCGGGCGTGTCGCTCTGGCTGATCTCGCGCATCGGCACGCGGATGTCGGGGCGCGAACCCTCGACGTAGATCTTGCGCGAATTGGGCAGCGGCGCGATCGCGGCTTCGTCGACGTGCGCCGTCGCGGCGATGAATTTTTCGTTGGCGTTCATGCGGTCTCCTGGGGAAGGTTGTGGTGTTCGTGGTTTGGATCAGGGACGCGTCGGCCGTGGTCCGTCCGTAAGCGGCGCGATCGCTGTGCCGCAGGCGCGGTGGCAGCCGCGAACCTCGGTCTTCGGCCCGCGCTCAGCTCTTCCACAGCGCGTGGAAGTGATGCACCGGGCCATGGCCGCTGCCGACCGCGAGCTCGCCCGAATGCGCGATCGCGCCCAGCAGCCACTGGCGGGCGTGACGCACTGCGGTTTCGACCGGGCGGAATTGGCCTTCGGCCTGCGGCAGCAGCGCGGCGACGGCCGAGCTCAGCGTGCAGCCGGTGCCATGGGTGTTCTTGGTCTCGATGCGTGGTGCCGGCAGTTCGACCATGCGGTCGCCGTCGAACAGCAGGTCGACCAGCTCGTTGCCGGGCAGATGCCCGCCCTTGAGCAGCACCCAGCGCTCGGAAGACAGCGGCAGGAGTTCGCGCAGGCGCTCGGCGGCGCGATACATTTCCTTCACCGTTTCGGGCGCGCGCTGCTTGAGCAGCACCCCGGCTTCGGGCAGGTTGGGGGTGATCAGGAAGGCCTGGGGAAAGAGCGCCTCGCGCATCATCGAAATCGCGCTCTTCGCCAGCAGGCTGTCGCCGCTCTTGGCGACCATCACCGGGTCGAGCACCACGTTGGCCGCCTTCCAGTGGGCCAGGCGTTCGGCCACCGTCGCGGTTACCTCGGCGCTGCCGAGCATGCCGATCTTGGTGGCGTGCAGGTGCACGTCGGCAAACAGGGTGTCGATCTGCAGGCGCAGGAAGTCGGTGGGCGGCACATGCACGCCGGTGACCGCCTGGGTGTTCTGTGCGGTGAGTGCGGCGACCACGCCGCAGCCGAAGGCGCCGAGCGCCGAGAAGGCCTTGAGGTCGGCAAACACGCCGGCACCGCCGGACGGATCGACGCCGGCGATGGAGACTACGTTCGGGATGCGGGCAGGCCTGGCTAAGGAGGCAGCCGATGCGCTGCCGGGAGCGGATGAAGCGGACGGACTCATGATCTACGTTTCCCTACGCCGGTGCGAGCCGGATCAGGTTCCAAGGGTGTTTCTCAGCCCGTGCGCGGCGGGCACCCCTAACGAAAGCGCTTGAAGATACTGCATGCATTCTGTGGTGGCAAGGTGCGCTAGCCTTGTGCGCCGTCTGCACCGGTGGCGCGCGCGCGATCGGCGCGTGCGCCTCGGTGAGCTTGGTCACCCGACCGACGCGCTAAACTAGCGCCTTCGTTTCGCGACTGCGGACGCCGGTGCTAGCCGGCATGTCCGCTCCCTGCCGAGAATTCCGATGCGCTTTCGTACCGCCTTGACCCTGCTGGCTGGCGCCAGCCTGCTTGCGGCCTGTTCCGCGCCTGCGCCCGAGGCGTCCTTGCCGCGTGCCGTGCTGGTGCGCACTCTGGCGGCGGCCACGGCTCCGCCTGCGGTGCAGCTGTACACCGGGGAGGTGCGGGCCCGCATCGAGGTCGATGTGGGCTTCCGGGTCGGTGGCAAGCTCGTCGAGCGCAGGGTCGATGTCGGTGCTGACGTCGCCGCCGGGGCGCCGCTAGCGCGGCTTGACCCGGTCGATGCGAACCTTGCCGCGAGTGCTGCGCAGGCGGCGGTGGCCGCAGCCGAGGCCGATCTGGCGCTGGCGCGCACCGAATACGAGCGTGCGCAGACGCTGGCGACGCGTGCCTTCATCTCCCCATCCGTGCTCGATGCCCGCCGCACCGCCCTGCAGGCCGCCGAGGCACGTCTGCATCAGGCGCGCGTGCAGGCCCAGGCCGCGGCCAACCAGGCCGGCTACACCCGGCTCGACGCGCCGGCCGGCGGCGTGGTCGCGGCGGTGTTCGCCGAGCCCGGGCAGGTGGTGGGTGCGGGGCAGCCGGTGTTTCGTCTCGCCCGCCCGGATGAGCGCGAGGTGCTGATTCACGTCCCCGAGGGCCGCGCCGCGCAGTTGCAGCCCGGCACGACGGCGCACGTGCGCACCTGGGCCGCGCCCGATCGCGAATACGCCGCCAGCGTGCGTGAAGTGGCGCCCGCCGCCGATGCCGCCACGCGCACCTTCGCGATCCGGGTCGCGGTCGCGCAGGCTGATGCCGGCCTGCCGCTGGGGGCGACGGCGAGCGTCGTGTTCGCCGCCCCGGCTGGGCCTGCAGGCGGCGTGGTGCTGCCGCTCGCCGCGGTCAGCCGCGCGCCCGGCGAGTCTGCAGGCGGCACGGTGTGGGTGGTCGGTGAGGACGAGCGCGTGCGTCCGATCGCGGTCGAGGTGCTGGCCTGGCGCGAGGACGGCGCGCGGCTGAGGGCCGAGCTGCCCCCCAGGGCGCGTCTGGTGCTCGCTGGTGGCCACACCCTGGTCGAGGGCGAGCGCGTGCGCGCCGTCGAAGAAGGCGCGCCGGTCGTGCTGGATGTTGCGCGATGAGCCATCCCGACCAGACCCCGATCGGGCGTAGCCGTTTCAATCTCTCCGAGTGGGGGCTGACCCACCGCTCGCTGGTGCTGTACCTGCTGATCGTCAGCACCCTGATCGGTATCTTCTCCTACACCCTGCTTGGCCAGTCCGAGGATCCGCCCTTCACCTTCAAGGTCATGGTGGTGCGCGCCGAATGGCCGGGCGCGAGCGCGCGCGAGATGGAGCAGCAGGTCACCGACAAGATCGAGAAGAAGCTGCAGGAGATCGCTCAGGCCGACGTGATCCGCAGCTATTCCAAGCCGGGCGAGGCCATGGTGTTCCTGCTGGTCAAGGACAGCACGCGCGCGCGCGACGTCCCCGACATCTGGTACCAGGCGCGCAAGAAGATCGGCGACATCGCCCACAGCTTCCCGGCCGGCGTGCGCGGGCCCTACTTCAACGACGAGTTCGGCGACACCTACGGCAACCTGTTCGCGCTGGTTGGCGAAGGCGTCAGCCATGCCGAGCTCAAGCGCCACGCCGAGGCGATCCGCAGCGAGCTGCTGCGGGTGAAGGACGTGGCCAAGGTGAGCTTCTTCGCCGAGCAGCCGCAGCGTGTCTTCATCGAGCTCTCGAACACCAAGCTCGCCACCTTCGGCCTGCGCGTAGACGACATCGTCGCCGCGCTGGCCAGGCAAAACGCCGAGACCGGCGCCGGCTTCTTCGAGACCGGCGAGGAGCGGATCTGGCTGCGCCCGAGCGGGCAGTTCGAGGATCTCGACGCGATCCGCGCCACGGTGATCCGTGCCGGCGGGCGCAGCTTCCGCCTCGGCGACGTGGCCGAGGTGCGCCGCGGCGATGCCGATCCGCCTGCCGAGCGCCTGCGCTTCATGGGCGAGGAGGCGCTCGGGATCGGCGTGTCGATGCGTGCCGGCGGCGACATCGTGGCGCTTGGCCGTCAGCTCGACGCGGCGGTGGAGAAGATCGTCTCGCAGCTGCCAGCCGGCATCCGCCTCGAGCGCGTGGCCGACCAGCCGCGCGCGGTCACCCGGGCGGTCAACGAGTTCGTCATGGTGCTGGTCGAGGCCGTGCTCATCGTGATGGCGGTGAGCCTGCTGTCGCTCGGTTTGCGCACCGGGGTGGTGGTGCTGGTGATCATCCCGGTGGTGCTGGCAATCACCTTCATGTTCATGCACCTGCTCGACATCGGCCTGCACAAGATCTCGCTCGGTGCGCTGATCATCGCGCTCGGCCTGCTGGTCGATGACGCGATCATCGCGATCGAGATGATGGCGAGCAAGATGGAGCAGGGCTGGGGCCGGGTGCGTGCGGCGAGTTACGCGTGGACCTCGACCGCGATGCCGATGCTGTCGGGAACGCTGATCACGGCCGCGGGCTTCCTGCCGGTGGCGCTGGCGGCTTCGTCGGTGGGCGAGTTCACGCGCTCGATCTTCCAGGTCACGGTGACCGCGCTGCTGGTGTCGTGGATCGCCGCGGTGATCTTCGTGCCTTACCTGGGCTACTACCTGCTGCCCGACTTCAGCCAGCGCGCCGGCAAGCCTTCGGCGCTCGCTCGCCTCGCCGGCCGGGTGTGGCCGGCGCTCGGGCGGCGGCTGGCCGAGCGCGACATCCACGCCCATGAGCAGCACGACGAATACGCGATCTACCACACCCCCTTCTACAACCGTCTGCGCGGCGTGGTGAATGCCTGCGTGCGCTTCCGGTGGACGGTGATCGCGCTCACGGTGGCAATCTTCGTCGGCTCCCTGCTCGTGTTCGTGCGCTTCGTGCCTCAGCAGTTCTTCCCAGACTCCACCCGCCCCGAGCTGCTGGTCGATCTGCATCTGGCCGAGGGCGCCTCGCACCACGCCACCGAGGCCGCGGTGCTGCGGCTGGAGACCTTCCTCGACCAGCAGGCGGGCATCGAGAACTACGTCGCCTGGCTGGGCAGCGGTAGCCCGCGCTTCTACCTGCCGCTCGATCAGCAGCTGCCACAGACCAACTTTGCCCAGATCGTGATCCTCTCTACCGACCTGGAGGCGCGCGAGGTCTTGCGCGCGAGGCTGATCCGGCTGTTCCAGGACGAGCCGTGGCCGCTGCGCGGCATCGTCAACCGGCTCGAGAACGGTCCGCCGGTAGGCTTCCCGGTGCAGTACCGGGTGAGCGGGCCGGATCTGGACGAGTTGCGCCGCCGGGCCCACGCGGTGGCCGAGGCGATGCGGGCCAATCCGCACCTGTCCAACGTGCATCTGGACTGGGAGGCGCCCTCCAAGGTCGTGCGCCTAGCCATCGATCAGGACAAGGCACGCCTGCTCGGGGTGTCCTCCCAGGACATCGCCAACCTGCTCGCCACCTCGCTGCAGGGGATGACGGTGACGCAGTTCCGCGAGGGTACCGAGACGATCGCCGTGGTCTTGCGCGGCGCCGCCTCCGAGCGCACCCAGCTCTCGCTGCTGGCCGATCTCGCGCTGCCGGTGGCGGGCGGGCGCAGTGTGGCGCTGGCGCAGGTCGCGCGTCTCGAGCATGACTTCGAGCCGGGCGTGATCTGGCGGCGCAACCGCATCCCCACCGTCACCGTGCGCGCCTCGCTGTACGACGGCACCCAGCCCGCGGTGGTGGTCGGTCAGCTCGCCGGCGAGATGGCGCGCATCGGTGCGGGTCTGCCGCTTGGCTACCGGCTCGATGTCGGCGGTTCGGTGGAAGAGAGCGCCAAGGGCAGCGGCTCGGTGGGCGCCGGGATGCCGGTCTTCGTGCTGACCGTGCTGACGGTGCTGATGCTGCAGTTGAAGAGCTTCTCGCGCACGATCATGGTGGTGCTGACCGCGCCGCTGGGCATGATCGGCGTCACCGCCTTCCTGCTCGCCTTCGGCAAGCCCTTCGGCTTCGTCGCCCTGCTCGGCACGATCGCGCTGTCGGGCATGATCATGCGCAACTCGGTGATCCTGGTGGACCAGATCCGCCAGGACATCGAAGCCGGGCGCACGCAGTGGGAGGCGATCGTCGAGTCCGCAGTGCGCCGCTTCCGCCCGATCATGCTCACCGCCGCCGCGGCCATCCTGGCCATGGTGCCGCTGTCGCGCAGCACCTTCTTCGGCCCGATGGCGGTGGCGATCATGGGCGGGCTGACGGTGGCGACCGTGCTGACGGTGCTGTTCCTGCCGGCGCTGTATGCGGCCTGGTACCGGGTGAAGCCGGGGCCGGCTTGAGGCGGGCCCGGCGCGCGGCGCCAAATGCTCGCGCGCCGCGGCTTTGGTGTAGCCTTCGGCCTTTTTTGCGCTTTGGGTGCGGGGTGGGATGACGCAGGGTTTGCCGCGTACGCGTTTCAATAGTGCCGAGCTGGTGCGGGTGCTGACCGAACTGGCCGTGGCCGAGGTTACGGACCCCAGGCAGGATCTCGCCGCGCGGCTGAGCGAGTGGGTGGACCTGAAGGATGCGCTCGCCTTGTACGCGGCGCTGCATTCGCGCCCGCCCGCACCCGCGGCGCGTGCGCTGCCGGCTGCGTCCCTGCATGCGGAGCTCGCACGTGTGCGGGCCGAGCTGGCGGCGGGCTTCACGGCCGACCCGGGACCGCAGGGCCAGCGCCGCGTCGCCCTGCGGTCGGCGCTGGCCCTGCCCACGCCCTTGCCTCACGAGGCGCCCGCGACGACGGCGGATTTCGCGCCCTTCCAGCGCGACTACCTCGCGCACCAGCGCGCGATGGCCGCCCGCATCGCCCCGCTGCGCGCCGCGGTGCGCAGCGCGCTGAGCCGGCAATCGAGCGCGCTGCGCCAGCTCGCCGGGCTCGACGCGGTGATGGAGCAGGCGCTCGCGGCGCGTGAGGCCAGGCTGCTGGCCACGGTGCCGGCGCTGCTGGGCAGGCGCTTCACGCATCTCCTGGAAGCCCATCAGCGCACCCGCGACGCGAGCCGGCCGGATGATCCTGCGCGCTGGATGGCGCCGGGCGCCTGGCTCGCGCGCTTCTGCGCCGAGCGGCAGCAGGTGCTGCTCGCCGAGCTGGCGCTGCGGCTGATGCCGGTGGCGGGGCTGCTTGCCGCACTGGATACGAATTCGACGGAACTGCAATGAACAGAAGCTTGAGCGTGGCCGCCTTCGTACTGGGCGCGGCCGTGGTGGGCTGGGTGGGGGCGGGCTATGTCGGCCTCAGCGCGCTGGCCCTGGGCATGACGGCGCTGATCGGGATGGTCTATCTGAGCGGCGCGCTCGAGCTGCTGCGCTTCGATCGCGCCACCGCGGCGCTGCAGCGCGCGCTCGACATCATCCCGCCCGACCTGCCCGACGCCAGCGCGTGGCTGAGCGGCTTGCCGCCTGCGCTGCAAAACGCGGTGCGCCTGCGCCTTGAGGGCGAACGCGTCAGCCTCCCCGGTCCGGCGCTGGCACCCTACCTGGTCGGCCTGCTTGTGCTGCTCGGCATGCTCGGCACTTTCCTCGGCATGGTGATGACCTTGAACGGCGCGGTGATCGCGCTTGAGACCACCTCCGACCTGCAGGCCATCCGCGCGTCGCTGGCGGCACCGGTGAAGGGGCTGGGGGTGGCCTTCGGCACTTCGGTGGCGGGGGTGGCCGCCTCGGCCATGCTCGGGCTGATCTCGGCGCTCGTGCGGCGCGCGCGGCTGCAGGTTTCGCAGGCACTCGACAGCCGCATCGCGCGCGAGCTGCGCGGCTTCTCGCTGGCGCAGCAGCGCCAGCAGGCCTTCCAGGCGGTGCAGGTGCAGGCCCGCACGCTACCGGCGCTGGTCGACACGCTGCAGGCGATGATGGCGCAGATGGCGGGCCAGCACCGCGAACTGCACGAGCGCATGCTCGCCGAGCAAGCGCGCTTCCACGAGGAGGCGCACGCGCGCTACACGACACTGGCGAAGTCGGTGGACCTTTCGCTGACGCGCAGCCTCAGCGAGAGCGCCCGCATCGCCGGACAGACCATCCCGCCGCTGGTGGCCGACACCCTGGCCGGCATCGCACGCGAGACGCGCGTGCAGCAGCAGCAGGTGGCCGCTGGCGTGCAGGCGCAGCTCGATGGCGCGTCGCAGCGCCTGGATGCGGCAGTGACGACGGTGGCCGACACCTGGGCTCAGGCGCTGGCCAGCCAGGCGCGTGCCAGCGAGTCGACGATGACCCGGCTCGAGGGGGCGCTGCAGGCCTTTAGCGACACCTTCGCCCAGCGCTCCAGTGCGCTCGTCGATCAAGTGGGAGTGAGCCTGTCCGCGCTGCAGGCCGAACTCGCCACGCGCGACGCTGCGCGCCAGGCCGCCCAGTCCGAGGCCTTGCAGGCGCAGACGAGCCGCACCCTCGAGCAGGTCGGCGCGCTGCTGCAGGTCGCGACTGATGCGCCGCGTGCGGCAGCTGAGGTCATCGGCGAACTGCGCCAGGAGCGCTCGGCTAGCCTGGCGCGCGACGCCGCCACGCTCGACGAACGCACGCGCATCATGGAGACCCTGTGCGGCCTGCTCGAGTCGATCAATCACGCCTCCGCCGCGCAGCGCCAGGCCATCGATGGGCTGGTGATGTCCTCGGCGGCGGCGCTGGAGCGTGCGAGCGCAGACTTCGCTGCACGCATCGAAGCCGAATCCACCCGCCTGAGCGAGACCTCGGGCGAGGTCGCCGGCGGCGACGCGCAGCGACGAGCAGCTTGCCTACTACGTGGCGCAGGCGCGTGAGCTCATCGATCTGAGCCTGATGGCCCAGCAGCGCATCGTGGACGCTCAGCGCCCGCCCTCGGGGCGGGCGCTCGACGGTGCGGTCGAGGGCGGATCATGAACGGGCTGCATGGCGACGACGGCGCCATCGAGCAGGCCGCGCCTGCCTGGGGGGTGTTCGGCGATCTGATGTCGGGCCTGCTCGGCGCCTTCGTGCTGATTCTGGTCGGTGTGCTCGGCGTGCAGCTGGAGCTGGCGACGACGCTGGAAGCGGAGGTGCATAAGCGGCAGCGCGAGGAGCAGCGCCGCGCGGCGCTCGAGCAGGCGCTGGCGGGTCCGCTGGCGAGCGGGCGGGTGACGCTCGACGGCGGCCGCATCGGCATCAGCGGCAGTGTGCTGTTCGCGCTCAACTCGGCCGAGCTGCAGCCCGAGGGGCGGCAGGTGCTGCAAGGCCTCGCGCCGCCGCTGGCCGCCTACCTGGGGACGCGTGAGGAGCTGCTGATGGTGAGCGGCTTCACCGATGATCGCCCGGTGCTCGACACCAACCGCCGCTTCGCCGACAACTGGGAACTGTCCGCCCAGCGCGCGCTGACGGTGACCCGCGCGCTGATCGAGGAGGGCGTGCCTTCATCGTCGGTGTTTGCCGCCGCCTTCGGTTCGGAGCAGCCGGTCGCCTCCAACGCCGACGCCGAGGGCCGGGCACGCAACCGGCGGGTGGAGATGGCGCCGGTGCCCAGGGCCGCAGCGCAGGGGGTGGGCAAGGATGGCTGAGGTCCGCCCGCCCGCGGTGCCGGCGCCAGACGCTGGCGGCGGCGACCCGAGGCGCTGCGTCGAGGCGCTGCGCGCGCGCGGGGCGGACCACTTCGATGCGGTGGCGTGGCGCGTCATCGAAGCGATGCTGCGCCGGCTCGACGATTTGCCGGGCGCCGCGCGCACCGCTCTGCAGCGCAAGATCGCGCGCCGGCTGGCAGCATTGCGCGAGCGCTTCGAGCGGGCGGGCGATGACGCGCCGGAGCGCGCAGCGGATGCGGGGCCGGGAAACAGGTCTGCAAAGGAGTCTGCGCAGGGGCGTCCCGCGGCCGGGCCGCTGGCCGAATTGCTGGCCCATGTCGCGCGCCATTCCGGCATCGTGGAGACGTCCGCCGGACCTGATCCAGGCGCGGCGCGGTCCGGCGCAGCGCTCAAGTCCTTGCGCTACTTTCGCAGCACCTGGTCGCGCATCAGCCTCGAGCAGCAGCTCTCTCGCGCGCTCGCCCAGGCACCCGACAACGCCGGGCCGCTCAATTCGCACTTCCTCGTGCTGCAGGCGCTGATCCGGATGCGGGATGTGGCGCCGGCGTATCTGGAGGGCTTCATTGCCCACGCCGAGGCCTTGCACTGGCTGGAGCAGGCCGATGGCGGGCAGGGTCGGGCAGCAGTGCGCAAGCCGGCGGCGCGCAAGGGCGAAGTGCGAATCCAGGGCGCACGGACGCGCCGGCCGGCGCGTGGGCGGGCGGGCTGAAGCAGCGTGTGCCTGCGCGGCCGCGGGCCGCATGGCCGCCAATCGGCACGCACCTTCTGCGCTAGAATATCGAAGTTTGCCTGTATGGATAACGCTATCCATTAGCGTGTGCTAATATTTTGCCCGGAGTCCCTGATGAATTTCGAGAAAGCGCGCTTCAACATGGTCGAGCAGCAGGTCCGCCCCTGGGAGGTGCTGGATCAGCACGTGCTCGACCTCATGATGACGGTCAAGCGCGAGGAATTCGTGCCCGCCGCACATCGCGAGCTGGCCTTCGCCGACGTCGAGATCCCGATCGGCTGCGGTCAGGTCATGCTCAAGCCGGTGATCGAGGGCAAGGTGCTGCAGGCGCTGCGCCTGGCCAAAGCCGACTCGGTGCTCGAGATCGGCACGGGCTCGGGTTACTTTGCGGCCTTGCTGGCGGCGCGGACCGAGTGGGTGCGCACGATCGAGATCGAACCTGAACTGGTGAAGCTGGCCAGTGCCAATCTGGCGCGCAATGGCGTCGACAACGTCGTCGTCGTCCAGGGCGACGGCATCAATGGCTGGGCCGAGCGCGCGCCCTACGACGTCATCGTGGTGTCGGGTGGCCTGTCCTTCGTGCCGCAGGCGCTGCTCGAACAGCTCAAGGTCGGTGGCCGCCTGTTCGCGTTCGTCGGCGAGGCACCGGTCATGAAGGCGCGTCTGGTGACCTGCGAGGCCGAGGGTCGTTTCCGCACCGAAGACCTCTTCGAGACCGTGGTGCCGATGCTCAAGAACCTGCCGCAGCGCAACAGCTTCAGCTTTTGAGAGTCCGCCATGCGCCAGATCAGCCCCGTACAACTCGCCCAGCGTCTGAACGATGCGCAGCAGCCGGCACCGCTGCTGCTCGACGTGCGCGAACCCTGGGAACTGGAGATCTGCCTGATCGAGGGTTCGGTGGCGATGCCGATGGGTAGTGTGCCGGCGCGCTTTGTCGAACTCGAGCGCGATCGCGAGATCGTGGTGATCTGCCACCACGGCGGGCGCAGCGCGCAGGTCGGCATGTTCCTCGAACGTCAGGGTTTCTCCAATGTCATCAACCTGGCTAGCGGTGTCGCCGGCTGGGCGGCCCAGGTCGATCCGGGGATGGCGCAGTACTGAGTGCGGCGCCCCTCAAGAGCGGAGAACACGATGAAGCGAATCCTGGCAATCTGTATTGCAGGCCTGTTTTCTGGCGGTGTGCTGGCCGCCGACCTGATGCAGGTGTATCGGGATGCGCTTGCCAACGACGCGAAGTTCTCGGCTGCGCGTGCGCAATTCGAGGCCGGGCAGGAAAAGGGGGTGCAGGGTCGTGCCGGGCTGCTGCCGCAGGTGCTTGTGGATGCCAGCACCACCTGGAACGAGGCCAAGCTCAAGCCAGTGGTCCAGTCTCCCAGTTCCCCGAGTTACAACAGCAACGGCTACGGGGTGCAGCTCACCCAGCCGCTTTTCCGCTGGCAGAACTGGGTGCAGTTCAAGCAGGGCGAGCTGCAGACCGCGCTCGCCGAGACCCAGTTCGGGCTTGCCCGCCAGGAATTGGTGCTGCGCGTGGCCGAGGCTTATTTCAACGTCCTCAACGCGCAGGACGCGCTCGCTGCGGTGACGCAGTTGCGTACCGCTGCTGCCGAACAGCTCGAGCTTGCGCGGACCAGTTTCGAGGTTGGTACGGTCACCATTACCGACGTGCACGAGGCGCAGTCGCGCTTCGACCTGGCGTCGGCGCAGGTGATCGCCGCGCAGAACCAGCTCGAGGTGGCGCGCCAGAGCCTGACCCAGATCATTGGCAAGGAGCCTGCGGCGCTCGCCGGTTTGTGCGAGGGGGTGGTGCTGCAGCGTCCGCAGCCCGAGAACATCACCGATTGGGTGGCCGCCGCCGAGTCGGGCAGTTTTGGCGTTCAGGCGCAGCAACTGGCGCGCGAGATCGCCGCGCGCGAAGTCGAGCGCGCCCGTGCTGGCCACCTGCCGACGGTCGATGTCGTCGCCCGGCACGGGGTCAACAACGACCTCCAGCTGTCCGCCGGGCGGAACGAAGTCACCAGTGTCGGCCTGCAGCTCAATCTGCCGCTGTTCGCAGGCGGCAGGGTGTCCTCGGTCAGTCGCGAAGCGGCGGCGCTGCGCCTGAAGGCCGATGCCGATCTCGAGGACGCGCGCCGCAGCGCGGCTCTGGCTGCACGCCAGTCCTGGCTGGGGGTCACCAGCGGCATGGCGCAGGTGAAGGCGCTTGAGGCCGCACGCGTGTCCTCGACGTCCGCGCTCGAAGCCAACAAGCTCGGCTACGAGGTCGGGGTGCGCATCAACATCGACGTGCTCAACGCCCAGACCCAGCTCGCCGATACCTTGCAGCAGCTGTCCCGCGCACGCTACGACACCCTGCTCGCCCAGCTGCGCCTGAAGGCGGCGGCGGGTACCCTGGGCGATGACGACGTGGCGGCGATCAATGCCTTGCTGACGCAGTGAGGTGGGCACGTGCAGCCTGACCGGCGGGCCGACTCCGGCTAACCCGCTGATCCGCCCTCGAGGGTGGTTGCAGCTTGCGGTCAGCCGCCCCCAGCTTGCGCCGAGTGCAGTTCTTCCAGGATCACGATGCTGCGCGCGGTCGCACCCTGGTGGGTGGTGGCGAAGGCGCGCCCCGCAGCCGAAGCGCGGGTGCGTGCGTCAGCGTCGGCGAGCAGCGCGAGTGCGGCTTGCATGCCGGTATCGGCGTCTTCGGCACGGAGCGCCGCGCCCGCGCGTACCGCGTCTGCGGCGACCGCCTGAAAATTGAAGGTATGCGGCCCGACCACCACCGGCGTGCCGACCGCGCAGGCTTCGATCAGGTTCTGCCCGCCGAAGGGCAGCCAGCTGCCGCCGATCAGTGCGACATCGGCCGCCGCGTAGTAGGCGAACATTTCCCCCATCGAGTCACCCAGCAGCACCCGCGTGTCGGGCGCGATGGCCTCGTCCGCGCTGCGCCGTTGCGTGGCCAGCCCGCGTGCGGCGAGCGCGGCTGCGACCGCGTCGAAACGCTGGGGGTGGCGTGGCACCAGCAGCAGCAGCGCGGCGGCCGGCGCGTAGCGTATGAAGGCATCCACCAGCAGTGCCTCCTCGCCCTCGCGCGTACTGGCGGCCAGCACCAGCGGGCGGTTTCCGGTGCGCGCGCGCAGGGTCTGGCCGAGGGCGAGCATCCCGGCCGGTGGGCTGATGTCGAACTTGATGTTGCCGGTCACCGTCACCCGCCGTGCGCCCAGTTGGCTCAGGCGTGCGGCGTCGGCCGCGGTCTGCGCGCCAACTGCGGCGAGCGCCTTCATGGTCAGCGCGCTCAGCGCCGGCAGCCGCGCGTAGCGGCGGGCAGAGCGCTCGGACAGGCGCGCGTTGGCGAGCATCACCGGGATGTCGCGGCGGCGGCAGGCGGCGAGCAGGTTGGGCCATAGTTCGGTCTCCATGATCACGCCGAACATGGGCCGGAAGTGGCGCAGGAAGGCATCGACGAAGCAGCCGAGGTCATAGGGCAGGTAGGCGCGCAGCACGCGCGCCTCGTCCTTGAACAGCGCGTGGCCTGTGTCGCGTCCGGTGGGCGTCATGTGGGTGAGCAGCACGCTGTGCTCGGGCCAGTGCTCGAGCAGGGCGCGCACCAACGGTTCGGCAGCGCGCGTCTCGCCCACGGAGACGGCGTGCACCCAGATCACCGCCAGCGGCGCACGCACGCGGTAACGCCCGAATCGCTCGCTGACGTGCCTCAGGTAGGCAGGCTGGCGGTGTGCCCGCCACAACAGGCGCAGCAGCACCAGCGGCAGGGCGAGAATCCACAGCAGGGTGTAAGGCAGGCGGGTCAGCATCAAGGCCGGGGAAGTCGCGACCGTGCAAGTATAAGCAAGGAAGTCCGGCGCACGCTGCACGCCCGGCGCTTTGCCGCCGCAACAAAGCCGTCACGCGCCCGCGGCCGGTGCACATGCGATAATGCCGGCCGGTTTCCTTTCGGCTCCGTCTTTCATGAAAATTCTTGTCACTGGCGCTGCCGGTTTCATCGGCATGCACGCCTCCCTGCGCCTGCTCGCCCGCGGCGATGAGGTTGTCGGCCTCGACAATCTCAACGACTACTACGACCCCACGCTCAAGGAGGCGCGGCTGGCGCGTCTCACGCCGCATGCGGGTTTCCGCTTCGTGAAGATGGACGTGGCCGATCGTGCCGGCATGGAGGCCTTGTTCGCCGCCGAGCGCTTCGATCGCGTGATCCACCTCGCTGCCCAGGCCGGGGTGCGCTACTCGCTGCAGAATCCGCACGCCTACATCGACAGCAACCTGGTCGGCTTCATGAACATCCTCGAAGGCTGTCGACATGCGCAGGTGCAGCACCTGGTGTATGCGTCGAGCTCGAGCGTGTACGGGGGCAATACCAAGATGCCGTTCTCGGAGCAGGACAGCGTCGATCATCCGGTCAGCATCTATGCGGCGACCAAGAAGGCCAACGAGCTGATGGCGCACACCTATAGCCATCTCTACGGGTTGCCGACCACCGGGCTGCGCTTTTTCACGGTGTATGGCCCGTGGGGGCGGCCGGACATGGCGCTGTTCCTGTTTACCAAGGCCATCCTCGAGGGCCGCCCGATCGATGTCTTCAATCACGGGCGCATGAAGCGCGACTTCACCTATGTGGACGACATCGTCGAGGGCGTGATCCGCACGCTGGACCACGTCGCCGCGCCCGACCCGGCCTTCGATCCGATGCAGCCTAACCCCGGCACGGGCAGCGCGCCGTACCGCGTGTTCAACATCGGCAACCACGACCCGGTCGAGCTGATGAGCTTCGTCGGCGCGATCGAGGACGCGCTCGGCATGACCGCCGAGAAGCACTTCCTGCCGCTGCAGGACGGAGATGTGCCGGCCACCTACGCCGACACCGCCGCACTCAATGCGTGGACCGGCTTCGCGCCGGCGACCAGCGTGCGCGACGGGGTGGGGCGCTTCGTGGCCTGGTACCGCGACTACTACAAGGTCTGAGCCGGTCCGGGCAGCGATGGCCACCTACGCAATCGGCGACATCCAGGGCTGCTTCACCCCGCTGGCGCGCATGCTGGACCAGGTCGCCTTCGACCCCGCGGCCGATCGGTTGTGGATCGTCGGCGACCTGGTCAACCGCGGGCCCGAGTCGCTGCGCGTGCTGCGCTTCCTGCGTGAGCTGGGCGATGCGGCGAGCATCGTGCTCGGCAATCATGACCTCTATCTGCTGATGGTGGCGGCGGGCTTCAAGCGGCGCGACAGTGATGACACGCTGTTTCAGGTGCTTGAGGCGCCGGACCGCGACGTGCTGATCGACTGGCTGGCCAGCCTGCCGCTGCTCAGGGTGCATGGCGATCACGTGCTGGTGCATGCCGGCTTGCTGCCGGGGTGGACGGTCACGCGCGCGCAGGCGCTTGCCAGCGAAGTGAGTGCGGCGCTGCGCGGCGCGCGGGCGCGCGAATTTCTGTTGAACCTGGCCGGGAATCGTCCCGAGCGCTGGTCCGACGGGCTCAAGGGCTCGGACCGTCTGCGGGTGATCGTCAATGCCCTCACCCGCCTGCGCTTTTGCAGCCCCGACGGGCGCATGGACCTGCGTGCCAAGGGCGCGCCGCACAAGGCGCCGGCGGGCATGATGCCGTGGTTCGCCGTGCCGGATCGCTTGAGCCGTACGCATACCGTGGTGTGCGGGCACTGGTCGGCGCTCGGGTTCTACCGCGAGCCCGGGCTGATCGCGCTCGATTCGGGTTGCGTGTGGGGTGGCAAGCTCACGGCGCTTCGCATCGAGGACGATTCGGTGTTTCAGGTACCAGGCTGAACGCAGGCCGGCGTCGCGGACTCCGGGACCCCAATGGCGCCAGCGATCTCGGCATGGGCACGTGCGGCCAGCGCACGGCGCTCGAGCCCGTCGGTGGTGGCGATCGGTGCGGCCACGGTGACGCGCGCGAGGGTGCGGCGTGCCGCGATGATGTTGGCCACGCACTGCCCGAGGCTCAGGTCGCCATCGTAGGCCGGCGCGCGGGTGAAGTGGCCCTCGGGGGTGAGGTATTGCAGCGCCAGGGTCTGCACCGGATGGCCGCAGGCGATCGCCGGTTGCAGCAGGGCCGCGTGGAAGTGCAGCAGCTTGCTGCCGTCGGTGGTCGTGCCTTCGGGGAAGATCGCCACGTTGCACCCGGCGGCGAGCAGCGCAGCGGTTTCGGTGTTGATGATGCGCGCATGACCGCGGCTGCCGCGGCGCAGGAAGATGGTGTCGCTGCGTGCGGCGAGCCAGCCGACCAGCGGCCAGGTCCGCACCTCCGCCTTGGACACGAACGCCGCCGGCGCAAGCGCGTTGATGGCGAAGATGTCCACCCAGGAGATATGGTTGGCCACCAGCATGCAGCCGGGTGAGACCGCCGCGCCGCGTGCGTCGAGCTCGATGCCGAGCACCGCCAGCAGGCCGCGCGACCAGCGCTGGCGCAGGGCCTGCCGGGTCAGGCGGCCGGCGCAGGGATAGATCAGCGCAATGGTCAGCACGCCCTGCATCAGGTGCAGCCCGAGCCGCAGGTAGCGCCAGACGCGCACGACGAGGGGCGTGGGCGCAGGATACCGGACCGCCTGCGGCCGTGCAGCGCGCGGGTTCGCAGTGCCGTCCTCCGGCGCGAGGCGGGCCGGGCGCGCGACGGCGTGATCGATTGCGGGCATGTCGGTCTTGCGCGGCAGCGTGGGGTGGGCGGCGTCTTTCAGTCCGGGTGTCCGATGAAGTGGCGGGCGTAGCGCACATCCACCTTGTTGATCGGCATCAGGATGGGCAGGTCCGCGGTGTTGAAGTCGGGATCCCATGCGGGTTCGCCACAGATCCATGCACCGGCGCGAAGGTAACCCTTGATCAGCGGTGGCGCCTCGGCTTCGAGGTCGCCGCGCAGCTTGCCGAGCGCCAGCGGATGGCGCGGAAACACGCGGTATTCCAGCGGCGAGAGGTGTTTTTCTCGCAGGCGATTATACAGACTGGCGGCCATGTGGCCGCCGTCGGCCATGCTCACCGAGGCGCAGCCGATCAGGTAGCCGTAGCCGTTCTCCTTCATGTAGCGCGCCAGCCCCGACCACAGCAGGGCGATGACGGCGCCGCTGCGGTAGTCGACGTCGATGCAGGAGCGCCCGATCTCGACCAGCTGGCTGCGCAGGTGCTGCAGTCGGGTGAGGTCGAACTCGTTCTCGGAATAGTAGCCGCCGATCTTGCGCGCGGCGGCGGGCGAGAGGATGCGGTAAGTGCCGACGATGCGGCCCGCGGTCTCGTCGCGCACGATGAGGTGTTCGCAGAACGGGTCGTAGATGTCGCGATCGACACCCGGTGTGCGGGTCGAGAGCCGGGCGCCCATCTCGTCGGCGAAGACGCGATAGCGCAGTTTCTGGGCTGCGAGGATCTCGGTCTCGCACGTGGCGAGCCCGACATGCAGGTTGCGGGACTTGCGTGCGGCGTTGTCCTCGCGAGGCTGAATATGCTGGAGCATGGCCTTCTTCCGTCCTGTTTGGGTCGGGCCATTCTCGAAACCCTGCGTTGCGATGCGGTGAAGCGCTGGTTACGATGCGATGACGCTTGGCGGGTGCAAGGCCGGCGCACAACCCACCGCAAACCCGAGGAGGACGACCCTTATGACCGATACCCACGCTACCGAGAGCTGTGTCTTCTGCCGGATCGCCAGTGGCGAACTGCCGGCATCGAAAGTCTTCGAGGATGCGCACACGCTAGCGATCATGGACATCCAGTCGGTGAATCCGGGGCACATGCTCGTGCTCGTCAAGCCGCATCGGGCCAACATCTACGCCCTCGAGGACGAACTCGCCGGTGCGGTGTTCCGTACCGCAGCGCGCATGGCGCGCGCGGCCAAGGCGGCTTTCGGTTGCGAGGGCGTCACGCTGTTGCAGGCCAATGAGCAGGCTGGCGCGCAGACCGTGTTCCACTTCCACATCCACGTGCTGCCGCGCTGGGAAGGCGACGGCATGGAACTGGCCTGGCCGGTCAAGAACCCGTCGCGCGAGGCCTTGGAGGCGATGGCGGCCAAGCTGCGTGGAGCGCTTGCGGCAGAAGGCTGAAACGGCGCGCGATGACTATGGCCACCTGCGCCGGTGGCCGCGCCGTGCTGCGTATAATCCGGGGCTCGAACACTTCCCGGTAACGCGCTTCCCATGTCCATCCTCGTCTGCGGATCGGTCGCCTACGACTCGATCATGGTCTTTCACGACCGTTTCAAGAACCACATCCTGCCCGAGCAGATCCATATCCTGAACGTCTCCTTCCTGGTCCCGGACCTGCGCCGGGAATTCGGCGGCTGCGCGGGCAACATTGCCTACAGCCTCAAGCTGTTGGGCAGCGACCCGCTGATCGTGGCGACCGTGGGCGAGGATGCGGGTCCTTACCGCGCACGCCTGCAGGCGCTGGGGCTGCGCGAGGACTTCGTGCGGGAGGTGCCGGGCAGCTTCACCGCCCAGGCCTTCATCACCACCGACCTCGACGACAACCAGATCACCGCCTTCCATCCTGGCGCGATGTTCCATTCCCACCTCAACGACGTGCGTAGCGCCGAGGGCGCCCGGCTGGGCATCGTGTCTCCGGACGGTGCCGACGGGATGCTGCGCCACGCGGCGGGGTTTGCCGAGGCGGGGGTGCCCTTCGTGTTCGATCCCGGCCAGGCGCTGCCGATCCTCGGTAGCGAAGCGTTACTGAATTGTCTGCAACAGGCGCGCTACTGCACGGTCAATGACTACGAAGCCCGCCTGATGTGTGAGAAAACCGGGCGCAGCGAGCTTGAGCTTGCACGCGAGGTCGAGGCGCTGATCGTCACTCTCGGCGCACTGGGCTCGCGGGTGTATTGGCGCGGCGAGGTGTTCGAGATCCCCGCGGTGAAGGCGGATGCGATCGTCGACCCTACCGGCTGCGGTGACGCCTATCGGGCCGGGCTGCTGCACGGCATCGTCAGTGGCTGGGACATGCGCACGAGCGCGCAACTGGCTGCGGTGATGGGTGCTATCAAGATCGCACATCGCGGCGGTCAGAATCATCAACCCTCGCGGACGGACATTGCGTCCCGCTACCGCGAGGCTTTCGGGGAGGAACTCTGGTGATCGAGAACGGAGTGGGCGCGCGGAGTCTGAAGCTGCGTACGCTGGCGGCTGCGGTCGTTGCGGTGCTGGTGCTGGGCGGCTGCGCCCAGGGCCTGGGCGGCGGGACCTATTCGCGCACCGAGGCAAGGCGGGCGATGACGGTGCAGTTCGGCACCATCGAGTCGGTGCGGGCCGTGCAGCTTGAAGGCACCAAGACCCCGGTCGGTTCGATCGCCGGTGCCGCGGTGGGCGGTATTGCGGGCAGCACGATTGGCGGCGGCCGTGGCCAAGCCGTGGCGACGGTGCTCGGTGCGGTGGCGGGTGGCCTGGCAGGTTCGGCGGTGGAAGAAGGCGCAACCCGCACCCCCGGCCTCGAGGTGACGGTGCGGCTCGATAACGGGCAGTTTCTCGCGGTGGTGCAGGCGGACGAGGGCGAGGCGTTTCGTGCGGGCGAGCGGGTGAGGGTGCTCCGCGACGGCGGCACTACACGCGTGTCGCGCTGAGGCGGCGGGCGCGCAGCGCAGGCGGCGCCCGCGTCGGCCCCGCCTGCGTTCATGGATAGAAGGCGTGGATCCGGTAGCCGGTCGGCGCGTGGTCCGGCATCTCGAAAGGCAGGCGAAGTTCGAGCGCCTTGCGTGCCGGGAAACCCTCCCCGTATTGATCTGCGCTCAGCCATTCGGCGGGCGCGAGAACCCGGCGCGCGATCGGTCTGTCGCCGGCGTCGGTCAGCGTCAGCTCCAGGTACGGCCAGCGCTGTGGATGGTCGGCGCGGTTGTTCAGCGTGGCGTACAGCAGGTAGCGGCCCGCCTGGCCGGGTTCGACCTGCAGGTCGGAGGCTTCGATCGCGATCCGATCGATGTCTTGCGGATAGGGGATCGTGCATCCGGCGCGCGCGCAGGCTGCGGTCAGCAGGGGGCGCAGGCCGGGCAGTTCGCGCGCGATTTCCATGCGGTAGAGATAGGCCGTCTGTCCGCCGAGCAATGCTGCGAGCGCCAGTACGAGCAGCATGCCGAGCGCTCGCAGGACAGGGTGCGACTTTCGCGGCAGCTGGCCGTAGGTGGCATCCAGGCGCGCGAGATCGGTTTCGTGACGTGCGTGCCCGTCCATTGCCAGAAGCGATCCCGTCCCCCGCCGCAACGGTTCAGGTGCTGGAGCGGATGGCCGGAGCGCACCGGGCGCGGGGGCTTCGGTGAGCGGCGCCGGACGCCGCCCGCTGCGCAGCACGCTCGGGAAGGTCTGGCCTGAAGCGGACGTTTCCAGCGCGGAGCTCGGGGCGGCACGGGGCGTCTTCGCCGGCGTCTCGAGCATGTGCTCAAAGGCGTACTCAAGGGCGTTGAACGGATGAAAACAGTGCCCGCAGCGGACTCTGCCGCGCCGCGCGTGAAGCTGCTCGGGCCGCAGTCGGAAGACCGTCTGGCAGGCGGGGCAGCGGGTGAGCATCATGCCGCGGGGCGGTGGCCTTCCAGGCGAATCCAGCCGTCCAGGCTTGCGCCGACTTCGAGCGCGATGAAGGGGGCCCAGGCCTCGATCACCTGCTCGGCCTGGGTCTCGAGCACGCCTGACAAGGCCACGCGCCCGCCGGGTGCGACGCGCGCGGCGATGGCGGGCGCGAGCACGCACAGCGGGTTGGTGAGAATGTTGGCGACCACGATCGCGAAGGTGTCGCCCACCGGTACCGCCGAGTGCTGCAGGCGCATCGGCGCGTGGTTGCGTGCGGCGTTGTCGCGGGCGGCCTCGACCGCCTTGTCGTCGATGTCGATGCCGAGCACGTCACCGGCGCCGAGCTTGGCCGCGGCAATGCCGAGGATGCCCGAGCCACAGCCGTAGTCGAGCACGCTGCAGCCCGGCGTGACCGCAGCGCACAGCCACTCGAGACAGAGCCGCGTGGTCGGATGCGAGCCGGTGCCGAAGGCCATGCCTGGATCGAGCTCGATGTTGATCGCGCCGGCGTCGGGCGCTTCATGCCAGGAGGGCACGATCCACAGGCGGTCGGTGATGCGGATCGGGTCGAACTGGCTCTGGGTGAGTTGCACCCAGTTCTGCTCGGCCACCTCCGCCGTAGAAAAAGCCGGTGTGGCTTCGAGCCCCGCAGCGTGGCTCGCCTCGGCAAGCGCGGCTTCGAGCTCCGGGCGGCCGGTTTCGCCATCGAACAGCGCGATCACGCGGCTGTGATCCCACAGGCTGGTCGGCAGGTGGCCGGGCTCGCCGAACTGGGGCTGCTCGGCATCGGTGCCGGCATCGGCATCCTCGATGGAAACCGACAGCGCACCGACCTCCATCAGCGCATCGGACAGAACCTCGGCCTTGTCGGCGTCGGCATGAAGGGTGACCGAGATCCACATGGCGCGCTCAGCCCTGGACTTCGTTGCGGTCGGCCAGCTTGTGCTCCAGATAGTGGATGCTGGTGCCGCCCTCGTTGAAGCGCGGGTCCAGCATCAGGGTCTGGTGCAGCGGGATGTTGGTCTTGATGCCCTCGACCATCATCTCGGACAGCGCGATGCGCATGCGGCGGATCGCCTGCTCGCGGGTGTCGCCATAGGCGATCAGCTTGCCGATCATCGAGTCGTAGTGTGGCGGCACGGTGTAGCCGTTGTACACATGCGAGTCGACGCGGATGCCCGGGCCGCCCGGGGTGTGCCAGTTGGTGATGCGCCCGGGCGACGGGGTGAACTTGAACGGGTCCTCGGCGTTGATCCGGCATTCCACCGCATGACCGCGGAACGCGATGTCGCGCTGGCGGAACCACAGCTTCTCGCCGGCTGCGACGCGGATCTGCGCCTGGACGAGATCGACGCCGGTGATGAACTCGGTCACCGGGTGCTCGACCTGTAGCCGGGTGTTCATCTCGATGAAGTAGAACTCGTCGTTCTCGAACAGGAACTCGAAGGTACCGGCGCCGCGATAGCCGATCTTGCGGCAGGCCTCGGCGCAGCGCTCACCGACTTTGGCGATCAGCTTGCGGTCGATGCCGGGCGCCGGCGCCTCTTCGATGACCTTCTGGTGGCGGCGCTGCATCGAACAGTCGCGCTCACCCAGATAGACGGCGTTGCCGTGCTGGTCGGCCAGCACCTGGATCTCGACATGGCGCGGGTTCTCGAGGAACTTCTCCATGTACACAACCGGGTTGCCGAAGGCGGCCTGGGCTTCGGCGCGGGTGGTGGTGACGGCGTTGAGCAGGGCGGCTTCGGTGTGCACCACGCGCATGCCCCGCCCGCCGCCGCCGCCGGCGGCCTTGATGATCACTGGGTAGCCGACCGCACGCGCGATCCTGACGATCTCCTTCGGGTCGTCGGGCAGGGCGCCATCCGAACCCGGAACGCAGGGCACGCCGGCGGCCTTCATGGCGTCCTTGGCCGAGACCTTGTCGCCCATCAGGCGGATGGTGTCCGGGCGCGGGCCGATGAAGACGAAGCCCGATTGCTCGACGCGCTCGCCGAAGTCGGCGTTCTCGGACAGGAAGCCGTAGCCGGGGTGAATGGCTTCAGCGTCGGTGACCTCGGCGGCCGAAATGATCGCAGGTACGTTGAGGTAGCTCTGCGCGGAGGGCGGCGGCCCGATGCAGACCGACTCGTCGGCCAGGCGTACGTACTTGGCCTCGGTGTCGGCGGTGGAATGCACCGCCACGGTCTTGATGCCGAGTTCCCGGCAGGCGCGCAGGATGCGCAGTGCGATTTCGCCGCGGTTCGCGATCAGGATCTTCTCGAACATGGGCGGGCTCAGTCGATGACGAAGAGGGGCTGGCCGTACTCCACCGGCTCGCCGTTCTCGACCAGGATGGCCTTGATGAGGCCGCTGACGTCGGCCTCGATCTCGTTCATCAGCTTCATCGCTTCGATGATGCACAGGCGGTCGCCTTCGGAGACGGACTGGCCGACCTCGACCAGCGGCTTGGCGCCGGGGGCGCCGGCGCGGTAGAAGGTGCCGACCATCGGCGACTTGACGATGTGGCCGTGGGGCAGGGCGCTGGCGACTTCAGCGACCGGCGCGGCGACGGCCGGCGCCGCGGCTGCAGCCGGCAGCGGGGCGTAGTAATTAGCCGGTGCGGGGGCCCCGTGCTTGGCGATCCGGACCTTCTCCTCGCCTTCGGTGACTTCCAGTTCGGAGATGCCCGACTCCTGAACGAGATCGATGAGTTTCTTCAGCTTGCGCAGATCCATGTTTTTCTCCGGACGTGACCGCGTATTCGTATTGAGAGGGACGGTCGGGGATGATCGGTGTGCGATATTCTTGCCTTCAGGCACAGGCAGGATCGC
>QXGG01178917.1_pt1 | contig 24609 bp, 22 predicted proteins | sample 1982491 | NCBI WGS metagenome assembly QXGG01 (sample SAMN09924614, study PRJNA488089) | Wastewater metagenome, whole genome shotgun sequencing project. | isolation source: South African research farm wastewater | place: South Africa: Irene, Agricultural Research Council, Animal Production... | reverse complement strand
TCGCCGGAGAGGAGCGGTTCGGGAACGGTCATGCCGCGCCACTCGCGCGGCCGTGTGTAGTGGGGGCAGTCCAGCAGCGGATGCCCGTCACGATCGGTGATGGTGAAGGAGTCCTGGGCGGCGCTGTCGCCGTGGCCGAGCGCGCCCGGCAGCAGCCGCACGACCGCATCGGTCACGAGCATCGCGGGAATCTCGCCGCCGGAGAGCACAACGTCGCCGATGGAGATCTCGCGAAGCCCGAGCGCGACGATCGCGCGCTCGTCGACGCCCTCATAGTGCCCGCACACGAGCATGATCCGGCCCTCGGGCTGCGCCAGCGCGTGCGCGACCGGCTGCGTGAGGCGCTCGCCCGCGGGAGCGAGAAGGATGCGCGCACTCGGGCGCGGATCCATCGCCTCCACGGCCTCGATCGCCGCAGCGAGCGGCTCGCACATGAACACCATGCCAGGCCCGCCGCCGAACGGCCGGTCATCCACCTTGCGGTGCGGGCCCTCGGCCCACGCGCGAATGTCATGCACATGCACCTGCACCAGACCTGACTCGCGCGCACGGCCGACGATGCTCGCGCCCATGACGGGCCCGAACATCTCCGGGAAGAGCGTGAGGATGTCGATGCGCAGAGGCATGCGATTGGTCCTGCTGGTGCGGTCGGCGAGAGTGCGCGGAGCGCCGCGTGCCAGCGGGCACGCCGCGCATCAGGTCACTTCTTCTTCTTGTCCTCGGCGCCCTTCTCCTTCTTGGGAGCCTTGAGGCGGGCGGTCTGGATCTTCGCGGCCAGCGACGGACGGCTCTTGCCGCCGACGCCACCCTCGATGCCTGCCCGCTTGAGCAGCATGAGTGCGGTCTCGCTCGGCTGCGCGCCGACGGAAAGCCAGTGACGGATGCGCTCCTCGTTCACCTTCCACTGCTTGCCCTCAGGCGCAGTGGGGGAGTACCAGCCCAGCTCCTCGATGACGCGGCCATCGCGGGGTGCACGCTTGTCAGCTGCGCCGAGGCGGTAGAAGGGCGAGTGGGTGCGGCCGAAGCGCTTGAGACGAAGGACGACCATGGGATGCCTCCCTTGGGGAAGCGCGACCTTCGGCTGGCGTTCCGTCCACTCGGACGGTGCCGTGGCCGGGCGTACCGTGGGGCCTCCGGTCGAGGGGAGGCTGTGCGGTACGCCTAAGGGTCGCGGTGGCGAGCCGCGCAATCTAGCAGGCTACGCACGCCGATTCAACGCGTGGGAAGGCTGCAGCACCGTAACTCCGTGCGGTCACGGCGCGTTCGATGAGGTTCAGCTCACGGAACCTGGCTCGACCGACCCGCCCGTGCGCCCGATAATCATAAGTCGCTACCCTCCGCCTCGATGGATGCGGCATCTCACGTGCTCCTGCTCGCGCAGGACGGCTCCGGGTGGTGGATCGCGGACCTGTGGCAGCGCGGCAACACGGTCCTGCTCGCGAGCTGGATCTTCTGGGTGCTCGCGTCGATCGTGCTCCACGAGCTCGGTCACGGCGTCGCTGCAATCTGGCAAGGCGACGACACGCCGCGCGCACTTGGCCGCATGACCGTCAACCCAGTGGTGCACATGGGGTGGTTCAGTATCGTGGCATTCCTGCTGATCGGCATCGCGTGGGGACTGATGCCGGTGAACCCGAGCAAGTTCAGGTGGGGTCCGCGCCGTGGCGGCGCGTTTGTCGCGGCCGCGGGACCCGCGGTGAACCTCACGCTCTGCGCGGTGTGCGTGATTGCCTGCGCGGGATGGCAGATCGCGTCTCCCAGCCACGAGCAGGTCGCCGAGAACGTCGCGGTGTTCCTCTTCACGGGCGCATGGCTCAACCTGTGGCTCATGATGTTCAACCTGCTGCCGGTGCCGCCGCTCGACGGCGCGTCGGTGATCAGCGGGCTCTCGCGCGGCGCGGCGAGGGTGATGGGCGATCCGCGCGTGCAGCAGTTCGGGTTCATCGCAGTGCTGCTGCTGATGTTCAGCGGCGGCGCAAGCTTCGCGGCGCGGCTCGCCAACGGCACCGTGCAGACCGCGATCGTCGCGCTCGTGCGCGCGTTCTCAGGCGCCGCCGCGTAGCCACGGCTCGCCGGCGAGGATCACGCCGCAGACGCGCGGCGGCAGGTCATCCCAGTTGCAGCGGAGCGGGTCTGCGTCAAGCAGCGCGATGTCGGCGCGCGCCCCCGGCGCGAGGTTGCCGCAGTGGGGCCAGAGGCCCAGGCAGCGCGCAGCGCCTTCCGTGTGCGCGATGAGCGCATCCTCCGGGGTGATGAGCGAGTGGCCGTAGATGCGGCCGTCATCTGCGCGTCCGGCGATCGCGCTGCGCATCGCGCGGATGGGATCCGGCGCAACCACGGGCCAGTCGGAGCCGAACGCGAGAGTCGCACCGGCGCGTGCGATGTCTGCGCACCGGAAGAGGAGACGTGTGCGGTGCGGCCCGAGCCGGTCGGCAGCGCCCGGCATGTCAGACGCGGCATGCAGCGGCTGCATGCTCGCGAAGGCGCCCGCAAGCCGCGGCACATCCGCATCGGCAAGCGTCTGCACGTGCTCGATGCGCAGGATGCTGCGCGGGATGCCGGCAGCGTCCGCCGCATCGAGCGTCGCACGCACCGCGGCATCGCCGATCGCATGAATGCTCGGCGATAGGCCTGCGGCAGTCACCTGCCGCATCCACTCGACAAGCGTGCCGTCATGCGCGTGCTCGATGAGCGATCCGCATGAGCGCGTTCCCGCATAGGGCTCGAGCATGGCGGCGGTGCGCGATCCGAGCGTGCCGTCGGTGAAGCTCTTCGCGCCGATCACGCTCAGGCGCCCGTCGACGTGGAACTCCTTCGTCACGGACAGGTCAAGCGGCAGCGTGCGGTCAAGCAGCGTCACCGCGACGGTGGGCATCGCCACCGGCAATCGCGCGATCGGCAGCAGCACCTCGCGCACCTCCCGTGCGTACTCCATCGATCCGACGGCGGTGACGCCGAACCCGAGCAGGTGCGAGATGCCGAGCAGCAGCGCCGCCTGGCGCCGAGTCGCATCGGGGACCGGCACGCGCGGGTTCACGATGTGCCACGCGGCCTGCTCAAGGAGCAGGCCGGTTGGGGCGCCAGATGCGTCACGCACGATCGTGCCGCCAGGCGGGTCGGCATCGAGCGCACCCTCGCGCTTGAGCCGCTCCAGCAGCACATCGTTGACCACGCACGCGTGGATGTCCATGCGGTACGCGACGGCAGGTCGGTCTCCTGCGGCGCGTAGCCACGAGCTCTCGGGCAGGGCACCGCCCCACGAGGACTCGTCCCACCCTTGTGCCTCAAGCCACGCGCCTGGTGCGAGCGACGCTGCGCCTGCGGCGATTCGCGACTCGAATCCCACTCGGCTTGCGCAGCCCGACAGGTCGACCTTCGAGAGCCCGATCGATGAGAGCGTCAGGTGAAGGTGCGCGTCGACGAATCCGGGCACGGCGAACTGTTCGCGGCGGTCGATCGCGCCGCGGGCAATGCGGGAAACCGCCTCATGCCGCCCGATCCGCTCCACGGACTCGACTCGTCCATCACGCCAGGTGATGGCGGTGAGCGCGGTGCCGTCATGCGGCGTGCGGTCGCCGCTCGCGGCGCGACCGGGCCACCACGCTGCCGCGCACACCAGCGCGCCATCATGCCCGGGACGATTCTGGGAACTCACAGGACTCAACAGCGCACTGCCTTGGGCGGAGGCTACGCGGCGGGGCTAGGCTTACCAAATCATGCTCACGCGCACGGCAACACCTCTTTGCGTAGTCCCCGGCAGGTCCTGTGCAGCACGCCCGAGCGAGGCCCTGTGCGTCGCCTTGGCAGGGATCCTGGGATCGCTGGCGATTGCGGGGTGCGGCGAGAGGTACGAACCCAAGCCGCCAGCGCCGGTGTCGAGCGCGGCACGCGCGCCACGGCCGCAAGCAGCGACCGTGGGCGGCGCAGCCCAGACTGCACAGGCGGGTGCGAGTGCAACCGCGGCCTCACCCACGAGTGCGCCACGTGCCGCTGGTTCCGCTACCGGCGCCACTGGCGCGGCCACGACGGGCGCAGGTGCCACTGGTGCGGCCACGACCGCCGCGGGAGCACCCGCTGCGGCTCCGCGTACCTCATGGCCCGTATCGACGGCCACCGATGACGCAGCGCTCGCGCGCGTGGGCGGCCTCGCATTCCCCAAGCCGGCCGCGTGGGTGTGGACTCAGCCTTCAATGCAGTTCCGCGCGCTCCAGTACGCGGTGCCTGCGCCCGCTGGCCCCGGCGCTGGCGCTGCAGAGCTCATCTTCAGTGTGTTCGCAGCGGGAGATGGCGGCCCGATCGAGCCCAACGTGCAGCGCTGGATCGGCCAGTTCCGCGGCGAGGATGGCGCGGCGGCGCCCGCGCAGCGCATCGAGCGCACGATCGCGGGGATGCCCGTCATCCTCCTTGAGCTTGCCGGCGCGTACCAGGGCATGGGCGCTGCAGCGCCTCGGCCGGGCATGAAGCAGCTTGGTGCCGTGATTCAGGCGCCAGACCGCACGGTCTACGTGCGGCTGGTCGGACCTGCGCCAACGGTGGATTCCGCGAAGGACGCCTTCAACGCGATGATGGACGGCATGCGCGCCGACGACGCGCGCTGAGCCGGGAGCGCGCGCACCATGCAGATGCACGCACTGGCCCTCACCGCACCGCGCGTACGAGGGCGATGAGCCCGCTCAGGCGCCGAAGCGCCTGTTGACCTCGTTCCAGTTGACGATGTCCCACCACGACTTCAGGTAGTCGGCGCGGCGGTTCTGGTAGTTGAGGTAGTAGGCGTGCTCCCACACGTCGCAGCCGAGCAGCGGGGTGCCGGTGGCCTCAGCGACGCCAGTCATGAGCGGGTTGTCCTGGTTAGGCGTGCTCGAGATCGCGAGCGAACCGTCGGCCTTCCTGATGAGCCACGCCCATCCGCTGCCGAAGCGCTTCATGCCTGCATCGGCGAACTTCGCCTTGAACTCGTCCATCGAGCCGAACGCGGCATCGATCGCCTTCGCGAGGGCGGGGCTCGGCGCGCCGCCGGTTCCCTTGGGCGCCATGATCACCCAGAACATCGAGTGGTTGAAGTGGCCGCCGCCGTTGTTGCGCACGGCCATGCGGATCGACTCTGGCATCGAGCCGATGTTCGCGCAGATCTCCTCGATGGACATGTGCGCGTACGCGGCCTGACCCTCGAGCGCCTTGTTGAGGTTGTCCACGTACGCCTGGTGGTGCTTGGTGCGGTGGATGTTCATCGTGCGCGCGTCGATCGAGGGCTCGAGCGCGTTCTCGGCGTATGGCAGTTCGGGCAGCGTGAAGGGCATTCGGTTCTCCTTGTTGTTCTGCGTCTGTGGCTTGGTTGAATTGGTTGCGGTCGCGGCGCCGGAGGCGCACGCCGCCGCAGGAAGCACTGCCGCACCGGCAAGCGCCGCCATCGCGGTCATGAAGTGGCGCCGTGGATTCGCGGACTCGTCCATGAGGAGCGGCAGCATAGGCAGGCATCGCATCACGGGGGGGTAGTCTCGCATGTCCGGATGCGCGGAATCGCCAGAATGCTCGACGCCAACCTCAACCGCGCCGCGGAGGCTGCCCGCGTGCTCGAGGATGTGGCGCGCTTCGTGGCCGACGATGGCGCCATCGCCGGCGGGTTCAAGGACTTGCGCCATGCGCTCGCGCAGGTTTCCGCCGCGCTTCCGCCGGGCCAGCTTTCGGCGCACCGCGATGTGGATGGCGACTCGGGCCGCGAGCGCGAGGGTGCACTTGAGGGCGCGCGCAGCGGTGCGCATGCCCTCACCGTCGCCAACGCAGCGCGCCTCTCGCAGGCACTTCGCGCGATCGAGGAGTGCCTCAAGTCGGTGCCCTCGGTGCCTGGCACCGCGTGGAGCGTGGAGGCGCTCCGCTACCGCGCCTACGAGCTGTGCGCTCGCCTCGAGGCGCGGGTCGCGAGCAGCCGCGTACGCCAGTGGCGCGTGTGCGTACTTCTCACCGAGAGCCTCTGTGCGCATCCATGGCGCATCGTGCTGGATGCGGCGATCGAGGGCGGTGCCGACTGCATCCAGGTGCGCGAGAAGGGGATGCCGGCGCGCACGCTGGTGGCGCACTGCCGCGATGTGGTGGCGCGCGCACATGCCGCCGGGGCCACTGTCATCGTCAACGACCGCGCGGATGTGGCGATTGCGTGCGGCGCCGATGGCGTGCACATCGGGCAGGAGGACATGTCGGTCGCCGATGTGCGCAAGCTCGCCGGGCGCGGGCTCATCGTCGGCGTCAGCACGCACTCGATGGCCGAGGCCCACGCTGCGGTCGAGGAGGGCGCGGACTACTGCGGCGTGGGCGCGATGTACGCGAGCGGCCTCAAGCCGGGCATCGCGATCTCCGGCCCCGCCTACATGCGCGCGTTTCTCGGCGCGTTTCCCGGCATTCCGCACCTGGCCATCGGAGGCATCGGGCTCGAGCAGGTGCGGGAGCTCGCCGCAGCTGGCTGCCGCGGCGTGGCCGTCTCGACGGCGGTATGCGCGGCGCAGGACCCCGCATCGGTGGTGCGCTCGCTGCGCGATGCGCTCGGGCGCGCGGACGAGGCGAGCGTGCAGGCCAGCACATGAGCGCGCGCGCATCGGCTGCGACGCTCGAGATGCTCGGCACAGGCACGAGCTCGGGCATCCCGGTCATCGGCTGCGGCTGCCGAGTGTGCAGGTCGGACGACCCGCGCGACCGTCGGCTGCGCACGAGCGCGGTGCTCCGGTTCCGCGATCCTGAGGGCGCCGACCGCACGTGGCTCATCGATGCGTCGCCCGACCACCGCGAGCAGGCGCTGCGCGCAGGGCTCTCGCGCTGCGATGCGATCCTGCTGACGCACTCGCATGTGGACCATGTGTGGGGGCTCGACGAGGTGCGCCGCTACAACGTCATCATGCGATCGGCGATCGAGGTGTTTGCCGACGGGTCGACGATCTCGGACATCGAGCGCGTCTACCGCCACATCTTCCGCCGCAGCGAGAACGTCAACGACTCCTTCGTGGCCGACCTGGTGCCCGTGGCGGTCCGGCCCGGCGACGATGTCCTCCGGCACGGACTCCGCGCGCGTGCGATCGAGGTGATGCACGGCAGGCTGCCGATCCTCGCGTGGCGCATCGAGTGTGCCGACGGGGGCGACGGAGGCGGGCTGTTCCCGCTCGTGTACTGCACCGACGTGTCGTCGATCCCCGAGCCGTCCTGGGACGCGATCGGGCGCCCGCGCACGCTCGTGCTCGACATGCTCCGCGAGCGAGCGCACCCCACGCACTTCACGGTGGACGAGGCGGTCGCGGCGGCCGGCCGGATCGGTGCCGATCGCACCGTGTTCGTGCACATGACCCACGACATCGCCCACGCGGAGCTCGATGCGCGGCTGCCGCCGGGCATGTGGCTGGCCCACGATGGCATGGTCCTTGGGGCTGGGGCGGCGGCGGGCTCGTCCTGATACCATTTCCGACCCTATGGCCCAGATCCGCGAGATCAAGAAGCGCATGGTGGCGGTGCGCACCATCCAGCGCATCACCAAGACGATGCAGATGATCGCGACCGCGAAGTTCACCGCGAGCCTGCAGAGGGCCAAGGCGAGCCGGCCGTACACCGAGCAGATCCGCACGCTGGCGACCGAGGTCGCATCGGCGGCCGGTGACGTGTCGCACCCGCTGCTTGCCGCCCGCGAGAAGCCCACGGGTCGCGAAGTGGTGCTCGTGATCGCCTCCGACCGCGGACTCTGCGGCGCCTACAACGGCAACCTGCTGCGTTCGGCGCTTGCGCACATCCGCAGCCGCATCGCCAAGGGCCGCACGCTCGCCGTCGAGGCCAGCGGCAAGAAGGCGGTCGCCTTCTTCAAGTTCCAGAAGGTCGAGCTCGCCGAGCGCCACGCGTTCGGCGACAAGCCTTCCTTCGACACCGTGGCCGCGGTCGCCCGCCGCTACATGGCGGACTTCGCGGCCGGGAAGATCGACTCCGTGCATGTGGCGTACATGCGCTTCATCAGCAACTCGCGGCAGGTGCCTGAGGTGATGCAGCTGCTGCCGTTTGCGATTCCCGGCGGCGCCTCGGCCTCCGGCGGCGCCGCGACGATGTACGACTACTCGCCGGGCGCGCGCGAGCTGATGGACGAGCTGCTGCCTCGCTGCGTCGAGGTGTCGCTCTTCCAGGCGGCCAACGACGCCGTCGTGTCTGAGAACGTGATGCGCATGGTGGCCATGAAGGCCGCGAGCGACAACGCGGGCGGCCTCGGCCGCACGCTCAAGCGCAACTACAACCGCGCACGCCAGGCGCGCATCACCACCGAGCTCACCGAGATCGTGTCGGGCGCCGCGGCGCTCGAGTGAACCTCAGGACGACGGCTGGTCGGCGAGAGGCGGGGCGTCCGCGGGCAGCCCTGTTGTCACGTCGTTGCCGGCCTTCTTCCAGGCCTTGAGACCCCCCTCAAGCGAGTACACGTTGTCGAAGCCGAGCTCCATGAGGCGCTTGCTCGCGGCGCGGCAGATGACGTCGTCGTAGTCGGTGTCGTAGACGACCAGGATCTGGTAGGTGCCGAGGTACGTCTTGGCCTCGAGCGTCATGTCCTCGAAGGGGAGATTGATGGCGCCCGGAATGTGCTCGCGCACGTAGTCGATGCGCGGGCGCGGGTCGACGAACGCCGCAGACTTGGGCTTCTCGAAGATCGACCCCGGCTGGTTCATGACCTCCACGGCGCGGTAAGGGTCGACGAACACAAGGTTCCTGTCGCTTGTCTTGCGGTCGCAGCCGACCGCGCAGAGCGCGATGCAGGCCGCGGCAGCGAGGGAAAACAGCGTGGATCTGTGCATGTCGCGTCTCCTTGCGGTGGTGGGTTCGGGTCTCGGAATCGGGGCGCTGCGGTCGAGTCCGCCTATCGTGCATGCATGCAGCAGCGCATTCCGGATCCGCCTCGCGCATCGTATCTCGCAGCGCTTTCGGCCGCGCTTGCCGCGGCAGCTGCCGGTCAGTCGGTCGCGGTCGTGGCGGGTGCTGCTCCTTCTGCGGCGGCGCCGCAGGGTGCGGTTCCGGGTCTCGCATCGCCGCAGGTTGCTGCGCCGAACGCAGCGCCGGCGAATCTCGTGCGCGCATCCCTTTCGCCCACGCTGGTGCGCGCACCGGGCGGCAGCGAGGCGATCGCGATCTCCATCACGGTGGCCCCGCAGTGGCACATCTACTGGAGCAATCCCGGGGACAGCGGTGCGGCTCCCTCGGTGAAGCTCGAGTTGCCCGAAGGCTGGAGTACAGGTGCGCTCACCTTTCCGCGGCCGGAGATCTTCGGCGACGAGGACGAGCGCACATTCGGCTACTCGGGCACCGTGCAACTGCTTGTTCCGGTGAAGAGGCCCGAGGGTTGGCAAGGCACGCTCGATGTGCGCGGCGAGCTGTCATGGCTCGCGTGCAAGCGCTCATGCGTCGCGGGACGTTCCGCGCTCGAGGGGACGCTTGCGACGGACACGGCAGCGATCTCCGATGCGCCCGCCGGCAGGGCGTGGCCGGCGGCGATGCCTGCAGGCTCGTCGGCGACTGTTTCGGGCACGGGCGGTTCGCGGGAGCTCTCGATCTCGATCCCAAATGTGCCGGAACGCGCGAAGGTTGAGTTCATTCCCGACGACTGTGCGGGAATCCGCTGGGCAGCCGGCACGGGTCCGCACCAGTTGCGATTGGACGCTCCCGCACGTCACTGGACGCTCCAGATGCCCATTTCCGTCACTCCGGGCGATGCGCCCAGTGGCGCTCCGCGTGCGAGGGGGATCGTGGTTGTGGGCAGCGAACCGACCGGTCCCGTTTTCTTCATCGACATTCCACTCCCCATCGCGCCTACGCTCACCGATCCCTGATCCCACGTGCCGGGGATGCGTCGTCCTCTGGCATTGCGGGTGAAGGGCTCCTGGAGACTCCCACATCATGCGAATCACCTCACTTGCGTCCGCTGCCTGCCTTGCAGGCGCAACCCTCCTCGCCGCCTCGCTCGTCGCAGCGGGCCCTGCCGCGCAGGATGACGCCAAGAAGACCGACACGAAGCACACCGACAAGCCGCAGAAGGACGACAAGGTCATGAAGGCGGAGAAGGCCGAGATCGGCCATCCCGCGCCGGCCTTCTCGCTCAAGGGCGTGGACGGCAAGACCTACACGCTCGCGGACATGAAGGGCAAGACCGTCGTGATCGAGTGGTTCAGCCCCTACTGCCCGTACAGCGGCCAGACGAGCCCGGACTCCTACTGGAGCACAGGCCGCGCGAAGAAGGTCATCGACGGCATGAAGGCCGCTGACCCCGATGCGGTGTACCTCTGCATCAACTCCACGCACCCCGGCTACAACGGCAAGAGCGAGGCGGAGAACGGCGCCGACAGCGCTGCGATCTGCAAGGAGATCCCGATGCTGATGGACCCCGAGGGCACCTGCGGCAAGGCGTACGGCGCGAAGACGACGCCGCACATGTTCGTGATCGACCGTGAGGGCAACCTCGCCTACATCGGCGCCCCCACGTGCGATGACGGCAAGGACCTCTACATCGTCGATGCCGTGGCCGCGATCAAGGAGGGCAAGGCGCCCTCGCCCGCGGTGACGAAGAACAAGGGATGCGGCGTCAAGTACGCCAAGAAGTGATCGCGCGCCCAATGCGCGACTGAGGCCAGAAGGCACAAGGCCCGGCAGGACCGCAAAGTCCTGTCGGGCCTTTTCGTTTGGTCACGTTCCGGCGGCGACGCGCACCCGCAGCTCACGCGGCCGGTTTCGCCGCACGGCGGAGGTGGCCGCTCAGGGCAGGTTGACCGGCATCAGCACGTACGTGAAGTCGTTGCCGAACTTGATGACGCCGGGCTTGTTGGGCGCCTTCAGCTCGACGGTGACCTCGGGGACGTCCGCGATGCGCAGCATGTCGGTGATGTAGCCGGGGTTGAAGCCGACCTCGATCGCGGCGCCCTCCCAGCTTGCGGGGGAGAGCTCGATCTCGGCGTCGCCCATCTCGGGCGCACGCGAGCTCAGCACCAGCCGCTCTGGGGAGAAACTCATTCGCACGCCCTTGCTTTCCTCGTTGGTGAGCAGCGCCGCGCGCTTGACTGCGGCGGCGAGCTCGGCGGTGTCGAACGTGCCGCGCCGGTCGTGCTCCTTCGGGATCACGTCCTCGAAGGGAGGGAACGCGCCCTCGATCAGGCTTGAGGAGAGCACTGCGGCATCGCCCACATGGAAGACCACACGATTGCGCTCGCGCGAGATGCGCACCGCCGCATCGGGATCGTCGAGCAGCCGGTTAAGCACGTTGAGCGCCTTCGTGGGCACGATGCACGCCGAGTCGCCGTCGGCAGGACCGCCGCAGTCGCCCTTGGCGAGCGCCATGCGCCGGCCATCGGTGGCGACCATCCGGATCTTGCGGGCCTTGCGCTCGAGCAGCACTCCGTTGAACGCGAAGCGCGAGTTGTCCACGGCGGTCGCGAAAACCGTGCGGTTGATCATCTTGCGAAGCTGGCCGGCGCCAATCTCGAACTCGACCGGCAGGTCGCTGTCGCGAAGGCCGGGGAACTCCTTGGGGTCGTAGCCGAGGACGCGGAAGCGCGCGCGTGCGCCCTTGACGACGGTCGCGTTGCGCTCGCACTCGATGGTGAGCGTCGCGTCGTCGACCGAGCGCGCGATCTGCAGCAGCTTGTCGGCGGGCACAAGCGACTCGCCGTCCTGCGAGACCTCGACGCTCGCGAGGTTCACGACGAGCCCGATCTCGGTGTCGGTGGTGTGGAGGCTGAGGGTGCCATCCTTCGCGACCAGCTTCACGCACAGCAGCACGGGGGCAGGGGTGCGGCTTGCGACCACGCCGGAGGCCATCGCGAGCGCGTCCACCAGGGAGGCTCGGTCGCACACGATCCGCATCGAATTGGCTTGGGCAGTCACCATGCCCCGAGTGTACCGGGCACTCTGGGCGCCTACGATTCGCGCCGTGCTCCTTGTTCGCGTGATGAGATGGCTCCGTGGGGCCTACGGGCCCGCACTGCTGGTGGGCTACTGCGTGGCCTTCCTGCTCGCGTTTGCGTGCGTGTTCTTCTTCCCGCTCGGGGCGCTCGCGCTGGTGATCCTGAGCGTGCTCAGCACGGCGCTCGTTCCCATCGGCGGAGGGCTGCTGGCGTGGGCGGACCGCTGCGCGTGCAGGCGGATGATCGGCCGCGGCACGTGCCCGTGGTGCGGTGGCGGAATCGGCGCGGCAGGCGGCTCCGGCGCGGCACCGGCGTGCGGCGCCTGCGGGGCGTCGTGGGAGCGCAACGGGGAACGGATGGCTCCCGCTGTCGCCGCGGACTGAGCCGGGCTCGAGGTCAGCGCTTGAGCGCGACCTGCTCGAGCAGGTGACGGACCTCGGCCGCGATGCTTGCCTTGCCGGCGTACACCGCGAGCTCTCCGGCGGGCATCGCCTCGATCACCAGCGGGGTTCCGACCGCAGCCATCGCGATGCCGTGCGTCGGCTGCGTGCCGTGCTTGAGCACCGCCGCCACAAGGTCGCGCAGCGTGTGGTGGTCAGCGGGCTGCACCATCAGCGGGTCGCGAGTGTTGAGCTCGACATTGGCGGCGCTGTCGACGGCGCGCCACTTCTCGTTCTGCGCCATGCCGTCGGCCACCGCCTCGAACACCTGGCGCCACTTGCCGACCGGAATGACGCACACGCGCGTGAGGTGCATCTTGTGCACGATGCGCTCGACGAGCTCGGCCATCCGCTCGCGAGGAAGGCGCGCGACATCGGCTGGCAGCTGCGACGCGTGGGCGTGGTCGTCCGCCGCCACCTCGACCACCTCGCCGCCGGGCGTCTCCTCGAGGGCAACGCGCAGCACAGCGTCCGTGCGCTCGGCCTCCACCACGCCGCCTTGAGCCAGGTCTCTCCAGGCCTCTGAGTATCCGACGAATTCCACCAGTGCCTCGATCTGGGGGCTGTGCCCCTGTGGTGGCAATCTAGCGCATCCCTGCTCGCTGTCGGGGGGAATGTCATCGCGATTCCGCCACATCGCCATGTTTGGGACTCGCTAGGATCGAAGTGCCGTGCGCACGATCCTCTTCATCTGCACCGGAAACACGTGCCGTTCGCCGATGGCCGAGGCGATCGCGCGTGACATCCTTGCGCGGGGGGGTGTGGATGCGGGTGGGGAGCGGATCCTGGTCGAGTCTGCGGGCATCGCGGCCTTTGACGGGGGTGCCGTGTCGGACGAGGCGCTCGGTGCCCTCGAGGCGCTCGGCATCCGCCATGAGGGCCGGAGCAAGAGGCTCACTGCGGAGATGATCCGCGCAGCCGATGTGGTGCTCGCCATGACTCCAAGCCATGCGGACGCGGCACGCCGGCTCGTGAGCGGAGAGGCCGAGCACGAGTCCAAGGTGATGCCTGTCGATCCGCGCGCCGCGATGGAGGACCCGATCGGGATGGGGCAGGATGCGTATGACCGCCTGGCTCGGCGGCTGCGAGAGTCCCTGCCCGCGCGCCTGAGGGACCTGCTCGCCCGGCGCGGCCAGCAGGCGGACCACTGCGACCAGGGAGCATCGACATGAGGATCGCCATCGGAAATGACCATCGCGGCGCGCCTGTCGCGCGTGCCCTCGAGCAGCAGCTCGTTGCGGAAGGCCACGAGATCATCGCCATGGGCGACACCAACGGCGTGCAGTGCGACTATCCCGACAGCGCGTGGCGCGTGACGCAGGCGATCCGCCGCGGCGACGCGGATCGCGGCATCCTCATCTGCGGCACCGGCATCGGGATGGCCATCGCCGCGAACAAGGTCGAGGGGATCCGTGCGGCGCTCGCGCTCGACGAGCTCAGCGCGCAGCTTTCGCGCAGCCACAACGACGCCAACGTCCTGTGCATGTCGGCAGACCTTCTGGGGCAGACGCTGGTCAAGCGGATCGTCGACGTGTGGATGAAGACCGAGTACGAGGCTGGCCGCCACGCGCGCCGGCTCGCGAAGATCTCGCGGATCGAGCGCGGCGAGGATCCCTCGGTCTGACCGCTCGGGTCATGCGCTCGGGGGGCGGCCTGGTGGGCCCTCAGGTCATGCGCTCGGCGAGCGATGTCAGGAGCCGCACGCCCCATCCGGTGGGTCCAGGCACGCAGAGGTCGCTTGGGGTCTCGGAGGCCGACACTCCCGCGATGTCCACGTGCGCCCACGGGATTCCCGCATCCACGAAGTAGGCCAGGAACGCCGCGCCCTGGATCGGGTGCGCCTCGCGCGAGGGGTTCGAGTTGATGATGTCGGCGTGCTGTGCGCGCATGTACTCGCGGTGCTCGGGCCACAGCGGCAGCTGCCAGACCTTCTCGCCGGTGGCGCTCGCGGCCTCCTCCACGCGCGCGCGCATCCCCTCGTCGGTGCAGAAGTACCCCGCGCTGAACTTCCCCAGCGCAGTCACGACGCCGCCCGTCAGCGTGGCCATGTCCACGATCGCCGTAGGCGCGAGGGTTCGGCATGCCCAGCTGAGGGCGTCGGCGAGCACCAGGCGTCCCTCGGCGTCGGTGTTGGTGACCTCCACGGTCACCCCATTGTGCATGGTGATGATGTCGTCGGGGCGGTACGAGTCGTCGGACACCATGTTCTCCGCCGCGGGCAGGAGCGCGGTCACGTGCAGGGGCAGCTTGAGCGACGCGATCGCATGCATCGCGCCGATCACTGCAGCGCCTCCGCACTTGTCGTACTTCATCCCCTTCATGCCGTTGTTGACCTTCAGCGAGTAGCCGCCGGTGTCGTATGTGATCGTCTTGCCCACGAGCACAAGGTGCGCGCTGCGCGCCGCGCGCGAAAGCGGGCGCGGACGGTGCTCGAGCGAGATCAGGCACGGCTTGTGGGCGCTCCCGCGGCCGACGGCGGTGAGCCCGCCCATCCCGAGCGACTTGGCCTTCGCGTACGAGATGACCGAGCACCGCATGCCGTGCGCGCGCGCGAGCGCGCGGCACTGCGCCGCAACCCAGTCGGGCGTGCAGATGTTGGGCGGGGTCGCTGCGATGCGGCGTGCCTCGTTGACGCTCGCGCCGATCGAGAGCCCGCGCGCAATACCGCTGCTGAAGTCGCGGTCATCGGCGTCGACGGAGAGGCGGGTGCGCCGCGCGTCGCGCTTGGTGGCGGTGCCGTCGAAGAGGTCCATGCGCCAGTTCGCGATCGCGATGCCCTCCCCGAACGCCTGGCCGAAGTCGAGGCGCCGGTTTCGGTCGGGCGCGAGCGATGCAGCCTGCTCGATGCGCGCGGACGGCGCGCCGATTCGGTCGAGTGCGCGCACGAGCTTCGCGCCAAGCGTCCGGGCGGTGACAGGGGTGAAGTCGGTGCGGCGTCCGGCGCCCAGCATCATGATGTGCCCGAGCGCCACGGTCTCGCCCAGCTCGCCCTTGAAGGTGCGCATCGCCTCGGCGGCGCCGGGCGCGCGCGTGTGGCGAGAGGGCAGCGCTGGGGTGTCGCTGAAGATCGGGATGACGGTGAGTGCCGAGCGGGCAGAAGCCGCTGAGATGCGCGCGTACATGGGGCGCGGATGGTAGGTGGATGGGGCGGGCATGCGTCCTATCCTGAGCCGCATGTCCCGGATGGCGGATCCCGAGGAGCTGCTGCGGCACGGCGATGGCCCGGTTGTGGTGGTCATCGGCGGGGGGCATGCGGGTGTGGAGGCCGCCTGCGCTGCGGCGCGCGCGCTGTTGGCGGCGCGCGGCAGCAATGGCGCGTCTGCCACCGGCGGCGTGACGCGTGACTCGCCGCGCGTGATCCTCGTCACGATGGATGCGTCGCGCATGGGCGCGATGAGCTGCAATCCTGCGATCGGTGGGCTCGCCAAGGGCCAGATGGTGCGGGAGGTCGATGCGCTCGGTGGCATCATGGCGCTCGCGACCGACGCCACCAGCATCCAGGGCAAGGTGCTCAACTCGAGCAAGGGCGCGGCGGTGCGCGGCCCTCGCGCACAGTGCGACAAGATGCACTACGCCGCGGAGGTGCAGCGGCTGGTCGCGTGCGGCCGGCCCGAGTCGGCGCTGATTACGGTCGTTGAGGGGCTCGTCGACTCGGTCGACGTCGAGGATGGGCGTGTGCGCGGTGTGGCGCTGGCGCCGGGCGCGTGCGCGGTCCACCATGACGTGGCAGCGATCGAGGCGAACATGGCCGCGGCAGCGCTCTCGCGCGAGAGGCCCGAGCTTGCGATGCGCTGGGGATCGCCCAAATCGGTGGCGCTTGCGGCGCACGCTCCCTTCGGCGCAGGTGCAGTGCGGCGACCGCTGGCAAGCGCCAGAATCGCATGCGATGCGTGCGTGCTCACCACAGGCACCTTCATGCGTGCGCTCATGCACACCGGTGCGCAGCGCACAGCGGGCGGGCGCGTAGGCGAGGGCGCGGCGGTGGCCATCTCCGGGACGCTCCGTGCGCTGGGATTCGAGCTCGGCCGCCTGAAGACCGGCACTCCGCCGAGGCTTCGCCGCGCGAGCATCGACTGGGACGGGCTGAAGGCGGCGCTTGGCGATGACCCGCCGGTTCCCTTCAGCGACCTCTCGGGCCTGCCCGGACGGTGGATCCCGCGAATGGCGCAGGTCGAGTGCCGCGAGACGCACACTACGGCAGAGGTGCACGAGCTTGTGCGCGCGAACCTGCACCTGGCGCCGATGTACTCCGGTGCGGTCGACGCCGAGTGCGGACCGCGCTACTGCCCGAGCCTCGAGGACAAGGTGGTGCGCTTCGCCGAGCGGTCATCGCATCACGTGTTCCTTGAGCCCGAGTCGCTTGCCTCCGACGAGGTGTACTGCAACGGCATCTCCACGTCGCTGCCTGCGGAGGTGCAGGTCGCGATGGTGCGTGCGATGCCGGGATGCTCGCGCGCCGAGATTGTGCGGGCCGGATACGCGGTCGAGTACGACATGGTGTGGCCGCACCAGATCGACGCGACCGCGGAGACCAAGCTGGTGCATGGGCTGTTTCTTGCGGGCCAGATCAACGGCACGAGCGGCTACGAGGAGGCCGCAGGGCAGGGGCTCGTCGCAGGACTCAACGCCGCGCGCCGCGCGCTTGGGGCCGAGCCGGTTCGCCTTGGCCGTGAGGAGGCGTACATCGGCGTAATGATGGATGACCTCGTCGTGCGCACGCCGCGCGAGCCGTACCGCATGTTCACAAGCCGCGCCGAGCACAGGCTGCTGCTGCGCGCAGACAATGCAGATGAGCGGCTCACAGCGCGCGGTGTCGAGCTTGGGCTCGTGTGCGATGGGCGTGCCAGTGCGTGGGAGCGTCGGCGTGCGCGCATCGCGCAGCTCCATGGGACGCTCGCGCGATTGGCTGCGCCCGCTGCGGTTGGCGGCGGCAAGCGCATGTCGGACATCGCGCGCAGGCCCGACATGGGCATCGCCGAACTCGCGCACATGGTCGGTGCCACGACTGGCGGCGATGCGATCGCCCAGGACGAGCTGCCGCTGCTCGAGCGCGTCGTCACCGACCTCCGCTACGAGGGCTACCTCGCCCGCCAGCGCGCGGAGATCCGCCGGCATGCGGCCAGCGAGCAGATGGAGATTCCATCGACGCTCGAGCCATCATCGATCGCAGGGCTTCGCAAGGAGGCCGCCGAGACGCTCGCGAGGTTCCGTCCCGCCACGCTTGGGCAGGCGTCGCGCCTTGCGGGCATGTCGCCCGCGGACGTGAGCGTGGTGGCGCTGGCGGTGCGGCGCCACCGTGCGTCGCGCCAGCGAGGCTAGGATGCTCCGTCAACCTCGCCGCCGTAGCTCAACTGGTAGAGCACATGATTTGTAATCTTGAGGTTGCCGGTTCAAGTCCGGTCGGCGGCTTTCCTTCTGGGACATAAGTGTTCCCGGCGCCTGCCCCCTCCCAGATGCGGATCAGCACAAAGCTCAAGATCGTGACGATCGCCGTCGCCGCCGCGTCCACCGCGGCCATGTGCGCGGCGGGCTACCTCATCGCCAGCGGGGCGCTCATGAAGGCGCTCGAGGGCAGGGTGATCGCGCTCGCGCAGACGGTCGCTGCCAGCGTGGAGCCCGAGGACTTCGTCGCGGTCGCGAACTCCGGCGACGCCAAGTCGCCTGAGTACGTGCGGCTTGTGGAGGCGATGCGGCGTGTGCAGGCCGCGAATGCGATCGTGGAGTACCCGGTCACGCACGTGTACCTGCTGGCGGTGTCCTCGGACCGGCGCGACACGTGGGAGTTCGTGGCCGATGCTGCCGCGCCCACGTCGGACGAGTGGAGCCCTCCCGGGGAGACCTATGACCCCGATGGTGACGGCATCGCGGACATGTTCACCGCAGCGAGGCCGACCGCGCGCCAGCTCAGTGACCGGTGGGGCAGCTGGCTCTCGGGCTACGCGCCGATCGTGGACGAGACGACGGGCCAGACGATCGGGCTCGCTGCAGTGGATGTGCCGTACGGCCTCATCCTTGCGCACCTGCGGCTGATTCTCTGGATCGCGATCGGCATCGCGGGTGTGCTCGGTCTCGCGAGCACGCTGCTCATCGGGCGGGCTGTCGACACCTTCCTGAGCCCTATTGGCGCGCTCCGCAACTTCGTGCGCGCTGTCGGCGAGGGCGAGTTCCCGAAGCCGCTCCCGGCCGACGGCACTGACGAGCTGGCACCGGTGGCCTCTGACCTAAACCTCATGGCTCGGCAGCTGTCCGAGCGTGCGCGCATCGAGGCGCAGAACCGTGCCCTTCGCACCGACGTGCTGCGCAAGGCAGAGCGTCTTGCCGCGATCGCATCGATCGACACCGCGCTCAACCGCATCCAGGATGCGGACATCCTCATCGAGCGCATCCTGCATGAGGCCAGGAACCTGATGCGTTGCGAGGCGGGAAGCGTGTTCACCAGCGACGATGGCCACCTGAAGCTTGCCTACGTGCAGAACGAGCGTGTGCCGGAGACGGCCGGTCCGGACGGAACATCCTCTCCATACCGTTCGCAGCGGATTCCCGTCGACGACTCGAGCATGGCGGGCTACGTCGCGCGCACGAACCAGCGCCTGGTGGTCGATGACGCGTACGCGATCCCGGCCTCTGCGCCGTACCGCTTCAACCGCGCCTTCGATGACGCGAGCGGCTTCCGCACCCGTTCGGTGCTGACGGTGCCGCTGCGCAGCGTTGCGGGCCAGACGATCGGCGTGCTGCAGCTGATCAATCCTGTTGGGGAGCCGCCACGAGGGTTCTCGCGCGAGGATCTCGAGGTGATCGATCCCTTTGCCTCGGCGGCGACGGTGGCCCTCGAGCGCGCGAAGCTCACCCGCGCGATCGTGCTCCGCATGATCCGCATGGCGGAGATGCGTGACCCCAACGAGACCGGGGCGCACGTCAACCGCGTCGCCGTGACGGCAGTCCTCCTCTACGACGCGTGGGCGCGCAAGCACGGCGTGCCGGCAGACCGGATGGAGGCGGACCGCGACACGCTGCGCATCGCAGCCATGCTGCACGACGTGGGCAAGGTCGGCATCCCAGATGCGATCCTCAAGAAGCCGGGGCGCCTTGACGAGGCCGAGTTCGGCACGATGAAGCGTCACACCGTGATCGGCGCGCAGCTCTTTGCGGCTCGCGAGACCGTGCTCGACCGCGCCGCGCTGGAGGTCGCGCTTCACCACCACGAGCGGTGGGACGGCGGGGGATACCCCGGCAACGTGGACGACTCCTCGGTGGCCGGCAAGCGCATGTCGGAGCTGCGCGCTGCGCCGCTTGGCGACCACGGCCTGCGCGGCACGGACATCCCGCTGTTCGCGCGCATCGTGGCGATCGCTGACGTGTTCGATGCCCTCTGCTCGGCGCGCTCGTACAAGCCGGCGTGGAGCGAGGGCGATGCCGTGCGCACCATCGGCGAGGGCGCTGGCACGCAGTTCGATCCCGAGCTCGTCGAGCTGTTCCTGGGCACCGTGCCCGCCGTGCAGGCGGCGCGCGCGCGCTACCCGTGACGCGGGCGGTGTCGCTATAGCTCGATTGATGCCCCGCGCATCGGAACATCCACGTCGCTCACGCCACGCGCGCGCAGCGCGGCGGCGAGCGACTCGCGCTGCCGCTGCTCGCCGTGCGTAAGCACGGTGCGCGGTGCGCCCTTCAGGTGACCATGCCACCACAGCAGGTCGTCGCGGCCCGCATGCGCGCTGAAGCCGCCGAGGGTCCTGATGCGCGCGCGCACCTCGACGGACCTGCCCAGGATCCGCACGCTACGCGCGCCCTCGATGAGCCGGCGGCCGAGCGATCCCTCTGGCATGAAGCCGGTCGCCACCATCTGCACGCCGTGCCGCCATACGTTGTGCAGCAGGTGGTGCATGATGCGGCCTCCGTCGCAGGTGCCGCTGCCCGCAATGATGATGCTGCTGCCCCACTCGTCGTTGAGCGCGCGGCTCTGGTCCGACGTCTCCAGGATCCGCAGCGTGCGCAGGCCGCGCTCGATGTCGCCCGATGACTGCAGGGCGCGTGTCTCCGCATCGGTGGCGCATGGGTGCGTGCGGTATATCTCAGATGCGCGCGCCGCCATCGGGCTGTCGAGGTAGATGGGGATGCGCGGCATCGCGTGGCGCCTGAAGAGCTGCGACAGCGACCACAGCAGGATCTGCGTGCGGCCCACCGCAAACGCGGGGATCAGGATCTTCGCGCGGTCCCATGCGGCCGCGCGGATGATCGTCTGGAACTCGGCGACGGTCTCGCCGAAGGGGCGGTGGTTGCGGTCGCCGTAGGTCGACTCGAGGAACGCAAGGTCGGCCTCGGCAGGCGGATCCGGATCCGGGTGAATCGGCGTGTCGCGCTGCCCGATGTCGCCGCTGAAGACAATCCGGCGCGTGCCTTCGGGACCGGTCGCGTCCATCTCGACGCTCGCGGACCCCAGGATGTGGCCCGCATCGCGCATGCGGATGCGAACGCCGTCGGCGACCTCGTGCCAGCCGTCACCTTCGGCGAGCGCGCCCGGCGGGCAGTGCGCCGGATCGCGCCGCTCTTCAGGTGTCCATACCCGCACGGGCCGCATACGCTGCGTCACTGCCTCCACCTCCGCGTGCGCATACAGCGGCGGATCGACGCGCTCGCCCGGGCGCGCGTACCGCAGGTCGCGCTCGTGGTCGCCCACCTGGATCCGAGCCGAGTCCTCGAGGATCAGCTGCGTCAGGTCGATGGTTGGTTCGGTTGCGTGGATCAGGCAGTTGCGCGGCAGCCGTTCGGCGAGCAGGGGCAGGCGACCGGTGTGGTCAAGGTGCGCGTGCGTCAGCACGATGGCGTCGAGGCGCGTCGGGTCAACCGGCCCAAGGTCGCGGTTTCGCGCATCGGTTGCGCCGCGGCCCTGGAACATGCCGAAGTCCACGAGCACGCGCGCCCGGCCCGTGTCGACGAGATAGCCGCTGCCCGTGACCTCCCCGGCGGCGCCGCAAAGGTCAATGCGCATCGCGCGGACGCTCCGCTTCGGTGCCCAGGAGCGCTCGCGCGAGCGCCGCAGCGTCTGCGCGGTTCGCCTCAGTCTCGATCCACCTCTCCTGGCCCACGAGCTCCGATGCGCGTGCACGGGCAGACGCAAGCGGCGCGCCCATCGCCAGTATCACGATGAACCCCTGGTCATTGAGCATGCGCGCGATCTCCGCCGCGCGGCGGACGTTCTCGCTGCGGTCCTCATCGGTGAAGCTGAGGTCGCGCGAGAGGCCTCGGCGGAGCGCCTGCCCGTCGATCACGACTGCTGCGTGGCCCGCATCGAAGAGGATGCGCTCGACCGCATGCGCGAGCGCTGTCTTTCCGGTGCGCGGCGCGCCGTGGATGAGCAGCGTTGCGGGGCGCTGGCGCCACCGCGTGGCTCGCTCGTCCGCCGACACCGAGCTCGGCCTGTCCCCGGCGCGCTCGAGCGTGGACGCAGCCTCAGTTTCCCAGTGCGCTCGCCGCTCCTGCGGCTCATCCGGGAGCCGCACCATGCATGCCGCCGCCGTGGCATTGGTCATGCGGTCGATGAGGATCGCAGCTCCCGTGAGCCTGCTTGAGCGATAGGCGTCGGCCACCACCGCATCCTCGGTGTCGAGCTCGACGCGCGCGATCTCGTTCATGCGCACGCTGTCGCGCGGGCTCGTCGCGAGCGTGTCCACGTCCACCACCCACCTCACGCGGCGCATCGTGCAGGGCACCGTTCGTGTGCCCACCCGAACAAGGCATGGCCGCCCCGGCACAAGCGGGTCCTCGAGCATCCATACGAGATCGCACTCGATCCTCCGCAGAGTCACGGGCTCGCGCCCGATGCCCACGATCATGTCGCCACGCGAGCAGTCGGTCTCGTCCTCAAGGCACAGCACGACGGCATCTCCCGCAGTGGCGACCGCGGCGTCGCCGCCGTCCTCGGCGGGCCGCGCGATCCTTCGCACGCGCGAGGTCCGGCCGGAGGGCAGCACCTTCACAGGGTCGCCGGGCTTCACGCTTCCGCGCGCCACGGTGCCCGTGAATCCTCGGAAGTTGAGGTTGGGGCGAAGCACGCCTTGCACAGGCAGGCGCAAGGGTCCGTCCGCATCGGGCCTCGGGATCGGAAGGGTCTCGAGCAGCTCGAGCACCGGCACTCCGCTATACCAGGGCGTGTGCGCACTTCGGTGCACCACGTTGTCGCCCTCGCGCGCGCTGATGGGCACGGCGATCGGGTCCGGGATGCCAAGTTGCCCGCAGAACGACTGGAACTCGGCCTCGATCGCACGGAAGCGGGCCTCGCTCCAGTCGACGAGGTCCATCTTGTTCACGGCCGCCACCACGTGCCGGATGCCGAGCAGGCTCGCGATGAACGCGTGGCGGCGCGTCTGCGTCGTGACGCCGTTGCGCGCATCGATCAGCGAGATCGCGAGGTCGCAGTGGCTCGCGCCTGTGGCCATGTTGCGCGTGTACTGCTCGTGGCCTGGGCAGTCAGCGATGATGAAGCTGCGCCGCGCGGTCGCGAAGTAGCGCCAGGCCACGTCAATCGTGATGCCTTGCTCGCGCTCGGCCTTGAGGCCATCGACGACGAGCGCAAGGTCGAGGCCTCCGCCGGTGGTGCCGTGCGTGCGGCTGTCGCGCTCGAGCGCCGCGAGGTGGTCCTCATGAATGCGCCCGGTGTCGTGCAGCAGCCGTCCGATGAGCGTGCTCTTGCCGTCGTCGACGCTTCCGCACGTGATGAAGCGCAGCAGCTCCTGCGCCTCGTAGCGCTGCATGTACTCGCCGATCGCCTCGCCTTGCCTCAGCGGGGGGGTCGTCATCAGAAGTACCCCTCGCGCTTCTTCTCCTCCATGCTGCCGGACTGGTCGTGGTCGATCAGCCGGCCCTGGCGCTCGCTCGTCTTGGCGAGCAGCATCTCCTCGATGATCGCATCGAGCGTGTCAGCGCGGCTCTCGACCGCACCCGAGAGCGGGTAGCAGCCGAGCGTCCGGAACCGCACGGACCTGATCGTCGGCCTCTCGCCGGGCTTCATCGGCAGCCGGTCGTCATCGACCATGATCAGCGTGCCGTCACGCTCCACGACCGGACGCTCCTTCGCGAAGTACAGCGGGACGACGGGGAGGTTCCGCAACCTGATGTACAGCCAGATGTCGAGCTCGGTCCAGTTGGACATCGGGAAGACGCGGATGCTCTCGCCCGCGCGGACGCGGGTGTTGTAGAGGTTCCAGAGCTCGGGCCGCTGGCGGCGCGGGTCCCAGCGGTGGTTGCTGTCGCGGAAGCTGAAGATGCGCTCCTTCGCGCGGCTCTTCTCCTCGTCGCGGCGCGCACCGCCGATCGCCGCGTCGTGGCGACCTGCGTCGAGCGCCTGCCGCAGCGCCACGGTCTTCATGATGTCAGTGTGAACCGCGCTGCCGTGGGTGACGGGAGAGACGCCCTGGGCGAGGCCTTCGCGGTTCGTGTGCACGCGAAGGTCGAGACCGTGCTCGCGTGCGACCGCGTCGCGGAACGCGTACATCTCGCGGAACTTCCACGTGGTGTCGATGTGCAGCACCGGGAAGGGCAGCTTGCCGGGCCAGAACGCGCGCAGCGCAAGGTGCAGCAGCACCGTGCTGTCCTTGCCGATCGAGTACATCAGCACAGGCCGCTCGAACGAGGCGGCCGTCTCACGCAGGATGTGGATGGCCTCTGCCTCCAGTTCCTCGAGGTGACCGCGTCCAGCGCTCATGCGGTGAGCGTAGCGCTGTAGCCTGCGCACGGCACGAGGCGCACATGGGCGACGAACCACATGGCATGCAACCAAAGCAGCAGGGCAGTGGCCCGTCGATCGTGACCGGCAACGAACGGGCGCCCGCTGTGGGGTCCAATGCCGCCGACCTGCGCTGGCATGACGGCGAGGTGACGCGCCCGATGCGCGACGCGCTCACCGGCGGGGGATGCACGGTGTGGCTCACCGGACTCTCGGGCGCCGGCAAGAGCACGATCGCGGTCGCGCTTGAGCGGGCGCTCATCGATTCGCGGCGGCTCGCGTACCGCCTCGACGGCGACAACATCAGGCTGGGACTGAACGCAGGCCTTGGATTTGACGCGGAGGGTCGCGCTGAGGCGGTGCGGAGGATGGGCGAGGCCGCACTGCTCCTTGCGGATGCTGGCGTCGTGGCGATCGTGGCGATGATCAGCCCGTACAGGGCCGACCGGGATGCGGTGCGCGCGCGTCATGCGCAGCGCCACGTGCCGTTCATCGAGGCGTTCGTTGATGTCCCGATAGAGGTTGCCGAGTCGCGCGACCCCAAGGGCCTCTACGC